>Ga0255338_1001692_pt1 | contig 38957 bp, 41 predicted proteins | sample MeOH1_35cm_T4_19_FD_203715 | JGI IMG/M metagenome (GOLD analysis project Ga0255338, IMG submission 203715) | Sandy soil microbial communities from University of British Columbia, Vancouver, Canada - MeOH1_35cm_T4_195 | ecosystem: Engineered > Artificial ecosystem > Sand microcosm > Unclassified ... | reverse complement strand
GGGACAGTTCGGAAACCTCCGAGACGACCTTCAGGTTGATCCTGCCGTCCAGGACCGTCGGCGTGAACTTGAGGCCGACGCCGAATTCCTTTTCCTCCAGGGTGATGCGGGCTACGCCTCCGGTGCCGGAGGCGGGCTCCTGCGAGACCGGGATGAAGATCTTGCCGCCGGAGAGGAAGCTCGCCGACTGGCCGCTGATGGCCATGATGTTGGGCTCGGCCAGGACGCGCACCAGACCGTCGTTCTTCTCGGCGTCGATGGTGATGTTGCCCCGGCCGATGCGCAGGGCCTGGAACACGCCTCCCCCGCCGCTCAGGAAGTTCGATGCCAGGGAGTAGTTGTTCCGGCCGTTGCTGTCGGTGCGCGTCGCGTTGAAGCTGGCGCCCAGCTTGTCGAGCAGTGTCTTGCCGACTTCGGCGATCTTGACTTCGAGCATGACCTGCTGCGGCGCCGTGACGCGCATGAGGTTCACCAGCCGCTTCGGGTCCCCGTACGAGGCGGCCAGGCTGAGGATCTGTTCGAGCTTGATGCCATCGCTGACACTGCCGGTCAGCACCAGGGAGGTGTCGGCGCCCCGGACCTTGATGCCGGTTTCCTCCGGCATCAGCTCGGTGAGCTTGGCCTGCAGCGTGTCCGGATCGACCGTGACGATGATGTCCTTGACCACGCAGCGGCCGTCGGCGCTTTGCAGCACCACGTTCATGGAGCCCGTCTTCTTGCCGAGGAAGAACAACTCGGTGGGGCTGAGCAGCGTGATCTCCGTGTCGGCCACGCCGTCGGACACCTGCTGCGCGGCGGGCGCCGGCGCGGCGCCGGCGGCGGGCGGCGGCGCGTTCGTCGCCACCGCGCGCCCCGCGCGGCTGGCCGCCATGCCGCCCACGATCAGGCGCGCGACGGGGAAGTCCAGCCGCACCACCCGCGACTTTCCGAGCGTGAGCATGGTGGGCGGGTCGACCACGACCGACGTGCAGGGCCTCAAGGCCGGTGCCGACGGCATCGCGGGCGCGTTCGCCGTCGGTGCTGCCGGCCTGGCGGGCGTGGCGGCTGTCTGCGCGTAGGCCGAAACGGCCCATGTCGTGGCGGCCAACAGGACCGCGGTGGAGCAGGCGTTCATTTTTCTTCCTTGGTTGTTGTTCGGCACGTTGTTGTTGTCTGCCGGCCGTGGCTCAGAAGCAGTCGAGTGCGCGCGTGCCGTTGCGAATGACCTCCACGCAGACCGACGACGGCCCGGACATCCTTGTCGTCGGGGGTTGCGGCGCGACCCTGCGCACTGCCACCGGCGTCGGCACCGCGGCAGGCGGCGCCTTGATGATGGCGGCCGGCTGCTTCAGGCCGAGCAGCTCGGCCTTGGTCACGCCGGACGTGGCCACCTGGGTCTTGTCGAGCTGGTTGCGCAGCACCAGCGAGAGCGTGCCGACGCTGCGTGCGAGGTCGAGCTTCTCGGCGTCACCGGGCGACAGCTCCAGCGTCACCGCGCTGACCACCTTGGGCTTGGTGTCGTCACGACTGGCTTCCTGCGCCACCGCCAGCACCAGCACCTGCTCGAGGACGGTCATGCTGACCTGGTTCGGGACCTGGCCGCCGGCGCGGTCCTGCTGGGCATTCACCATCACGTCCACGTAGTTCCCCGGGAGCGCGAAGCCGGCGACGCCCACGACGTCGTTGACCCGAACCGTCATCGCGCGCTTTCCTTCTGCGATCACCGCGGACAAACCGCCCTGCGTGCCGGCCGGGGCGAGCTTGCGGTCCACGATCGCCTCGCCGCGCAACACGCTGGCTTTCACCACGCGATCCTGCAGCGCAGCGGCGTCCTTGAATGCGTCGGACGGAACGGACTCCGAAGGCCACTCGGATGTCGTGAGCATCTGGGGCGAGATCTTGCTGCCCAGCTCGATGTCGACCGCGGCCACCACAACCTTGGTGGACGCAATGTTGCCGCGCTGCGACACCCAGCTGGCGGCGTACACCGCGGCTGCAAGGCCGGTGATGACCGCGAGGACGAGCAGAACGATCGCCTTCATGTTCTTCATGTCAGTACTCCGTGGAAAAAGTGGATGGGCTCATGCGACTCCGAGCAGCCTGGCGGCGAGCCAGGCCATGGTTCCGCCGGCGATGCTGACCCCGTAGGGAAGCTTGCCGACGGAAGCGCGCGCGGCGTGGGCGGGCGTGGGCCGGCTGCCGACGACGACGGCGAGCGCCATGGACTGCACGATGTCCATGACGTTCGTCGTCATGCGGCGCAGGGCCCTGTGGTAGACAGCGAAGGCCACCGCCGCGATGCCGCCGACGATCAGGCTGTAGAGCACGGCGTTAAGGATGTCCGGCAGGCCGACGATGGCGCCGACCATGGCCATCAGCTTGACATCGCCCGCGCCCATCACCCGCAGCGCATAGACCGGCAGGAGCACCACCAGCCCAACGCCCAGGCCGGCGAGCGCGCCGAGCAGGCCGTCGTGCCACGGTTGGGCAATCACGCTGTTGTAGATGAGGCCGAATGCCATGCCCCCGGCGGTGAGCCAGTTGGGGATGCGATAGGTCCGCCAGTCGATCACCGCCGCCATCACCAGCAGTGCAACCAGCACCACGGCACCAGGCTGGTTGAGCAGTCTGGCCAGGGGCTCCAGCAGAACGTGCGACTGTTGCATTGTTTTTTTTCCTGTTCGTCTTGGCGGACCGAAACGCGTTGGCTGCGGTCTTCGGGCCAAATATAGAAATCAATGTCGCGGCGTGTATGGCCCCGTGCTCCCGATTTGGGTAGTACAGGGCACCTCGTTGTCACCCCTGGCGGGCGGGACAAATCAACTACGGGGGGAGCGGAACGGGAACTGAGGCCGGGCTGCGCGACGGCCGAGTCGCCGGGCTGGATCAGAAGGGCGCGACGAGCAGCGGCTCCAGGCGCGGGTGGCGAAGCTTCACGGCGAAGCCCGTGGTGCCGTCGCGACGGTCGACGCGCACGATATCGCCTTCGGCCGAGAACTTCATGCCCAGTTCGGCGAGTTGCATTTCGAACAGAACCGGGCCCGTCATCGAGTAGGTGCCCCTGATCTCGAAGTACAGGCCAGACGCGCTGATGTCGCGGGTGACGGCCGGGCTGCCGTCGCCCAGCGTGAGCGGCAATGCGAGGGGCTCACGCGGATCGATGCGGTGTTCTTCGAACATGAGGGCAGTGTGATTTATGGCGCATGTTTTCACACAGGATGTTTTGACGCTTTTTTGTGGGAGGGTGTCCTGCCCGGCGCACCATGCCGGCACCGGCAGAGCGGTGTGCTCGGCAGTGACAATGTTCCAGAAAATGAAAATAAAATTAAAAGCCCAGCACCTCGCGCAAGCGCGCCGCACTATGATCCGCACGTGTCTCAACCATTGGGGCCTGCCATGCAAAGTGTCCGCATTCAAGCCGTTCGGGTTTTCATCGTCGCTCCGCAGATCGTGTGCTGGGGCCTCGAACGTCTGGTGCAATCGGCGCACCCGTCACTCGAATTGCTGGGCAGCACGCCTTCGATCACCGACCCGTTGCCTCCAAGGGAAAGCGGCGTCGTCGATGTCGTCATCGTCGACTCCGACTTCGACGGCGAGGAGAGCCTTCAGCCGGTCGTTCAGCTTCAGCAGCGAACCAGCGCGAAGATCGTCATCCTCACCGCCTCGCGCGACGTTCAGCTGCTCGACGCGGTCGTGCGCAACGGCGCACGCGGTGTCGTGAGGAAGAGCGACCCGCCCGCGATCCTTCTCAAGGCGATCGAGAAGGTCCATGAAGGCGAGCTCTGGGTCGACCGCGGCGCGGCCGGCCGGCTGTTCCTTGAAATGGCGAGGCAGAAAGCAGCCCAGGGCGACGACCCGGAAAAAACGAAGATCGCAACGCTGACCGGCCGGGAGCGCCAGACCATCGCCGCGGTGGCAAGCGACGCGTCGGCGCCGGCCAAGGTGATCGCCGAGCGCCTGTGCATCAGCGAACACACCTTGCGCAACCATCTCACTTCGATCTATAGCAAGCTGGACGTATCCAGCCGGCTGGGCCTGTATGCATTCGCGACCCGGCACAGCCTGCAAAGCTTGAACAAGGGCGCCTGAGCCCTTTAACCGCAGCGCGCGCGCACGACGCGCCCGGCCGCGTCGATGTCCAGCGTCAGGCGCCCGGCGTCGTATTCCATTGTCACCATCTGGCCGGGACTCACCATGCGCACCCGCTGCGCGCCGGCCCGGACCCGCAACTCCTCGGCCAGCTTCGCATCGATCGTCTTGCCGACCGCGAACTGCGCCGCAGCCGCGTTGCATTGGCCGGGCGCGATCACGGGCGGGGGCGGCGCGGCCGCGCCAGGGGGCAGCTGTTGCGCGCAGGCGCCGAGCCCGGCGGAAAGGAGCAGCAGGCACAGCCGGCGCTGGAGTGGCATCGCGATCTTCCTGGGCGGACCATGGCGCATTATCGGCCGGCGGCGACGCTACTCCCGCTCGGACCAGAGCTTGCCGCCGGTGGCCCAGTCGCCCGGGCGGATGTCGAACAGCAGCACGTCCACCGCCTCGGGCCTGCTGCCCAGCGTGTCCACGACCGCCTGGGTCAGCGCTGCGACGAGGTTCTTCTTCTGCTCGGGGGTGCGCCCCTCCATCAGTTCAACGCGGATCGTGGGCATGGGTTCAGCTCCTGGGGTTAGGCGAAAGGCCCATTGTGCCGGGCCGCGCTTGGGCAATTCGCTCAAGGGCCGGTAAGCAATTCACCTATCGCGCCGCCTGCCGCCGGGCCAACAATGACATGGTGTTCTCAGGGATAACCAGTGAGGCAATTATGAACAAGCTGTCCAGAGCCGTCGTCAAGAACCTCGTCGTCGCCGCCACCATCGGCCTGGCGGCGTTCGCGTCCTGGGCGTTCACCGACTTCCGCGTGCCGCAGATCGAAGTCGCCGTCGCCCAGTCGCAGCAGAGCTGACCGCCCCGCCTTCGCGGCACTTCCCGCCGCGCGCGGCGCCCGTGCGCGGCCGATTGTTAAGATGACCCCCGGAAAGGGCCGGCGCCAAGCCGCCCTGAGGAGATCCTGGGAGTCGTCCATGCAGGACGCACCCGTTCAGCATGACATTGATAACAATCCTGATCGCCACCCTGGCCGCGGGCATCGGCAGCGTGTGGCTCGCCGCCGGCCTGATGCGCCTGGGCTTCATGGCCCGCGGCAACGAGGGGCCCGCGCACCTCGGCCCCCAGCACCTTCTCAGCCTGGCTGCGGGCGCCTTGCTCTCCACATCGTTCATGCACCTGCTGCCCGAGGCGTTCGAGAGCCAGGCCGGCGCCAAGGAACTGTTTTCGACCCTGCTGGTCGGCGTCGTCTTCTTCTTCCTGCTCGACAAGGCCGAGTTGTGGCACCACGGCCATGAGCACCACCATGTGACCGCCGATGATGGCGAAGGGCGCGAGACGCACGATGAGGGCCACCACCACGATCACGGCCACGAGCATCGCCACCCACCGCTGCGTTCGGGCGCCTGGGCCGTCCTGACCGGCGACAGCGTGCATTGCTTCGGCGACGGCATCCTCATCGCGTCGGCATTCGTGGCCGACTTCAGGCTGGGGCTGGTCGCCGCGCTGGCCGTGCTGGCGCACGAGGTGCCGCACCACATTGGCGACCTGGCCGTGCTGCGCCTGTCCAGCCCCGACCGCCGCACCGCGCTGCTCAAGGTGTCGATGGCCGGCGCCGTCACGGCGCTCGGCGGGATCACGGGCTGGTGGCTGGTGGACCAGCTGCACGACTACCTGCCCTATTTCCTGGTGATCGCCAGCAGCAGCTTCATCTACGTCGCGTTGGCCGACCTGATCCCGCAGCTGCAAAAGCGCCTGTCCGCGCGCGAGACCGCGACCCAGGTCGCCTGGCTGCTGCTCGGCATTGGCCTGGTCGCGATCGTGAGCCGGCTCGCCCACGCGCACTGAAGGCGCGCGTCGGCACCAGTGCCCACCTGGCGCGCCCGTCGCAGCGGGCCGGTGGCGTGTCCTACGCCGCCATGCGGCGGTCTCCGACACGCGCACTGTTGAGCCGGATCGAACATGAAGGCCTTGCCCGCCGGCAGTCAGCGCGGGCGCAGTGGGGGCCATCATGAAGTGCGCGAGTCTTTGGGTCATGGCCGTCGCGGCGGCCGTCCTCGGGGGCGGCGGCGCGCGCGCCGGGACCGAGGTGCCATACCTGGACCCCGGGGCACTCCGCAAGGCGGCATCGCCGCCCGGCCCGGCGGTGCCCCAACCCGTCCCGCCGAAGCCGCGGGCGGCGAACCCGGCGATGTTCGCGCCCGCCGCGGCCGTCAACTCGAAACGGTTGTCCGAGCAGCAGCGTGACGAATGGCGCTTCCTGAAGGAGGCCGCCGCCGCCGGGCGCTTCGAAAGCGAGGCGTCCCGGCTCGCGCTGGTCAAGTCGGGCAATGCGGGCGTGCGCTCGTTTGCCGCGACGCTGATCAACCACCACACGTCCGTCAGCAACGAACTGGTTCACCTGCTGCACGTGCGCGGCATGGCGCTGCCGATGCTGGGCAACCACCAGCGCAAGGCCCTCAATCGCCTCGCCAGGCTGCACGGCGCGAAGTTCGATCGCGAGTTCATCGCGGAAGTGGGGCTGAAGAACCAGCAAGAGGACGTGCAGGCATTCGAGAGGGCGCGGCTCGCCACGCGCGACCCGCAGCTGAAGGCCTGGATCGAGCGGATGCTGCCCACGCTGCGGCACCACGTGACGGCGGCGGAGCGGCTCGCGCCCCACGATTCCCGGTTGCTGCGGGGGGCGCCGGCCGCCCGCGCGGAGCCCGTATTCGACACGCGCCAGGCGGCGGCCCAGCCGCTGTTCGCGCAGCCTAGCGGGTCGAGTATCCGGTGACGCGCCACTTTCCATCGGTGTCGCGCACGGTCGTCACGATTTCCTGCAGCTCTCGCTTGTCGAACTTCGACAGGAAGACCACCGTCACGTACTCGCCGTCGGGCCGGCCCACGAGCGTGGTCCGGTAGGCGGACTCGGCCGGCGAGCGTTCGACGAATGCGCCCAGGTCGGCACGAACCTTGGGGATGCCGTCCATCCATGTCGGCAACGGCACGGTCTGGCGAAAGACGCTGCTGGAGGTCTCCCAGGCGCGCCCCCAATCGTTGCGGTCCAGCAGCAGGAGCCAGCCGTGCGCGGCGAGTTTGCCGGCGGCTTCCTTCTCGGCGTGGGCGGGGTTCTTGGGGGCGGGAGCGGGCGCCGCCGATGCCGCGGGCGCGGCCGGCTTGGCGGCATCGCGCGGCGCCTTCAACTGGGCGCCGGCCGTGGCGGTGAAGAGGGCAGCGCACAGCGCCAGCGGCAGTGCAATGGATGGTTTCATTCGGGCTTTCGGGAATGCAGTCAACTCCGTCCAGTCTAGCCTGCGCCAGGGTCCTGCCCGGGCAGGGCACATCCTTTTACTTACCCTTTACGCCAGCAGTTGCATCAGCAACTTGGCGTTGACCTGCCCCTGGTCCTCGTAGTTCGTGTTGAAGACGACGTGCAGCGCTTCGGCCAGACCGGCGATGCGGCGCACCTCCGGGACCATCGCGCCCAGTTCGCCTTGCGAGTACCAGTAGTTGAAGCGGCTGGACGACGCGGAACTCTTGATGTTCCACGTTTCCCTGTTGCGCCCGTGCAGGCGCAGCAACGCGAGCTTCGGATGCGTGGCCTCCCAGACGCAGGGCACGCAGTTGGCGAAGCCCTGCGGCTCGTCCACGATGGTATGCACCACGCCCAGTTCCCTTTCGAAGGCGACGGTCTTGCCCAGGTTGTCGCCGTGGAACCAGCTCTTGTTGCGAAACTCCACCGAGAGCAGGTGGTCCGGCATCTTGTCCACGCAGTGCCGCACGTGCGCCATGCCCTCGCGGTTGCGCAGCAGCCAGGGCGCGAACTGGAAATGCACCGCGCCCAGCTTGCCGGCCTGCCGCAGCGGCTCCAGCGCCTCGGAAAAGCGGCGCCAGAGTTCGTCGGTGATCTCCTTGGGCATGTCCCTGTAGTACAGCGTCTTCGGCGCATCCGGGCCCAGCGCCTGCTGGATGTCCTTGTGCAGCACGACCGGCGATGTCTGGTGGCCCGTGAACAGGCGAAACGCCTTGACGTTGAACACGAAATCCGCGGGCGTGCGCTCGGCCCACAGCTGCGCGTTCTGTGGCGTCGGCATCCCGTAATAGCTGGAATCGACTTCGACCAAGGGGAACTGCGTCGCGTAATGGCGCAACCGCGCCTGCGCCGACTTCGCTTCCATCGGGTAGAAGCGGCCGCAGTCGATCAGCGTCTTGTCGGTCCAGGAGGCCGAACCTACGAGGATGTTGCCCACTGTATTAATATACAGTCAACGGACCCCCTATGCAGTATCCCCCGCCAACCCCAGCTCCCTTCGATCCGCTGGCGCAGCTCAACGAGCAGCAGCGCGACGCCGCCACGCACGGCACCGGCGACACCGCGCAGGACACGCGGCCGCTGCTCGTCATCGCCGGCGCGGGCTCCGGCAAGACCAGCACGCTCGCGCACCGCGTCGCCAACCTCATCCGCCACGGCGCGGACCCGCAGCGGATGATGCTGCTCACGTTCAGCCGCCGCGCCGCCCAGGAGATGGAGCGGCGCGTCGGCGGCGTGCTGCAGCAGGCGCTGGGCCTGCCGCCCACGCAGGCACTGCCCGGCCTGCCGTGGTCCGGCACCTTCCACAGCATGGGCGCGAGGCTGCTGCGCGAATACGCGGGCCGCATCGGGCTTCATGAGACCTTCACCATCCATGACCGTGGCGATGCCGAAGACCTGATGGGCATGGTGCGGCACGACATCGGCCTGGCCGAAACGAAGAACCGCTTTCCGCTCAAGGGCACCTGCCTGGGGATCTATTCGCGCGTGCTCAACACGCGCGAGCCGCTTCACAAGGTGTTGCAGGAGACCTATCCGTGGTGCAGCCAGTGGGAGGGCGAACTCAAGAAGCTCTTCGGCGCCTACGTGGAGGCCAAGCAGCAGCAGAATGTCCTGGACTACGACGACCTGCTGCTGTTCTGGGCCGAGATGATGGCGGAGCCCGTGCTCGCCGAGGAGGTCGGGAGCCGCTTCGACCACGTGCTGGTCGATGAGTACCAGGACACCAACCGGCTGCAGTCCGAGGTCATCCTGGCGATGAAGCCGACGGGGCAGGGCGTCACGGTGGTCGGCGACGACGCGCAGAGCATCTACTCGTTTCGCGGCGCGACCGTGCGCAACATCCTGGATTTTCCGCACCAGTTCACGCAGCCCGCGCGCATCGTCACGCTGGAGCGCAATTACCGCAGCACGCAGTCCATCCTGGAGGCAAGCAACGCCGTGATCGGCGAGGCGCGCGAGCGCCATGCCAAGAACCTGTGGACGGACAAGCCCTCCAGCCACAGGGCGCAGCTGCTGCTGGTGCCCGACGAGGCCGAACAGGCGCGCTGGGTGGCCGACCAGGTGCTGCGCCAGCGCGAGGCCGGCACCACGCTCAAGAGCCAGGCCGTGCTGTTTCGCACGAGCGCGCACAGCGCGGCGCTGGAGCTGGAGCTGGCCCGCCGCAACATCCCCTTCGTGAAGTTCGGCGGGCTCAAGTTCCTCGAGGCCGCGCACGTGAAGGACCTGCTCGCCGTACTGCGCTTCGCGCAGAACCCGCGCGGCCGCATGGCCGGGTTCCGCACCACGCAGCTGATCCCGGGCGTGGGCCCGGCAACGGCCACGCGGCTGCTCGATGCCATGGGCGAGTCCGCGGATCCCCTGCAGGCGCTGCGGCAGTTCGAACCGCCCGGGCAGGCCCGCGAGGACTGGGCGCACTTCGCCGCGCTGTACGCGCAGCTGCGCAGCCCCGATGTCGCCTGGCCCGCCGACCTGGAGCTCGCGAAAGCCTGGTACCTGCCGCAGCTCGAACGCATCCACGACGACGCGCACGTGCGCAAGGTGGACCTGGACCAGCTGGTGCGGCTGGCGGCCGGTTACGCGAGCCGCGAGCGCTTCCTCACCGAGCTCACGCTCGACCCGCCGCAGTCCACCAGCGACCAGTCCGGCGTGCCGCACCTGGACGAGGACTACCTGGTGCTCTCCACCATCCACAGCGCCAAGGGGCAGGAATGGAAGGCGGTGCACGTGCTCAACGTGGTGGACGGCTGCATCCCCAGCGACATGGCCACCGGGACGCAGGCCGAACTGGAGGAGGAGCGCCGGCTGTTGTACGTGGCGATGACGCGCGCGAAGGAGCACCTGCACCTGGTCGTGCCGCACCGCTTCTACGTCACGCAGCAGGGTGGCGGCGGCGACAGGCACATGTACGCGGGCCGCACGCGGTTCATCACGGAAGCCATCGCCGAAAAGTTCGAGCGCCTGACATGGCCGGAGCCGGCGGCCGGCGCGGGGCAGGGGCCCGGCGCCAAGCCGCCGGCGCCGGTGCTGCAGGTGCGCGACCGCGCGCGGGCGGCCTGGCGTTGAGGCGGCCTGCATCATCCGCCGCATGAACGGGGCACAGAAGGCATGTCCTGCGACGAAGCGCAGATGCCGCCGACAGCGCCTGCCGGCCGCGCTTCTAGAGTGGGCCTGTGGCAGCGCGCATCCGGCGTGGGGCCGCAACAACCACTCAAGGAGATGGACAGGGCAACGCGTAACCCGAAACCCCCGTCGTCGTTCGGCCGCGGCAGCGCTTCCGGCGGGCTCGACCAGCCGCAGCAAGTAGCCCGAAACCGGCCCACGGGTCCCTGCGTTCCGCGGGGCACAATGGCGGCATGATGCATCCCCGAGCTAGCGATGGACGGCGCGCTTGAATCCCTGAAGCTCGCCCTGCGGCACTTCGCCGCAGAGCGCGACTGGGAGCAGTTCCACTCCCCCAAGAACCTGGCGGCGGCGCTTTCGGTCGAAGCCGCGGAGCTGCTCGAGCATTTCCAGTGGCTCACCGATGAGCAGAGCCGCAACCTGCCCGCCGACAAGCGCGCGGCGGTGGGCCACGAGATCGCGGACGTGCTGCTGTACCTGCTGCAGATCGCGGACAAGCTGCAGGTCGACGTCATTGCCGCGGCCCACGAGAAGCTTGCGCTCAATGGCGCCAAATATCCGGCGGCGCAGGCGCGCGGGACCAGCGCGAGATCCGACGAGCTGCGGCGGGCCCGGGAAGAGGCCAACGGCGGCCCATCATGACCATCGAACTTTCCGGCGCATCGAACTTCCGCGACCTCGGCGGGTACCGGGCCGACGCCGGCCGCGCGGTCCGGCGCTTGCGCCTGCTGCGCTCGGACCACCTGGCCAACCTGGAAGCGCAGGATCTCTGCGTGCTCGCCACCCGGTTGGGGGAAGGTGTCCGCGTGCTCGACCTGCGCGGCGTCGCCGAGCGCGAGGCCGCCGCCTGCGCGATTCCCGCGGCGACGGTCCACTCCTTGCCGATCGAGCCGACGATCGTCCAGAAGCTGGCGGACCTGCTGGAGGCCGGCCGTCGCATCTCGGCGGCCGACACGGTCGGGTTGATGCAGGAGACCTACCGCAATTTCGTGCGCGTGAACACGCCGCGCTTCGCATCCCTGTTCGAGCACCTGCTGGACGCGCACGAGGCGCCGCTGGTCTTCCATTGCACCGCCGGCAAGGACCGCACCGGCTTTGCGGCCGCGCTGATCCTGCGCAGCCTCGGCGTGTCGGACGACGATGTGATGCGCGATTACCTGCTGACCAACGAGCGCCTGAAGATGCCCGACGCGTCGCGGTACGGGCTCACGCCCGAGGTGGGGGCGGTGCTGTGGCGCGTGCAACCCGAGTTCCTGCACGCCGCTTTCGAGGCCGTGGACGCGGACTACGGGGGACTGGAGGGGTACTTCCGCGAGGGCCTCGGATTGCGCGGCGCGGAGCGGGAGCGGCTGAGGCAGTTGTACCTGGAGCCCGGCTCCTGACAGGTCGTCCTGCGGATGCCGCTAAAGTGGCAGCTTCCACTCCAGGGAGTCCGCCATGCCCGCCACCCAGCAGGAAAAGGCCCATCACTTTCGCGCCCTGCACCAGGGCCGCCATGCGTTCGTCATCGCCAACGCCTGGGACGGCGGCTCGGCGCGCATCCTGGCGGGCCTGGGTTTCGCGGCAATCGCCACTTCCAGCGGCGCCTCGGCCGGGGTGCTGGGACGGCGCGACGGCAAGGTCTCGCGCGAGGAAGCGCTGGCACATGGCCGGGCCGTCGTTTCGGCGACGGAGCTGCCGGTGTCGGCCGACCTCGAGAACGGCTTCGGCGACGCGCCATCGGATGCGGCCAGCACCATCCTGATGGCCGCCGACGCGGGCCTCGTGGGCGGCTCGATCGAGGACTTCTCCGGCAAGCCGGATGCACCGCTTTATTCCTTCTCTCAGGCCGTCGAACGGGTCGCGGCCGCGGTTGAAGCCGCGCGGTCGCTGCCGTTCCCGTTCACGCTGACGGCTCGATCCGAGAACTACCTGCGCGGCAATCCCGACCTGGACGACACCATCGCGCGGCTCCAGGCATTCGACAAGGCGGGCGCCGACGTGCTGTTCGCGCCCGGGTTGCCCGACCTCGCCGCGGTCCGCGCGGTCTGCGCCGCGGTGGGCAAGCCGGTGAATTTCATGGTGGGCATCAAGGGCAAGTCGTTCAGCGTCGCGGAACTGCAGGCCGCGGGGGTGCGGCGCATCAGCCTGGCGACGTCGCTTTACCGCGCGGCGATGGCGGGCCTGGTCGCAGCCGCGCGCGAGGTGAAGGACCAGGGGACGTTCTCCTATCTCGACCGCAGCCTGCCGACGGCGGAGCTGAACAAGTTCATGGGGTAGCGCGAGGGCGCCGCCCGGCTGTAGGAAGATTTCCCTTCCTTCCGGGCAACGCCGCACGCGCGGCGCCGGGCGCATTAGGATGGCCCGGCACTACCGCCGCGCTTCGTGAAACACAAGAAATTGATATTCCTCACCGTCGTCCTCACGCTGCTTGCCGCCCTGGTCTACGCCAACTTCGCGGGCAACGAGAAGAAGATCAAGACCGAGATCGCGCACCTGTACTCGGTGGACGACCCGCAGTTCCTGCGCTCGATGGGCCTGCTGCTCGGGCCGTCGATCGTCGACGGCAACACCGCCACCGAACTGCTCAACGGCGACGCGATCTTCCCCTCGATGCTCAAGGCGATCCGCGGGGCGAAGAAGACGGTGCTGTTCGAGACCTACATCTACTGGTCGGGCAAGATCGGCGATGAATTCGCCGACGCGCTGTCCGAGCGCGCCCGCAACGGCGTGAAGGTGCATGTGCTGCTCGACTGGGTCGGCAGCGGAAAGATCGACGCCGCCGTGATCGACAGGATGACGCAGGCCGGCGTGCAGGTGGAGAAGTACCACCCCCTGCGCTGGTACAACCTGGGGCGCCTCAACAACCGCACCCACCGCAAGCTCCTGATCGTGGACGGCAGCGTGGGCTTCACGGGCGGCGTGGGCATCGCGGAAATGTGGACCGGCAACGCGCAGGACCCCGACCACTGGCGCGACTCGCATTTCCGGGTGGAAGGCCCGGTGGTGGCGCAGATGCAAAGCGTCATGCTGGACAACTGGGCCAAGACCACGGGCAAGGTGATGCACGGCGTGGAATATTTCCCTCCGCCCCGGCCCGTGGGGAGCCAAAGCGCGCAGGTGTTCGCCAGCTCGCCCAGCGGCGGCAGCGAGAGCATGATGATGATGTACCTGCTGGCCATCACCGCGGCCGAGCGCAGCATCGACCTGTCCAGCGCCTATCTGGTGCCGGACGACATCACGCGCCAGGCCCTGGTGGATGCGATCCGGCGCGGCGTCAAGGTGCGGATCATCACGCCCGGCGAGCACATGGACGCCGAGACGGTGCGGCGCGCGTCGCGCGGGCTGTGGGGCCCGCTGCTCGAGGCGGGCGCGCAGATGTACGAGTACCAGCCGACCATGTACCACTGCAAGGTGATGATCGTCGACGGCTTGATGACATCGGTCGGGTCCACCAATTTCGACGTGCGATCGTTCCGCCTGAACGACGAGGCCAACCTGAATGTCTACGATGCCGGCTTCGCGGCCCGCCAGACGCAGGTGTTCGAGGCCGACCTGAAGCAGTCGCGCAAGGTCACGCTGCAAGCGTGGCAGTCCCGGCCGTGGCGCGAAAAGCTCCACGAGCACACGCTCGCGCTGTTCGGCTCGCTGCTCTAGATTCGTCACCGCCTCTCGCGCGGCTCCTACGCCGTGCGACGACGGGTTCCTACACGGCAGAGGCAGCGCCGCGAGCACATTGGGTCCATCGGCAGCAATGCGATGGAACGCCAAGGAGACGCCTGATGGCTCGGCCGGAACAGTCCAAGAACGGCAGCGCGAACGGCAAGCCTGCCCACCGCGCCACGCGAACGCAATGCGCCGATCGATTCGGCGTCAAGGACCTGACGTGAACGGGCGAAGCAGCAACATGGCCTACGCGTTGTTCTCCCTGGGCGTCGTGGTTGCGTTCGGCGCCCTCTACACGGCAGCCATCGGCTGGTTGTGGTTCCGCCAGGAGCGGCTGCTGTTCGAGCCGACCCCGCTTCCGGCGGACCATGTGCTGTGCAGCGACCCCGACGTGCAGGAACTCACCATCGACGTGCCGGGCGCGAAGCTGTCGGCGGCCCACCTGCGCCTGCCCGACCCGCGAGGCGTGGTGTTCTTCCTGCATGGCAATTCCGGCAACCTGCTCGACTGCCTGGTCGACCTCGACGCGTTCCGCGAAGTGAATTTCGACGTGGTGATGTTCGACTACCGCGGCTACGGCAAGAGCACCGGCTGCATCGAAAGCGAAGAACAGCTGCGCGCCGACGTGCGCTGCGTCTGGGAATGCTTCGCGAAGCAGTACGGGGACAAGCGCGTCGTGATCGCGGGGCAGTCGCTGGGCACCGCGCTGGCGGCCGGCCTCGGCGCCGAGCTCACGGCCGCGGGACGCGCGCCAGCCCTCACCTTGCTGGTGTCACCGTACAGCAGCATGCGCGCGCTGGCCGACGAGGTGTATCCCTGGGTGCCGCGCCAGGTTCTGCGCTACCCGCTGCATACCGCGGAGCACGCAGCGCGGCTGAGCGGGCCGTTGATGCTGTTCCACGGCGACAAGGACGAGCTGATCGGAATCCACCATAGCGAAACGCTGTGCACCGCGGTGCCCCAGGCGCAGCTGCTGCGCGTCGAAGGCGCGGGGCACGGCGACGTGCACAAGTTCCCCAGCTTCCGCAAGGCCCTGGCCGGTGCGCTCGGCTGCCTGTAGCGGCAACCCCGGCCGCAAGTCGCGGCATTTCCCCACAAGCGCCGCCCGCTTGTAGCCCAACAATGGCGGCATGGAATTCGCCTCGTGGTCGATCGCCGTCGGGGTGCTGCTGATCGTCATGGCGCTCGGCAGCACGGTGCTCGCCCGGCTGCCCCTGTCCACCTCGATGCTGTACCTGGCCGCGGGCCTGGCCGTGAGCCCGCTGTGGCTGAACCTGATGTCGCCGGACCCGCATGAGCACACGGTGCTGCTGGAGCGGCTGACCGAGGTCGTCGTGCTCGTGTCTCTGTTCACCGCGGGGTTGAAGCTCAGCCCGGGCCTTGGGGACCGCCGGTGGCTGCTGCCGTTGCGGCTGGCGTTCACGTCCATGACGATCACGGTGCTGGGTGTCGCGGTGGCTGCGCATTTCGCGCTGGGCTGGGAGTGGGGCGTGTGCATCCTGCTGGGGGCCATCCTCGCACCCACCGATCCGGTGCTGGCCTCGGACGTGCAGGTGCACCGGCCCGGCGACCGTGACCGCCTGCGGTTCGCGCTCACGGGCGAGGGCGGGCTCAACGACGGCACGGCCTTTCCTTTCGTCATGCTCGGGCTGGGCCTGATGGGCTTGCACGAGATCGGGAGCTACGGCTGGCGCTGGGTCGTGGTGGACGTGCTGTGGGCGGCCACCGTGGGCCCGGCGGTCGGTGCCCTGCTGGGGCTGGCCGTGGGCCGGCTCGTGCTGTACCTGCGGCGCGAACACAAGGAAGCAGTGGGGCTGGACGACTTCCTCGCGATGGGCTTGATCGCCCTGTCGTACGGGGTCGCACAGGTGCTCCACGCCTACGGGTTCCTCGCCGTGTTCGCGGCCGGCGTGGCGCTGCGCCAGCTGGAGCAGTCGCAGACCCCCGGCGAGTCGAGCCGCAAGGCCGCCGCGCAGGCGCGCGCAGATCCCGACAAGACCCTTGCCGACGCGATCGCCGTGGACCCGCGGCACGCGCCGGCGTTCATGGCGCAGGCCGTGCTCGGCTTCAACGAGCAGCTGGACCGCATCGGGGAGGCCGCCGTGGTGATCACCATCGGCGCGATGCTGTGGGCGGTGCACTGGCACAACGCCGCGTGGTGGCTGGTGCCGCTCCTGCTGCTGGTGATACGGCCCGTCGCCGTGGCCGTCGGGCTGCTCGGTTCCGCCAGCACCAGCGGCCAGCGGTGGCTGACCGGGTGGTTCGGCATCCGCGGCGTCGGCTCGCTCTACTACCTCATGTATGCCGTGAACCACGGTGTGCCGGCATCGGTCGCCGACGCGCTGATCACGCTCACCCTGTCGGTGGTGGTGACGTCCATCGTCGTCCATGGCATATCGGTCACCCCCTTGATGGCGGCCTACGAAAAGGCCACCGCGCGCCGCCGCCGCCGGTAACGGGAAACGCCTTGGGGGCCGACGCCAGGACGCCCGGCAGCGACATGCAACCGGACGATACGGGAACGGCGGACAGCGCAACACCGGCCGCGGCTCAGCGCTGGAAGGTGCCATGAAACAGACGAGCAAGACGCCCGCCAAGCGCGGCGAACGCCGGGCGGGGCCTCACGACTGTCCTACAAATATCTGCGGCTGAGGCCGACAAGCGGGCGGCAGCGCGTGCCTAGAGTGCGCAGTAGGGCGGCGCGAGCCGTCCTTTCGAACGTCCAGACAACAGCCCCTCAAGGAGTTTCCTGATGAAAGCATCCCTCACTACATGCGCCGCGCTGGCGCTGGTGGCCGCCGTATCCCTGGGTGCTTGCACCAAGCGCGATGGAACCGCGACGCCGTCGACCTCGTCCAGCACTTCGAGCACGACGACGGAAAAGAGCGTGACGACCACCCCGGCGCCGCCCGCCGCCGGCAGCGACACCTCCAGCACCGCCGGCACCAGCGGCTCCACCGGCACGCCGGGCAGCACCAGCTCCATGGGCGCCCCGGGCTCGACCTCGTCGGGCGGCGCCACGACCAGCGGCACCCCGGGCGAGACCTCCGGCGTCTCCACCTCCACGACCACCACAACGACCACGACGCGCTGATTGGCCGGCGGCCCGGCCGGGCGATCAGCCTTTCTCGACCGGCCGCCTCGGGTCACTGCACCACTCGCTCCAGCTGCCCGCATACAGGGCGCTGGAGCCGAGGCCCGCGATCTCCATCGCGATCAGGTTGGGCAGGGCGCTCACGCCGCTGCCGCAGTGGTGCACCACCGTCGCCGGGTCACGCCCCGCGAGCAGTGCCTCGAACTCCGCCTTCAGCTGCGCCGCGGGCTTGAACCTCCCGTCGGCGGCGATGTTCTGGCTGGACGGCCGGTTCAGGGCGCCGGGGATGTGGCCGGCCACGGGATCGAACGGTTCGACCTCGCCCTTGAAGCGAGGGGTGGCCCGCGCATCGATGAGGGACTGCGACTTCGTGCCGAGCCCTTTCTCCACCGCCTTCGTGGTCGCAAGCGACCGCAGTTCCGGACCGAGCTTGAAGTTCGACTGGAAGTGCGAGGGCTCCTCGAGGTCCGTGACCTTCCCGCCGGCGGCCTGCCAGGCCTGCAGGCCGCCGTCGAGCACCGCCACCGCGTCGTGGCCGGCCCACTTCAGCATCCACCACAAGCGGCCGCAGTAACTGGACGCGTTCCGGTCGTACACGACGGCCTGCATGTCGTTGGTGAAGCCGACGCTGGACAGCCAGATGGCGAATTTCTCGCGGCTGGGCAGGGGATGGCGGCCGCCCGACGCCGCGTCGGGATGCGGGTGATGCGTGCCGTCCGGGTCGATGACGCCCTTGTCGCTGAGCGCCGTGTCCAGGTCGGCATGGATGGCGCCCGGGATGTGCGCCTGGCGGTATTGCTCTTGTCCTGCTGCCGGGTTCATGAGATCGAAGCTGCAGTCGAAAACCATCAGCGGCGCGCCGCTGGCCTGCAGCGCCTGGAGCTGTTCCGCGGAAATGAGGAGGGTGTACATACAGGTGGTCTTGCCGGGTTCGGCCCGGCGGCTTGCTGCGTTGGCAAATTATCTGCGTTTCAGTGTTCTTCCGCGGGGGCGTTCGGCGCGGCGCGGGCGCGCAGCACGGTGGCGGCGACGCCGCTCGCCACGATCAGGGCCATGCCGGCCCACCCCTGCAACGGGATGCGGTCGCCGAACAGGGTCACGCTGTAGATGGCGCCGAACACGATGCCCGAGTACTGGAGGCTGGCGACCACGAGGGTGGCGCCGTGGCTGTACGCGCGCGTCATGCACAGCTGGCCGAGCGAGGCGAGCAGCCCCACCGGGAGCAGCCACAACGCGTGCATCCAGTTCCACGGCGAGAGGCCCTCCACGAGCATGCCGGCGCCGCCGGCCACGGCCGAGCCCACCGCGAAATAGAACACCGTGCGCGATTCCGGTTCGCCGAGCTTGCCCAGCGCCATCACCTGCATATAGGCGAATGCGGCCGCGAGTCCCGACATCAGGCCGATGAGGCCGGCGAAGACCTGGTTCTGCTCGATCGTGGGGCGCAGCATCATCACCACGCCCGCGAAGCCGGCCAACACCGTGACGACCAGCGCGCCCTGCCGAAGCGGGGCCGCGCCGCCGGATCGCGGATTCCATGCGAGCAGGGCGCCGCCCACGAGGAACGCCGCGACCCAGACACTGCTCATGTAATTGAGCGTCATCGCGGTGGCGAGCGGCAGGTTCGCGATCGCGTAGAACCAGGCGCCGAGCGAGACCACGCCCACCACGCTGCGCCAGGCATGCATGCCCGCATAGCGGGTGGAAAGCGCCGTGCCCTGGCTGCGGGCCAGCAGCCACATGAAGAGCATGCCGAGCAGCCCGCGGTAGAACACGAGCTCGGAACTGGTGAACCACTCCGAAGCGATCTTCACGCACACCGCCATGGTGGCGAAGAAGAGCGACCCCAGGACCATCCACAGCGCCTGCATCTCAGACTGCCAGGGTCCGGCCGAGCCGTGGCTGGCGCGCCAGCAACACCGTCGCGCCGCGCAGCTCGGGGCGGTTCAGCACGAAGCCGGGGTTGGGCCGGCGTTGCACCACCGTGGCGCTGTGCCGCCCGCCGGGGAATGCCGGCATCAGGGCTTGAGCAAAGAGGAAGGAACCCGGCGTCGATACCACTCGTGGAAGTGCTGCATGCCGTCTTCCATCGGGCTCTGGTAGGGCCCCACCTCGTTGTCACCGCGCCGCATCAGGGCGAGGCGGCCCGCGTCCATGCGCTCGCCGATCTCGTCGTCCTCGATGCAGGTTTCCATGTACGCCGCCTGCTGGGCTTCGACGAATTCCCGCTCGAACGCGGCGATTTCCTCGGGGTAATAGAACTCCACCATGTTCATCGTCTTCTGCGGCCCCATCGGGTGCAGCGTGGAGACGGTGAGCACGTGCGGGTACCACTCGACCATGATGTGCGGGTAGTACGTGAGCCAGATCGCGCCGTACTTGGGCTGCTTGCCCTGGCGGTACTGCATCAGCGCGTCGTGCCAGCGCTGATAGACCGGGCTGCCCGCCTTCAGGCGATGGGCGACGCCGACGGTCTGCACCGAATAGTCCTGCTGGAACTCCCATTGCAGGTCGTCGCAGGTGACCATGCTGCCCAGCCCGGGGTGGAACGGTCCGACGTGGTAGTCCTCCAGGTAGACCTCGATGAAGGTCTTCCAGTTGTAGTTGCACTCGTGCAGCTCGACGCGGTCGAGCACCATGCCGGTGAAATCGAGGTCGGCGCGCGGGCCCATCCCCGCGAGGGCGGCCTGGACGTCGGTCTCGTTCCTTTCGAACAGCAACCCGTTCCATTCCTGCAGCGGGTAGTTCTTCAGGTCGAGGCACGGGTCCTGCGAAAAGTGCGGCGCGCCCAGCAGGGTCCCGGCGGGGCTGCCGTTGCCCCCGCTGTACGTCCAGCGGTGGATGGGGCAGACGATATTGCTGCCGGCGCCGCGGCCGGCCCCGATCGAGCCGCGGTCCTTCAGGATGATGGCCTGGCGGTGGCGGCACACGTTGGAGACGAGCTCCACGCCGTTTTGCGTGCGCAGCAGCGCGCGGCCTCCGCCCTCCTGGGGCAGGGCGTAGTAGTCGCCGTTGTTCGGAACCGAAAGCTGGTGCCCCACATAACGGGGCCCGGGCTGGAAGATGCTTTCCATCTCGCGCCGGTAGAGCGCTTCGTCGAAGTAACTTGAAACTGGTAGTTGGCTTGCGGCCTGCTGCAGTTGAAGACTTAAATCAGACATGGGTGACCTGACCTAGAGACTCCCCCTATGAAGGGGCAGGGTAAGCGCTTTATCCGTGGACTGGCGCGGGAAGGAAGGAAGAAGGGGAACCGGGGGGCCCGGCATGAGGGAAGGCGATTGTACCCCTGAGGTTCATCTGGGGTCCCTGGTGCGGCTATCAAGGCCGCATGTCCTTGCCCGCTGGGGTGCCGTCCCCATGACAAGGGGGCCGCACGGCCTAGAATTCAGGGTTTCCATCCCCACCAGACCCATGCCCAAGGCCCCTTTCAAAACCCCGGCGAGCTACGAAGCCGCGCTGGAGGAGCTCGAGCAGCTCGTCGGCCTGATCGAATCGGGGCAACTTCCGCTGGAGCAGTTGCTCACGGGTTACCAGCGCGGCGCCGAACTGCTGCAGTTCTGCCGCGAAAAATTACAGGCCGTGGAGAACCAGGTCAAGGTGCTCGACGAAGGCACGCTCAAGCCGTGGACGCAAGAGTGAAGCCGGCCTTCGACCTGCGCGCCTGGAGCGCGGAGCGGATCGCGCGCGTGGAAGACGCCCTGTCCCGCTGGGTGACGGGTGATGCCCCGGCCGGCCTGGGCGAGGCGATGCGCTACGCGGTGCTGGACGGCGGCAAGCGCCTGCGCCCGCTGCTGGTCCTGGCCGCCCGCGAAGCCGTGGGCGGCAACCAGGACGCGGCGCTGCGCGCGGCCTGCGCGGTCGAACTGATTCATGCGTACTCGCTGGTGCACGACGACATGCCTTGCATGGACAACGACGTCCTGCGGCGCGGCAAGCCCACGGTGCACGTCAAGTACGGCCAGGCCCAGGCCCTGCTGGCCGGGGACGCGCTGCAGGCGCTCGCGTTCGAACTGCTGGCGCCGGACGACGCTGCGATCCCGGACTGCGTGCAGGCGGCCCTGTGCCGGCTGCTGGCGCGTGCCGCCGGCCACGCCGGCATGGCCGGCGGGCAGGCGATCGACCTGGCCAGCGTCGGCCGCTGCCTGCGCGAAGACGAGTTGCGCGAGATGCACAGGCGCAAGACCGGGGCCCTGCTGCAAGGCAGCGTGATGATGGGCGCGGCCTGCGGCGTATCGGATGCCACTGCGCAGGCCGCCCTGGCGCGCTACGGCGCGGCCGTGGGCCTGGCCTTCCAGGTCGTGGACGACATGCTGGACGTGACGGCCGATTCGGCGACGCTCGGCAAGACGGCCGGCAAGGACGCCGCCCACGACAAGCCGACCTACGTGTCGCTGCTGGGGCTGGAACGCTCGGCGGCGTACGCGCAGGAGCTCCTTGCCGAGGCGCTGGAAGCGCTCGCGGCGAGCGGCCTGGGCGATACGCAGGCTTTACAGGCGCTGGCCATGATGGTGGTCAACCGCGACAACTGACAACGGATACGAAGATACGATGGCGATGGCCCTGCTGGAAACGATCAACGACCCCTCGGACCTGCGCAAGCTGCCGCGCGCGCAGCTCCCGGCGCTGGCGGGCGAGCTGCGCGCGTTCGTGCTGGACAGCGTGTCCCGCACCGGCGGCCACCTCAGCTCCAACCTGGGCACCGTCGAACTCACGATCGCGCTGCACTACGTGTTCAACACGCCCTACGACCGCCTGGTGTGGGACGTGGGCCACCAGACCTATCCGCACAAGATCCTGACCGGGCGGCGCGAGCGCATGGCCACGCTGCGCCAGCTCGGGGGGCTCTCGGGTTTCCCGCAGCGCGGCGAGAGCGACTACGACGCTTTCGGCACCGCGCATTCGTCCACCAGCATTTCCGCGGCGCTCGGCATGGCGCTGGCCGCCAAACAGAAGGGCGAGAACCGCAAGGCCGTGGCGATCATCGGCGACGGCGCCATGAGCGCGGGCATGGCCTTCGAGGCGCTGAACAACGCCGGCGTGGCCGAATGCGACCTGCTGGTGATCCTGAACGACAACGACATGTCGATCAGCCCGCCCGTGGGCGCGCTCAACCGCTACCTCGCGAGGCTGCTGAGCGGGCAGTTCTACGCCGCGACCAAGAACGTCGGCAAGAACGTGCTCAAGGTCGCGCCGCCCCTGTTCGAGCTGGCCAAGCGCTTCGAGGAGCATGCCAAGGGCATGATCGTGCCGGCCACCCTGTTCGAGAAGTTCGGCTTCAACTACATCGGGCCGATCGACGGGCACGACCTCGATTCGCTCGTGCCGACGCTCGAGAACATCAGGCACCTGAAGGGCCCGCAGTTCCTGCACGTGGTCACCAGGAAGGGGCAGGGCTACAAGCTGGCCGAAGAGGATCCCGTGACGTACCACGCGGCGTCCGGCAAGTTCGACCCGGCAGTCGGCTTCGTCAAGCCCGCCACGCCGCCGAAGCAGACCTTCACCCAGGTGTTCGGCCAGTGGCTGTGCGACATGGCCGCCAAGGACCCGCGGCTGGTCGGCATCACGCCGGCCATGCGCGAGGGCTCGGGGCTGGTGGAGTTCGAGAAGCTCTTCCCGGACCGCTACTACGACGTCGGCATCGCGGAGCAGCATGCCGTGACGTTCGCGGCGGGCCTGGCCTGCGAGGGGCTCAAGCCCGTCGTCGCGATCTACTCCACCTTCCTGCAGCGCGCGTACGACCAGCTGGTCCACGATGTGGCGCTGCAGAACCTGCCGGTGGTGTTCGCGCTGGACCGCGCGGGCGTCGTCGGCGCCGATGGCGCGACGCATGCCGGTGCCTACGACATCCCCTATCTGCGCTGTATCCCGAACGTCAGCATCGCGTGCCCGGCCGACGAGAACGAGTGCCGCAGGCTGCTCACGACGGCCTTCGGGCAGGACCATCCCGTCGCCGTGCGCTACCCGCGCGGGGCCGGCGTGGGTGCGGCCATCGAGCCCGGCCTGCAGCCGCTGCCGTTCGGCAAGGGCGAGGTGCGGCGCGTGCGCGCCGGTGGCGCCGAGAACGCGCCCCGGGGCGTGGCCATCCTGGCCTTCGGCACCTTGCTCCATCCTGCGCTCGCAGCGGCCGAACGGCTCAACGCCACGGTCGTCAACATGCGCTGGGCCAAGCCCCTGGATACTGCGTTGCTGCTGGACATCGCGGCGCGGCACCAGGCCCTGGTGACGGTGGAAGAGGGCGCCGTCATGGGCGGCGCGGGCAGCTCCGTCGGCGAGGCCCTGCAGGCCGCGGCTGTGCTGCGCCCGTTGCTGCACCTGGGCCTGCGCGACGAATTCATCGAACACGGCGACCCGGCCAAGCTGCTGGCGCTGCAGGGGCTGGATGCCGCCGGCATCGAGGCGTCGATCCGGCAGCGCTTCGGCGACCTGGTGGAGCGCATGCCCCCGGCGCTCAAGATCGTGGGTTAACACCTTCGTGCCGGTGGATTAACACCATGATCCTGTTCCTGTAGATTTACTGACAGCGGCCTGAGAACCAAAGGTTTCGGGGTATTTCTCAAGGGAAAACCCCTGAATACCAAAGTGGGTGCGTTCCTAGAATTGTGAGCAGATTGGGACAGCACTTAAGTTGTCCCGGATCTTTGGTCTCACAGTTTCAATTCACGCTACAGGAGCGCCATTCATGGATCGTCGATCACTCATCAAGAATGCCGGCATGGCCGGTGTGCTGGCCGCGGGCATTGCGCCGGCCGTCCACGCACAGGCCGCCATCCGCTGGCGCCTGGCGTCGAGCTTTCCCAAGTCGCTGGACACGATCTTCGGTGCCGCCGATATCTTCGCGGCCAAGGTCAAGGCGATGTCGGGCGGCAAGTTCGAGATCACGACCCACGCGGCCGGCGAGCTGATGCCCGCCTTCGGCGTGGTGGACGGCGTGCAACAGGGCACCGTCGAAGTCGCGCACACGGCGCCGTACTACTTCTTCGGCAAGGACGAATGCTTCGCCCTCGGCTGCGCCATCCCCTTCGGCCTGAACAGCCGCCAGATGACGGCCTGGATGTTCGAGGGCAACGGCCTGAAGCTGATGCGCGAGTTCTACGCCAAGTACAACATGATCAGCTTCCCCGGCGGCAACACGGGCGCCCAGATGGGTGGCTGGTTCCGCAAGGAAATCAAGTCGCTCGCCGACATCAAGGGCCTGAAGTTCCGCATCGGTGGCTTCGGTGGCAAGGTGCTTGCACCCCTGGGCGCCGTGCCGCAGAACATCCCCGGCGGCGAAATCTACCAGGCCCTGGAAAAAGGCACGATCGACGCAGCCGAGTGGGTGGGCCCGTACGACGACCAGAAGCTGGGCTTCAACAAGGTGGCGCCGTTCTACTACTACCCCGGCTGGTGGGAAGGCGGCCCGCAGCTGGACTTCTTCATCAACCAGAAGGCGTACGACGGCCTGTCGGCCGAGAACAAGGCGATCGTCGAGTCCGCGACGGCCGAAGCCCACGTGGTCATGCAGGCCCGCTACGACGCGCGCAACCCCGCCGCGCTCAAGCAGCTGGTCGGCGCCGGCACCAAGCTGCGCCCCTTCCCGAACGACGTGATGGCAGCGGCCTTCAAGTCGGCGATGTCGATCTACGCAGATCTCAACAGCAAGAACGAGAGCTGGAAGAAGATCTACGCGGACTACTCCAAGTTCCGCGCCGACCAGAACCTGTGGTTCCGCTTCACCGAGGCCACGTTCGACCGCTTCATGCAGTCGCAGAAGCTGTAAGTACAGCGAGCCTTTCTTTCCGGAATTTGACAGGCCGCGCCTCGTGCGCGGCTTTTTTTGGCCTCGACACCGTAGATCAAAGTTCAAAGGGGCGCGCAAAGCCGCATGATGTGCGGCCTTTTATATTGCTTTGGCGTCCGCATGAATACCCTGTCTGCAACGCTCGCCAGCCTTCTGAAAGCTTGTCACGCGGCCCGCCCGCATCATCCGGCGCATCACAATAGGAGTACACATCCATGGATCGCCGTTCCCTCATCAAGAATGCAGGCATCGCGGGCGTGCTGGCCGCGGGGATCGCCCCTGCGGTGCACGCGCAAGCCGCAGTGCGCTGGCGGCTCGCCTCGAGCTTTCCCAAGTCGCTGGATACCATCTTCGGCAGCGCGGAGATGTTCTCGAAGACCGTGCGCGCCCTCTCGGGCGGCAAGTTCGAGGTGTCGGTGCATGCCGCGGGCGAGTTGATGCCCGCCTTCGGCGTCGTCGACGGCATCCAGAACGGGACCGTCGAAATGGCCCAGACGGCCTCCTACTACTTCACCGGCAAGGATTCGATCTTCGCTTTCGGCTGCGCCGTGCCGTTCGGCCTGACGGCGCGCCAGATGGACGCGTGGATGGAGCACGGCAACGGCCGCAAGCTGATGGACGAGTTCTACGCCAAGTACAACATCCTGAGCATGAGCGCCGGCAACACCACGACGCAGATGGGCGGCTGGTACCGCAAGGAGATCAAGTCGGTGGCCGACCTGAAGGGCCTGAAGATGCGCCTGGGCGGCGGCCTGTTCGGCGAGGCCATGGCCAAGCTGGGCGTGGTGGCGCAGAACATGCCCGCCGGTGACGTCTACCAGGCGCTCGAGAAGGGCACCCTGGATGCGACCGAGTTCGTCGGCCCCTACGACGATGAGAAGCTCGGCTTCGCCAAGGTGGCCCCGTACTATTACTACCCCGGCTGGTGGGAAGGCGGCGCCGAGCTCGAGTTCTTCATCAACACCAAGGCGTTCGAGGCCCTGTCGGCCGAGAACAAGGCGATCGTGCGCGCCGCCGGCGCGGTGGCCGCGCGCGACATGACGGCCAAGTACGACTCGGTGAATCCGCAGGCGCTCAAGCGCCTCGTGGCCGCCAAGACGCAGCTCAAGCCCTTTCCCAAGGACGTGCTGGACGCCGGCTTCAAGGCCTCGATGCAGGTTTTCGCCGAGCACGAAGCCAAGTCGCCGGAGTTCAAGAAGATCCACCAGGACATGCGTGCCTTCCAGCGCGACCAGGTGCTGTGGGACCGGTTCTCCGAACACCGCTTCACGAGCTACATGACGACCGTCAAGTTCTGATACCCCGGTCGCCCGGCCAAAAGAGCCGGCGCCCCGACCGCTTCGCAGCGGGGGGCGCCGGCTCTTTTTTTGTGCGTTGATAGCGCGCCTGGCGCGCCCGAGGCTACTTCTTCTTGTCGGCGTCCTGCTTGAACAGGTCGCTGATTTCCTTGTCCGTCGCGTCGGCCGAGGGTTCGGCGGCGGGCGGCTCGGGGACCGCGCCGCCCGGCGCCGACGCGGGACCGGCGCCGGGCGCGGGCATCTCGAGGGGCGGCGGTTCCTGCTTCAGCATTTCATTTTCCATCTGCAGGCGCACCTTTTCCATATCGACGGCTTCGACCTTGTCCAGGCCGCCGGACACGATGCCGGGGAAGGCGATGATGAGGCCGACCATCACCACCTGGATGATCACGAACGGCACCGCGCCCCAATAGATCTGCATCGTCGTCACCGGCGCCACCAGCTTCTTCGTGATGCGGTCGGTGTACTCCTTGGTCGGCGCGACGCTGCGCAGGTAGAACAGCGCGAAGCCGAACGGCGGGTGCATGAACGAGGTCTGCATGTTCACGCCCAGCAGCACGCCGAACCAGATCAGGTCGATGCCCAGCTTCTCCGCCACCGGCGCCAGCAGCGGCACCACGATGAAAGAGAGCTCGAAGAAGTCCAGGAAGAACGCCAGGAAGAAGATCAGGACGTTGACGACGATCAGGAAGCCGATCTGGCCGCCCGGCAGGCCGGTGAGCAGGTGCTCCACCCACTTCTGGCCGTCCACGCCCTGGAACACCAGGCTGAAGATCGTCGAGCCGATCAGGATGAACACGACGAAGCAGGAGAGCTTGGTGGTGGTGTTCAACGCCTGCTTGAGCAGCGAGAAGCTCAGGCGCCTGCGTGCCATGGCCATGATGAAGGCGCCCATCGCGCCCATCGCGCCGCCTTCGGTCGGCGTGGCGATGCCCAGGAAGATGGTGCCCAGCACCAGGAAGATCAGCAGCAGCGGCGGGATCAGCACGAAAGTGACGCGCTCGGCGATGCGGGACAGCAGGCCCAGCCGCGTGACCTTGTTGATCACGGCGATGACGAACGCGAACAGCACGCCGGCGCACATGGACACCACGATGGTCTCGTCCTTCGCCACGGTGGCCACCGTGGTGCCGGTCCACCAGCTCACCACCCGGGCGTAGTTCTCGCCCAGGGTGATGGCCAGCGCCGTCGAAATGACCGTGAGCACCAGCAGGGAGGGCAGCCCGCTCTTGCCACTGTCCTCGCGGATCGTGCGCGCTTCGATCGGCAGCGCGGGTACCCAGCTCGGACGGAAGAACGCCAGCAGGATGACGTAGACGGCGTAGAAGCCCGTCAGGATGAAGCCGGGGATGAACGCACCCTTGTACATGTCTCCGACGCTACGCCCGAGCTGGTCGGCCAGGATGATCAGCACCAGCGACGGCGGGATGATCTGCGCCAGCGTGCCCGACGCGGCGATCACACCGGAAGCCACGCGCCGGTCGTAGCCGTAGCGCAGCATGATGGGCAGAGAGATCAGGCCCATGGAGATCACCGACGCGGCGACGACGCCCGTGGTCGCCGCCAGCAGCGCGCCGACGAAGATCACCGCCAGCGCCAGGCCGCCGCGCACGGGGCCGAACAGCTGGCCGATGGTGTCCAGCAGGTCCTCGGCCATGCCGCTTCGCTCCAGGATCAGGCCCATCAGGGTGAAGAACGGGATCGCCAGCAGCGTGTCGTTCTGCATGATGCCGAAGATGCGCAGCGGCAACGCCTGCAGCAGCGCCTCGGGGAGCAGCCCGAGCTCGACCCCGATCACCCCGAACACGAGGCCGCAGGCGCCGAGGCTGAAGGCCACCGGAAAGCCCATCAGCAGGAAGACGATGAGCCCCATGAACATGATGGGGGCCATATTGTTGGTGATGAGTTCCATCGCTTTCTCCTCGTTCTAGTTATTCAGACCTTGCCTTCGCGCTCGGCGAGGCGGCGGATGGACTCGGCCAGTTCTTCTTCGGCGGTCTTCTCGATCTTCTTGGCGGTCGGGTCCTCGATCAGGCCTTTGAGGAATGCCACCCGCTTGATCAGCTCCGACCAGCCCTGCAGCAGGAGCAAGCCAAAGCCGAGTGGCATCATCAGGTAGACCGGCCAGCGGATCAGGCCGCCGGCGTTGGACGACATCTCGCCGGACTGGAAGCCCTTGACGAAAAACGGGATGCCGTACCAGAGGATCGCGATGCAGACCGGGGTGAGGAAGAAGACGAAGCCGAACACGTCGATCCAGATCTGTCCGCGTTTGGACAGCTTGCCGGAGATCACGTCGATCTTCACGTGTTCGCCATTGAGCAGCGTGTAGCCTGCGGCCAGCAGGAAGGCCGCAGCGAACAGGTACCACTGCACTTCGAGGTAGGCGTTCGAGCTCATGTTGAACGCCTTGCGGACGGCCGCATTCACGGCGCTGATCACCGTGGAGGCGAGGATCAGCCAGATCACGTACTTGCCCACCTGGGAATTGAGCCAGTCGACGGCCTTCGAAAACTTTAGTAATGCCTGCATGGTGTCTCCGGGGAAGTTAGTTCACTGGTCACGCGACACCGGGCGCGCTTTTTGGTAAGCCGCGCCCGGTTGGCTGTAGTAAGAAATTCTATGGTCGACTATAAAAGGCAGGCTGACAGCTTTTTGACGGTGTTATCCCGCTGTACCCCAAAGTGATAATGCGTGATGTCCGCGGTTTCGCCCGATACCCACCCCGCCTCGATCGATTCGCCGTCGATGCGCCATGCCGGCCGGGAGCTCCTCTCGCTGGCGCTGATGGACGCGCGCAACCACACCCTGCACCTGCTCTCCCACTTCGAGCAGGCGCTGGCCGGCGGCACCCCGCAGCCGCCCGCGCCGGGGCTGGAGTCGCCGCCATGGCTCGCCGGGCACATCGGCTGGCTGGCGGAATACTGGATCGGGCGCAACCCGCAGCGTGCCCGGGGCCCGGCCTGCGGCGCGGACGGCGTGCGCCTGGCCTCGATCGAGCCGATGGCCGATCGCTGGTTCAACCCGGCCCTGAACCCGCCGGCTTCCCGCTGGCACCTTGACCTGCCTGGCTACGAGTCGATCCGCGCCTTCCTGCTCGAGACGCTGGAGAGCACGCTCGAGCTGCTGGACAAGACGCCCGACGACGATGCCGCCCTGCATTTCTTCCGGGCCGCGCTGTTCCACGAGGACATGCGCTGCGAGCAGTTCGTGGTGCTGGCGCAGGCGCTGGGGGTTCCGATGCAGCTGGCGCTGCCGGTGGGCCTGGCGCCGCGCGAGCCGGTGCGGGTGCCCGCCGGTCGCTGGATGCTCGGCTCGCAGCCCGGCGGTTTCGTGTTCGACGTGGAGAAGTGGGCGCACGAGGTGGATGTGCCGGAGTTCGAGATCGATGCGCAGCCCGTCAACTGGGCGCAGTACGTCGAGTTCGTGGACGACGGCGGCTACGACCGCCCGGAGTGCTGGCTGCCGCAGGGCTGGGCGTGGCTCGAGCGCGAGGCGGACCGCGAGGGCCGGCGCGGCCCGCGTTACGTCGAGCAGATCGGCTCGGCCAGTGGCGCGGTGATGCAGACCCATTTCGGCAAGGCGGCGCGGATGTCCGGCAGCCAGAGCGTGATGCACGTGAGCTGGTGGGAGGCCGATGCCTGGGCCCGGTGGGCAGGGCGCAGGCTGCCCACCGAGGTGGAATGGGAGATGGCGGCGCACACGGCCGCACGCCGCGGATTCCGCTGGGGCGACGTGCGCGAATGGACCGCGACGACGCTGCGGCCCTGGCCTGGCTTCACGCCGGACGCCTGGACCTTGCACACCGATTTCCAGGCGCAGCCGCACTTCGCCAGTGCCCGCGTGCAGCGCGGCGCTTCGTTCGCCGCGCGCTCGCGCATGAAGCACCCGAAATTCCGCGCTTTCGCGCCCGCGGAGCGCGACGATGGTTTCGTCGGGTTCCGCACGTGCGGCGCGTAGCGGCTTACCGCGGCTTCTTCTTCCTTGCGAAATCCCACCACGGCAATCGGGCCCGCAAGCTCAGCACCTCGCCGCAGTGCTCGGGCTCGTAGCCGGGCAGGGTGGCCAGCCGTGCGCCCCAATCCGGGCCGCGCAACACGGTGAGCAGTGCCTGCACCGGCGGCTGCTCCAGCGCCGCCTTGAGGCACACCAGGTAATAGTCCTCCTTGAGCAGCGGCACGAAGTCGAGCCCGCGCGAGCGAGCCGCCGCCTCGATCCCCAGGCCCGCGTCGGCCGCGCCCGATGCGACGGCCTGCGCGACGGCGGCATGCGAGGGTTCGGTGGCGGCGTACCCGTTGATGGCTGCCGGCGGCATGCCTGCCTGGGCGAGGAGCTCGTCGAGCAGCACGCGCGTGCCGGTGCCCAGTGCGCGGTTCACGAAGCGGGCGCGGGTGCGTTCGAGATCCGCGAGGGCGTTCAACCCCAGGGGGTTGCGCGCCGCGACGATCAACCCCTGGGTCCGCTGCGCGAAACCGATCAGCTTGTGGCGCCCGGGCTGCAGCAGGTGCTGGTAGGCCTGCTGCGCGAGGGTCCCCGGGCCGGGCAGCCGCGGCGTGTGGAAGCCCGCCATCACGCAGCGGCCCTCGTTGAGCGCGCTGATCGCATCCACGCTGCCGCAGAAGCGCACGTCGAGGTGCAGCCGCGCCTGGGCGGCCGCGTGCTCGCGCAGCGCCGCCAGCGCCTCGTCGTGGCTCGCGAACAGCGTCAACACGTGAGCCGCGTCGTCGAAGGCCACCGCGAACACGCGCTCGAGGTCCGCATGCAGGGCTTCGATCTGGGCCGCGAGGCGGGCCTGGGCCTGGCGCTCCGCCCACAGCAGCTTGTCGCCGAACTCCGACAGCCGCGCCGGCTGGCCCTTCTCCCAGACGATCAAGGTGTGGCCGAGTTCCGCCTCCCAGCGCTTGAGCTCGCCCCACACGTGGCGGTACGACAGTCCCATGGCCTTGGCGGCGCCGGAGATGGAGCCGTGTTCGCGCACGGCGAGCAGCAGGTCCATCAACGCGTTGCGGATGGACTTGCCGCCGCTGCGCTGCGGCGCCAGCGAGTAGGAGAGTTCGACCTTGTGCACCTGGGCAAGTATCCCGCATGGGATCGCCAGGCGCTATGCACCGCGGTTCATAGCTCGCTAGCCCCGATGTGCCGGGCCCTGCCACGCCTATAGGATCGGCGGGGAATGAACACCTTTTCCGACAGCGCCGCCACGGCGCTGGCGCTGATCGCCGGGCTCGACCCGGTGCTGCTCTCCATCGTTGCCCGCTCGCTGGCCGTCAGCGCCAGCGCCTGCATCCTCGCGTGCGCGGGCGGGTTGGTGCTGGGGGCCTGGCTGGGCGTCGCGAGGTTCCCGGGCCGGGGCGCGGTGCTCACCGTGCTCAACACCTTGCTGGCGCTGCCGTCCGTGGTGGTGGGCCTGGTCGTCTACCTCCTGCTGTCACGGTCCGGCCCGCTGGGGTTCCTGGGATGGCTGTTCTCGTTCCAGGCCATGGTGCTGGCGCAGACGGTGCTGGTGCTGCCCGTCGTCGCCGCGCTGACGCGCCAGGTGGTGGAAGACGTGGACCGTGCTCACGGGGAGCAACTCACGTCGCTCGGCGCCGGCCGCCTGCTGCGCGCGTTGCTGCTGGCGTGGGACGAGCGTTACGCGCTGCTCACGGTCGTGATCGCCTCGTTCGGCCGCGCGATCTCGGAAGTGGGCGCGGTGATGATCGTGGGGGGCAACATCGATGGCTTCACCCGGGTCATGACCACCGCCATCGCGCTGGAAACGAGCAAGGGCGACTTGCCGCTGGCGCTGGCGCTGGGCATCGTGCTGCTGGGCGTGGTGCTGGCGCTCAATGCGCTGATCGCCGCGGTGCGCCGCTGGCGGATCGGCGGGAAAGACCAGCCGTTGCTGCTGGAAGGCGCGCCGGGATGAGCGGCCTGGTCCAGCTCAACGCGGTCGGCGTGCGCTTCGGCGGCGTGCAGGCCCTCCAGGGTGTCAACCTGCGGGTGGCCGCGGGCGAACGGCTCGCGCTGGTGGGCGCCAACGGCAGCGGCAAGAGCACGCTGCTGCGTGTGTTGCACGGGCTGGTAGCGCCGACGCGTGGCTCGGTCTTGCGCGACAGCGCGGCCCGGCAGGCGATGGTGTTCCAGCGGCCGCACATGCTGCGCCTGTCCGCGCTCAACAACGTGGCCCTCGGCCTGTGGATCCGTGGCACGGGCTGGAAGCAGGCGAGGGAATTCGCGTCGCTCGCCCTGGGGCGCGTCGGCCTCGGCGACGCCGCGTCGCGCAACGCGCAGACGCTGTCGGGTGGCCAGCAGCAGCGGCTGGCGCTGGCGCGCGCCTGGAGCCTGGGGCCCGACCTGCTGTTCCTGGACGAGCCGACATCGAGCCTGGACCCCCACGCCAAGCGCGAAGTCGAGGCGCTGATGGCCGAATTCGCCCAAGGCGGCACGACGCTGGTGTTCGCCAGCCACAACCTGGGGCAGGTCAAGCGCCTGGCGACGCGGGTGGTCTACCTGGAGCAGGGCCGGGTGCTGGCCGACCTGCCGGCCCAGGATTTTTTCAACAGTTCGCTGCTGGGTGCGACCTCGCGCGAAGCCGACCTGTTCCTCAAAGGAGAACTCGCATGAAATTGCTCGTTACCGTCGCACTGGTGCTTGCCGCCGGGATATCGCACGCCCAATCGATCACCATGGCCTCCACCACGTCGACCGAGCAATCGGGCCTGTTCGGCCAGCTGCTCCCGGAGTTCAAGAAGGCCACGGGGCTGGACGTCAAGGTGGTCGCCGTCGGGACAGGGCAGGCCATCGACACGGCGCGCCGCGGCGACGCCGACGTGCTGTTCGTGCACGACCAGGCGGCCGAGGAAAAATTCGTCGCCGAGGGCGGCGCGGTGAAGCGCTGGCCCGTGATGTACAACGATTTCGTGGTCGTCGGCCCGAAGCGCGACCCGGCCGGCATCCGCGGCAAGGACGTCGTCGCGGCGCTGAGGAAGATTTCGGCCGCCAACGCCCCCTTCATCTCGCGCGGCGACAAGAGCGGCACCCACGCCGCCGAGCTGCGCTACTGGGCCCAGGCCGGCCTGGCCGCGAACAAGGGGAGCGGCTACAGGGAATGCGGCTGCGGCATGGGCCCGGCGCTCAACATCGGCAGCTCGGCCGACGGCTACGTCCTGGCCGACCGCGGCACCTGGCTCAGTTTCAGGAACCCGGGCGACCTGGTGGTGCTGGTCGAAGGGGACACCCGGTTGTTCAACCAGTACGGGGTGATGGTCGTGAACCCCGCGAAGCACCCGCACGTGAAGGCGGCCGATGCCCAGAAATTCGTCGATTGGATCACCGGTCCCGCAGGCCAGGCGGCCATCGCTGCCTACAAGATCAACGGCCAGCAGCTGTTCTTCCCGAACGCAGGCCGGTAGGCGGCAGGCGATTACTTTGCGTTGCCGAGTTTGCGGTACACGGTCGCGCGGCTGATGCCGAGCGCCTTGGCCGCCTGCTGGACATTGCCGTTGGCTTCGGAGACCGCCTTGCGGATCAACGAAATCTCCACGTCGCGCAATGCCACACGGGGCGTGACGGGCGCCACCGGCTGGCCTGGGACCTGGGGCAGGGCGGCCAGGCGCAGGCCCGACCACAGCGGCACCTCCAGCGCGGGTTGCGCCGAGCGGCGCAGGGCGTCGAAGAAGGGCTGCCACGGCTGCGCGAACAGCTCGCTGCAATGCGCCGTGCCCGCAGCCAGCTGCGGCACCATCTGCCGGGCGGCGTCGTTGCTGCCTGTCACCCAGCCGTCGGCATCGAGGCAGACCAGGCCGTCGTCGTCGCTGCCCAGCGAGCGCCCGGGCCAGTTCAGCCGAAGCAGCAGCGCATGCGGCACCGCGAGCACCAGCGCGTTCTCGATACTGCGCGCCGATTGCGCGACCAGGTGCTTGAGCTCCGGCCGCTCGGCGGCATTGATGCCGGTGAGGTCGAGCATGCCGACACAGCGGCCGTCCGGCCCGAACAGGGGCGCCCCGGCGCAGCTGTACACGGACGTGTCGTCGAAGAAGTGTTCGCCACGGTGCAGCCACACCGGCTGCAGTTCCGCGAGGGCGGCGCCGATGGCCGTGGTGCCCACGCTGCGCTCGGACAGGTCCACGCCAATGCGCGTGATCAGCTCGGCATGGGGATCGCCGTGGTCGATCGGGCCGTGGGCGTCGACGACGATGCCCTGGCCGTCGGTCAGGATGGCGAAGTAGCGGGTGCTGGCGAGGGCGCGCGAGAGGCGGTCGAGCACCGGCCGCGCCGCCTGGACCAGCGGCTGGTTGGCCTCGAGGACGCGTCGGCGGGCCGCCGCCGAAACCATGTCGAAACCCAGGCGCTGCTCGGGCCGCCGGCCGGCCGCCAGGCAGCGGCGCCAGGATCTTTCGATCCAGGGCTCGACGGTGGCCTGGGCGCCGCCGGAGTCGTGCATCACGGAGCGGCGCGCGAACTCGATCAGCGCGAGCCGGTCTCGGGACGGTGGGAGCAGGGAGCCGGGCATGGCGGGATTCTGTCGCATTTCGGCGTGGTGACCGTGGAGTTGTCTCAAGTTGAGAATAACCCCGCGCCAGGGGGGCAGGCAAGGGTTATCACTAGCCCGGTCCATCACCCCTGTTCCAACAATGGCTATGCAAGTTCATTCATAGCAACGGCGCGCCTGCGCGCCATCACCCCAGGAGAGCGCACATGCAAAAGGTGCTGCACATCAACGCCGACAAATGCACAGGCTGCCTGCAATGCGAGATGGCCTGTTCGTTCGAGAACTACGGAACCTTTGCGACGGCCAAATCGCGCATCAAGGTGTTCGACTTCCACCACACCGGCAAGAAGGTGCCGTACACCTGCACCCAGTGCGACGAGGCATGGTGCCTGCACGCCTGCCCGGTCGAGGCCATCACCATCGACAGAATGACCGGCGCCAAGGTGGTCAACGACTCCACGTGCGTGGGCTGCAAGGTGTGCACCATCGCGTGCCCGTTCGGCACGGTGAACTACGTGCAGGAAACCGGCAAGGTGCAGAAATGCGACCTGTGCGGCGGTGAGCCTGCGTGTGCCGACGCGTGTCCCACCGGCGCGATCACCTACATCGACGCCAACTGGACGGGCCTGGGCAAGATGCAGGCCTGGGCCGACAAGCTCGGCAATCAACCCTCTGCAGCCTGAAGGAGAAACATCATGTCTTGGGCTGGAAAACTCCTTCGCGTGAACCTGACCGACGCAACCGTGAGGTCCGAACCCCTCAACATGGACTGGGCGCAGGCCTACATCGGCTCGCGCGGCCTGGCGTCCAAATACCTGGTGGAAGAGGTCGACCCGAAAGTCGATCCGCTCTCGCCGGCCAACAAGCTGATCTGGTCCACCGGACCGCTGACCGGCACCATGGCCTCCACCGGCGGGCGCTATACCGTCGTGACCAAGGGGCCGCTCACCAACGCCATCGCCTGCTCCAATTCCGGCGGCTACTTCGGCGCCGAGCTCAAGATGGCCGGCTGGGACATGGTCATCTTCGAGGGCAAGTCGCCCAAGCCGGTGTACCTGTCCATCAACGACGACGTCGCCGAGCTGCGCGATGCGGCCGACATCTGGGGCAAGACGGTCTGGCAGACCGAGGAGCACCTCAAGAAGGTGCTGCAGGACCCGCTGGCGCGCGTCTCCAGCATCGGCCGCGCGGGCGAGAACCTCGTGCTGTACGCGTCCATCGTCAATGACCTGCACCGGGCGGCCGGCCGCTCCGGCGTCGGGGCCGTGGCGGGCAGCAAGAACCTGAAGGCGATCGTGGTGCGCGGCACCAAGGGCGTGGGCAACATCAAGGACCCCGTGGCCTTCATGAAGGCGGTGAAGGAAAAGAAGAAGATCCTCGCCGACAACGCCGTGACGGGCCAGGGCCTGCCGGCGTTCGGCACGCAGGTGCTGATGAACGTGATCAACGAGGTGGGCGCACTGCCCACCCGCAACCACCGCGACAGCCAGTTCGAGGGCGCGAAGGACATCTCGGCCGAGGCGATGGCCACGCCGCGCAAGACGGACGGCAGGAAGCACCTGGTGACCAACCAGGCCTGCTTCGGCTGCACCATCGCCTGCGGTCGCATCAGCAAGATCGACGAGGGCCACTTCACCGTGCAGAACAAGCCGCAGTACTGGGGCGCCTCGGGCGGCCTGGAATACGAAGCGGCCTGGGCGCTCGGCGCGGCCAATGGCGTGAACGACCTGGAGGCGCTGCAGTACGCCAACCTGCTGTGCAACGAGGACGGCATCGACCCGATCAGCTTCGGTGCCACCATCGGCGCCGTGATGGAGCTGTATGAGATGGGCGTGCTGACCAAGGAACAGATCGGCATCGAAGCGCCGTTCGGTTCGGCCCAGGCGCTGGCTTTCCTCACCGAGCAGACGGTGACGGGCCAGGGCTTCGGCAAGGAAATCGGCCAGGGCTCCAAGCGCCTGACGGCCAAGTATGGCCACCCGGAACTGTCGATGACGGTGAAGGGCCAGGAATTCCCGGCGTACGACGGCCGCGGCATCCAGGGTATCGGCCTGGGCTACGCCACCAGCAACCGCGGCGCCTGCCACCTGCGCGGCTACACGGTCGCCTCCGAAATCCTGGGCATTCCCGTGAAGACCGACCCGCTGGTGAGCGAAGGCAAACCGGAGCTGGTGAAGGCCTTCCAGGACGCCACGGCGGCGTTCGACTCGTCGGGGCTGTGCATCTTCACCACGTTTGCGTGGGGCCTGGCCGACCTCGCGCCGCAGATCTCCGCGGCCTGCGGCGACCAGTACACGACCGAGGAGCTGGAGAAGATCGGCGAGCGCATCTGGAACATGGAGCGCGACTTCAACAACCGCTCGGGCCTCACCGCCGCCGACGACCAGCTGCCCAAGCGCCTGCTGACCGAAGCCGTGAAGACCGGCCCGGCCAAGGGCAAGGTCAACGAGCTGGCGACGATGCTGCCCAAGTACTACGAAGTGCGCGGGTGGAATGCCGACGGGACGCTCAAGCCCGAAACGCGCGCGCGGTTGGGGCTGTAGCCATGAGCCGCGCGGCCGTTCCGAAGGCTCATGGCACCGCAGCCCGCAGGGCGGAGGTTTCCTGATGCACCACGTCATCCTCGGGGCCGGACCGGCCGGCGTGATCGCGGCCGAGACCCTCCGCAAGCACCGGCCGGGCGACGAGATCACCATCGTCGGCGACGAGAAGGAGCCGCCGTATTCGCGGATGGCGATTCCCTACCTGCTGATCGGCAAGATCGACGAGTCGGGCACGTGGCTGCGCAAGGGCCGCAGCCATTTCGCCGAGCAGAAGATCAAGCTGGTGCAGGCGCGCGCGAAGGGCGTGGACAGCGCGGCGCGCACCGTGTCGCTGGACAACGGCGACAGCATGCGCTTCGACACGCTGCTCGTCGCCACCGGCTCGACCCCGGTCAGGCCGCCGATCCCGGGCATCGACCTGCCCGGCGTGCATCCCTGCTGGACGCTGGCGGACGCACGCCACATCATGGCGCTGGCGGTGAAGGGCGCGCGCGTGCTGCAGATGGGCGCGGGCTTCATCGGCTGCATCATCATGGAGGCGCTGGCCGCGCGCGGCGTGCACCTGTCCGTCGTCGAGATGGGCGACCGCATGGTGCCGCGCATGATGGGGCCGACGGCCGGCGGCATGATCAAGGACTGGTGCGAAACGAAAGGCGTGGAGGTGTTCACCGGCACGCGGGTCGAGGCGATCGATGCGGGCACGCCGTTGTCGGTGCGCCTTTCCAACGGCAAGCGCGTCGCGGCCGACCTGGTCATCAGCGCGACGGGTGTCAAGCCGGCGATCGGCTTCCTGCAGGACTCGGGCATCACCTGCCTGCTGGGGATACTCACCGACGAGCGCATGCAGACCAACGTCCCCGGCATCTACGCGGCGGGCGACTGCGCCGAGGCCTTCGACAAGATCAGCGGCAAGATGATGGTCAGCGCGATCCAGCCGAACGCGGCCGACCAGGCACGCGTGGCCGCGCTGAACATGGCCGGGCAGCACGCGGTGCTGCCCGGCGTCACGCAGATCAACGTGCTGGACACGCTGGGGCTCGTCTCCACGAGCTTCGGCGACTGGCAGGGCGTGCCCGGCGGCGACCAGGTGGAGCTGACCGACCGCAAGGCGGGCCGGCACCTGAGCCTGCAGTTCAAGGACGACGTGATGGTGGGCTGCAACAGCATCGGCTGGACCGAGCATGTCGGCGTGCTGCGCGGGCTGGTGGAAGGCCAGGTTCGGCTGGGCCCGTGGAAGGACCAACTGAAGAAGGACCCGACACGGCTCATGGAAGCCTACATCGCGGCGGCGCAGGCGCAGAACCTCTGGCAAGGCGCCGGCGACGAAAGGCGGAGATGACAAGCACAATCAGCGGATGAAGATCACCTTCAAGCTGTTCGCCACGCTCACCGATTACCTGCCCGCCCAGGCTCGCACGAGCAACATCGTCGAGCTCGAGGTCCCGCGCGACGCCAGCATCAGCGAGATCATCGCGCCCTTCGGCCTGCCACCCAGGCTCGTGCACCTGGTGCTGGTGAACGGCAAGTACGTGGAGCCGGCCGACCGGCTCACGCATACCTTGAGCGAAGGCGACGTCCTCGCGATCTGGCCGCCGATCGCGGGCGGCTGATGCAGTCGGCCTACGCCGCGCGGTTCGAGCGCGAGATGGG
>Ga0255338_1001691_pt1 | contig 38983 bp, 42 predicted proteins | sample MeOH1_35cm_T4_19_FD_203715 | JGI IMG/M metagenome (GOLD analysis project Ga0255338, IMG submission 203715) | Sandy soil microbial communities from University of British Columbia, Vancouver, Canada - MeOH1_35cm_T4_195 | ecosystem: Engineered > Artificial ecosystem > Sand microcosm > Unclassified ... | reverse complement strand
TTGATAATGAATCCGCTCATGTCAACGATGCCGAGGAAACCCCAAACCCCATTCGGGCTAAAGAAGCCTGCACCTAAACGGCCCGTACCACCAAGAATATTGTCGGTCACACGTGCAGCTGTATCGATTGTTTTCGCTTCGTAGTGAATTTGCGTAATAAGGTAACTAGCAATTCCATACCAGCCGGTGAGGCGATCGATGGATCTTCGGACAAGCGCTGTGTACTCCGCCGCAGGTGAACGATTGCCGCCAATAACTTTGAAATTAACTTTTGCCGTATCGGAGTCAACGCGTTTTTCACTCTTGGCCTTGACTTCAAGGCGGTACGTGCCGCCCGGATGTTTTTCATCAAAGTGGAATGCTTCTTCCTTCACATTTTCTTGAGTCAAAACTTTTTCCCACTTCTTTGTTGTGGGATTGATGCGACTTAAAGTCAGATCGTACTTTTCAACATTATCTGGACGATTCCAGCTGACGTCACGCACGTACTCAGACTCGGGAGCCGTGATTTTTGGTGCAGGAATCTTTTTGCCAATGATAGTAAAGGAGTTGGTCGTGGTCGAATCACTCTGCATTTCATTTTGCCCGAAGCCCGTAATCTTCCAAGTATAGTTTTTGGCGACAGGAACTTTCGCCGTGTATTTCAACTCTTTCAAGGTTTCAACCACTTGAGTTTTGCCGTCTTCAGAGTTCAATTCAAAGCGATACTCGTTCGCGCCGTTGACAGGTTCCCATTCGAATTTCTGGGAAACCTCTTCGGTTTCGTCCGTCTTAATTTTCGCATCCGCAGCAGGCGATTTTATTTTCACGGGATCTAAGTTGACGTTAAATTCCGCGGGGGGGCTCCAGTCCCCAGGAACGCCGCGAATATCACGGGCGCGCAAGGACATCGTATATTTGCCCGGCACAAGCTTGCCGGTCCAGATCGCCTGCTTCGTCTTAAAGCTCATAGGTTTTCCGACCGTACCGTCTTTGGCGACGGGGCGGATTTCAACATCATAAGATTTCGCGTCGGCAACTTCTTCAAACTCAAAGCTTACGTCACGGCGATAGGTCTCCGCCAGCGCGCTGTTCGCGGCCGTAAGCAAGGTGAGAGTGATGAAAATCCCGAGCACTAAACGCATCAATTAACCTTAATCTTCTTCAATGTTGGCGCCTTCAAATTACTCTTATCCGGTACGATCAGTTTTCGAGGCGCACCGGATTCACTCACACGGCCATGTTGGTCTACTGCGGAGATCTTCACTTGATATTCTCCTGGCATGAGATTTCGCAAAGCTGTTTGATTCGTTGTGTACTTCATTGTCTTGAGCTCTTTGCCGTCCTTATTAAGGATGACGAGCTGATACTCTTTGGCGCCGTCGAGTTTTTCCCATTGCAACTCAGTACGGCCATCTGCTTGAGCCGTCAGGTTTCCTTCCAATGGCAAAAGTTTTGGCGGCGGCAATAGCGGCAAGGGAGCCACTGCGATTTTTCTGTGAGGAGCCGTTCCGATCACACGGCCTTCTTTATCCACGGCCTCCAAGGAAGCAATGTAGCGGCCCGGTTTTTGAATCTGCGGTTCGGCTTTATTCTCTTTCACTTCGATGGTCTGTAGTTTGGAAGGATCATCGCCTTCTTCGAAATATTTCACACGCCACAAAGCCACGTCGTCATTACGATTCACGTTCCAAGAAAGTCCCAGCTTTGGATTGTCGAGATAAAACTGAATGCGGTCTTCAGGTGTCAGCCAAGTGATTTCCACAGGATCTTTCACCACAGGTTTCTCGGTGACTTTAGTCACGGTGAACTTTTGAATCCTACCCATAACTGGTTTGTTCGAACCGTCATAATAAGAACTCATACGCCAGTAGTATTCACCCTCAGTCAAAGCGGGGAGTGTGTACTCCTCTTCCGTTGTGAAATTCTTCGTTGCGACCTTTTGACGAAGAGCTGGGTCCTTTGCAACTTCCAAGACAATGTGAGAAATCTCATCGCCCTTTTGCCATTTGAAGGCCATATCAAATGGTGCTTTGTTCACCGGAATCGTTGCATCCGCCAACGGGAAGACCATCGTTGGTGCATAACGAGCCTGGATTTCTGTACGATAAACAGAACTTTCTGCCATGACCTTTTGTGTTTTTGGATCTTTGGCAACCAACTTCCAGTAAGGTTTCCCCAACGGCAGAGATGTTTTGAAAGACTCATCGCTTTGGTGAGCAACGGTCGTCCACTCTTTCATGTCCTTACGGCTATTCCCGGTATAAAGAGAAACTTTGAGGCCTGCTGGAAAACCTTTCCATTTAAACGTCAGATTGTCTTTTTCATCGGCATCAACAAAAGCCACTTTGCCGGGAGCGGGAGAAATAATTTGCAGATCTGCTCTGTTAAACTGAAGACCGTTGGCACCCAAAGCGCCGCCGCTTCCAGAAGAAAGAACTTTATCAGTTCCATTTTTATCTTTGATGGACGCAGAACCTTCCAAGACTTGAACGTCAACTTGGTTGCCGTTGGATTTTGAAAGACTCGCGGAGGCTTTACTCAGGTCGACTTTTCCTGATGCGGAGTTCAATACGAGCGCTGTGCCAGAAGAATCTGTTCCGTCTTTGGCGGCGGCAACGAAGAGACTACCTTCCATCAAATCCAAGGCGATTTCGCCTTTGTTTTGTTGGATCACGATCAGTGAATCGGGCTCTAAATCCAAGTAGCGTGTGGAGTCCGCGAATTGAATACGCACTTCACCTTTGTTGGAGGTGCGAATCGCTTCACCATTGAACAAAGGCTCTCCCGTGGCTACTTCTTGCCAGAGCAGGCGAGTCGCTGGTCGGCGTTGGATTTCCTCCAAAGTTTTACCGACATACGCGAGAGGTTTTTCATTCTCATTTGTATGCGATTTTGTCTTTGTGAGGTAATACCAGGTAAATGTTGCAACCAAGCCGGAGCCTGAAAGCAATGCAGCCCACAATAATCGTTTCCATTGCGATCTCATCAGAGACCTCCTCAATTGTCGTTTCGGATGAAATAACCCAATAGTTTAGAGTACTTAGACTAAAGACCATGGAGAAAATATTCTTGTTCGATGACAAGACTATAAGCGGTACAAAACACGATATGACAAGCGGGGGATTTTCCCTATACTAACCGGTAACACTTGGTTATTGTTTCAAACGCTTGATTGCCAAGTCGAAATAAAGGGGAAGCTGATGACCAAAATGCCGTCAATGAAATTAAGAAACACTGAAGTTCGTGTGCCAATCATCCAAGGCGGTATGGGTATTGGTTTGTCTAGCTATACTTTGGCCGGGGCGGTTGCTCGCGAGGGTGGCCTTGGAGTTTTGTCCAGTGCAGGTCTGGATCGCATCGTTTCTCAACGTCACAGCAAAAAATTTAAAGCCCGCGATGCGGCTGCTCAAGATGTTCGCGATGCAAAGATTTTGGGTAAGGGCGGCGCCGTTGGTATGAACATCATGGTCGCAGTTATCAATCAGTATGAAGATTCCGTTTTGGGTTCTATGGATGGCGGAGTTGATGCCATCATTTCCGGAGCAGGTTTGCCGATGGCTCTTCCTGAAATAGCTCTTCGCCACGAAAGAAACAACGAAGTCGCGTTGATTCCGATCGTTTCTTCGGGTCGCGCGATGGAAGTTATTTTCAAACGTTGGAAACGCACTGGCCGTTTGCCAGACGCGGTTGTCGTGGAAGGTCCACGCGCCGGCGGTCACATCGCTTGGAGAGAAGTCGCTGAAGCGTACGCTCCAGAAAATCATCTCGATAATCTTCTTAAGCAAGTTTTTGAGGTCGTTAAAGATTGGGGCAATATTCCTGTTGTTGCTGCGGGCGGTGTTTACACGCACGCAGATATCGTGCGCTACCTCGATATGGGTTGCGCGGGTGTGCAGATGGGAACTCGTTTCTTGGCGACTCACGAATCCGGAGCCAATGCGAATTACAAAAAAATGTTGGTCGAGTGTAAAGAAGAGGACATCGAGCTGGCAAGCAGGCCGGGCTCTCCGTGTGGAATGCTTTTCCACGTGATCAAGCAATCTCCGTTCTATCAACAAGCGATCGCTCGTGAGCGCGCGCCGAAGTGTGATAAGGGCTACTTGCTCAACAAAGGCCATTGTCCTTCTAAACACGAAAACGAAAAAACATTCTGTATCTGCAACGGTTTGTTGTCTTCGATCGATCTCAACAATCAAAACGAAAAAAACCTCTACACTGTCGGAGCAAATGCATACCGCATTGACCGCATCATGAATGTTCACGAATTGATGGCTGAGTTGCAAAACATCCCAGTGTCTGCGGAGCGCATGAACATGCCAGTGGAAGATGTTCGCCCTCAGCAAAAAGTTGCCGACCTCGCGTAGGTTCGTTAAGTTAAATCATGGATCAGTCAAAAAACTACATTACTCCGTCGGGCATCGCTGCCCTCAAGGCGGAGTACCATGAGCTCATGCACGTTGAGCGTCCCAAAGTCGTCGAAGTGGTGACTTGGGCCGCGGGCAATGGCGATCGCTCCGAAAATGCCGACTACCAGTACGGAAAAAAACGTCTGCGCGAAATTGATAAGCGTGTCCGTTTTCTCATCGGCCGTATCGACAAAGCCGAAGTAATTGATCCGAAGACCGTAAAGTCCGCGACAGTCGTGTTTGGTGCGACCGTCACGATCATGAACGAAGACGAAAAAGAGATTACCTATCAAATCGTCGGCGAAGACGAGTTCGACGCCAAAGCCGGAAAAGTTTCGTGGAAATCTCCTATCGCTCGTGCGCTCCTCGGTAAGAAAGTCGGCGATGAGGTTGTGATTCAGAAGCCGACCGGAGAAGAGTACGTCACGATCGAAGCGGTTGAGTATAAATAATCAACTCGGCACAAAAATCTGATATTGAATCGGCTTGCATGAAAAATTATTTGTCTCTTCGTGTGCGCAGGCTGTTAGGCCTACTATAAGATCCATACATGCTTCGAAGACTACATAATCGCCAGCTTCCGCAAGTGGTGGCTCGATCTTGATGCTGCCTTTCTGATTGAGTCTTACATTCATGAAAATGTTGAACGTGGTTGAGATCTCATGGTCATCGATGCCGTAGCTTGCGAAATGTCGCGCGAGGTTTTCATGGCAGCTCGGGTGGTAGTCATCATTTCCGGCGAGGATTTGAAACATCTTAAGGCTGCACGGAGTGAGTAAGATGTCGTGCCGGCCGCAAGTGTCGTCGCAGATTCTTAGCATCGGCTGACTTTGATTAGAGTAAAGGGTGTGACCCGTCGTCAGAAAAATTGAATCGTTGTAATCGATGCTTCTGCCAGAGGACAGACTTTCGCGATAGTCGTTGGCGTTAAAACAAAACAGGTCTGAAACCTGCTCGGACTGCGGAGTGATCACCTTCAGGTGATGGCCTTTCTTTAAAAGAAAGCTTGTGCCCATGCGGGCGGGAATTTGATTAATCATTGTTGTGTCATCCAAGTTGTCATACGTGTTGCAAGAACATGTGCTCTGAAAAAGAGAATGAACACAGTGTTCATACACAAATTTAAGGTAAGAGGGGGGTAGGATGACAATTGATGTTCTCGTCACAAGTCTGTCGCACAAAATTCTTATTTCGAGAGAAGAACAAAAATCTCAGGGTGAAAATAAAAACGGGAAATAAAAAAAGCCACCCAGAGGGTGGCTTTTCAAAGCACTGAAAAGTCCTTTGCTCAAAGAGCAAATTACTTCTTTTCAGTTGTGTGCTTCTTCATGCACTCTTCTTTTTTCGCGCCAGTTTCTTTAGCGCAAGCTTTTTCAGCTGCTGCATTTGTAGTTGTCGCACCAGCTTTAGCAGTTGCGCCAGTTGTAGCTGCACCAGGAGCAGTTGTGCCACCAGTAGTAGTTGTAGTAGCAGCGCCAGTAGTTGTAGCTGGAGCAGTTGTAGTAGTGCCTGGGTTTGCGAAAGCAACAACAGCAGACAAAGTAACGATCGCAGAAAGGATCATTTTCATAGTAGTTTCCCCTTTTGTTTTGTTATGTAGGATCGGCCCCTATGGCCTTTTTCCTTTAACTTTGTTAATGGAAACAAGATTAAGTTTTTTTCGAGATTTTTCAAGTAAGATATTGCAAGAATTACAGATAGCTAGGGGCGGCATATTATCCAATGTGATGCAATCGGCGCCATTTTTATATGCATTTTACGTTTATTGTTGAAAAACCCGTTCGAGCAGGGGAGAGTTTTCGCATCCAAATTTAATCGTCTAGCGAGGGGGGCTTGATTGACTAAAAAACTGGCATTGATCCTGGGTGTACTTCTTTTATCACTAACTTCTATCCATGATGCAAAAGCTGCCGATGTAGCGAGCAAAGTTTCTGGAGATGCCAACATCGTTAGTGCTATCGCGAACAAACGCCGTGTCGACTTCGTAGAAGGCTCTGGCATGGTGGTCGTGAAGCTTCTTCCGGATGATCTCAATGGCTTGGAACACCAAAAATGGGTGGTTCGTCTCTCTAACGGTGCTTTGATGCAAGCCGTTTATAACTTAGATATGTGTGAACATGTTCCTCTGAAGGTCGGTGATGTGGTTTCCATGGGTGGCCAATTTATTTGGACCAACCAGGGAGCGCTTCTTCACTGGCTGCACTTCGATCCACGTCAAAATCGCCCGGATGGCTATGTGGAGCTCAACGGCAAAGTTTACTGCGGTGATGGTCAACGTCACAAATAAACGCTGACACTACTTTATACCTTGGAAGTTTGTGCAGACCCACACGGTAAAGATCCGCGCCACTTCGTCATGGCGATAGGTTTTGAGCTCTTCGGGTTTGCACCCATCGAAATGAGCCCAACTCATGGGATCGGTCTGGTATTTGTCCGTTGTCACAAATAGAGCCGTGTCGCCGTGAAGGGCGTCCATCTCTTGCGGAGTTTGTGTGACGGTGTATTGGCTCTTCGTCGTGCTCAACATATAGGTCTTTTGTTTTGTACCAAAATAAGTTTGCGCTGTGGTCTCATAGCGATTGCTGGCAATGAACGGCTTCTTGCCACTTTCCGCATGAATTTCGCGGCTGCGGCGATTCACGTAATCACCCAGCTCAAGCCAGCCCGTGAACTCGTTACTGAGATCCCATTTCGGTTGCCATTCTGTTTGCGGATTGAGAGCTCGTGCGACTTTCGGCACCCATGGATACACGAATGGCAAATAGGTGATCAAGTTCATTACAATAATAAAACCTAAAATGCCCCAAGTGATTTTTCCGCTGAAAGCTTTGAGTTTGGTTTTGCCGTGCCAGCGAATTCCTTCAGACCAAATCGCGCCGGCTCCCATTGCTAAAAACAAAAAAGCCGGCCCGCTCCAATGAGGTTTGTATTCCGCCCACAACGGCTGCGGATAGAACATCACGATGCTCGGAACGCTCATGCAGAACAGCCAGCGCCAACGAGCCTCTTGCCGTTTTACAAACGAATAACCAAAGGTAAAAAGCATGAGGCCATAGGCCACCGGTGTATAGAAAAGAATTTGCGCTGCGAGGAATTGCAGCCAACGGTTAAAGCTGAACTCTGTGGTCGTATGGCGTTCGTGGAATTGGTATTTGAAGCCCGGCCAGTCGTGGTGCAAGTTCCAAATAAAAATCGGCAGGCAGAGGGCTGTCGCAATTAGCATTCCCGTCCAAGGCCACTTCGAAAGTAAATCCTTGCGATGCTTTGGCGTCATCAAAAGATACAAGCCAAATCCAGGAGCCAGCAACGCGATGATGAATTTAGAATTCAATCCCAAACCCATAATCACACCCAGCCACAGCCAAGACTTTTTCATAGACCAAGCTTTGTCATCTTCGCGGACGCTCTGCCAGAAAACGTACGCCGCCGCAATCCAACAGAGAATGAAAGGAGTTTCCGGAGAAGCGACATAGCCGCCAAATCCCCAGAGAGGGGTCCACAACATCAGGAAGGCTGTGAAGTTTGCAGCCCAAATTCCGAAAACATCCCGAGCCAATTTCCACGCGAGAATCGCGGCCGCGACATAACACAAAAACGAAGGCAGGCGGACACCCCAGCGTGTATCGCCGAGTAACGCCGTGCTAATGGACTCCAGCCAAGCAATCATCGCCGGATGATCGTAGTAAGACAGCGAAAGATTTTTTGTCCAGCTCCAGTGATAAGCTTCATCGTCGATAAGACCAACGACAGAGGCAAAGAAAATGCGGAACAAAAGGCTCAAGCCAAAGAATATAAATACCTTTTGCAGGCTGTTGGAACGCTTCCAAAATTCAACGAGCACGAGACGTCCTTTCACTGGTGATCCCATGGAGTTAGCACTAGAAGGAGGCTATTTCAACGCTTTTTGATTTTTCAAAGCTAAGCTGAGCACATCTTGGAATTGCTGGGAGACAGCCGTGCGCCACTCGGGATCGCTGGGATAAAACATTTCTTGAAACAAACGCTGGATTTTTTCTTCATCGGCCTTGGAGTCGGCTCCGTGCTGAAATTTTTGATTCTCGCGCACCATGCGATAGAGCGAATCCAGTGAGCCCAAGGTCTTTTGGCTGTCCAGAGTGCCAAATTCGAAAACAATACCGGCATAGTGAGTTTTGTCTTTCAAGATCTTTCCGGCGAAGACGACAAAGCCGCCGGTGGTTTCATAGAAATCTTTCTTTTGGCCATAGTCCATATCGTGACCGGCAAAGATTTTTTCTAAGTAACTGGCGTCGATTTCCGCCGCGCGGTCCGCAAAGAGATGCAGATGTCCACGGCGTCCATAACCAGTATGCAGATCGATGAGGAGGACTTGTTCATAACCCGGGGCTACCGCCAGGATTTCTTTTTCGATCAGATCTTTCTGCGGCTCAAAACCTTTGCCACCAAAATAGATGCCTTCACTTTGAGTGTACTGACCGCGCAGAATGGCGCGACGAAGACTATCCATAGAGTATTTGACGATCGCTTTCACGCAATCCCCATAGAACGTCAACCGGTCCCACCAGCCACTGGTGGCTTTGTCACTCGGGTTTAGGAGATAGCTGATAGATTCATAGCCTTCATTCTTCAGGCCAAAAAGAGCGGGGCTCGTATCGAAGTTTCGATTCAGATCGACATTGTTTTCGCTCACGCGGCGGGAAAATTTAAAGCCATAGGGATTCACGCTGTGAATAAAAAGGATGCCAAGATTTTCATCGCGGAGATTCCAAAAATTTTCGCGCATCCATTGGCTTTGCAAAGCGCTGCCGACAAAGCCTTCAATTCCATGCATGCCCGAGGTCAGAATAAGCAGGCGCTCTTTCTTGCCAGATGCCGGAGGTATGTAAGCAGTATCCATCACCAAAGACTCAGCACTTTTGCTAGGAATGCTAATGGCGCGAGATTGAATTTCAGGATGAGTTTTTTTAAGCTCGGCGATTTGCGTGAGGAAAAGCATGCGAGCATCTTCGTAGGTATTTTTATAATTTTCGAGGCGGTGAGAAGCGGAAAACTCTTCGGCCAAAACCGAAGAGTTCACCAATGTGAAAACAGAAAAAATGATGAAAATTATTTTTGATTTTACCAAGCTGGAAGGCGGCGGCGACTGCGACGACGAACTAACGGTCGTTCACTAGGTGCGGGTTGTTTCTCGGGCGTCAGAGTTGCTGGCGTCGTTTCTTTTTCTGTTTTATTCTGGACCATCTTAGTTTCCATGATAAAACTCCTTTGTGTTGATTCATCCATGAATGGGAATCATTCTATCCGAGTCCCCCCTAGAGCCACAACGAGCTTTTTAGAGTTCTCACTCAGCACCCCGCTAGCCGCATGCGTCATTAGCGGAATGAAAGTGAAATGATTATTCCTCAAGAACGAAATCTGTCTTCTCAAATATAGGCGAATACAAACCAACGTATTCGCGCGTCCACCACTCGCCCTTTTCGAACAAAGTTTTGGTTGTTGAGAATCTGTACTGGTACTTTACCAGACGCAGGTACTTTGGAGCATTTGGAAAAGGATTGTTTTTGAGCAGATCAATCACACTTTCAGACTTCATGAATATGCGAGCCATCAGATTTTGCAGCCAAAGATTTTGGTTGAACGTTCCCAGAGCGGCAAACCACATTTGCCAATCGAGGCGAGGCTGATAGGGCGCCACAACCGGCGGCATTTTATCGAGGCGTGTGGGTTTGTAGCGGAATTCGTATTCAACCCACGTAATGTTGTCGTCACTGCCCTGAAGAATGAGTTCGGGTCGCTCCTTCGTCATCACCGCGAACAAGCCATAGCTGGAGTTGAAACGATAATTGTAAATCGCGCGAATGATAGGAATTACGGGATTCAAAATTTTAGAGCTTTCGCGAAAGGCCAAGCCGAACCAGAAAAGGTTGAGCGGAAGTATGATCACGGTAATGATAAGTCCCAACGATTGATAAAACATTGAAGTTTCCGCCACCATCGAGAGTGAGGGAAAAACTTTTGGTAAAAACATTTGCCAAAAAGAATCATCCAATAAAAACAGACAGAGAGCGATGCTGAGGACGTTGAAGAAAGCATAGTTTCCGGTGAAGACGATCAACAACTGCAAGCCGATCATCAAGGCCGCGGCGATCCAACGCATTTTTCCTGGCAAAAAAATTAGAAAGGGCACAGCTAGTTCGATAACAAACATCATCACGCAACTGGATTTTTGAAACCACAATGGAAGCTTGGCCACAAAGTATGCTAGCGGATTTGGAATCGGTTGGGTCCAATAGTGATATTTCAAAGCGGTGAAGTCGCGCCAAGAAGCATCGTTGCTGAGAATTTTGACTGTGCCAGAAAGAAACATCAATTTGAATAATAAGATCCAAAAAAGCCAGCGTACGAAGGGACTCGGTTCATACGCGACCCACGGAGTCCATTCAAATCCCCAAGGTGTTAGGAAAAATGAAAGTACGCCGACTTCTAAAAGCAACGAGTCCCATTGAAATCCTAAAAAATCTTGTCCGGCATTGACGAAGGACAGATAGCAAACCCACGCGGTCACCATCATCAGCGGAGGACAAAACCCCATGAGGGCCATCGTTGAGGCCAAGAGTCCCAGTACACCAATAGCATAGAGAAAAAAATCTGTTGAATTAAACCAAAAGATTGTCGGCAATTCGTAATATCTCTGAGGCCCTGTTTGTTCTTCGAGAACATTCATGAACTGTTGAACTGAAAGAATCCCGTTTTTTCCATAGAGGCCCATGATCTGGGGAAGCAGAGCAAGGAATGCAAGTATAAAACAAATAGCGATTCCCTTCGAGAGAACCCAGGCGGACAAAGCATAGCTGGTCTCAGTCATAGTGTTACCTCAAAAGTATTTTAAGGAGCCTAATGAAAAGAACAAGTGAATCTTCCTTCGCAAAATTCTTGGCGAAGAGAATTTATTTTTTAAATATGCGAAAAAATTAAGAACGGCGCTTGCGTGATTGGTCGTGATGCTCTTGATGCCACACTTTGCGGAGTTCCAGCGCGTCTTCCGCGCTAAATTCTTTGGCAGGTTTTGGCAACTCGTTCAGAGTTTCGCGCAAATGCCCGTGGCTAATTAAAAACGGCGCGCCGGTTTTCATCAAGTGCTGGTAGTGCTTGTTAAACTCTGATGTCGATTCGGGATGGAAAAACAAACGCTCCACCTCGGAGCGGGCCACTTCGGCTTGATTGGTGGAAATTTCTTGAAGCTCAGTGAGCAAATCGATGTCAGCTACCAAAGAGGTCAGCTCGCGCAACCAAGAATAGCGATGGGAGGCCATGATCACTTGCAGCCATTCGCCGGGCCCGACGCTGCGGCCACTTTCTTTCTCGAAGATGTCCTTTAGGTGACTCAAGAGCTCCTTTTGCAAATGAAGCAGGGATTTACGTAGTTTTAATGTGGAATCTTGATGTCCTCGAGCTGTCATGGGTCCTCCATCCACAGTCTAATCATATGACTCGGGCCGTTGTCATTCAGTTTTCACCCAGTTTTTGTCACGAACGGCTGATTGACATCGTGGAGCCTTCTTCATAAGTAAATCCCACACCTGCGGAGGTTGCATTGAAAGCGTTTTTTAAAACGATTCTATTTCTATTGGTATTGACGGGTATTGCTCACGCTCAAACTCAGAATCAAACTCAAAATCAGGCTTCGGCGCAAGTTTCTGCTCCGACAGGGACATCGACGACGGTATTAAAGAACAAGAAGTTCGAAGATACTCGAGAGATCACCGATACGAAAATGCGTGCGGATTTAGGTTCGCTTTCTCGTTATAGCTTCAAATTCGATTTGAGTTACTATGGTCCAGCGATGGGCACACCCTGGGAAAAAAACCTGCCAAATCCAGATGGTGTTGTTCGCGATAGCACTACCAAAATTAAAGGGAACATCAGCGCCCGTTATCGTTTGGATTCAAACTCGTCCCTCTTTTTGGCGAGTGGTCTGAGCACTCTCTATCCACTTCATGGCGTGGGCCGAACGGACGTGAATACACCCCAGGTCGGTTACGACATGTTTCATCGCTTAGGGGACGTGCAAATGCGCAATGCCTTGAGCGTCTCGGCGGTGACGGTGCCAACATATCAAGCTGTGGGAATGGCTGCGGGCTTAAATTATGTTGGCTCTCTTATTTTTGAATTCGGTACGAGTGGGTTTTTTGCGGGAACAGACTTGTTGTTCTTCTACAATATTTTCAATCGTGAATACAATCCAACAACGGACCGGGGCACTCCACGCTATACCGGTATTTTCTCTCCATCTTTGAAATATAATTTTTCAGATCGCTGGAATGTGAATACAAATTTAGGGTTTGCATTTTGGAATCCACGATCTTTGGAAAATGAATGGGCATTGTGGCCGCAGGCTGTGACTCAGAAGTTGGCTGTTGGTTATGCCTTCACCAAAGCGGTGTATGTGTCACCTTATTTGAATTTCTATCCTGGCAAGATAGCAACAGACACGACGACGATGAATATCTCAACTGTGTTCTCGGTTTTATAGTGTTATGGAAAGAGTTGCGGCCCAACGGGGATCCGCAACTCTCGAGCAAAGTGACTCCTTAATGAGTCGCTTGGGAAACAATTTCGTGAGCAAGTCGGTCGTTCTTGGCGTTTCGGGCCATGTCTGTCAGACTGACAATGCCGACCAGTCTTTTATTTCGGTTGATCACGGGCAGGCGCCTTACGTGCAGGGTCGCCATTTTTTTAGCGATCGCTTCGACAGCTTCATCCTCGTAGCAGTAGCTGATACCTTCTGACATACAATCGATGACTTTTGTGTCTTTAGGATTGAGTCCTTCTGCGACGACGCGAATTGTGATGTCACGATCAGTGATCATACCAATCATTCTGTCGTTTTGTTCAATAGGCAGTGATCCGAAATCGCCTTTTTTCATCATTTTTGCGGCTTCTTCAACGGAGTGGTCAAAGTGAATGACCTCCGCTTTTTCGCGCATGATTTCTCGGACTAACATAAAAACCTCCTTGTGACGTAAATAGTTTAAGACAACAAAATCCGCCTTTATCTTTGGGGTTGGAAGTTTTTGCGATATCAAGGCTTGGTGGATTGACAATCCAAACTCATGTAAGTGTCGTTTTGTTCATCACGGGTGCCGGGGGGGTTCGCAAAGTACTTCGTGGCATGACCTGAATAGGTGTCGTGGTAGGATTTATTGAGATCGATAATATAGCCCACATCGCTGTTTCCATCCGCAGGGCCATTACTGATGACCATAGTGATATTGTCGCGGTAGTTGCTGTATTGTTTGACCTTACTAGGAATTGGGATACTGGAGATGCGCAGAGCGAAGCTGTTCTCAAAAAGGTCGCCAGTGAATTGATCGATGATCATGTCGAATTTGAAATCAATGTCGTAGGCAGCGCAGAGAAGCCCCATTGCTGGGGGAGTGCCTGCAAAAGCGTGAATAGATAAGAGCAAAGACGCACAGAAAACGGCCGTCTGTTTCTTCATAGATAAACTCCTCAAGAATCTGGTTTTAAACCATCATGAATTGAGGAGTTTCTCTAAAAAGGAAGAATTTGTTCCGTTTCTATGAACTATAGTACTTATGCATCTTCTTTTTAGATTTGCCTTTCGCACTCTTCTTCGAGGAGTGCGACTTGGCATGTCTCTTTGAGCTCGCCGGTTTGCGCTTGCTCATATACCCCGAAGCTTCGTCGTAGCTTGCCGAGCGACGGCCTTTTTTGCTATTTCTCGAAGCATGAGATTTTGATTTTTTGGAAGACTTGGCAGATTTGCCCTTCTTCTTTTTCATACTCATACCGGAACTGGAATGAGCTTTCTTTTTTCCGGAGTGTTTCTTTTTCGCGAGAGCCGCTTCTCCAGAAAACATCAATGCCATTGTCAGAAACATCGCTGACATCATCTTTAACGGTAAATTCATGAGTCACCTTCCCCTATTCTTCCCCTATGGTCTAGCTAGGTGATTTTTCGGCGGCCTCTGTGCTAAACTTGAGACTATCTAAAACTGGAGAACATTTTGACGTTCTAGTTAGAGATTTTGTTGAGGACTGCATGAGTGACCACGAAAAACCTCCCATGACCACAGCCATTCGCCAACTTTTAGACGAGGGGGTCGAGTTTTCCAGCCATCTTTTTCGCTACGAAGAAAAGGGAGGAACCTCTGTGTCTTCCCGCGAGCTCGGGGTGCCCGAGCATGCCGTGATTAAAACCCTGATTATGGAGACCGATGCTAAAGAGCCTATGGTTATTCTTATGCATGGGGATCTGCAGGTTTCCACCAAACAGATGGCCCGGGAGATCGGGGTTAAGTCCGTGGCCCCCTGTAAGCCCGAAGTGGCGGAACGCCATTCCGGTTATCAAGTCGGGGGGACTTCGCCGTTCGGGACTAGAAAGAAAATGCCTGTTTATATTGAAAAAAGCATTTTGGATCTGGAAAGGATTTTTATTAATGGCGGGCGGAGGGGTTATTTGGTATCTCTATCGCCTCAAGAATTAATCCGTGTCCTTAAACCGGTTCTTGTGAATGTGGGCATCCGCGGGAAATAGTCATTAACCATGAAGCGATCTTGGCCGTCTCTTTTATTTCGTACCATTCTGTTTTGCTTTTTGAGCAGCCTCGCGGCTGTGTTGCTATTCAGTTTTGTGCCGGTGTTCATTACGCCACTGATGCTCATCCGTTCAGCGCAATCAATCACGGCGCTTGAGTCCGTTGGCGTTCATAAAACCTGGGTGCCGATTGAAGAAATTTCTCCGAGCATTCAGCGCGCCGTCCTCAAGGCCGAAGACTATCGCTTTTACGAACACAGTGGCTTTGATTTCGAGGCCATTGAAAAGGCGATGAAGTACAATAAAACCCACAAAAAGAAAAAAGGCGCTAGCACCATTTCCCAGCAGACCGCAAAGAATGTGTTCTTGTGGCCGCATCGCGATTGGGTCCGCAAGGGGCTAGAGGCTTACTTCACGGTTCTGATTGAGCTGGTGTGGTCGAAAGAGCGCATCATGGAAGTGTATCTGAACGTGATCGAATTCGGCCCAGGAGTCTACGGCGTCGAAGCCGCAGCCCAAAGGTATTTCCATCACTCAGCCAAAAAAATAACCCCATCCCAAGCAGCAATGATGGCAGCAGTTCTACCGAACCCAAACCGTTTCCGCATCGATCGCCCCTCCAGCTATGTCTTAGCCCGTCAACGCCGCATCCTCTATCGGGTCTCGCCAGCAGTCCCGAAAGTAGAGGAAGCAAACATTTTGGATTTTATGGGTTTCGGCGGGGATGATGAGAACGAGACGAATTAGTAGAAAATGATTTTCTCAGAACAAGTTAATCGAAAAATGTCGACAAATTATTTTGGTTCTACTTTTCGGTATTCAAGTTCACTCGCTGAAAAGTGTATCCACGCGCAGTAAAAAGTTTTTCTAGAGACGCCGGACCGTCTGTTAAGTGTCCTGTTCCTACGGCAACAAACGTGTGGCTGGAGCTTTGCAGCGAAGACTCTATTTGCGAAATCCATCTTTTGTTTCTCTCCGCAGTAGTACAAGCATAAAACTCCATCGATTCTGGAGTAGAGAGGATATCCTGAAGGGCCTTTTCGTCGCTTTCGCGATAAACTGCTTTTGCTTTTTCGTCAAATTGCAGCTCTTCTTGAAGCGCTGTTTTTTTCGTTAAGAAGCGGCGAATTTCATTCAGATAAAACTGATCATGCCCCGTCGCCAAACACGCCGTGATAGTTTCTAGATGGCCTTCGTCAAGTTGAACAATAGATTTGTTTTGATTGATGGCTCTCATGTAGAGGTTTCCATCCATAGAGTCTTCAAGTGTCAAAGCCTGAGTTTTCATTTGAGATTGAACGCCGCCATATCTCTCTATTTGCAATAGAATATTATAGGCTCCAAAGGGACTTAGTTTTGCTACCTCGACGCCGTGTCCTTTTTGGACTTTCGCGAGGAGGGCCATGTACTCTTCAAAAGACAATAGCTCACGAAGCGATTTTTGCTCTGGGCTCCGATAGCCGTATTTATTCACTGATGCCATAATAGCTTCGGGTGGGCTAAAACCCTCTACGATAACGCGATCTGCTTTATCGAAATAAGGCCAAAACGAATCAGGTAACTCAGAAACATCCACACCGGTGTGAATTGTTCCAAAGATATATCCTTTTGAGGTGCCTTTTTTAACTTCATAAAGAAATGGCTTTTGAACGACTTGTTTTGGAGCCGACGTGCAGGCGACGATACCAAAAGCCAGCAAACTTAATAAATACTTCATCTCATACACCTTTCTTACAAAGTGGCATCGACAGTTAATCGGATCGAAAGACTACCGTTGCCAGCCGTACCCAACACAATAGCGGCGGAAATCGATATACCGCGCCTGAACCGCACAGCCGTTATTCAATCCCTCATGTCTCAAAGCCTCGCAATATTGTGGGAGGGTTGCAAAGCGCCGGACCCCTGTCGTGCAGTTGGGCTCGTTGTACGCGTAGCCGTAGCCATTTGGATAAGGTTGAGGCTGAATGCCCCCGTTTTGAACTGGCGGGTAGTAGGTATTAGTATTATTCACCGTCGGCGCTGGCACCGTTGCCACAGAAGAATCATTGCCGTTGGTGTTATTCGCACAAGCGCTGAGAACAAGAAAAGAAATGAGTAAAAGAATGTTTTTCATGGCGTTAGCAATATTTGTTACTCTTGCAAAAGCCAACTGAAAAAGCCTGCTTGGAAAAAAGGAGAAGATGGAGTGACACCACCTTCTCTTTCGGAGTCACTTTGCCCCTGAAACTAGGGATGATGTTCCACGATTTTCTCTTGCTCGATTCCTTGAGGAGGAATGCGCAGGTTTTGGCCGGGGTAAATCTTATCTGGATGAGAGAGCATGGGGCGATTGGCATCGAAGATCAGATTGTACTTCTTGGCATCGCCATAGAAGCGGGCTGCGATCTTTGAGAGGGTGTCGCCGCTTTGAACCGTATAGTACTGGGACTCGGGGGTGGCGCTGGCCACTTTCAGATTGTCTTGGACTTTCGCAACACCTTGAACGTTGCCACAGCAGAGAAGAATTTTTTCTTTCGTTGTTTGATCGGCGACTTGGCCCGAGACCGTCACAGTATCGGTTGCGGGATCAAAACTGATATCGAGTCCTTCCGTCGAAAAACCTTGAGCTTGAATGTATTTTTTAATCGATTCGACATTGGCTTCTTTGCTGGTACCAAGAAGTTTTTCGCCGGCATTTTTAATGAAACTCATGAGTCCCATAAACGTATCCTTTCATGAAATTGGCATTTGTTTTTTTAGGTTATCAGGTGCTTTGGACAAAATGGCGAGGGAGGTTTCGCTTTTTCTTCATGAGTTTGCCAAAGCGAGGAAGCAGGGAAGATTTATAACTTCAATGAAAGGAGATTTCTATGCGTCTTGATATTCCGGTGGAAGATTTGAAAGTTGATGATGAGGTGTCTCATATGCTGCGTGTACATGTCGAGATCGACACCACGGGCATTCAACTTGAGGTGGAAAGAGGGGAAGTGGCCCTGTTAGGTTCCGTACCGGAGGACGAGATGCGGTTGGCGGCGGAGCTCTTGGTGGCAAGAGCCCCGGGGGTTAAGAAGGTCAGCAACTTTTTAGATATCAAGTATGCTGAGACGATTTTTCCTTAGTTGGAATCGGCCTTCTTCGAGGAAGCTGTTTTTTGCTTGGACTTTAATTCGAGTTCGCAAACTTTGACTTTCGTTTCGTACTCTTCTTGGCGTGACATCAAAGTTTGACGATAGCCTTTGAATCTCTCGAGGCGGTCTTTTAAGAATTCTTCAGAGAGGCCGACGATTTTCTTTTTGTCTTCAACGCCGATTTTAGCGAGGTCGTCTTCGGCAGTGACGTATTCACGCTTTTCGGTCCACAAAAGTTTTCCGTCGCCGCCGTTTTGAGCTTCGCTCATTTCTGCACGGCAATCTTTGAGGACGCCGTACAATCCACGGTTGTCGAGATAGCGAGGACCGCCGTAAACTTTCGCTTCGAGGTTGTAAACTTCTGTTTCTAAGTTGCGAAGTTCTTCATTCATCATAACTTTTCTTTGATAAACCATGTCGCCATCTTTTACGCCGATGACTCCGCCGGCATTAACCGGAGCGGTCATGTCAACTGTGGTGTCGATGTCTTTGGCTTTATGTGGATTTGCACAGGCCGCAAGCGCGAGAGTGATAACTACAAAAGAAAATTTCTTCATAAGATTCATAACAGAAAACCTTTCTTGCTCCCTGCAAAAAGCGGGAGAATACACTCTAGTTTATTAGCTTTTTTATAAAAGGAAACAGGTGTATAAAAGCCTACGAGGCGCATCAATTTTGACTTTGTGAATTGAGTCCTTGAGTTTTAAATCGTTGAATCGTCATTGTTTTTTTAAGAAAGGATCCTGTATGAAGTACTTAGGTCTAATAGCTTCATTTTTAGGTGGTTTTTTTATGTTAGAGTCTGTTCATGCTGCAGAATTAAAAGTGAATGATCCAGCTCCTCTCTTTGTTGCAAAAATGCAAGATGGAAAGGATTTCGATTTGAAATCCCGCAAGGGGCAGTGGACCGTGCTGTATTTCTATCCAAAAGCGGGAACCCCGGGATGTACTAAGCAAGCCTGTGCCTTTCGCGACAACATCGAAAAAATTCACGCACAAGGAGCCGAAGTATTTGGCATCAGTGCGGATACGGTCGCCGAACAAGCAGAGTTTCATAAAACTCATCATCTGAATTTTAATTTGATCGCCGATCCCGAAGATCATGTCATTGATCTCTACGGTACGAAGATGGCGGACAAAAAATTATCAAAGCGCTGGACCTACATCGTCGATCCAGAATTGAAAATCCGCATGATTGCAAAAGATGTAGACCCGGTTGTGGATTCTGAAAAAATCGCAGATCAGATTTCAAAACTGAAGACGAAAAAGTAGTGGTCATTTATGCAAGATCCGACTCGTGCACGCATCGCAATCGTGCTTACTGGGGGCGGCGCCCGCGCGGCTTATCAAGTCGGGGTGCTAAGGGCGATCTCTGCAATTACCGGTTTTCAAAACAATCCTTTTCGAATTATTTCCGGTTATTCTGCGGGTGCTATCAATGGCACCTGGCTGGCGGGTCGCACGGAAAATTTTGAGCGCGCGGCTCAAAGTATGTGGGATGAATGGAGTGAGATTACTCCCGAGAAAGTTTTTAACTCGGATGTTCCCAATGTTCTGTACATGGTCATGCGGTGGATTAAAGACCGAAGTCTGGGGGGGGTTCATCACAATCGCAAACAAATCAACTATCTGTTAGATACCTTGCCGCTTCAACATTTTATTCGGAGCCGGATCGACTATGCGGGTGTTCGCCAGCATTTGCAATCAGGGGTGCTGCATGGAGTCTCCATTACTTCGGTGAACTATCACACGGGCCAGTCGGTGACTTTTTATTCCGGTAGTGAAGACATCCAGGACTGGAAAAGTTTGAATCGAGTGAGTGTTCGGACGGATCTTGAACCCGATCATGTGATTGCCTCATCGGCGATTCCGATTTTTTTTCCACCCAGAAAAATTGGTCACTATCACTATGGTGACGGCATGGTTCGGCTGAATGCACCGCTGAGTGCGGCGATTAAAATGGGAGCCGAGAAAATCATGGTTATCGGCATTCGCGGACCCAGCGCCCAAAGCGTCACTGATCCCGAGACCAATGGCCACGTCACTCTTGGTGAAATCGCGGGAACGATTTTGAATGGTCTCTTTTTTGATTCCTTGGATGCAGACTTAGCCCGTCTGGCCCGAGTGAACCGGACGCTGGCGTTGATGAGCGCCGAGGAACTGGGAAAAGGGCCAGATCATTTACGCCGGATCCCGGTTTTGGTGCTGAAACCGACCGAAGAACTCGGCAAGCAATCAGCTTGCGAGCTAGCGCGCATGCCGGGAACTCTTCGATTTTTATTGAAAGGAATCGGTCTCAAAGAAAATCGCGGGACGGATTTGTTGAGTTATCTATCCTTTGAGCCCAAATACTTACGGTCTCTACTTGAGGCAGGCTATGAAGATACCCTCCGTCGTAAAAATGAGATTATAGATTTCTTCTCTTAGGGCCCGGACCCTAGACCTATTTTTTTTGTAAAGAGGCTCGTCCAAACTCACAGATTTCCGATAAGAATTTATGCGCAAAATTCTTATCATTTCTTTTTTAGTTGTATCAGCCTGTGCCAGCAAAGAGCGTCGTTCTGCCGCGGTCGTCATTGTGCCTACAAACGGTGTTGTGGACCTTGAACAAGCATTGCAATCAGGCGCAGCGCCGACAGTGGCGTACTTGAAAACGCAAACAACGGCGAAAAGTTATGATGGTCTCAATGGCCGTGACCCCGCGGACCAATTGCCGGCGGCGATTCGCGCAGAAAGAATCGTTCAAGCAACACCTAAAGACAAAATCACGCAATCCGGTTTTATTCGTAAGTTCAGAGCATGGACCCCGTCTCATCGTGAGAAACACGCACAAAGTTTGTTGGGTGAGAATTTTCATTGCGGGAATGCCATCGAAGCTCAGTCGATGGCGATGACTCTTGAAATCGACTTCCCTGAAGAAACGGCGATGGCGTCTTCTCAAGCGCTGCATGAAAAAGTTTTGGTCTGCCAAGCATTTTCGCGTCAAGAAAGTCTCTTTAAGCTTGCGATCTTCGCCATTCAGAAAGGCGAGTGCACGAAGGCTAATAATTACCTCGATATGTTTTCCCTCACCGTCGAGCGCGGTGTGAGTGACCGTTTGTCTTATCTCCGCAGTTTCTGCTCGGGCGCGACCGTCGTGAGCGAGCGCAATCCTTGGGGCGGTTACGGCATTTTACTAAATGATTCCAAAGATGTTGTACGAGGAACCGCCACCTGGACATTGGGTGCGCAGAGCGGGAATGAGGACTGGGATCGTTTGCTGGCCTCTTTCATCGAGCTTCATGAAAAGAATCAGCTGAATACGATTCAATATCTTGCGAGCCGAATTAATTATGATAAGTTGCGCGCACTTCCGGTGTCTTTTCAAACATCGATGCTGACTCTGATGAGTTTTGCCAGTGCGGATCTGCCGGTTTTTCAAACGCTGCATAAGTATTTGTCTGAACATCCAGAGATGGCGACTCCGGCCGTCGCGGGGCTTTTATTCCCAGTAAGATACTGGGGACAGATTGTTGAAAATAGTAAGAGCGCAGACCCGGTTCTGGTGAAAGCTTTGATTCGTCAAGAGAGCGCGTTTAATCCGCAAGCGCGCAGCCGAGCTCGTGCCGCGGGATTGATGCAGCTGATTTATCCAACGGCGAGAATCTTTGGTATAAAAAAGCAGACGGAGCTTTTGAGTCCCGAAGCGAACATTCACGCAGGCTCGGAGTTTTTGGCGCAACTGATTAATGAATTTGGCTCTGTTGAATTGGCTTTGGCGGCCTACAACGCAGGACCTGCGGTGGTTCGTCAATGGCAAAAACGTTATCAAACAAAAAACATCGACCTCTTTGTGGAAATGATCCCCTACACCGAGACGCGAGAGTATGTGCGTTTAGTGCGCCGGAATTACAAGGTCTATCAAACGATCTTGCCGAAGCCACAAACCATCGGCGCCAACGGGCGCTAATCTCTAATCCAAAAATTGTACGCCGATCTGAATGAGGGAAGGCTCAATCTCTTTCCCCCAAATGACTTTGCATGGAAGAATGCCGATACGGCCGACAGAGACTTTGATTTTCTGACCGGGTTTTAAAACTTCTTTTGTATTCAGAACAAGAGAGCATCCCGTGTAGGACTCGTTGCGGATCAGAGCCACAGCCGAGGGAATAAATTCGGGTCTCTCGAAATTGAAATCAATAAGTGCGTGGTCTAAAGGATCTGGTTGAAAGCGAATGGATCTCGTCATGCTATCGATGGTATCTCTTCCCCCAGAATGGGAGAAGAGAAATTACCTGCTCGATGATGGTCTAGTTGTTTGGGGCGCCGGCCTTAATCCAATCATAGACAGCCTTGACCAGATCCGCGGAAGCGGGATTACCTAGTGGCATCTTTCCGGTGCTCAGAACAAAGTACAGCTGGCTGGAGTCGGGATTGCCTTTGACGATGATCGATTGGAACTCATTGTAATTTGTTAGATAGTGGCCGCCAGCACCACCATGGCATTGAGCACATTGGAACAGAAGATTGTTATATACATAAGTATAAGTCGCGGTATTCACCGGAGTTGGCGTTGGTGTCACAGTCGGAATAGGTGTCACCGTTGGAACAGGAGTGACTGTCGGCGTAGGGGTCGGAGTCGCCGTCGGCGCGGGAGTTAGAGTTGGAGTTGGAGTTGGTTGTGCCAATGAAGTAATCCAATCCGCTATAATACGTTGTTGGTCTGAGGGAAGCGGGAGGCCTGGAGGCATCGATCCTTCAGCAATTCGTTGATAAATAAGAGAGTTATTCGGCTGACCCGCAACCACTAAGTTAGAAGCTGCAATTTTATTAAGATCAGTTGCGTAGTCGAACGTTGTGCCGCTGAGGTTCGTCGTGCCATGACAGGACTTACAATTCTTATCCATAATATTGAGTGCTTGGGATTTAAGATCGACACTGCCGAGGTCGCTGGAACCGGCCAAATCGCCAAAATTTTTTTCCAGTGTTTCAAAGCCACCACCACAGTTTTGATAGGTTAGTAAAACCACGGTGCTAAAAGACGCAAACGCGACAATACGTGCTAGTTTCATGGGACTCCCCCGATGTATTCAGGTTAACTCAGGCTCAGAAATTCCAAAAACAGAAGTTCAATGAGATGTCATATTGAGATCAACAAAGTGATCCCATTTCGTTAAGATAACAAATGAGAGTCTGATACGGCTTCCGTCGAAATTTTATCGGCCGTGGTGGCGTGCTCAAAAAGAGATTTTAAATTTTGCTCGATGATGGTGCCTCCGGCATCTAGAGCGGACAGTTTTTGCGTCTCATTTCTAGACGGACGCACTCGTTTCTTTACTGATAAACACTTTCTTGGTGCAATAGGTGAGGGACACAGCAGGGGAGCATCCATTGAAATATATTATTGCTATTGCATTAGGCATTTCGTTGTCCGCATGTTCACTCTTCACTCATAAACGCGCCCCAGAGGTTGTTGCAAGCTGCTTCAGTGATGGTGAAGATCAAGAAAAAATGTGTAAAAGCCAGCGGGTGAACGAAGAAAATAAAATCGTTACAACTCGTTGTATCGGTACGCAGAACCGCGAAGCCAATCCCGTTTTACGTGGTAAATGCGTCGAGAAAATCTGTTCTGAGGGATCCAACACAGATTGCGTTGTCAAAGGAGAAATGCGAGTTCTTGCGCAATACTCAGAGCTCGTGACCTCAAATATGTTTGGCGACGGAGAGGCCACAGCAGCTCCTGCAGCTAAAAAAACTCCCGGTAAAGAAACTAAAAAACTATCAAAGTCGAAGTCTGGCAAAGCTCATGCGGCCGCTCCTGCTGCGGTATCAGCAGCGACAGTAGCAGAGGCTTCTCCAGCTTCTGGAGAGGTCGATACGGATCCATCCGTGCCTCTGCCTCCGATGCCTGAAAAGAAAGTCGCTGAAGCAGCGCCTGCTCCGGCTCCAGCACCACAGAAGTTCACTGATGAAGAGGCCGCAGCACCAGCCATGTCTCTTGCTTTAAAGCCAGTTAAAGTCGCGACTAAAAAAAAATCGCGCACCGTCGCAAGTGTGAGGGGCGAAGAAGGATACAAAAAAGTCTGCGTTGCTAAGAACGATTCGGCGGCGCCTGAAGTTCTGCGTGGCAAGTGTGCGACCCGCAGCTGTACGAGCGGAAAGTGCAGCTACAAGGGACGTAAAGAAATGTTCGAATACTTCGCGCGCACAACTGCGGAAACTGAATAGCGCTCCCAACACAATCGTGACCATTCTATAACCGTCATAACAGGAACCTAACTTATCCTCTATGATCTTCTTTGCTGAAGGTCATGGAGCCGATTTCTTGGCAACGAGTTATTCTGCGACTGGACAAGTGAAGTTCCAAAAGAATTTACGAGTGTGATGTCTTATTGCAGCCGTATCATTAAAAAATTGTGATCTCGAAAAAACCACTTCAAGCTCTCCTAAATTTTTAACAAAGGAGTTCTTATGAAGTACACAAATGGTTTTATCGGTCTTGTCGCAGCGGCGGCATTTTCTCTTGTTGCAAATTCGACGATGGCGACACCACCTCCAGCACCTCTTTCAGATGCAGAAGTTTTGGGATTGCTCGCGATTGCAAACGACGCTGAAATTAGTGCGGGGCACGTCGCTATGAACAAGGGGCAAAAGCAAGAAGTGAAGGACTTCGGCCTGAAGATGGTGACGGATCACACGGCCAATAACCTTAAAATTAAAGCAGTAGAATTAAAATCCGGAATTGCCCGCGCCGACAGCGACATGAGCCGTCAGTTGAAGAAAGACGCTGACGCAGCCATAGATGGCCTCAAAAATGCGAAAGATGCAGACTTCGATTTGGCTTATATCAATGGCCAAGTGAACATGCATCAGCAGCTTTTAAATGAATTGGATGCGTCTTTGATTCCAAATGCTCAAAACGCCGACGTGAAGGCTTACCTGACTGAAACACGCGTCGCTGTAGAAGCTCATTTGAACGAAGCGAAAGCGATTCAGGCCGCTCTCACTCAACCATAAGCAATCTTATTGCGGGCAAGCCGGAAGGCTTGCCAGCTCTTTGGCGAAATTGTTTGCATGCAAAGTTAACTTTGTTTCGCCAAAAGCTTCGCGCCATACGCGAACGATTTTGCCACCGTCGTAACAAACCTTGGCAAAAAAATCGATACTTTGGATATTTTCCTGTGAATCCATCGTAAAGCTAATAGAGGCCGGTATGATGGATGGTAAATACTGGATCTCAAAAGTGCCGTTGTCGAATATAGTTTGCAAATACTTGAACTGAAACACGGATAAACTCGCGCTTTGGATTTCACCGTTTTCACCAAACTTCCAGTTGTTCGCGATCACGAAGTAGTTCTGAGCTTTATTAAAGGAGCCTGGACATTGCTGGACGGGATAGTCGGATTCTAAGCGTGTGAGGCCTCGCACTCTCCCTGTATTATCCAACGAAAGGATACCCAGGGTCTTAAGGGTACCTGCAACAAGACAATCCATGGGATAAATTTTGTCAGAGCCAACGTTCAGGATATTGGTTGCAGGATCTGTTGAGTCCACAGTGAATCGCTTCATGTTTCCATTTTGATCAAACTCTAACGGAAAAAGAACCAATGTGCCCTTGAGGTCATCACGTCCTGCCAAGAGCACAGGAATCCCTTGGTATTCTGCTCTTACGAAATAGAGGGCATGCAAGATTTCTAGATACTCCTGCATTGACATGTTTGAAAACGCGGTGGATTGGACCCTGCCATTGAAAATCCTTGTGGATTCGGAGTTTCTTTGGGGGCTTGGCGCTAAAGACAGTTCTCGGTAAATTAATTCGTGTAGGATTACGGAGGCTTGATTCAAGGGGTCGAGTTTGTCCCATAGATCTTTACTAACCGTATAGCGTTTTGGATTCATAATACTCGGTTCACGCTGGAAAACCACTTGCTCTGGATCCTTGTCGCAGTTTACGCCTTTGTAGGGGCCATTGTAAGCAAAACCCATATCGCCAACGGGATTTAGACGGATATTAGGAAGTAAATCTGCTTCACTCTCGAACGTTTTATACCATTCAGTGTAGAGAGCCGCTCGTGTTGGATTGAACTTTGCAATTTTGCTGATGAGATAATCAACCCGCTCTTTGGTATTGTCCGAGTGTTCCGTGTCCATAGACAAATGCTGGCGAGCATCGGCCTCGATAACGTCAAAAGAGTAATAATGATCTCCACATTGCTGAACAAAGCCGCCATTGCCTTTTTCATACCAGTTTTCGCCGGCGTGGCTTACGGATGCGAAGATCAGGCTTAGGAAGAAAATCATTTTCATCATTGAGAAACCTCTTTAGACAGCGGAAAGAGTTGAACATTTAAAGTGTAAACTTCATTTTTTTTGCCTTGAGATAACAGATCCGCGAGCTTGCGGCGGAAATTGCGGATCAGCACTTTGGCCTCATCGATTTTGTCGGTGTTGATTGCCACTGTGATCGAAGACAGATCGCGCTTTTCCATCGGGACTTGCTGGATATTATCAACGACATGACGAAGAGTCTCTTGATGTGAGAGACGCAAAAACTGGCTTGGAATCGTTGACGTTGTCGTCAGGGGGCCCTGAACAAGCTCCGCTTTGCCACTGTCGTCAACTTTGACCATTCCTATACGAATGAGGCGATCGAGAGAAGATTGCGCGATCTCGGTGGGAATACCTAAGCGTTCGCCAATCCAAACTGGATCCATTTTAAAGTCCTTCGTTGAAAACAGTGACAGCACCGCAAAGTGATACCACTCCACCATCATCGCGAGCTCATCATCATTGAGCAGGCGAGGTTCTGGAATTTTTTTGCGTCTTTTATCGGTTTCGCAAAGGTGAACGAAATAGTCTTGTTGATCTTTGTCTAAGCCCAGTTTGACGGCGATCTGCTTTCCGGCTTTAGGAGTAATAGGGCGTGCGTCAGTGAAATACTGGGTGAGGCGTCCTGGATGGACCGAAATCATCCGCGCAAAAGCTCTTTGGGAATAGCGGGGATTTTTAGATTTTCTGACATGAAACTGGGCCAATAAAAATTCGGATGCTCTGGACATGGCCAGAATTATTTGGCACGGGATCGGTGTCTGTCAAAAACAAATGTGGACTTACAGACCGTCCGCAGTAAAGCTGTTTCCAGAAAAAATTGATAATGATATTCAGCATTTAGCAATTGGAAAAAGAGATGCTCAGAAAGGGGGCACCCTGTGTGCGCTCTCGTTTGAAGACTTCTTCAAATGGAGAACGGCCGAAGAGCCTTGCCAAGAGCGGATCTCCGGGTAAAATAGTCATTTCACATTCCACTAGAATGAGCTGATTTCGTGAACGACTTCCACTTTCTTATCATTGCATGTTTAATCTTGGTCACCTTGGGGGCTCTTGCTGCGGCCTGGCTTTTTCGCCGACGATGGGTTCAGGAGCGGAAAACGGAGGTGCAGCTGAAATTCAGCAATGAAAATCTAGATTTCGCGCTGCAGTCTGGGCGGATGGGAACCTGGGACATTAATTTGGCGGATGGGTCGATCCAATGCTCGCAGCAGATGTTGGATTTGTGGGGAGTCACCGCACGCGAATTCAATTGTCGTCGCAGCATTTTGCAAAGCAAAGTTCACGCCGATGATTTACATATGATGAATGCGGCGATTGATAAAGCCATCGCGACGGATGGTATTTACGAATTAGCATTTCGTATATGGCCCGAACCGGGCAAGTTACGTTGGGTGCTCTCGCGGGGACGCTGCACATTTGTGCCTGGTTCGCATACGCCAGAAAAGTTTTCCGGTGTGGTATTTGACATTACCGAAAGCATGGAGCGCGAGGCGGCTCTCAAAGAAGCTATTCACACGCGTGATCAGTTCCTGACCATCGCGGGCCACGAACTCAAAACTCCTCTGACGAATTTGCAACTGCAGATTCAGCTTCGTCAGCGTGATCTTCAAAGAAATTATCCTCAAGCATTTACCGCCGAAAAAATTTCTGCGGGCCTGATTGAACAGCTCGATTACGTGCGCCGTCTCACTCATTTGGTAGACAATATGCTGGATGTTGCGCAGATCTCTGAAGGACGAATGCAGCTTTCGTATGAATATTTTGATTTGTGCAAATTGATTCAAGATGTGGTTGACCGTTTTCGCGAAAGCGGGGAGAGTCGGGGCGTCGAACTGCGGTTCACCGGTTGCCATGCGCTCTATGGAAATTGGGACTGGTTCCGTTTGGAACAGGTTTTATTAAATCTTCTCAGCAATGCTGTACAGTACGGAAACAATCAGGCTATTGATGTGACTGTAAAACAAGAGGCAGAGCACGTTCATATTTTTGTGAAAGATCGCGGTGTGGGAATCGCGAAAGCGGATCACAGCAGAATCTTTCAGCGTTTCGAGCGCGCGATTTCCGAGAATGAAGCCAGCGGTATGGGGCTTGGGTTATTCATCGCTAATACTATTGTGCAAATGCATGGCGGTGACATTCTTGTTGAAAGTGAAATTGGCGCGGGTTCTGAGTTCACAGTGATTCTGCCGATGCAACAAGGAATCAAGTCATGAACAAAACCAAAGGGCTCATCTTGATTGTCGAAGACGACGCTTCAATTTGTGCCTATATGGAAGAAATCTTCGGAGGCGATGGCTTTCAAGTCGTGTCGGCGGAACATGGCCAAGCGGCCTTGGATCTTTTGCATTCAATGCAAACCCTCCCTGCACTGATTTTTTTAGATCTAATGATGCCGGTGATGGATGGACAAAGATTTCTGCAAGAGATTCAAAAAAATCCTGCTCATGAACGTTTTAAGACTTTGCCGGTCGTGGTTGTGACGGCCTCGCATATGCCCGTCAAAGGCGAGGTTGTAGCAGTGATACGCAAGCCCCCGGATTTGAATCGTCTCGTGGAGCTTGCGGAAAAGTACGCAGGCGGTTAGGCCGCTTTCGCAGACCAAACTTGGTTTGCCCAAGTCGTGTGAGTGTTTGCCACCCAATCTTTTTTGCGGAGTTTATTCCAAATAAAATCCTCAACGTCTTGTGGCGTTTTTGCGTTCACGATGAGGAGCATATCCCAGTCCCCCATCACAGACCATGCACCGCTGACTTCGGTCCATTCTTTGAGCCAAGACCAGTCTTTTGTCTTCGGCACTTTTTCGTTCCATTTCACCCATACCTGAGCTTGCCACATAGAGGCCTCCTCGAAATTTTATTCCCTTCTAGAAATTTACGAGGGATTTGTGTTGGAAAGTAGTCCGGTCCCGTAAAATCCCTACTGCGGTTCAGGCCGGTTTTGCGAACGGAACGGAGGGTCTAGGCGGAGGAAGCTCAATGAGGTTTTGCTTTTACCGTCAACCTTCGTTACGCTTTTCAAATGAACTCCAAGACGGCGCTCTTCATCATTGATGCTCAGATGAATATGTTCGATCCGGAACATCCCGTTCACGACGCCAAAGGCATTTTGATGAAGCTGCAATCATTGCTGACTTTGGCACGCGCTTCAAGCACTCAAGTGGTGTTCATTCAGAATAATGGTGGGCCTGGCGAGGTTGATGAGCCACGCACCGAAGGGTGGCTGATTCATCCCGAGCTCATGATTCGTGATGGGGATTTGCTCATTCAGAAAACTCAAGTCGATGCTTTTACAGAAACAGATTTAGCTGCACGCCTCCGCCGCCAGGGTATTCAAAAGCTGGTGATCGCGGGAATGCAATCCGAGTACTGTATCGCCGGTAATTGCCGAAAGGCCCGCGAGCTCGGTTTCGATGTGGTTCTTGTCACCGATGCGCACACGACGTATGCATCGCAAGGCAAAGAAGCTTTTGAAATCATCGATGCCGTGAACGACAGTCTTCGTGACGTGGTGACCTTCTGGCACGTACAAGATTTGTTGAACGTTTGAGTTCTTACTTAAAATTCACAAACTTTGAGTGACTTCAACTTTTTATCGAAAGACTCATAGTCCCAGGTAATGACGTCTGTCTTGTCTGCAAAAACATTTGTAAAATAAATAATCATACTATTTGTGAAGCTGTCGCGGCAGGAATCGCCCGTGAATCTCATCGTTGTGATAAAACCCTTCGCTGTGAATTCAAATCCGATGTAAGGACTGGACATTCCGGGACGAATAGCTATCGTGCGATTTCCTGCTTGATTGAGAACGACTGCGCCTGCTTGATCTCCGAAGTAGTTTGTGTTCGCCATGATAATCGAGCCATCCTCTCTGAAATGCCAGCCCTGAGAAGTAATGCTGAGATGGCTTTCAACAAAATGGGTGCCGACAGCACAATTCTCAATATAGGGTTTGGCAGATGAATCGATGTAACCTTGATGGATGTATTCTAATTTTCCAGAGGGATAGAAGGACGCAAGTCCCGATGTCTTTAAGTTGTTTGCTGTCGTACAGGTGGTCCCAAACTCTTGGTTGCCGACCACAAAGGTCGGTTCCTGTTTTGCTTCCAAGGTGACCTGTTGGACAGTATCATCCTTCCGGAACCCGAGCGGAAGTTGAATCCATTTCTGTTGCGACTCATCTTTGTAGGCGAGCAAGATAGGCCATGTTTGATAATCAGCTCGAACAATAAACATATTGCGAAGTTTCTCGAGGTATTTTCTTAACGTGATATTGCTCGAATCCGTGGAGTTCAGCCAGCCATTGAATTTTCGTGAGATCTCTGAATTGGGTTGAGCACTTGGTGGTGTTGAGAGTTCACGAAGAATGAATTCATGCAATAGAAGGCCTGCCTGGTCGTAAGGTGAAAGCTGGTCCCATAGGTCTTTACTGATGTTATAGCGGGCGCTATTAAACTCACTGGGTTGTCTTTGGAAAATGACTTGGAAAAGCTGGCAATTTTTTGGAACCGGCGTGTAACCATTGTTATCAATAGGCTGAATATTCACATTTGGAATAAATTTAGTTTCGTTGCCACTATAGAAATCTTTGTACCACTGACTATAAAGATTCGCGCGGCTGGGATTATGCTGACTGATTTTAGAGATCAAGTGATTAAATCGTTCTTCGACAGATGAAGAGTGCTCTTGATCCAAGGCCAGACCGTCCTGTTCAGCCTCAAAGAGATCTAAAATCCGAAATCTACCGGAGTCGCACTGAATGGCAAAACCCGCGTTGCCTCTTTCGACCCAATCGGTGCCGGCATAGCTATTGCTGATGAGTAAAAAGGAAAAAAGAAAAAAGATTTTTTTCATTTAGATAATCTCACGGGTTAAAGGGCAAAGTTGTATATTGATAGAATAAACTTCATCACATTTTCCTTCAGACATTAAGGTCGCTAGCTTTTGTCGGAAACCGCGAATGAGTTTTTTTGCTTTGGGAATATTCTTGGAGTCGATGGCAACGGTGATATTCGAGACATCCCTTTGCTCGGGCGGGACTTGCTCAAAAGTCTCGGCCAAATGGTAAAGCATGTTTTTGTGACCTTTGCGGATATTCTCAACCGAGATATCTGCGGGTGTCGTATAGCCACCACGGCGGGCTTCGGCTTTGCCATCTTTCATTATGACAAAACCCATTCGACTGAGTCTTTGCAAGGATTCCTCTGCAGCTTGGGGAGAGATTCCAAGACGATCTGCGATCCATTGGGAATCGAGTTTAAAGTCCTTTGTGAACATCAGCTGAAAAAGAGCGAAATGGTACCACTCTACTGTCAAAGCCAGTTGGTCTTCTGTCAGAACACTCAGCTTCGGTGATTTTTTTTCCGCTTTTGCCTGAATACAAAAAGCGACAAAACGTTCGTGGTCTTCATGGCTGAGGTGGAGTTTTGAAGCAATCTTTGCTGCGGCTGTCTTGGTAATAAGACGTTTTCCAGAAAAATACTGTCCCACGCGGGAGGTTGTGATTCCCAAAGTTTTTGCAAACGCGCCTTGTGAATAGCGCGGGTTTTTCTGTTTTCGCAGCTGAAATTGTTGCCATAAAAATTCGGACGCACGAGACATATAAAGCAACTATTATGTGCTGGGGGAAACGCTGTCAAAAAGAAAGCCTTCTGACCACAGTGTGGTCTACTGAAAAAACTATGTCCACCCAGCTTTGGAAAGTATTTTTTACATTCTAGAGGGAACAAAGGTGTCCAAAAATTTTTCGCGTATACCAAAAGGAGATTCCTCCTCTGAAAAATTCTAAAGGGGCCAAGTGCCGACTAAACTGAACTCAGACCACAAAAAGGGGGAAGCATGTATTTCAGACTCATTGGGGCAGTCTTTATTCAATGCCTGCTCGTTAATTTCGTGTATGCAGCGGATACTATCAAATGCGCAAGCGCCTTAGAGGACAGGACCGCGACTTTAAAGTGCCCAACGGGTCAGGTGGTGAAAGGCATTGCCTTTGCCTCCTATGGATTGCCTACAGGTTCTTGTGGGGCTTATGTCGCTGGCAAATGCCATTCTTCGAGCTCTCTTATTAAAGTTCAAACGATGTGTGCTGGGAAGGCTTCCTGCTCCATCAAAGCAAGCAATAGCGTATTCGGTGACCCTTGCGTGGGCGCAGATAAAAAACTCAATATTCAGGCGGTTTGTACCGATCCCGCAGCACCGCCGCCAGCAAATTCAAGCCCGACACCCACTCCTACGCCAACTCCGGTACCTCCATCATCGAACCCCCCGCCAGCTACAACAAGCGGCATAATGTGGGGAACAAATGGGGCCACCGAGCAGGGTACCTATGCTCCGAGTGGAACCATTTCCTTGGCACAACAAAGTGCGGATTTGCTGAATGTTTTTGGTCTTAATCATGGGCCGATTCTCTATCGTGCGATGGGTGACGGGCAAAGTGACTCTGAAGTGAAAACCGTCGTTTCGACGTTGTTGAGTAAGGGCATCACGCCACTGCCGGTGGTTCAAGGATATCCAAACTATAAAGATGAAACGACGGCTTATAATTCTGCTTATGCACGAGTGCAGTCGATGCTGAAGGCCGTGCCTGGCATCACGATTGTCGAGATTGGTAATGAGTGGGATTTGCAAATGTCTCCGAACGGCGACGGGATCGCAGCTTCGCATTGGAATACACTTGCTAAGTATCCCATGTTCCGCGGGACCTTGGCGGGTGCCACGGCCGCCATTCGCGATTTCAATGACAGCATCAAAGTTGTCGGCGGCGCCAACGCGGGTTGGACGGACCTTGGATTGCCATTGGCGCTGGCTCAAGACATGAAGTCGTATAAAACTCCGAGTGGAACTATTCGCAATTTGCTGTGGGACTATACGAATTTGCATTGGTACAACGATGCTAAAGGCAATAATCAAATGGGTCTGCCAAGTAGCTTTAACGGCGGTATGAATGCTTACAAAATTCTCCAAGCCACTGGGAGACCGATTTGCATTACCGAATTTGGCTCGAGCTCCGGCAACACGGCTGGCGGCTCTTCCAATGCGACGGGTGCTGAAACTCAGGCTGGAAAAAACATGGCTGCTTTGATGACGGATTTTAAAGCGCATCAAAATACTGAAAACGGCATTGTCTGCGGGGTCAGCTATCAGCTCTATCAGCAAATTGAAGGCGTCCAGCAGTACGATTACTTTATGTATTACACACAAAGCAATTTCTCTACGGTCTTAGCCCCCCAAGGGCAGGCGATGAAGAACTGGCTCCTTGCAAATTAGGTCCTCCAAACGGCATCTCTTTGCTAAGTGGCAGGGAGATGCTGAATTCATTTTATAAATCCAGCCGGCATCCTATATTTCTGGTATGAAATGGATCCTCATTTTTTTGTGCCCATTCTTTCTCATCAGTATCGCTTACGGTGTCGAGCTGGAGTTTTTTGTCTCCCTCGACAATCCTTATGGGTACACCAAGGATACTCCTGGCGGCGGCGCCATGGACGAAGTGGTGAAGGAGCTCGCCAGACGAGTTGGGCAAAAATTCAACGTCAGCTATGTGCCGTGGGCGCGGGCTCAGTACATCGCGAAATCCCAAAACAATGTGGGCATCTTTCCAATTGGGCGTGATCCCGAGCGGGAGCCCTTCTATACTTGGATTGTTGAAATTTTTGGCGAGCCTTATGTTTTTATGACCATGAAGAAATCTAAAGTGGATATCTCCACGATTGAAGCGATCAAGAAACTCAATGTCGGGGCCCTCACTGGGTCGTTGGCGGAAATTCTCATGCTTAAGCACGGAATCAAGACATACACTTCTGTCACAAGAGATGAACAAAATGTACGAATGCTCAAGTCGGGAAGGATCGATGCATGGATTGCCCCTCTCAGTTTCAAAGACACGTTCAAAGACGTGGGCCTCGGAGGCGACGAGCTCCGTGTGGGCGCCACGCTGACGAATCTTCACTTCTATGTGGCGGGCTCTAAGAACTTGGATAAGGCCACGGTGACGAAATGGCGTAGAGCTTTTAAATCGATGAAGCGAGATGGGACTTATAAAGCGATTCTCAAGAAGTATAAATTGGATGAAGTCTCAAAATGAGAGAGAAATAAGTCTTTCCAAAAAAAAGGAGAAGTTTCCTTCTCCTTTTTTTTATGGACTCAATAAAATACCCGTGCCGATAGTGTTACCTGCAGCACTCTGTCCCGCGCCAATCCGAATCGTGTAAGAGCCGCTAGTTTTATCCGTCGTGATGGTGTTACCCGTGAAGTTCCCCGCTATGATGGTGCCCACGACGCCTATAGAACCAAAGATCTGGCTTGGATACGAAAGTTTATTTCCACTAAAGCTGATCACTCCTGCCCCGATGTTAGGGAATGGAGCCTTCGAACCAGTGGCGATGAAGGTGTTGTTATCGATTGTAACTCTCGAACCCACATTGATAGATTGGATTGCGGAACCGCTGCTGGTGATTGTGTTGCCTCTGACGATGACGTCATCTGTGGCAATGTCGCCTTGCCCTTCAAAGAAGGCAGGGAAAACAGCACCGTCATACGTATTAATTTTGTTGTTTTCAATCACGCCCCCAGGAAGAGACATGATGATGACATACGGATGATCGTTTGCTGCACGGGCGACAATTTCAGAGTTTTTAATAGTAACGTTGCGAATGTTCACACCGTCGTCACCGCCTACCCACTGGGAGCCTTTGTTGTTTAAGAATTTACAGTTATCAAAAACAATGTTCTCAGTCCAGCCAACGCCCTCTGGAGGTCCCCAGTTCGGCTCAATATCCACACCGGCCGCAGGAGAGTGCGTAGGATAAGATCCGTCGGTAATACCTGTGTCGCGGAACGTGGAATTTTTAAACAGCATGTTTCTGGCTTCGATGATGCTCATGCCTTGGCGAGCGTTATTGTAGGACTCGACGTTATCATAAGTGCCGCCATCATCCAAAGTCATGCTGTCACCGACAAAAACGCCGTCACCAGCAAAGTGGTGCACTTTGATGTTGCTGATTTCATAGTTTTTCGCTGCTGCCGTCACAATCCCGTGAGAGAAAGTCTCGGCCAACGCTTTGCCCGGGCCCAATGATGCGCGAGTCATTTTGTTCACGTTACCGGTGACTTCAAAACCCGAGACTTTGAAGTTGCTTGAAGATTCCATGCGGAATGAAGTTAATTGATAAACACTGGAATAACAGCCTTGTGCATCGCAAATATCATTAGGCATATCGAAATCGCCTTTAACTGATACGACAGCGCCGGTGCAACCGATCAAGCTAAAGTTGCTAGCCCCCCTGTAGGCGATTGGTTTGTTGGAGTTAGCTCCATTTGTACTCAAAGTGCGATTGATATAATAAGTCCCTTTTGGGAAGTACACGATCTGACGCTGAGTAAATGTTTTACCTGAAATGGCAGCTGCCAGTTTTTGAAGAGCGTCGTAGTCATCGCTCGTGCCATCGCCTTTCAATCCATAAGTCGACATAGCGTTTACAACTGTCGCCCCTGGATATTTCTGCTGTTCCGCGGTTAACAGCGGACAAGAGTCCGAAGGATCGATCGGTGTTGCAGAAGGTGATGGGGCTGGAGTCGCCGTGGCTGCCGGAGTCGGCGTTGGAATCGGTGTCGGAGCTATCACTGTCATGCTATAGCTGCCTTGATCAGAGACATTGCCGGCTTTATCCGTCGCGCGCACCGCAAAGCTGTGACTTGCCACCGAAAGTCCCGTAAACGCTTGAGGACTTACACACGTCGCAAAAGCTCCTGCATCGAGTTTACATTCATACTTTGCAACTCCCGAAGCATCCGTGGAATTAAAAGTTAAATTTAACGAAGTTGAAACGGTCGGGCTGATTTGATTCGAGCTGACAGTAGGAACGGAAGGCTTTGTGGTATCCACGCTGAAACTATAATTTGCAGGCGAAGACATCTGTCCCGTTGCATCGACCGATTTGACGGAAAAGCTATGGCTGCCTTCAGTCAGTCCTGAGTAACTCTTCGGACTTGTGCAAGCTGCGAAAGCACTGTTATCCATCGAGCATTGGTAACTTGCGATGGTGCTGTCTGTGCTTGAGCCTGAGAATAAAAAACTAGCTGACGCCGAATTTGAGAACGCGGCTGGCATCTGTGAAATTGCTATGCTTGGCATCGCTACAGCTGTATTTACAGAAAATGAAATCGTCTGCGTCGCAGATTTATTACTCGCTTTATCTTGTGCATAGATTTTTACGTTATGAGCTCCTTGTGCGAGATTCGACATACTATACGGCGAAGTGCATGCTGCAAAGACCGCATTATCTAAAGAGCAATAAGCCACAGCGCCTGGGAAGTTATCTGTCACTGAAAAAGAAATCGAAGCGGAGGTTGTATTAATTGTTCCAGATGGCGCTGAGTTGATCGCAAGAACTGGCGCTTTACGGTCCAAACGGAAACTTCTTTTAGCTTGCGCAAGCACCAAACTATTTTGATTTGCAGCCACCACCGTCAGAGTGTAATCCCCATCAGGCACTGAAGAAAGATCCATGGGGCTTGAGCAATCGTTTTGAAGGGTTTGATCCAAGTAGCACTTCGCACTGACACCCGATGTGTTTGCTCCAGAAATGTCATAACTAAAATCAACACTATTTGTATTAACGTTTTCCAAAGGGGCACTCCGGAAAGTGACAGCAGTCACCGATGGTTCGCTCGAAGCGAGATTGGTTTCGCCGCTGCCAGCAATATTAAAGCCTTTTCCCGAACAGTTGTTATAGAGTAACGAAGAACTGGTCATTAGAGCTATAGAAGCCGCCACGAGTTTCGCTTTTGTAACAAGCTTGAATGTCATGTTCAAATCCCCCTAAATTAGATCTTAGAGGAAAGGTAGTAGCTTAGCGACGGTGAGTCTCATATTGAGATCCCCAATATCCAAATATTGTGGCCACATGTGGGGGAAGTGTAACGATATTTGTCGTGACGCTAAGAAGTCGACAGTGTGAGTGGATGCAGAGGGCTTCCCGTTTTCGAGGAACCCTCTGTGAGAGCGAAAGCTTTATGGTCTGTATGGTGGTGGACGTTCACTCGAGATACATTGAGAAATCTGTTGTGACGTCGTGTTTGTATTATCTTCTACCAAGTCCAACAACGCTGAACCCGATGTTTGCGTCAGTTGTAAGTTGGTGTGATCGATGCTGCCGCTTCTTACGTAGTGAAATTCTGCAGTTCCATAGATCGTGCGCAATTCATCATGGCAGTTTTTGGGATCGCGTGGATCGCCATCACAAACTTGCACATATCCTTGCCAGTAGACACACGAACCTGAACCATCCCATTCTTCATGCACCGGAATCGTTTCGCCTCGAGTGAGGTCGACCGTCACCGGATGATTGGTGGCGACGGCGTGGGCATTTCTCGCTTGGACTGACGGAGCCATATCTGTGGTCTTCTGACCAAAAGACAGAATCAAAGGATCGACTTGATCCGAGAATCTGAGTGAAAGACGGGCGTCGCCTTCAAAGTCATAGAAACTTGCTGTGACTCGCGTGCCGATTTTGCGGCTGTCCAAAACGGTTTGAGTTCCGTTCGTCGAGTTAAATACAACCTGACCGCTCGTGCGAGCGACGGTGCCTTTAATCTCTAAAAGCGAAGACCCTTTACAACCTGCTAAAAAAAGTAATAACGCTGCGGAACCTAGACCTAATAGTGGTGATTTCATTTTGACCCTCCGGAATGGGGCAGAGCAAGCCCCGTGCCGAGGCTGTGGGGGCAAAATGTCTCTGGGTTAGGACTCTTTCTTGGTCATGGGTACCAAGTAAGTTCCTAATTGCACTATTTGCGTGGGCTCTTTTTCATCTTGCAGCCAGCCGATGATTTCGTCTTGGAAAAGTTGAATGCGTTTTTTGAGCTCCGGAATTTTTACTGCGTTGATGGGAATATTGAGCAATCCCAGTTCGCGTTCGGCTTTGGGAACGGATTCGATCACTTTCGACCAGGCCACAAGATTTTGTCGGTGAATGGCCGTGACACTGATATCGGTATAGCTGCGTTCTTCGGCGCCGGTATCTATATAGACATCGCAGACTTCGATTTTATTTCGAGTCTTTTTCCAAATGCCCAGGTTCACTAAGGCTGTCATCGCTGCTTCGGCTTGGTCTTCGCTAATAATATGATTTAATTTTTTTGTAATCCATGAAGCGTTTGCTTCGAAGTCGGGTAAGAAGGCCAGCTCACGCACCAAAGAGAAATACCAAACGCTGAGATACTCGGCTTTATTGGCAGGTAAATCCTTGGTGAGAATTTTTTTAGTGGCGATGCGCTGATCTCTTTCAACTTGCGAGCGTTCTTCCGTCGTCTTGGCTTTTTCCATTTTGACCAAGGCTACAAACAGATCGCTTTCATTTTTGCTGAGCTTCATGGCGCGAGCGACGTCTTTCGCAGTTTCCGGCAAAAGATTGCGGCGCTTGTTCATGACCAACATCAAATAGTTGGAACTTTTGATGTTGGCCATTTCCGCAAACTTGCGAAAAGAGAAATGTCTACTCTGACGTTTCTTGAAATTATAAAAATCCCGCAAGTAGCGATGATAATCCGTATACTCCGTCAAAACCGGTCTTAAAGAATCTAATTCTTGCATGGCAGCTCGTAGGTCGTCGTTTGAAGTGCTTCCATCATTCCCTGGGCGAT
>Ga0255338_1001690_pt1 | contig 38989 bp, 35 predicted proteins | sample MeOH1_35cm_T4_19_FD_203715 | JGI IMG/M metagenome (GOLD analysis project Ga0255338, IMG submission 203715) | Sandy soil microbial communities from University of British Columbia, Vancouver, Canada - MeOH1_35cm_T4_195 | ecosystem: Engineered > Artificial ecosystem > Sand microcosm > Unclassified ... | reverse complement strand
GCTGTGCTGGACCCGGCCGGAGGTGTGCACTCCCGTGCGGTCGGGTGCCCCGCGCCGTTCGCGGGGACTAGGGATGGATCCCGGACCGTCTCGGTTCACGTCGGAGACGGCAGAAGCGACGTTGTGATGAAGGTTGCGTCTCGGCTACCGGAGCGGCCCGAGCACGCAAGCCCGGCTCACAGGGCCGACCAGGGTCCCGAGGACCGTGGTCGACGCAGCGAGCCGGGTATCAGGCGGCGATGTGAAGCTCGGCGACAGGGATGCAGCACTCAAGTGCAGGGCAACCGTCGACGGGCTCGAGGATCACGGCTGCGCACCGCTGCGGGCCGTGCTGGTGGAAGTCGAGCACGAGCTCGACGCGCTCGAGGGGGCCGGCGGAGAGGGCCGTCGCGGCGCTCATGCGTGCCAGCCGAGGGTGATCGCAGCATCGAGGACCGCGAGAGGCAGGCCGTAGACCAGGCCGAAGCCGAGGAGGACGGACAGCGCGAACTGTGCGCGTCGTACGATGACGGGACGGTTCATCGGAGGACCTTCCGATCGGGCCGAGGCCCTGGACGGTGTTCCCGCACTGACCAGGGCCGTTCTCTTGGGTGACGGAAGGCCGATCGGGCAATTCGATTGCCCGGAGATTGCACACCACCGCTGGTAAAGTGGCGGAAACCGCCGCTGAGCTGCGGTTTCTGTGGTGCCCCCGGCAGGACTCGAACCTGCGACCTAGAGATTAGAAGGCTCTTGCTCTATCCAGCTGAGCTACGGAGGCGCGGCCAGAATCTTAACTGTTTGCCGGTGCGTGCCCGACCGAGGCCCCGCCGCTGCCGGCGCGGTGGGCGCGTGCGTCCCGATCGGGCGGCGAATCCGCCCGTCGCGCCGCGAGCGCGGGCATACACTCCGTAGGTAGCTGAAATGTGAGGTATGCCACATGCAAGTACCTTCGGCTTTCGAATACGAGCGCGCCACCGGCATCGAACACGCCATCGCTCTACTGGACGAACGCGGCGAGGAAGCCCGAGTCGTCGCTGGTGGGCACAGTCTCCTGCCGATGATGAAACTGCGGCTCGCCGGCCCCGAGTGTCTGATCGACATCAACGACCTGGCCGGCGAGCTCGGCTACATCGCCGTCGAGCCCGACGTCGTGCGGATCGGCGCGCTGGCGCGGCACCGCGAACTCCTCGAAAACGAGGCGCTCGCCGAGATCTTCCCGATCTTCCGCGACGCCGAACGCGTCATCGCCGACCCCGTGGTGCGCAACCGCGGCACGATCGGCGGGTCGCTGTGCCAGGCCGACCCCGCCGAGGACCTGTCCACCGTGTGCCAGGTCCTCGACGCATCGGTCGTGCTGCGCGGTCCGCGCGGCAGCCGGACGCTGACGATGGAGGAGTTCCACCTGGGCCCCTACGAGACGACCGCCGCCGCCAACGAACTGCTCGTCGAGGTCCGGCTGCCGCGACGGGGCCGCGGGTCGAGCGCCTACGCCAAGGTCGAGCGACGAACGGGGGACTGGGCGATCGCCGCCGCCGGCGCGGCGGTGTGGATGAGCGACGGCGCCATCGACGACGCGCGCGTCGGCCTCACCGCGGTCCGGGCGGACGCGCAGGCCCTGGCCGGCATCTCCGACCGGCTGCGCGGCGCGACGCCGTCCGAGGACCTCTACCGCGAGGCCGGCGAACTCGCCGCCGCCGCGAGCGACCCGGTCGCGGATCAGCGCGGCACCGTCGACTACAAACGCCACCTCGCCGCGGAGCTCACGGTGCGGACCCTGCGCCGCGCCGTCGAGCGGCTCACCACCTCCGAAAGGGGTTGACCCGATGCGTGTTTCGATGACCGTCAACGGAGACGAGGTCAGTGCCGAGGTGGAACCGCGGCTGCTGCTCGTCCACTTCCTGCGCGATCACCTCGGCCTGACCGGCACGCACTGGGGCTGCGACACCAGCAACTGCGGCACCTGCGTCGTCGCGGTCGACGGCGAGCCCGTCAAGTCGTGCACCATGCTCGCTGCCATGGCGAGCGGCCACGACGTGCGCACCGTCGAGGGACTCGAGCGCGACGGCGTGCTCGACCCCGTCCAGGAGGGCTTCATGCGCTGCCACGGGCTGCAGTGCGGCTTCTGCACCCCCGGCATGATGATCACCGCCCGCGCCCTGCTCGACCGCAACCCGGACCCCGACGAGCAGACCATCCGCGAGGCGATCTCCGGGCAGATCTGCCGCTGTACCGGCTACACCACCATCGTGCGGTCCGTCCGCTGGGCCGCCGAACACCCCGCCACCGAGAAGGCGCCGTCATGACCGCCGTCGACCCGACCCCCGAGCTGCTCGACACCGTCGACAACGACGAGAAGCCGTGCGGCCACGGCCGCATGCTGCGCAAGGAGGACCCGCGATTCATCCGCGGCCACGGCCGCTTCGTCGACGACGTGCAACTACCCGGCATGCTGCACCTGGCGATCCTGCGCTCCCCGGTCGCGCACGCGAAGATCCTCGGCATCGACACCAGCGCCGCGCAGGCCCACCCGAAGGTGCGGGCCGTCGTCACCGGCGCCGACCTCGCGGACAAGGGCCTGGCCTGGATGCCGACCCTGTCCAACGACGTCCAGGCCGTCCTCGCCACCGACAAGGTCCGCTTCCAGGGCCAGGAGGTCGCCTTCGTCGTCGCCGAGGACCGGTACTCCGCCCGCGACGCCCTCGAACTCATCGACGTCGAGTACGACATCCTCGATCCGGTCGTCGACGTCCGTCGCGCCCTCGCACCCGAGGCCCCGGTGATCCGCACCGACCTCGAGGGCAAGACCGACAACCACTGCTTCGACTGGGAGACCGGGGACGCCGCCGCCACCGAAGCCGCGTTCGCGAAGGCCGACGTGATCACCCGGCAGGAGATGGTCTATCCCCGGGTGCACCCGGCGCCGATGGAAACCTGCGGTGCCGTGGCCGACTACGACCGGATCACCGGCAAGCTCACGCTGTGGTCGACGAGCCAGGCGCCGCACGCCCACCGCACCCTCTACGCCCTCGTCGCGGGTCTGCCCGAACACAAGATCCGGGTGATCGCCCCGGACATCGGCGGCGGGTTCGGCAACAAGGTGCCCATCTATCCCGGGTACGTCTGCGCGATCGTCGCGTCCCTCGTCACGGGCAAGCCGGTCAAGTGGATGGAGGACCGCAGCGAGAACCTGGTGAGCACCGGCTTCGCCCGCGACTACGTGATGGTCGGTGAGATCGCAGCGACCCGCGAGGGGAAGATCCTCGCGATCCGCACCCAGGTCCTCGCGGACCACGGCGCGTTCAACGGCACCGCCGCCCCGGTGAAGTACCCGGCCGGCTTCTTCGGGGTGTTCACCGGCAGCTACGACATCGAGGCCGCCTACTGCCACATGACCGCCGTCTACACCAACAAGGCGCCCGGCGGCGTGGCCTACGCGTGCTCGTTCCGCATCACCGAGGCCGTCTACCTCGTCGAGCGGCTCGTGGACTGCCTGGCCTACGATCTCGAGCTCGATCCGGTGCAGCTGCGGCTGCAGAACCTGCTGCGGCCCGAACAGTTTCCGTACACCAGCAAGACCGGATGGAAGTACGACTCCGGCGACTACGCGACCACCCTGCGCAAGGCGGCGGAGATGGTCGGGTACGAGGAGTTGCGCCGCGAGCAGGCCGAGCGCCGCGCGCGGGGCGAACTGATGGGCATCGGCGTGGCGTTCTTCACCGAGGCCGTCGGTGCCGGCCCCCGCAAGGACATGGACATCCTCGGTCTCGGCATGGCCGACGGCTGCGAGCTGCGCGTGCACCCCACCGGCAAGGCGGTGGTGCGGCTGTCCGTGCAGACCCAGGGCCAGGGGCACGAGACGACGTTCGCGCAGATCGTCGCCGAGGAACTCGGCATCCCACCCGAGGACATCGACGTCGTGCACGGCGACACCGACAACACCCCGTTCGGTCTCGGCACCTACGGCAGCCGGTCCACCCCGGTCTCCGGCGCGGCCGCCGCCCTCGTCGCGCGCAAGGTCCGCGACAAGGCCCGGATCATCGCCTCCGGCATGCTCGAGGTGTCCGTCGCCGACCTCGACTGGACCAAGGGCTCCTTCCACGTCAAGGGCGATCCGACCGCGTCGGTGACCATCCAGGACATCGCGATGCGGGCGCACGGCGCGGGCGATCTGCCCGAGGGTGTCGAGGGCGGACTCGAGGCCCAGATCTGCTACAACCCCGAGAACCTCACCTACCCGTACGGGGCGTACTTCTGCGTCGTCGACGTCGACCCCGGCACGGGTGAGGTGACGGTCCGCCGATTCCTCGCCGTCGACGACTGCGGCACCCGCATCAACCCGATGATCATCGAGGGCCAGGTCCACGGCGGACTCGTCGACGGCATCGGGATGGCGCTGATGGAGATGATCGAGTTCGACGAGGACGGCAACTGCCTCGGCGGCTCGCTCATGGACTACCTCATCCCCACGGCCATGGAGGTGCCGCACTTCGAGACCGGGTTCACCGTCACCCCGTCGCCGCACCACCCGATCGGCGCCAAGGGCATCGGCGAGTCCGCGACCGTCGGCTCGCCGCCCGCCGTGGTCAACGCCGTCGTCGATGCCCTGCGCCCCTTCGGGGTGCGGCACGCCGACATGCCGCTGACCCCGTCCCGGGTGTGGGAGGCGATGCAGGGCCGGCCCACCCCGCCGATCTGACCCACCGGCCCGAACCAGGGAGAGCCGTATGGACCTGACGATGCGTGCCGCGGAACTGACCCGCCGGCGCCGGGCGTTCGTCCGTGCCACCGTGGTGCGCGCCCAGCGGCCGACGTCCGCGCGGCCCGGCGACTGCGCGCTGGTACTCGACGACGGCACGATCGAAGGCTTCGTCGGTGGCCAGTGCACCGAGACCTCGGTGCGGGACGCCGCGCGACAGGCCCTGACCACGGGGGAGAGCACCCTGCTGCGGGTCCTGCCCGGCACCGCGCAGACCTTCCCCGACACCCCGGGGGCCACCGTCGCGGTCAATCCGTGCCTGTCGGGCGGCGCGACGGAGATCTTCCTCGAGCCGCAGCTACCCGCCCCGATGCTCGTCGTGTCGGGGTCGACGCCGGTGGCCGAGGCCGTCGCGGACTTCGCCGAGCGGCTCGACTTCGTGGTCGACCGCCTCGAGCCGGGCGCCACGCCCGCCGCCGACGCCGCGGCCGTCGTCGTCGCGAGCCTCGGTGGCGAGGAGCCGGGCGTCATCCGGGCCGCCCTCGACGCCGGGATCGGCTACGTCGGGCTCGTCGCCAGCCGGCGGCGCGGCGCCGACGTGCTCGCGCAGGCCGAGGTGCGCCCCGACGAACGAGCGCGCGTGCACACCCCCGCGGGTCTCGACATCGGGGCGCGCACCGCCGCGGAGATCGGGCTGTCGATCGTCGCCGAACTGGTGCAGGCGGTCCGCCGCGAGAATCTCGGGTCGCCCACCGCGCCGATCGCGGCCCCGCGCACCGCGGTGGACCCCGTCTGCGGAATGACCGTCACCGTCACCGCCGACACGCCGCATCTGTCCGACGCCGGCACCGATGTGTGGTTCTGCTGCCCGGGATGCCGCCGCGCCTACCAGAAGGAACACGCCACGTGTTCGTGACGGGACCGGCTCCGGGAGCCGGCCGATGAGCGTGTTCGCCGACGTCGACGACGTCGTCCGCCGGTTCGACGACCGGGACTACCTGCTCGACGAGGGCACCGCCACCGCCCTGTATCTCGCGGTGGAACTCGGCCGGCCGCTGCTGCTCGAGGGCGAACCCGGCGTCGGCAAGACCACCGCCGCCAAGGCCCTCGCCGCCGCCGTGGGCACCGAGCTGATCCGGTTGCAGTGCTACGAGGGTCTCGCCGCGAGCGAGGCCCTCTACGACTGGAACTACCAGCGGCAGCTGCTCGCGATCCGGCTCGCGGAAACCCGCGGCGAGACGCTGCGCGAGGCCGACCTCTACACCGAGGAGTTCCTGCTCGAACGGCCGGTGCTGCGCTGCGTGCGCCACCGCGGGCCCACCGTCCCGGTGCTGCTCATCGACGAGATCGACCGGGCCGACGACGAATTCGAGGCGCTGCTGCTCGAGTTCCTCGGCGAGTACTCGGTCACGATCCCCGAACTCGGCACCCTCGCCGCCGCTCGGCCCCCGATCGTCGTGCTCACCTCCAACCGCAGTCGCGACCTGCACGACGCGCTGCGCCGGCGCTGCCTGTACCACTGGATCGACTATCCGGACCGGCACCGCGCCGTGGCGATCCTGCGCCGCACCGTCCCCGCCGCGAACCTCGCGCTGGTCGAATCGGCCGCCGACTTCGTCGCCTCCGTGCGCCGGCTGGACCTGGACAAGGCGCCGGGCATCGCCGAGACCATCGACTGGGTGTCCGCACTCGTGGCGCTCGGAGTGGCGGATCTGGTCCACCCGGGCGCGGTGGCGACACTGACCGCGCTCGCCAAGACCCCCGACGACCGGACCACCATCCGCGCCGAATACGAGGAGTTCCGCGCGTGAGCAGCGCGCTGCTGCTGCGCGGCGTCGACCTCGCCGCGTTCACCGTGGCGCTCACCGACCGGTTGCGCCGCGCCGGCGTGCCCGTCGCCGCGACCGCCACCGCGACCCTGGTGCGGGCACTGCGCCTGCACCCGCCGCGCACCCGCAGTCGCCTGTACTGGACGGCGCGGATCGCCCTCGTCGACCGGCAGGACGCGCTCGAGGCATTCGACGCCGTCTTCGCCGAGGTCTTCGACCAGCAGGCGCTCGCCGTCGACCCGCACGCCCGGCGCACCGGACCCGACGGGGCGACGGGCGCGGGGGAGACCACCGTGCCGGCGCCGCACGCGCCGCCGGGGGCGCCGCAGTCCGGTGTGCCGTGGCACACCGGCGCCCCGCGTCGATCCGGCGGACCCGGCGAGACGGGCCGGCCCGGGCCGTGGGCGCCGAGCCCCGTCGAGATCGTCGCCGACCAACCGTTCGGCGACCTCCGGCCCGAGGACCTGCGCCTGCTGGGGCAGTGGCTCGAGCAGGCCCGGGTGCGCTGGCCGCGGCGCCTCGGCCGCCGCCGCACGCCGCACCACCACGGCCGCCTCGACGTGCGGGCCACCCTCGCCGCCTCCCGGCACACCGGGTTCGAGCTGATCCGTCTGTGCCGGGCGCGGCCGATCCGCCGGCCGCGCCGGATCGTGGTGCTGTGCGACGTGAGCCGGTCCATGCACGGCTACGCCGACACCTACCTGCACCTGATGCGGGCCGCGGTGCGCGCCGGCGACGCCGAGGTGTTCGCGTTCTCCACGAGCCTGACCCGGCTCACCGCGACCCTGGCGCACCGCTCCGCCGAGCACGCCGTCGCCCGCGCCAACGACACGGTCGTCGACCGCTACGGCGGCACCCACATCGCCGGGAGCCTCGAGGCGTTGCTCGCCTCCCACCACGGCAACCTGCTGCGCGGCGCCGTCGTGTTCGTCGCCTCCGACGGGTGGGACAGCGACGATCCGCAGGCGCTCGGCCGGGCCGTCGCGCGGATCCGTCGCCGCGCCCACCGGCTGGTGTGGCTGAACCCGCGGGCCGGCCGGCCCGGCTACCGTCCCGAGACGGGGCCCATGGCGGCAGCGCTGCCGCACTGCGACGCTCTGCACGCGGCCGACACCCTCGACGCCCTGCGCGTGGTGTTCGATCTCGACCCGGTCGCCGGGTGGGTGGCGCACGTCTCCGACGGTGCGTCGTAGCGGCGCTCGCCGAGGTCCTACCCTGGTACCTATGGCATCACCCGAGCTCGCGTCGGCCGCGCCGACCTCCTCGCCGCCGGCCGGGCGGCGCAACACGTCGGCACTGTACGTCCTCCTCGGGCTCGTCGCCGCGGTCGTCGCGCCGATCGTGGTCGGTCTGTCCGCCGCGCAGGCGCTGGTGCTGCTGGGCATCCCGGACCCGGGACCGCTCACCACCTACGGACTGCCCGCGGTGCGCGCGATCGCGGAGGTCGCGGCCGTCGCCGCGGTCGGATCGTTGTTCTTCGCCGCGTTCCTGGTGCCGCCGCAGCGCAGCGGGGTGCTGGACGTGGGCGGCTACCGGGCCGTGCGGACCGCGGGCGCCGCCGCCCTGATCTGGGCGTTGTGCTCGGCGGTGCTGGTGCCGCTGACCCTGTCCGACACCTCCGGGCAGCCGCTGGCCGAGGCGCTGAAGCCGGAGAACCTGTGGGGCGCGATCGGGCAGGTCGACACGGCGCTCGCGTGGGCGTGGACGTCGGCGCTCGCCCTGATCCTGGCGGTGCTGATCCGCGCCGCGGTGCGCTGGTCGTGGGTGCCGTACCTGCTGCTGCTGTCCCTGGTGACCCTGATGCCGCTGGCCCTGACCGGGCACTCGTCGTCGGGCGGGTCGCACGACATGGCCACCAACAGTCTCGTGCTGCACCTGGTCGCGGCGTCGGTGTGGGCGGGCGGGTTGTTCGCCCTGCTCGCCCACGGGTGGCGCCGCGGCGCGCACACCGACCTCGCGGCCCGCCGGTTCTCGTTCGTCGCCGGGCTGGCGTTCGCGGTGATGGCCCTGAGCGGGGTCGTCAACGCCGCGGTCCGGCTGCCCGCGGACGAGCTGCTCACCAGCACCTATGGCCGGCTGATCGTGGCCAAGGCGCTGGCACTGATCGCCCTGGGTGTCCTCGGGTGGATGCAGCGGCGCCGTGCGCTGCCCGCGCTCGAGGCGAACCCCGACGATCGGGGCGCGCTCGTCCGGTTCGCGGCCGTCGAGGCCGTCATCCTGGCCGCCACGGTCGGCCTGGCCGTCGGGCTGGGCCGCACCCCGCCGCCCCCGCCCGCGACGGTGCCGTCGCTGCTCGAGGTGGAGCTGGGCTACAACCTGGACGGCCCCCCGACACTCGGCACCCTCTTCTTCGGGGCGTGGCGCTTCGACCTGATCTTCGGCACGATCGCCCTCGTCCTCGCGGTCGCCTACGCGATCGGGCTGTGGACGCTGCGCCGGCGCGGCGACAACTGGCCCGTCGGCCGGTCCGTCGCCTGGTTCTCCGGCTGCTTCGTGCTGCTGGTCGCCACGTCGTCGGGCGTGGGCATGTACTCGCCGGCGATGTTCAGCGTCCACATGGGCGCCCACATGGCGATGTCGATGCTGGCGCCCGTGCTGCTCGCCCTCGGCGGGGCGATGACCCTGGCGCTGCGGGCCTTCAAACCGGCGGGCCGCGACGGCTACCCCGGCCCGCGGGAATGGCTCCTCGCGTTCCTGCACAGCCCGCCGTCGCGGTTCTTCACCCATCCGGTCGTCGCGTCGGTGATGTTCGTCGGCGGCTTCTACGCGTTGTACCTGGGTGGGATCTTCGAGGCCAACGCCGACAGCCATGCCGCGCACGTGCTGATGAACCTGCACTTCCTGATCAGCGGCTACCTGTTCTACTGGGTCGTGATCGGCGTGGACCCGTCGCCGCGGGACGTGACGCCGGTGACGAAGCTGGCGATGGTGTTCGGCTCCCTGCCGTTCCACGCGTTCTTCGGCGTGACGTTGATGAGCATGGGCTCGGTGATGGCGGAGTCCTACTATCGCGGGCTCGGCCTGGCCTGGAACAGCGACCTGTTCGCCGATCAGAAGGTGGGGGGCAGTATCGCCTGGTCGGCGGGGGAGATCCCGCTGGTGCTGGTCATGCTGGCGCTGCTGGTGCAGTGGTCGCGCAGCGACGAGCGCACCGCGCGACGGGTGGACCGCGCCGCCGAGCGCGACGACGACGCCGATCTCGCCGCCCACAACGCGATGTTCGCCGAGCTGGCGCGGCGGGACCACGAGGGCCACTAGGTTCGCCGGCGCCGCGCGGTGTCGGTGCGCCGCCGCCGCGCGGCCTCGGTGCGCAGCCGCACGATCACCGCGGACAGCACCGCCACGGCCGCCGCGCCGCCCGCCGCGACGGCGGCCGGGACTGAGGTGAATCCGGTGTCGCCGCTGCGGGCCACCGCGATCCACACCAGGCCCCACGCCATGGCCGCGGCGACGGCGAGCCGCCCGTGCCCGGCGATGGCCAGGAGCACCGACACCGCGGCGACCGCGACCAGGACGATCACCGCCCAGGCGTCGGCGCCCAGCGAGAACGGGTCGACGTCCGCGGCGCGCAGCGCCGCCGCCGTGTTCGCGACGGTGGCCACCGCGACCCAGCCCAGGTACAGGAACATCGTGCCGTCCACGACGACCGCTTCCACGCGGGACGACGGCGCGGTGCGGGTCAGGCCGAGGAAGATCCGGACCAGCACGGCCAGCAGCGCGACGATGACCGCGACGCTGAGCGCGAGCAGTTCGAGCTGCACGACGAGGATCCACGCGGCGTTGAGCAGCATCGACGCGGCGATCCACCAGCCGAGCGCCCGCTGGCGGGGGTCGGCGTGGTGCGCGGGCAGCGCCTGCCACACCGCGAGCGCCAGCAGACCCGCGTAGATCACCGACCAGATCGCGAATGCCGGACCGCCCGGCGCCACCGCCGTCGCATCGGCGGAGAGCGCCCCGTCGGCCACCTCGGAGATCGGTGTGCCCACCACGGCCCCGGAACCGAGGAAGGACAGAGCGACCGCGGCGATCGCCGACACGGCGACGCCTGCGACGCGGAGCCGATCGGCGGCGGTGGCCTGTGGGGTCGTCGAGCTCGCCGGGAAAGTCGTCATGCCTCGGAAGATGCCCGGCGTCACCGTGCCCGAAACGTCCTGTCCGGCTGGGCGCCGCTGCTAGGTTTGAGCGCCTGTAGGTTCGAGCGCCTGCACCGACGACGGGAGGACGCGATGAGGGGAACCGGGTGGCGGCTGCGGGCGCTCGCGTGCATCGGGGCCGTGGCTGCCGGGCTGGTCGTGCCCGCGACGGCCGGCGCGCAGCCCGGGCCCGGCACGGTGGTCGCGGTCGAGTCACTGCCCGGTGAGCTGTCGGTGCCGGGAGCGGCCACGGCCGAGCGACTGGCCTTCCGCACCCAGTGGCGATCGGGTGCGTCGACGACCGCCTCGGGTGTCCTGTACCTGCCCCCGGGTCAGGCGCCCGACGGTGGCTGGCCGGTCGTGTCGTGGGCCCACGGCACCGTCGGCGTCGGCGACGAGTGCGCCCCGTCGCGCAACCCGCGCACCGACCGCGACCGGACGTACCTCGGGCACTGGCTGTCCCGGGGCTACGCCGTGGTCGCCTCCGACTATCCCGGCCTGGGCGGCGACGGCCTGCACACGTATCTCGACGGGCCGAGCGCCGCGAACAGCGTCGTCGACGTCGTCCGGGCCGCCCGCGCCGCCGAGCCGTCGCTGTCGAACCGCTGGATCGTGATCGGCCAGTCGCAGGGCGGCCACGCGGCCCTGCACACCGCGCTCCTGGCGACGTCGCGGGCCCCCGAACTCGACTTCCGCGGCATGATCGCCACCGGCGCGCCGTCGAACCTCGAGACGCTGTTCCCGTTCGGCGGTCCCGGATTCCCGGATCTGGGCCTCGACGGCACCACCGTGTTCCTGTCCTACGTCCTGGCCGGTCTGCGAGTCGCACGGCCCGACGTGGACGTGAACAGCTACCTCACCCCGGTCGGACGGGACGTGGTCGACGACGCGGAGCGGCTCTGCTACGCCGAACTCAGCGACCGCGTCGACGGCATCGGAGTGGGGGAAATCCTCGCCCGCCCGCTCGGCGACGACCGCATGCGCGCGGCCCTCGCCGACTACATGGGAGTGCCCACCCGTGGCTACGACCGGCCGCTGTTCCTCGGCCAGGGATTGCGCGATCAGGTCGTGCCGGCGCCGCTGTCGTTCAAGCTCGTCGCCGACCTGTGGTCCGGGGGTACAAACGTCGACTACCGCACCTACCCCAACGGGCATTCCGAGACCATGTTCGACGCACTGCCGGCCACCACGCCGTTCGCGGCGACCCTGTTCGGCGGGTAGAGCCGCTGTTCGTGCGGGGCCCGGTGATTGTCGAGGCTGCTGCGGGTCGACGCGTCAGCTGACGCGGGCGCAGGGCCGCAAGATGTTCGACCTGCACGAGGCCGGCGCGAAGACTGTGGTCGCCGGCGGATCGGCCCAGTCAGCCGAATCCGGCGACGATGAGGGTGTCGCCTTCTCGACAGGTGGCGAGGGCTTCGCACAGTCCGGGCCGATGTCGTGGCCCCGTCCCGCGGTGCGCGAGTGGTGTGCTGTTGTGTTACAGGGCGTCGGGTCGACGGCCGTCGATCCGTATGACAGGCAGCCACGTCGCGAGGGTCCGGCCCAATGAACCGACAGGACGTTCGCCGAACACGCACAGGGTCTGCTCCCACGGGTGTCCGAACGTGCCCTCGCTGAGGTCGTCGCGCAGAAAGAGGTGGTAGTCGCCGTTGGGGTAGACCGGAACCCGCCACTCGGTGTCCGGGGTGGCGGCATGCACGGCCGTATCGAGCCGATAGCAGGTGTGCTGCCAGTCCAGCACCACGAACATCGGGTCCTCGGGGAAATCGGAGACGAAACAACGTAACGCTTCGGCGTTGATCGCATCGAAGCGGCTCTGCCACGCGCCTGCGATGTCGGCAGGCGCGGTGAGATCGAACGTGATCGACGGTGTCGGTTCTGCCATCGCCGGCCAATCCGACTCGGTAAGACCAGGCCGGAACCTGAACCGGTCGGTGAACTGATCCCAGTACCGGTTCTGGTCGTCGAGTGTGGTCCAGCCCGGGGGCAACGGGCTACCGAAGTCGAGTGTGTGTCTCATCATGGCGCGTCTCCTCGTAACCGGTACCGCCGCGCCCACAGCGATACCTCTGTTGCTGTGCGGGACCATCACAAGGGCGGGGTCACACGTGGCGTCGCCGCCAGGTCCACACGCACAAGGCAATTCCCACGAGTGATATCGCAGGTAGTACCCATCTCCACCGACGCAATGTCATGAACCGCTGGTACTGCTCGTTCGACAGGAACTGCAAACCCGGCTGATTCACGGTGGGCGGATCCCACCAGTAACTGCCCGAGCCGGTCAGCACCTGAGGCCATGCGAAGACACTCACCGCAGCCGCGATGACGATGCAGGTCGCCGGGAATGCCACCCAGAACCACGGAAACCCGGAAGCGCGTTCCACCCGGTCTCGCTGTCGCACCACCACGCCCGCCACCAGCCCCATCAGCGCCAGAACTCCGAACACCAACCATGCCATGCGCTCGGACGATACGGCCCTTCCGCTGGAAGGTCGGGAAACCAACGTACGGAGTGCTGTTCGAAGATCGTCGAACAGCACAGCAGCCTGGGCCCACGGAGCGGTGACATCGAGACCACAACCGGCCGATCCCGAGCTCCGGGTGGCCGGCGGAGCGTAGCGTGCGAAACGTGTGATCCGGCGGCCGTAATTCGGTGACAGTCAGGACGGAAGGGATCGGACCGATGGCGAAGATGAGCCGCACCACCACGATCGAGGCGCCCGTGGCGGAGGTGTTCGAGTTCGCGAAGGACGTCGGGAAGTTGTGGGTCTGCTTTCCCGACTGCGCAGTGAGGGACGTCGACCTCACCCCGGACGGGGTCGGGACGAGTGCCGAGTGGTTCGAGAAGCTGCTGGGCCTGCACCTGAAAGGACGCGTGGAGTACACCGAGGTCGTCCCCGGCGAGCGCATCGTGGCCCGATCCAGCATGGGACCGGTCTGGACCTTCACGTTCGCGCCGCAGGACGGCGCGACGAGCCTGACCTTGGACTGCGAATGGACACTCGACGTTCCGGTCGTCGGGGTGCCCGTCGAGGAGTTGATGTTCAAGTTGAGCGGGGGTGACATCGAACGGATGCTCGCGACCGTGAAGGCACGGGTCGAGGGTGCCCGGACTCCGGCCGCGCCGCCGAGCGCGCGTGCGGCGCAGAGCATCACGATCGATGCCCCCGTCGAGAAGGTGTTCGGGTTCGCGCGCGACATCGGGAAGCTGTGGTCCGCTCACCCGAACATGGCGGTCCGGGAGGTCCACTCGACCCCGGACGGTGTCGGGTCGAGCGCCCAGTGGTTCGGAGGACTCCTCGGCCTGCATTTCGAGGATCACGTCGAGTTCGTCGAGGTCGTCCCCGACGAACGCATCGTCGTCCGGTCGACGCCCCGGGCGGGCATCGAGTTCCTGTGGACGCTCACGTTCGCGCCCGCGGACGGCGGCACCGAGGTGACGCTGGCAGGAACCTCGCATGTCGCCGTCCTCGTCGCCGACGTCCCCCTCGGCGATCATCTCCCGAAATGGACCGAGAGCAGCATGCAGCAGATGCCGGCCCACCTGAAGACCCGGATCGAGCGTGTGGGCTGACCCGAGCCGGTCGCGCCGGGTGCCGGATCGCACCGTCGCAGCGGCCGGCACGCCGTCCCCGACCGCGCGTCGTCGTCGCGGGGAGACCCGAGGGGATCCGTGGACGAGCCGAGTCCGTCGTGAGACGGGGGTACGCCGGGCGGTGTGGACGGTCTGCGCGTCGTCGGCCGTGTTGTTCCCGTCCGGGCTGTGCCCGGCCGTCGCGGTCGCCGAACCGGTGCCCGGGGCGGTGATGTCCGTGGAGCCGCTGCCACCCGAGCTGTCCGTGCCGGGCGCTGCGGTCGCGGAGCGGCTCACCTACCGCACCCAGTGGCGCTCCGGTGCCGCCGCCGTCGACACCGGGGTGCTGTTCCTGCCGCCGGGCCCGACACCCGAGGGTGGCCGTCCGGTGGTGTCGTGGGCCCACGGCACCGTCGGTCTCGGCGACGACTGTGCCCCGTCGCGCAACCCACGCGTCGACCGGGAACAGCGGTATCTCGCGCACTGGCTGTCGCAGGGCTACGCCGTGGTGGCCGCCGACTACCCCGGACTCGGCACCGACGGCCTGCACACATATCTCGACGGGCCCACGGCCGCGAACAGCGTGATCGACATCGTGCGGGCGGCGCGCGCAGTGGAGCCGTCCCTGTCGCCCCGCTGGGTCGTCGTCGGTCAGTCGCAGGGCGGGCACGCGGCGCTGCACACCGCGCACCGGGCCACGGCGCGCGCGCCGGAGCTCGACTTCCGCGGCGCGGTCGCCACCGGTGCGCCGTCCAACCTCGAGCTGCTGTTCCCGTTCGGTGTGCCCGGCTTCCCCGACCTCGACCTCGACGGGCTCGTCTCGTTCAGCGCGTACATCATGGCCGGTCTGCGGACGGCCCGTCCCGACGTCGATGTGAACAGCTACCTCACGCCCGTCGGACGCGAACTCGTCGATGCCGCCGAGCGCCTCTGCTACAGCGAGCTCGAGGACCGCGCCGCCGGTGTGGCCGTCGGGCAGCTGTTGTCCCGGCCGCTCGGTGACGACCGGATGCGCGCCACGCTCGCGGACTACCTCGGCGTCCCGGCCCGCGGTTACGACCGGCCCCTGTTCCTGGGCCAGGGCCTGGAGGACCGGATGGTGCCGGCCCCGTTGTCGTTCAAGCTCGTCGCCGACCTGTGGGCCGGCGGCGCCGACGTCGACTACCGCACCTATCCGGCCGACCACTTCGCCACCCTCTTCGAGGCCCTCCCCGACACCACGAGGTTCGTCACCGCCCGATTCGTCCGGTAACGCCGGACGGTCGGGGACCGACGTGCGAGGTGGTGCCTGCCGACGACCGGCACGCGCGTCGGACGAGCGGAGGACTTTCATGGGCCGGACCAGGCGGTGGCGATGGGCGCTGTGTGCGGTCGGTGCGGTGCTGGCGGGCGGGCTCACTCCGCCCGTCGCCGGGGCCGAACCCGCAGCCGCCGACCCCGGCGCGATCGTCTCGGTCGAACCGTTGCCACCCGAACTGTCGGTGTCCGGCGCCGCGGTCGCCCAGCGGCTCACGTACCGCACCGAGTGGCGCTCCGGTGCGCCGGCCGTCGGCACCGGAGTGCTGTTCCTGCCTCCGGGCCCGGCCCCGGAGGGCGGCCGGCCGGTGATCTCCTACGCCCACGGCACCGTCGGCATCGGCGACGACTGCGCACCGTCGCGGAATCCGCGCGCCGACGTCGAGCGCGCGTACCTCGAACACTGGCTAGCCCAGGGGTACGCCGTCGTGGCGGCCGACTACCCGGGACTGGGCACCGACGGCGTCCACACCTACCTCGACGGCCAGAGCGCCGCCAACAGCGTCGTCGACATCGTGCGCGCGGGCCGTGCCGCCGAGCCGTCGCTGTCGCCGCGGTGGGTCGTCGTCGGCCAGTCGCAGGGCGGGCACGCCGCGCTGCACACCGCACACCGGGCCTCGTTGCGGGCGCCGGAACTCGACTTCCGCGGCACGGTCACCACCGGGGCGCCGTCCAACCTCGAGCGGCTGTTCCCCTTCGGCGGGCCCGGATTCCCCGATCCGGGTTTCGAAGGTCTGGTCGCGTTCAGCTCCTACATCTTCGCCGGACTCCGCGCCGCCCATCCCGACCTGGACGTGAACAGCTACCTGACCCCCACCGGGCGGGAGTTCGTCGATGCGGCCGAACGACTCTGCTACAACGAGCTCGACGCGCTCGCCAGCGACGTCCGGGTCGGCGACCTCGCGGCGCGGCCCCTGTCCGAAGGCCCCTTTCCCGCCGTGTTCACCGACTACCTCGGCGTCCCGACCAGCGGGTACGACCGCCCCATGTTCCTCGCCCAGGGCATCCACGACACGATGGTCCCCGCGCCGTTGTCGGCCGGGCTCGCAGCCGACCTGCTGGCGGCGGGTGCCGACATCGACTATCGGGTGTACGTCGCCGGCCACAACACGACCATGACCCGTTCCCTGCCCGACACCACCCCGTTCGTGGCGCGGCTGTTCGCCTCGTAGCCGGGCCGCTTCCGGGTCTTACCGACCGGGCCGGTCGTCCGGGATGTGGTGTCCGCGGGTCGGCCCGATACGCTGGACCTATGGCGGAGTTCATTTACACGATGAAGAAGGTGCGCAAGGCGCACGGTGACAAGGTCATTCTCGACGACGTCACCATGAGCTTCTACCCGGGTGCCAAGATCGGTGTGGTCGGACCGAACGGCGCGGGCAAGTCGTCCATCCTCAAGATCATGGCCGGGCTGGACCAGCCCAGCAACGGGGAGGCCTTCCTCGATCCCGAAGCCTCCGTCGGCATCCTCCTGCAGGAACCGCCGCTCAACGAGGACAAGACCGTCCGCGGCAACGTGGAGGAGGGTCTCGGCGAGATCAAGGTCAAGCTCGACCGGTTCAACGAGATCGCCGAGCTGATGGCGACCGACTACTCCGACGAGCTCATGGAGGAGATGGGCAAGCTCCAGGAGGAACTCGACCACGCCAACGCCTGGGACATCGACTCGCAGCTCGAGCAGGCGATGGACGCCCTGCGCTGCCCGCCGCCGGACGAGCCGGTCACCCACCTGTCGGGCGGTGAGCGCCGCCGCGTCGCCCTGTGCAAGCTGCTGCTGAGCAAGCCCGACCTGCTGCTGCTCGACGAGCCCACCAACCACCTCGACGCCGAGTCGGTGCTGTGGCTCGAGCAGTTCCTCGCGAGCTACCCCGGTGCCGTCCTCGCCGTCACCCACGACCGGTACTTCCTCGACCACGTCGCGCAGTGGATCTGTGAGGTCGACCGCGGCAAGCTGCACCCGTACGAGGGCAACTACTCCACCTACCTGGAGAAGAAGGCCGAGCGCCTCGAGGTGCAGGGCAAGAAGGACCAGAAGCTGCAGAAGCGCCTGCGCGAGGAGCTCGAGTGGGTCCGGTCCGGGGCCAAGGCCCGCCAGACCAAGAACAAGGCCCGTCTCGCCCGCTACGAGGAGATGGCCGCCGAGGCCGAGAAGTTCCGCAAGCTGGACTTCGAGGAGATCCAGATCCCGACGCCGCCGCGCCTGGGCGACGTCGTGGTCGAGGTCGACCACCTCGACAAGGGGTTCGAAGGCCGCGTGCTGATCAAGGACCTGTCCTTCACGCTGCCGCGCAACGGCATCGTCGGCGTGATCGGCCCCAACGGCGTCGGCAAGACCACCCTGTTCAAGACCATCGTCGGCCTCGAGAAGCCGGACTCCGGCACCGTGAGGGTCGGCGACACCGTCAAGCTGAGCTACGTCGACCAGTCCCGCGCGAACATCGACCCGAACAAGACGGTCTGGGAGGTCGTGTCCGACGGGCTCGACTACATCGAGGTCGGCCAGAACGAGATGCCCTCACGGGCGTACGTCAGCGCCTTCGGCTTCAAGGGACCGGATCAGCAGAAGAAGGCCGAGGTGCTCTCCGGTGGCGAGCGCAACCGCCTCAACCTGGCGCTGACCCTCAAGGAGGGCGGCAATCTGATCCTGCTCGACGAGCCGACCAACGACCTCGACGTCGAAACCCTCAGCTCGCTCGAGAACGCGCTGCAGAAGTTCCCCGGCTGTGCCGTCGTGATCTCCCACGACCGCTGGTTCCTCGACCGCACCTGCACCCACATCCTCGCGTGGGAGGGCAACGTCGAGGAGGGCAAGTGGTTCTGGTTCGAGGGCAACTTCGAGTCGTACGAGGCCAACAAGGTCGAGCGGCTCGGAGCGGAGGCGGCGCGTCCGCACCGCGTCACCCACCGGAAGCTCACCCGTGACTGAGCGGAAGACCTTCACCTGCACGCTGGAGGTGCGCTGGGCCGACTCCGACCGCCTCGGGCACGTCAACAACACGAAGTTCGTGGAGTACATGCAGGAAGCCCGGATCAAGTTCCTGCAGAGCGGCCCGTTCGCGCGCGGCGCCGTGGTGGTGCGGAAGATGGACGTGGAGTTCCTGCGTCCGCTCAAGGACGACTCCGGTCCGATCACCGTCGCCATCTCGGTACTGCATGTGGGCAACAGCTCGTACACCCTGCGGCACGTGATCACCGATGTGCAGGGCCACCCGTGCGGCTCCGGGGACGCGGTGCTCGTCGGGTTCGACCCGCGCACGGAGACCGCCCGGCCGCTGTCCGCCGAGGAGCGGGCGGTTCTCGAGGAGTACGTCGCCGCCCCGGTCGCCTGACCGCCCGGCGCGGGATTCCCCCCTCACACCCGGCGCCGCGGATAGGCTCGCACCAGAGCCTGTCCGCGGCGCTGCCGGTTTCCGGCCGCGAATGAGGGAGTGAGCACCATGGCCGAGTCCGCCCCACCCCACGGGGTTTCGCCGAACCGGCAGCTCGCGGCATCCGCTCTCGAGGACAGCTACCGGCGCTACGCGGACACCGTCGACGCCCCCGAGCGCGCCCTGGCCGCTCACCTGGACCTCGGCCGGCAGCGGCACGAGGCCGAGGTCCTGACCCGCGTCTACCGGCCCGGCGACCGATGGGACATCGGTGCCGCCCTGCAGATCATCACCGACGACATGCCCCTGCTCGTCGAATCCGTCATCGCGCTGCTGACCCGGCTCGGCGTCGCCATCCGCGAACTTGTCCATCCCGTCGTGTCCGTCCGGCGCGACGAGGACGGCGGCCTGCGCGAGATGGTGGCCGACACGACGCCCCCGTCCGGCTTCGTCACCGAGTCGTGGATACACGTCCAGTTGCATCCGGCCACCGCCGAGGCCGCCCTCGACGCGGTCGGCACCGAGATCGGGGGCGTGCTCGCCGACGTCCGGCAGGTCGGCGCGGACACCGCCGAAATGCTCGTCCGGGAACGCGATCTCGCCACCGAACTCGACGCGCTCGCCGAGAACCCGCCGCCGCGGCGCGCCGCGGAGGATCTGCGGGAGACGGCGGCGCTGCTGCGCTGGTTCGCGCGGGGCAACTACACCGTCCTCGGCTATCGGCGCTACGACGTCGTCGCCGACGCCTCGGGAACGCGCCATGCCCGCGCCGTGCCGGGCAGCGGACTCGGGGTGCTGCGCTCCGACCTGGCCGCCGACGACGTGATCGACATGTCGGCAACGGTCGAGGCCGCCGACCGCCCGCTGCTGGTGCTCACCCAGGCGTCCCTGCCTGCCACGGTGCACCGCTCGGTGTACCCGTACTTCGTGGGAGTCGCCGTTCTCGACTCCGACGGCCGGGTCGTCGGCGAGCACCGGTTCCTCGGTGTGCTCGCCGTGACCGCGCTGCACGAGAACGTGCTCGACATTCCGGTGCTGGCCCGGCGGGTACGAGAGGTGGTGGCCCGCGCCGGCGTGGAACTGTCGTCGTTCACCGGACAGGCCATGCTCGAGGTGCTGCAGGCGCTGCCCCGGGTGGAACTGTTCTCCGCCGACACCGAGACCCTCCACGAGACCGTCACCGCGGTCGTCGCGATGCGCCGGCAACTGCGGCTGTTCGTGCGGGTCGATCCCTACGGCCGCTTCGTCTCGTGCCTGATCTACCTGCCCCGTGACCGCTACAACACCCGCGTGCGGGTCGCGATGCAGCAGATCCTGCTGCGCGAGTACGGCGGAGGTGCCATCCACTACACCGCCCGGGTCACCGAGGGCGATCTGGCGTTGCTGCACGTGACCATCCGGACGCCGCCGGGCCAGGCCCTGCCGCGGATCGACACCTCCGAGGACAATCGGCTGCGCATCCAGGCCCTGCTCGCCGAGGCCAGCCGCAGCTGGGACGATCACCTCGCCGACCTGGCCGCCACCGACCACACCGTCGATCCCGTGCTCGTGCAGCGGTACGCGGAGGTGCTGCCCGACGGCTACAAGGAGGACTTCGACGCAGACCGGGCGCTGGCCGACATCGCCCGTCTCGAGGCGCTGCGGGACGGCAGCATCGACCTGCTGCTGTACCGGCGGCCCGGCGCCGACCCACGGCGTTGGCGTTTCACGCTCTACATCGGCAGTGAGGGCATCACCCTCAGCCAGGTGCTGCCGGTGCTGCAGAGCCTCGGCGTCGAGGTACTCGACGAGCGGCCGTACCAGATCATCCGCGCCGACCGGATGAGCTGCTGGATCTACGATTTCGGACTGGTCCTGCCCGTCGACCTCGAACCCGACCCGAAGGTGACCACCCGCTTCACCGCGGCGTTCGCCGCCGTGTGGCACGGACTGTCGGAACCGGACCGGTTCAACGAACTGGTCCTGCGGGCCGGAATGGGCTGGCGGCAGGCCATGATGCTGCGCGCCTACGCCAAGTACCTGCGGCAGGCCGGCTTCCCCTACAGCCAGTACCACATCGAAGGAGTCCTGCTCGCCGACCCGGCCACCACCGCGCTGCTCGCGGAGCTGTTCGAGGCGATGTTCGACCCGGCCGAGGCGTCCGCCGACCGCGAGCAGGACACCACCGCCGAACTGGCCGGCCGGATCGACGCCGTCGTCGGTCTCGACGCCGACCGGATCCTGCGCGGCCTCTTCGGCCTGATCCGGGCGACGTTGCGTACCAACTACTTCGTGTCGGGCGACGACGGGGCCGTCCCGCCCGCACGCGCCGACGCCGCACCCGCCCGGGCCCTGTCGTTCAAACTCGACCCGACCCGCATCGACGAGTTGCCCCAGCCGCGACCGAAGTTCGAGGTGTTCGTCTACGCCCCCGACGTCGAGGGTGTGCACATGCGTTTCGGGGCGGTCGCCCGCGGTGGCCTGCGCTGGTCGGACCGGCGGGAGGACTTCCGCACCGAGATCCTCGGTCTCGCGAAAGCGCAGGCCGTGAAGAACGCCGTCATCGTCCCCGTCGGCGCCAAGGGAGGCTTCGTGGTCAAGCGTCCGGTCTCGCCGACCGGCGATGCGGCCGCCGACCGGCAGGCCGTGCGCGCGCAGGGCGAGGCCTGCTACCGGCGGTTCATCGCCGGTCTGCTCGACGTCACCGACAACCTCGACCGCGCCCGGGGCGTGGCCGTGCCGCCGCCGCGGGTCGTCCGCCGCGACGGCGACGACACCTACCTCGTGGTCGCCGCCGACAAGGGCACCGCCACCTTCTCCGACCTCGCCAACGAGGTCGCCCGCGAGTACGGGTTCTGGCTCGGCGACGCCTTCGCCTCCGGCGGCTCCGCCGGCTACGACCACAAGGCGATGGGCATCACCGCCCGCGGAGCCTGGGAGAGCGTCAAGCGGCACTTCCGTGAACTGGGCGTCGACACCCAGAGCGAGGACTTCACCGTCGCCGGCATCGGCGACATGAGCGGCGACGTGTTCGGCAACGGAATGCTCCTGAGCACGCACATCCGGTTGGTGGCCGCGTTCGACCATCGGCACATCTTCCTCGATCCCGATCCGGAGCCCGCCGCTTCGTACGCCGAGCGGCGCCGCCTGTACGAGCTGCCCCGTTCGTCGTGGGCCGACTACGACACGGACCTGATAAGCACCGGCGGCGGGGTATGGGAGCGCTCCCTCAAGTCCGTCCCCCTCAGCGCCGAGGTGCGGAGCGTGCTCGGACTCGACAACGACGTCACCGAGCTCTCGCCCCCCGAACTGATCCGCGCGATCCTGCGCGCCCCGGTGGACCTGCTGTGGAACGGTGGCATCGGCACGTACGTCAAGGCCGCTCCCGAAACCGACGCCGACGTGGGCGACAAGAGCAACGACGCGGTCCGCGTCAACGGCGGCACCCTCCGCGCCCGGGTGGTGGGGGAGGGCGGCAACCTCGGCGTCACCCAGCGCGGCCGCATCGAGTACGCCCGGGCCGGCGGCAAGATCAACACCGACGCGATCGACAACTCCGCCGGGGTCGACTGCTCCGACCACGAGGTCAACATCAAGATCCTGCTCGACTCGATGGTCACCGCCGGCGCGCTCGCCGCCGCCGACCGCAATCCGCTGCTCGAATCCATGACCGACGAGGTCGGGCGAATCGTCCTCGAGGACAACATTTCCCAGAACAACCTGCTCGGCTACTCCCGCACCGGCGCCCCCACGATGCTCGCGGTGCACCAGCGGCTGATCGCCGATCTCGTCGCCGAGCGCGGGATCGACCGGTCCCTCGAGGCGCTGCCCGGCGACGCCGAGATCGAGCGGCGCCGCCTCGAAGGTGAGGGACTCACCTCGCCGGAGCTGTCCACCCTGCTCGCCCACGTCAAACTCGCCCTCGCCGACGACCTGCTCGACACCGACCTGCCCGACAGCGAGACCTTCGCCGGACGGCTACCCGGCTATTTCCCGAGGCAACTGCGCGAACCCTTCCGCGCCGGCATCCGGTCCCACCCCCTGCGCCGGCAGATCGTCGCGACCATCCTCGCCAACGAGACCGTCGACAACGGCGGGATCAGCTACGTCTACCGGCTCTCCGAGGAGGCCGGCGCATCGAGCACCGACGCCATCCGCGCCTACGCCGCCGTCACCGAGATCTTCGACCTGCCCGGCGTGTGGGCCCGCATCCGCTCCGCCGACACGACCACGGCCGTCGCCGACGACCTGCTGCTCGAATCGCACCGCGTCCTCGACCGGGCGTCGCGGTGGCTGCTGTCGAACCGGCCGCAACCTCTGGCCGTCGGCGCCGAGATCAGCCGGTACCGGGCGATGTTCGCGCGGCTCGCCCCCCGCGTGGGGGAGTGGATGCAGGGTCACCACGTGCAGGACCTGAAGGAGCGCGCCGAGCCGCTGCTCGCGCGCGGCGCCCCCGAGGAGTTGACGTGGGACGTGTTCCGCCTCCTCGACCAGTTCCCGCTGCTGGACGTGATCGACATCGCCGACATCGCCGAACGGGACGAGGCCGAGGTCGCCGAGCTGTACTACGCGATGGACGCGCACATGGGGATCGACTGGCTGCTCTCGGCGGTGACGTCCCTCGAACGCGGCGACCGCTGGCACTCGCTGGCGCGGCTCGCCCTGCGCGACGAGCTGTACGGGTCGCTGCGCACGCTCACCCTCGACGTGCTCGCCACGGCCGAACCCGGCGAGAGCACCCGCGAGATGATCGAGGACTGGGAGCTGACCAACGGCTCGCGGCTCGGCCGCGCGAGGTCGGCGCTCGAGGAGATCTTCCTGTCTGGAAACCTGGACCTCGCGACGCTGTCCGTGGCGGCGCGTCAGGTCAGGAGCATGGTGCGCGCCGGCGCACCCGACAGGAGGTAGACAGTTGAAGCACGCCGGGGCCGACCACCGTGGAGCCGTGGGGACCGCGCAGTGAGCGACGCGACCGAACAGTTCGGCTTCCACACCGCGGTGGAGGTCCGCTGGTCCGACATGGACGCGTTCCAGCACATCAACCACGCGCGCATGGTCACCCTCCTCGAGGAGGCCCGCATCCCGTGGTTGTTCGCCGACGGCCGGCCCACCGTGAACCTGCGGGAAGGCGCCGTGATCGCCGACCTGCACGTGCGGTACCGCGGCCAGTTGCGGCACGAGGACAGCCCCCTGGACGTGCTGATGTGGATCGAGCGGGTGCGGGCGGTCGACTTCACCATCGGCTACGAGGTCCGGCCCGGTGGTGCGCCGGCCGACGCCACGGCCTCCGTCGTCGCCTCGACCCAGATCGCGGCGTTCGACATCGGAACCCAGCGGCTGCGCCGGCTCACCGATCCCGAACGCGAGTACCTGCAACGGTGGCGTCGTGACTGACGCCGTCGGAGCGGCCGGGACGGCACCCGAACGGTGGTTGCAGATCCCGGACCCCGTCGACCGCGCCGACCTCGTCGCGTTCCTCACCCGTGCGGTCCGTCTCGACGAGGCCGCCGTGGTGCGGCTGCGGCAACGGCGCGACGGCCTCCTCTCGGCCTGGGTGAACACCGGATTCGATGCCCTCGCCGTCCGGGTGCTGCGCGGCACGGTCGCCCCGCCGGACACGACCGTCGCCGCGGACGGGCTGCGCGCGATCCTCGTCGCCGCCGGCGACGACGGGGTGGATCCCGGGTGGGCGATGGACTCGGTGTGGCGCGGCGCGCTGCCCCCGGAAACCGGGTACGTCCACCTCGACGACGTTCCCGCCCGCATTCTCGTCGACCTCGCGCAGCGCGGCGTCGCGCTCAGCCGCGAGCAGGGACAGGGACCGCCGTCGTCGCTGCTCGCGCAGGAGGTGCTCGAGGTCGCCGGCGGGGGAGAGCGGGCCGGGGTGCCGATGCGGCTGGTGTTCGCGCTCAACGCGATGGGGTTCGTGCCCACCGGCGGCGCCCGCGCGACGGCGGAGATCGACCTGGACCGGATCGATCCGGCCGAGGTGGTGCGCGTGCGGGCGACGGCGACGTGGCTGCGGCTCGACGCCCGCTACGGATCGGTCTACCTCCGTCGCGGGGGCGGTCTCGGCCTCAGCGTGCGCTGACGCCGCCGGCACCAGGGTGAGTGGCCCGGTCGGCGTGCAGTGTGCCGTCAGATCAGCCACGCCGCGCAGTTGCCGCGCAGCTGTCCGTCCACGAGCGGAGCGCTGGACAGGATCACCGTGCCCGGCGGCATCTCCACCGGGTGCTCGGTGGTGTTGAGGGCGCAGATCAGCCCCCCGGGCCGGCGGAAGGCCAGGCATCCGGGTGGGCTGCCGTACCACTCCACGTCGGGGCCGTCGAACTCCGGCCGTCGCCGTCGCGCCTCGAGCGCCGCCCGGTACAGCGACAGGGTGGACGAGACATCCTCGAGTTGCGCCTCGACGGTCAGCTCGGACCACTCGTCCGGTTGCGGCAGCCACGTCTGTGCTGCGGTGGTGAAGCCGAACGGCGGCCGGGCGCCCTCCCACGGCATCGGCACCCGGCACCCGTCCCGGCCGCGGTCGGTGTGCCCCGACCGCTCCCACACCGGGTCCTGCAGCACCTCCTCGGGCAGGTCGTCGACGTTGGGCAGACCGAGTTCGGCACCGTTGTAGAGGAAGGCCGCGCCGGGCAGTGCCAGCTCGACGAGGATCATCGCCCGCGCGCGGTCGCGCCCGAGCGGCCCGCCGCCGTAGCGGGTCACCTCACGCTCGATGTCGTGATTGGACAGCGTCCACGTCGCGACCCCACCGATGGGTGCGACCGCGGCGAGCGACGTGTCGATCGCCTCCCGGATCCGGGCGGCGTCCCAGCTCGCGAGTGCCAGATGGAAGTTGAATGCCAGGTGCAGTTCGTCGGGGCGCAGGTACTCCGAGAACAGCACATGGTCGTGCACCCAGATCTCGCCGACGGCCACCGCGTCCGGGTACTCGTCGAGCACCGTGCGGATCCGGCGGTGGATGTCGTGGACCTCGGCGTTGTTGAAGCGGGGATCGTCGTCGAAGTGCCGCAGCAGCCGGTTCTGTTCCCAGTGGTCGAAGTCGGGCAGCCCGCCGGGTTTGGCCATGCCGTGCGCGACGTCGATGCGGAAGCCGTCGACGCCGCGGTCGAGCCAGAAGCGCAGGGTTTTCTCCAGGTCCTCGAACACCTCGTCGTTGCGCCAGTTCAGGTCCGGCTGCTCCGGCGCGAACAGGTGCAGGTACCACTGGCCGGGCGCGCCGTCGGGGTCGGTCACGCGGGACCATGCGGGGCCGCCGAACACACTCGGCCAGTTGTTCGGCGGCAGGTCGCCGTTCGGCCCGCGTCCGTCCCGGAAGTGGTAGCGGGCCCGCGCGGGGCTGCCGGGCGCGGCGGCCAGGGCCTCCCGGAACCAGGGATGTTCGGAGCTCGTGTGGTTGGGGACCAGGTCCATCACGACACGGATCCGGCGCGCGTGCGCGGCCTCGATCAGGGCGTCGAGGGCGGCCAGGTCGCCGAACAGGGGGTCGACGTCGCGCGGATCGGACACGTCGTAGCCGTGGTCGGCCATCGGGGAGCGCATCACCGGGTTCAGCCAGATCGCGTCGACTCCCAGCAGCTCCAGGTATCCGAGCTTGTCGCGGATCCCGTCGAGGTCGCCGACGCCGTCTCCGTCGGAGTCGGCGAACGAGCGGGGGTACACCTGGTAGAAGACGGCGTCCGCCCACCAGCGTTGTTCAGGGGTGCCGGGGGGAGTGCTCACAGCCACCCATAGTGCCAAACCGACAGGTGGGCCACGACTCGAATGTCGCCGCCCCGGCCCGTCGTCAGATCGGCGAGTTCATCATCGAGTCCGCCGCCATCTCCATGTACGCGATCAACTGGCTGCGGTGCGCGTCGTCGAGCGTCTGCGAATCGATCGAGGCGATGGCGGTGTGCATGCAGCGCAACCAGGCGTCGCGTTCGAGCGGACCGATCCGGAACGGGTGGTGGCGCATCCGCAGCCGCGGGTGCCCGCGCTCGTCCGAGTAGGTGCGCGGTCCGCCCCAGTACTGCTCGAGGAACATCCGCATGCGACGTTCCGCGGGCCCGAGGTCCTCCTCGGGGTACAGCGGGCGGACGATCTCGTCCTTGGCCACTTCCTCGTAGAACCGCGCCGTGAGCTTGTGGAAGGTCTCGGCGCCGCCGACCGCGTCGTAGAAGGTCTGCTCGTCACTCATGGGTTCTGCTCACCGTTCCTCTCGCTCGTCCATTGTGCCGGTTCGGTGGGGACGCGCCCGAGCCGCATGTCGCCGGTACCGGATGTTCACCTCCGCGACCCGGAAAGTCCGCAGAATCGGGGTGCGACGTGCGTAGATCCGTGGTCAACTTGTGAGCAGTCTTCCGGAGGTCGTATGAAGCACCGACGCAGCGCACATCGACAACTCCCGCCCGCCGACGCCCCCACCGGGGCGCCGGGGGCCAACTCCCTGTGTGTCGTACGCGACGACGCCGTCCCGGATTGGGTCAAACGCCGCGTACTTCTGCTCAATGCCACCTACGAGCCGCTCACCGCGTTGCCCGCCCGTCGTGCGGTCGTGCTCATGGCCGGCGGCAAGGCCGACACCGTGCACGACGACCCGCTCGGCCCGTTGGTGCGCTCCGCGGAGTGGGCCGTGCAGATCCCGTGGGTGATCCGCCTGCGGACCTTCGTGCACGTGCCGTACCACGCGCGGGTGCCGATGACGCGGGCCGCGCTCATGCACCGCGACCGGAATCGGTGCGCCTACTGCGGCGCCAAGGCCGAGACCATCGACCACGTGGTGCCGCGCAGCCGCGGTGGGGAACACTCGTGGGAGAACTGTGTGGCGTGCTGCGCGTCGTGCAACCACCGCAAGGCCGACAAGCTGCTCAGCGAACTCGGCTGGACGCTGCGCGCCGCGCTCGTGCCCCCCAAGGGCCGGCACTGGCGGCTGCTGGCGACGCTGCCGGAGCTGCATCCGACCTGGTTGCCGTACCTCGGCGAGGGCGCGGCCTGACCGACGTCGCCGCAAGTCGGGGCAAGCGCGCCGGGATCGGACATGCTGGGCTACCGTTTGCGGTGTGAGCATTCTCGAGACAACCCTCATATTCGTTGCCATCCCGGTGGCGATCATCGTGATATTCGGGGTCTTCTCCGTCTTCACGAAGCCGATTCCGGGCACGCGGCCCGCCGAGTACAAGCTCGGGGAGAAGTGGGACCACGAGCCGATGCTGTGGAGCGCGGTCGACGAGGTCACCACGCACGGCCATCACGGTGGGCATCATGAACTCGTCGCCGGCGCGCCGGTCGACCCGATCGGAGGTAGGGCAAGTGGCAAGTGGTGACGTGATGCACAGCCGGACGGCTGTCGCTCCCGCGGAGCTGCCGTACGGTGCGGCCCTGACGTCGAGCGGCCGTATCTCCCGGACCCGTGTCCTCGACGGCCTGTTCGAGGGCCCGCCGTTCAGCGACCGCGACATGATCGCTCTCGACGATGCGCTCACCGAGGCCACCCGGGCGACGAAGGTGCGCTTCAACGTGTACGTCGCGGACGCCGCAGATCCCGCGATCACGACCGACGCGGTGTTCCCGACCACGCCGGAATCGTCGAACTCGGTGCTCATCGCCGTGTACCCGAACCAGCGCGCCATCGAGATCCGCAGCGGACGCGGCGTCGCCGACCGCGTCGACAACCGGATCGCGCAGCTCGGCGTGACCGCGGCGATCTCGTCGTTCGGCCAGGGCGACCTGATCGACGGCATCGTCAGTGCGATCCGCGTGATGGCGAACGCGATCACCGCGCCGTAGAGCCCCTCGTTGCTGTGGCCGAATGTCACATCGGGTCGATTCCGTCGACCGGATGTGACATTCGGCCACACGCGTAGGGCGGCTAGGACGCGTCGAACGCCCGGGCCTTCAGCGACCGGACGATCCCCGCGCGACCCTCGCTGATCAGCCGGCGCAGGGCCGGCGGGTGATCACCGGCGAGGAACTCGTCGGCCGCCGCCACCGACGACTCGCTGATCGACCACGACGGGTACAGCCCCACGACGACGGTCTGCGCGACCTCGCTGGAGCGGCGCTCCCACACGCCCGGCACGTCGGCGAAGTACCGCGCGACGTACCGTTCGAGCAGCTCACCCTGTCCGGCCGGCGCGAAGCCGCCGATGATCGCGCGAGCGGTGATGTTCGGGATCGAATCGTCGCCCACCACCGTCTCCCACACCTGCTCCTTGACGGCCTCCTGCGGCCGCGCCGCCCGCGCGGTGGCGGCCTGCCGCGCGCCGGCAGCCGTCGGATCTCGCTCGGCCTCGGCATCGATGAACGGCGACTCCACCCCCTCGGCGTCGATCTCGCCGGCCGCGGCCAGCGCCTGCACGATCCGCCACCGCAGATCCGTGTCGACGACCAGTCCGGCCAGCCCGACGTTCGCCGGATCGGCACCGAGCAGCTCGCCGAGCACCTCGGTGTGCCACGGCGCGAGCCGGGCCGTGGTCAACGCGTTGACGAACGCGAGCTGATGATCCGAGCCCGGCTGCGCCTCGCGGGCCAGTTCCAGCAGCCGGTTCGCGTAGTCGTTCCAGCCCCGCTCGGTCGCCCAGCCGGGGTCGGCGTAGCTGCCGAGCGCGGTGTGCGCCTGCATCAGCAACCGCTGCACCACGCCGACCTCCGTCTCGGTCGCGATACCGCGCTGCACCAGCGCCACGAAGTCGCGGGCCTTCATCTCGGCCTGCCGGGTCATCTCCCATGCGGCGGACCATGCCAAGGTGCGTGGCAACGGCTCGGCGATGTCGCCGATCCGGTCCGTCAGCACCTCGAGCGACCGGGGATCGAGACGCACCGAGCAGTAGGTGAGGTCGTCGTCGTTGACGAGCACGAGCCGGCCGCGGTCCACGCCGACGAGTTCCGGCACCTCGGTGCGCTCGGTGGCGTCGAGATCGATCTCGACGCGGTGCGTGCGGAGCAGCTTGCCCGAGCCGTCGTCGTCGTAGACCCCGATCGCGAGCCGGTGCACCCGATGTTCCCCGGCGCCCGGATCGGCACCCTCCTGGATCACCGCGAAACGGGTGAACCGCCCGTCGTCGTCGACGTCGAAGTCGGGACGCAGGATGTTCAGGCCGGTGGTCTTGAGCCACTGCGCGCCCCATCCCGACAGGTCCCGGCCGGACGACTTCTCCAGCGCCGCGAGCAGGTCGTCGAACGTGGCATTGGCGAAGGCGTGCTCGCGGAAGTACTCCCGCAGGCCCGCCAGGAACGGTTCCTCCCCGACGTAAGCGACGAGCTGCTTGAGCACGGACGCGCCCTTGGCGTAGGTGATGCCGTCGAAGTTGACCTCCACCGCCGCGAGGTCGGGGATGTCCGCGGCGATCGGATGGGTCGAGGGCAGCTGGTCCTGGCGGTAGGCCCACGACTTCTCGACGTTCGCGAACGTGGTCCACGCGTTCGTGTACTCGGTGGCCCGCGACTGGCACAGCACCGACGCGAAGGTCGCGAACGACTCGTTGAGCCACAGGTCGTCCCACCAGCGCATGGTCACCAGGTCGCCGAACCACATGTGCGCCATCTCGTGGAGTACGGTCTCGGCGCGGCGTTCGTACGAGTAGCGGGTGACCTTGGAGCGGAAGACGTAGTCCTCGAGGAACGTCACCGCGCCGGCGTTCTCCATCGCGCCGGCATTGAACTCGGGGACGAACAGCTGGTCGTACTTGCCGAACGCGTAGGGCAGGCCGAAGTTCTCGTGGTAGAACGCGAAGCCCTGCTTGGTTTCGGTGAACAGCCGGTCGGCGTCCATGAACTCCGCCAGCGAGGCGCGGCAGTAGATGCCGAGGGGGATGGTGCCGTGTTCGTCGGTGTAGACGTCGGTCCACTGCGCGTAAGGCCCGGCGATCAGCGCGACGAGGTAGGTGCTCATCCGCGGGGTGGTACGGAAGACGTGCCGGCCCGGCTCCGCGGCGACGTTGTGCACGGTCTCGGAGTTGGAGATCACCGACCAGTCCGCCGGCGCGGTCACCGCGATGTCGAACGTGGCTTTCAGGTCCGGCTGGTCGAAGCACGCGAACATCCGCTTCGCGTCGGCGGTCTCGAACTGCGAGTACAGGTAGACCGCGTCGTCGGTGGGGTCGACGAACCGGTGCAGGCCCTCGCCGGTGTTCGTGTAGAGGCAGTCCGCCTCGACGGTGAGTTCGTTGCGCGCGGCCAGTCCGCTCAGCGCGATCCCGTTCTCCTCGGTGTATCCGGAGACGTCGACGGACTTGCCGTTGAGGGTGGCCGAGTGCACGGACTGCGCGATCAGGTCGACGAAGGTCGACGCACCGTCCGTGGCGTCGAATGTGATGGTGGTGGTCGAACGGAACGTGGTCGTTCCCGCAGCGCCCGCGCCGTCGGTCAGATCCAGCTCGATGCGGTAGTTGTCGACGGTCAGGACCGCGGACCGCTCGGCCGCCTGCTCGCGGGTCAGATTCGGTGGTGCCACGGAAGACTCCTTCTCAAGACGGGATGCGACTCGGGTGCCATCCCATCATGTGAGGGACCGGTTCACCCGGCGACCTCCGCGAGGGGCACCTGCGGATCGGAGAGTCGGTGCGGGTCGACGGATTCGCCGGAGGAGATCAGCGCGCGGATGTCGTCGCCCGCGTCCCAGATGTTGACGTTCATCCCGGCGCGGACCCGGCCGGCCGCGTCGAGCCAGAACGCGAGGAACTGCCGGGAGCCGACGTCGCCGCGGGTGATCACCCGCGCCTCGGCGGGTGCGTGCCCGACGTACTCCATGCCCAGGTCGTACTGGTCGGTGAAGAAGTAGGGCAGGCGGTCGTAGGAGGCGGGCCGGCCCAGCATGGTGGCGGCCGCCACGTCGGGCTGGTTGAGCGCGTTGGCCCAGTGTTCGACCCGGATCCGGGTCCGCAGCAGCGGATGCTCGGCGGCGGCGATGTCGCCGACCGCGACGATGTCGGGATCGCTCGTCGCGAGAGACGCATCGACTGCCACGCCGTCGCTCGCCACGGTCAGTCCCGCGTCGCGGGCGAGTTCGACGTTGGGCTGCGCCCCCACGGCGACGAGGACCGCGTCGGCCCGGATCTCGGTGCCGTCGCCGAGGCGCAGGCCGGTGGCACGGCCTTCGACGGTGAGGATCTCCGACACCGTCGTCGACAGACGCAGGTCCACACCGTGGCTCCGGTGCAGGTCCGCGAACACGGCGCCCATCTGCTCGCCGAGTGCGCCGGACAGCGGCTGGGCGGCGGCTTCGACGACGGTCACGTCGGCGCCGTGTCCGCGCGCCCCGGCAGCGATCTCGAGACCGATCCAGCCGGCGCCGACGATCGCCAGGTGCGGCGCCGGACCCTCGTCGCGGCGGACGGCCGCGAGCAGCGCGTCGGACTGCTCGACGGTGCGCAGCATGTGCACGCCCGCGGCGTCGATGCCTGGCAGCAGGATCCGTCGCGGGCGCGAACCCGTCGCGAGGGCGAGCTTGTCGTAGCGCACGGTGGAACCGTCGGGCAGGGTGACGGTGTGGGCTCCCGGGTCGAGGGCGGTGACGGTGACGCCGAGTTCGACCTCGACCCGGTGGTCGCGGTACCAGTCACCGTGCTGCACGGTGAACTCCGCAAGCTGCTTCTTGCCGGCGAAGTAGTCCTTCGACAGCGGTGGTCGCTCGTAGGGGAGGTGTTCCTCCTCGCCCAGGAGGAGGATCCGGCCGGGGAAGTCGCGGGCGCGCAACTGCTCGGCCGTCTTGGCGCCGGCGAGCCCACCGCCGACGATGACGAAGAGCTTCTCGTTGGACATCGCGCATCCCCGTTCCGTGCGGCACCGGTCCTTCGACGGTACGTCGGTGGAGGCGCGGGAACCGGCGGTTCGGGAAGAATCCGACGACGACCGGCGTTGAATCGGACCGTAGTCCGAATTTCTGCAGCGAGGAGACCCCGTGAGCGACCCGATCTCGAAGGACACCGCCGACTTCTGGTTCGACCCGTTGTGCCCCTGGTGCTGGATCACCTCGCGCTGGATCCTGGAGGTGGCGCAGGTCCGCGACATCGAGGCGAAGTTCCACGTGATGAGCCTTGCCGTGCTCAACGAGGGCAACGACGACCTGCCTGAGAACTACCGGGAGCTGATGACCAGGGCATGGGGCCCGGTGCGCGTGGCGATCGCCGCGGCGCAGAAGTACGGCGACGAGGTCCTCGAACCGCTGTACACGGCGATGGGCACGCAGATCCACGACGAGGACAACAAGGACTTCCCGGCGGTGATCGCCAAGTCCCTCGCCGACCTGGGCCTGGATCCGGACCTCGCGCGAGCGGCCGAGACCGACGCCTACGACGAGGCGCTGCGCACCAGCCACGCCGCCGGCATGGACGCGGTCGGTCCGGATGTCGGCACGCCGACCATCCACGTCAACGGCGTGGCATTCTTCGGTCCGGTTCTCTCGCGGATCCCGCGCGGCGAGGAGGCAGGGCGGATGTGGGACGGGGTGGTGGCCATGGCGTCGTACCCGCACTTCTTCGAACTCAAGCGCACGCGCACCGAGGACCCGAGCTTCGAGTAGGCGCCTTCGGCGCCGGTGTGTCCTTTGGGCGGCTACAGCCGCCCAAAGGACACACCGGCGGCGCAGCCGCCTATTCTCGACGCCATGCGCGTTTACCTGGGTGCCGACCACGCCGGCTTCGAACGTAAGAACCAGATCATCGAACACCTCACCGCCAACGGCCACGAGGCCGTCGACTGTGGCGCGTACGAGTACGACGCCCTCGACGACTACCCGGCGTTCTGCATCGAGGCCGCGCGCCGCGTCGTCGCCGACGAAGGCAGCCTCGGCATCGTTCTCGGCGGCAGCGGCAACGGCGAGCAGATCGCGGCGAACAAGGTGCCGGGTGCCCGCTGTGCCCTCGCGTGGAGCGTGGAGACCGCCAAGCTGGCCCGCGAGCACAACAACGCGCAGCTCATCGGCATCGGTGGGCGCATGCACAGCCTCGAGGACGCCTTGGCCATCGTCGACGCGTTCGTCGCCACCCCGTGGTCGGGGGAGGAACGGCACCAGCGGCGCATCGACATCCTGAGCGAGTACGAGAAGACCGGGCAGGCCCCGGAAGTTCCCGGCGCGCCGTCCTGACGAACGGAGCCTGATCGACCGTGCCGGAGGGACCATCCCTGCACCGGCTCGCCCGGTTGCACCAGCGGCGTTTCTCGGGTGCGCCCCTGCGGGTGTCGAGCCCGCAGGGGCGCTTCGCCGACGATGCGGCGCTCGTCGACGGCCGGGTGCTGCTCCGCGCCGAGGCTCTCGGCAAGCATCTGTGGCACCACTACGACAACGGCCTGACGGTGCACGTGCACCTGGGTCTGTACGGCTCGTTCACGGAGGCGCCGGTTCCGATGCCGGACCCGGTCGGGCAGGTACGGATGCGCATGGTCGGCGCCGAGTACGGCACCGACCTGCGCGGTCCGACCGCGTGCGAGGTCCTCACCCCGGACGAGGTGGCGGCGATCGCCGCGCGGATCGGCCCCGACCCGTTGCGGAAGGACGCCGACCCCGAGCGGGCGTGGGCGCGAATCTGCAAGTCCCGCAGTGCCATCGGCTCGCTTCTCATGGACCAGTCGGTGATCTCGGGGGTGGGCAACATCTACCGGGCCGAAGTCCTGTTCCGGCACGGCATCCATCCGCAGCGCCCCGGACGTGATCTCACCCGAGCCGAGTTCGACGGCATCTGGGACGATCTCGTCGTGCTGATGCGGACGGGAGTGCGACGCGGCGCGATCCACGTCGTGCGACGCGAACACGACCGCGGGGCACCGGCCTACGCGAAGGGCCGTCCCCGGACCTACGTCTACCGGCGTGCCGGTGAGCCCTGCCGGTTGTGCACCACACCCGTCCTGCACTCGATCATGCAGGGCCGCAACCTGTTCTGGTGCCCCGCCTGCCAGACGGGCTAGAAGTCGAAACCGCCGAAGTCGCCGCCGGCCCCGAAGTCGCCGCCACCGTAGTCACCGCCGCCGTAGTCACCACCGCCGTAGTCACCACCGGCGTCGCCGTAGTCCCCGCCGTCCTGGCCGGCCTCGAGGCCCTGGTCGTATCCGGAGTCGAAGCCCTGCTCGAACGCCTGTGCGTCGTAGGGCACCCCGGCCATGCCGGAGAACATCGCCGAGAACAGCAGCATCGATCCGACGCCCCACGCCCCCGCGACGAGGGCGGGCTTCCACCAGGGCTCGGAGTACCAGCCGGCCGGTACCGGCCGGCCCGCGACGCGACCGCCCGGGAAGTAGTTCGGGGTGCGCGACGACGGGGCCGGTGAGGCCGCCACCTTGCGTCCCTCGAAATCGATCTCTCGGTTCTCGGTCACCCGGCCGGCCGTCTGCTGGCCGTCCAGCGTGGGGATCTCGGGACCGGGATCCATGCCCATCGCGAGACGAGCGGCGCGGATGTAGTACAGCCCCTCGAGAGCGGTCTGCTTGGCCAGTCGCGCCTGCACCGGCGTCCGGGCCTGCTCGATCTGTGATCCGGCGGCGGTGTAGCGCTCGGACGCATCGGCGAGCGCCTGCTTGGATGCGGCGTCCGTGCCGGAGAGGTTGTAGATCTGCCCGCCGAGCCGTTCGATGGCCTGGCGGGCATCGGCCTTCGCGTCGTCGAGTTCGTGGGCTCCGCGCCCCGACTTGTTCCGTTGCGCCGCGGACACCAGGAACACGACGGCGACGAGGACGGCGACGATCAGTAGGAGTTCCACGGCGGTCCCTTCCGGCGGACTGGACGGTCGACGTCCAGCCTACCGGCGGCTCAGGCGTCGAGGACGGCGTGGAATCCGCCGCGCATGCAGTCGTCGAACACCTCGAGGTCGGGAACCGCGCCCGTGTCGAGAGTGAATCCGACGCAGCACGTGTGCAGATACGACATCAGGGTGACGTTGAACGCCGAGCCGAGGGTGGGACCGAACGCGTAGTACCGTTCGACCTTCGCGCCGGCCATGTAGAGCGGCACCGGCGACCCCGGCACGTTCGAGGCGAGGAAGTCGACGTGCTTGAGCATCTCGCCGACGACAGCCGGGGGGAGCAGATTGAGAGGGGTGGCGAGGGCCTGCGCCATCGGCACCGCAGGCTCGTGCCGCCAGCCCTCGACGATCTTGTTCACCTCCTGCATGAGCGTGAGGGGATCGTCGGAACGCACGGGCAGCGGGAAACGCGCGAGGTTGATCCGGTTGCCGCCGAGGGTGTCCTGCTCGGTGCGGATGCTCAGCGGCATCGTGACCCGTAGCTCGTCGACGTCGGTCCCGTGGCGGCGGTGGTAGTCGGCGAGGCCGACGAGGACTGCGGTGAGGAAGGCGCTGTTGAGGGTGGCGCCGCCGCGGTGAGCGGCATCGCGCAGCCGGTCGAGCGGCACGTCGATCACGTGGAGCCGGCGGCTGAGGCTGCGTTGCGTCATGACCGGGGATTCCAGTCGCAGGATCGGGCGCAGGTAACGGGCGACGGACACCGCGACCCCCGCGGCACTACGGGCGGAACCGATCGGGTTCGTCACGACGGCCCGGGTGGTCGGCCAGATCGAGGCCAGCCCGCGTCCCGCCAGTCCGCGGAGCTGCGACCAGTCCCAGCCGATCGCCTCGGCGGCCAGGTCCAGGCTGTCCGGGGACTCCGGGGCGGGCGGTTCCGGGGCGGGTTCGCGGGGCGTGCCGTCGCGGTCGAAGTCGACCAGCCGCGCAGTGATCTGCATACCGCCGATTCCGTCGGTGAGCGCGTGGTGCACCTTGATCAGCAGCGCGGCCTGACCGCCGGCGAGTCCGTCGACCACCGTCATCTCCCACAGCGGCCGGTCCTTGTCGAACGCGGCCATGGCCGTGGTCCGAGCGAACTCCAGGACGTCGTCGAAGTTTGCCGGCCCGGGCAGCGAGACCCGGCGCATGTGCCAGGACAGGTCGAAGTTCGCATCCGCGACCCATCGTGGCGGCGCGAGCCCGAAGGGCACCTCGACCACGCGATGGCGGAAGCTGGGCACCTCGCGGGTGCCGCGGTCCATCATCTCGCACAGACGGTCCCAGTCGGGTGAGGCGTCGAGCAGGACGACGGCCACGATCGTCGAGCGCAGCGCGGGGTCGCGCTCCATGCTCCAGGTGAGGTAGTCCGTCTGCTGCATGTGACGGTCGGCTGCGTTGCTCATCTCGGTAACTTCTCACACGGGCCGCCGGGACGATCGGGTTTCGCTCCGTCCGCACCGTCGGACCGGGGACGGCACCACGGCCCGGCGCGGAATCCGGAGCGGATACTCCGAACTCTAGGCGCCGGGCCGTGGTATCGATAGTGACTTTCGTCCGGGTTGTGCGGCCGTCAGGCGGCCGAGGTGGCGGCTTCCGTCCGTCGTCCGAGTCGCTGCAGGGGGCAGTGGGTACTGCGGCTGCAGGCGAAGGTGGTGCCGGCGGCGACGAGGGTGAGTACCGCTGCGGCGATGCCGACCAGAGGATGAATCTCCTGGGCGAGGATGACCGAGGACATGATCAGGACGAACCAGCCGAAGCCCTTGCGCAGCGAGTCCGGGTCGACCATGGAGGTCAGGCGTCCGCCGATGAGGCTGCCGACGACGGCGGCGGCGGTGACCATCGCCGCCAGGCGCCAGTCGATCTGCACGGTGGACAGGTAGCCGCCGAGGCCGGCGAAGGACTTCATGGCGATCACGATCAGCGAGGTGCCGACGGCGACGGGCATGGGCAGTCCGCCGAGCAGGGCGAGGGCCGGCACGACGAGGAACCCGCCGCCGGCGCCGACGAGGCCGGTGACCAGGCCGACGACCACGCCGTCGAGGAGGATCTTGCCGACCGGCATCGAGTGGGTGCCGTCCGAAGCCGCGGTCTTGTTCTTGCGGCCGCGGAGCATCGCGATGGCGGTGGCGATCATCATCGCGGCGAAGGCGAGCAGCAGGATGCTGCCGGGAACGAAGCGCGAGAGCAGGCCGCCGGCGTAGGCGCCGACCATGCCGGCCAGGCCGAACAGGATGCCGGTGCGCCACTGGACGCGGCCTGCCCGCGCGTGGGAGATCGCGCCGACCGCGCTGGTGACGCCGACGACGAGCAGCGAGGTGGCGATGGCCTCCTTGGCGTCCATACCGGCGACGTACGCCAACAGCGGGACGGTGAGGATCGATCCACCGCCGCCGAGCAGTCCGAGGGTGACGCCGACGAGGACCGCCAGCGCAACGGTCAGCGCGATCATGATCAGTTCCTTTCGGCCGGAGCGGTCTTCGAATCGACCAGCTGGGCGACGATGGTCTGCGGATCACACGAGGCGCCGCGGTTGTAGGGCAGCTTGGAGAGCAGCATCCCCATCGCGCAGGTGTTGGACAGCGCGGCGAAGGTGAGGCCGCCGCCGACACCGGCGGCGAGCCACTTGAGCTTGGGGACCGCGATGCTGCCCAGGACGGAGGTCAGCACGAGGGAGCCGGCGACGAGGCGGACCTGCCGTTCGAGGTCCCAGCGCTCGACGCCGCGATTGACGGAGAAGCCGTTGGCTTCCCAGCCCGTCATGCCGCCCTCGAGGATGTGCACGTTGAACAGCCCGGCCGTGCGGAGGGTCTCTTCGGCCTGGGTGGCGCGCTGGCCCGACCGGCACACGAGGACGACGTTCTCGTCGAGGTGGGCGAGGAACTCGTCCCGGTGCTCGCGCAGCAGGTCCAGGGGGACGTTGTAGGCGCCGGGGATGTGCACGGACTCGAACTCGCCGGGTGTGCGGACGTCCACGACGCGGACGTTCTTGCCGGAGTCGAGGAGCTCGCGCAGGGCGGCGGGATCGAGGGTTGCGGGGCTCGGCTCGGTCATGGGGGCCTTTCGGGTCGGTGGCGCGAACGCGCGAGAGGCGATCGCCGTGGGCAATAAACCCCGGGGGGTATGTCGGCGACAATGATAAGCATACGGGAGGGGGTATATGCAAGGCGGACACAGGCCGTGGGTCGCCTTCGTGACGCACTCCACCCGCATACCCCAGGGGGTACTTGACATACCCAGGGGGGTATATGTCAGGATGGGGTCAACGCAGAACGCGACCGGTCTTCGCGGCCGAGGAGAGGGAGAACCGAATGATTCTCGAGCAGTACTACATCGAGTGCCTGTCGCACGCGTCGTACCTGATCGGTGACGAGGGCACCGGCCGGGCGATCGTGGTCGATCCGCGCCGGGACGTCACCGAGTACCTCGACGACGCGC
>Ga0255338_1001689_pt1 | contig 39026 bp, 32 predicted proteins | sample MeOH1_35cm_T4_19_FD_203715 | JGI IMG/M metagenome (GOLD analysis project Ga0255338, IMG submission 203715) | Sandy soil microbial communities from University of British Columbia, Vancouver, Canada - MeOH1_35cm_T4_195 | ecosystem: Engineered > Artificial ecosystem > Sand microcosm > Unclassified ... | reverse complement strand
CCTGCTGCTCGTGCTGGGCATGTCCGCCTGACGGTTGTTCCGCCGACGCAGGCGCGGCGGCGAGCGCCAGCGCAATCGCTGTCATCATCATCTTTGCAATCTCCTGAGTTCGATCTTTACCGTTGCAGCTCAGGCATGGCGGGGTGGCGGGGTGGCAATGTCGCCAAGGCAGCCATCGTGCGTCTCCGACGCCGCAAAGCCAGGTGGGACCCGCTCGGCGGGCTCCACGATGAACGGAATGGTCGGCACGGCCGCGATCGCCTGGCACATCGAAACGCAGCAGTTCTTGGCCGGAATCTTGCCGCGGTCGCCGGACTGTGCCGGCAGCTCGCTGCAGTGCCCCCCGTCCATCATCGTCATCTCGTGCGTGGGCCCGGGAGCCGCGTTCGCGCGATAGGCTGCGGTGGGCGCGACAACCAGCGCCACGGCGAACAGCAGTGCCATGAGCTTGAGCAAGGTCGCTTGGGCGATGATTGCAGCCATCAGTCGGTCACCCAACCCGCTTGGCCGAGCGCGGTTCCACCTTGCGTCCATGCTCCGATGCCAGGTCGCTGATGATCGGGCAATCCGGCCGCTCGTCGCCGTGGCAGGTCGAAGCGAGATGCTCGAGCGCGCTTCGCATCTCGTCGAGATGCCGGGCCTTGCGATCAAGCTCGGCTGCCCGGGCCAGCGCGAGCGCTTTCACCTCCGAGCTGGCGCGCCCTCGATCCTGCCACAGCGCGACAAGCTTCGAAATTTCCTCGATCGGGAAGCCGAGATCGCGGGCCCGCCGGATGAAGCGCAAGCTGCTCACGTCGCGCTCGTCATAGTCCCGATAGCCGGATGCCCGCCGCGGTGCCGCCGGAATCATTCCGATCTTCTCATAGTGACGGATCATCCGCTCGCTGACTCCGGATGCCGCCGATGCCTGTCCGATCTTCATGCTCAGAGCCCCACTGTCCGCAGCCGCAGCGAGTTGCCGATCACTGCCACCGAGCTGAACGCCATCGCCGCGCCGGCGATGATCGGCGACAGCAGGATGCCGAACCAGGGATAGAGGATGCCTGCAGCGATCGGAACGCCCGCTGCATTGAATACGAAGGAGAAGAACAGATTCTCGCGGATGTTGCGCATCACCGCGCGGCTCAGGCGCCGCGCACGGACGATCCCCTTGAGGTCGCCCTTGACCAGCGTGACCGCGGCGCTTTCCATGGCGACATCGGTGCCCGTGCCCATGGCAACGCCGACGTCTGCCGCAGCCAAGGCCGGCGCGTCGTTGATGCCGTCACCGGCCATCGCCACGCGGCGTCCCTGCCTGCGAAGCTCCTCCACCTTGGCCTGCTTCTGCTCGGGCAGGACGTCGGCGATGACCTCATCGATGCCACCGACCTTGCGCGCGACAGCTTCGGCCGTGCGGCGGTTGTCGCCCGTCATCATCACGACGTGCACCCCGGCTCCCCGGAGGGCCGCGACCGCCTCGACCGCGCTTTCCTTGATCGGGTCGGCGACGACGATCAGGCCGGCGAGCGCTCCCTCCACAGCCACGAACATCACGCCCTGGCCTTCCGCCCGATAGCGGTCCGCATCAGCATTCAAGGCGGAAGGATCCGCCCCCACGTCGCGCATCAACGCCACATTACCGAGCGCCACGGAACGCCCAGCCACGGTTCCGCTGACGCCTTTGCCGGTATGCGAGGCGAAGTCCGCAGTCTCGGGAAGCTCGATCTTCCGTTCCGCCGCGCCTTCGACGATGGCCGCCGCAAGCGGGTGCTCGCTGCCGCGCTCCAGTGCCGCCGCAAGCCGCAGCACTTCGGATTCTTCGAAGGCGCCGACGGCGCGAACCTCCACGAGCTTCGGCTTGCCCAACGTGAGCGTACCGGTCTTGTCGATCACCAAAGTATCGATCCGCTCCATCAGCTCGAGCGCTTCGGCATTCTTGACGAGCACGCCCCCCTGGGCGCCGCGCCCCGTACCGACCATGATCGACATGGGGGTGGCCAGGCCGAGGGCGCAGGGACAGGCGATAATCAGGACCGCAATGGCGTTGACCAGGGCGTGGCTCAGCTTCGGTTCCGGCCCGATCAGCAGCCAGACGCCGAACGTGACGACCGACACGAGCACGACAGCCGGCACGAACCAGCCCGAAACCTTGTCGGCAAGCGCCTGGATCGGCGCGCGGGAGCGCTGCGCCTCGGCGACCATATGCACGATACGGCTCAGCATCGTATCCTTGCCGACCCGGGTGGCGCGCATCATCAGGCTCCCCGTGCCGTTCACCGTGGCGCCCGTGACCTTGTCGCCGACCAGCTTCTCGACAGGGACGGGCTCGCCTGTGAGCATCGATTCGTCGACCGAGCTGTGGCCTTCAATGACCTCGCCATCGACGGGCACCTTTTCGCCGGGGCGCACTCGGAGAACGTCTCCAACCTCGACCTGATCGAGCGGAACGTCGGCTTCGCTGCCGTCGCCGGCGACGCGTCTCGCGGTGGTTGGAGCCAGCCCGAGCAAGGCCCGGATGGCTCGGCCTGTCGCCGACCGCGCCCGAAGTTCGAGCACCTGGCCCAGGAGCACCAGAGTGGTGATCACAGCTGCCGCTTCGAAATAAACGGGGACCTGACTCCCCATGGTCCGCAGCGTCGGCGGGAATATTCCCGGCGCGAGAGTGCCGATCAGGCTGTAGCCATATGCCACGCCTACTCCGATCCCGATCAACGTGAACATGTTCAGGTGGCGGCTCTTAAGCGAGGCCCAGAACCGGTGGAAAAAGGGCCAGCCGCCCCACAGGACGACGGGAGTCGCGAGCGCGAGCTGCACCCACATCGAGATGCCCATCGGCAGCAGCTCCAGCCCAAGCAGCTCCGGGCCCATCGCGAGTATGATCAGCGGCACGCTGAGCGCGGCACTCACCCAGAAGCGCCTGGTCATGTCGATCAGCTCGGGATTGGGACCTTCCTCCAGCGACGGCTCCAGCGGCTCCAGCGCCATGCCGCAGATGGGGCAGCTTCCCGGACCGCTGCGGCGGATCTCCGGATGCATGGGGCACGTCCAGATGGTGCCCTCGGCAACTTCGGCGGGCACCGCGGCGCGAGGGCTGAGGTATCGCCCGGGATCGGCCCTGAACTTCGCGAGGCAGCCGGCGCTGCAGAAATGGTAGGTGGCGCCATTCACCGACAGATGATGCTCGGTCCTGTCAGGATCCACGGACATTTCGCAGACCGGATCCTTCACGGTGCCCGGCGCGGCCACGGGTCCGTGGCCGTGCTGGTGCATGCCTGCCGTGTGCTCATGCGCATGGACGTGGCTCATCTTTTCCAACTCCAACGACTCATCAACCCCGTTCATATGCTCCTTGACACAGTGTCAGGGTCAACCCCCGGCTTCGGGCGGCGCTCGCGCGCAACTATGCGTGGATGGCGCGGCAATATGTCGGCGGCCAGGGCGGGCTTGGCTGGCCGCTCCGCTTCCTGCGCGATCGTGGCCCGGCAATCGTCTCCTTCCGCCATGGCGTCAGGGACTATCTCATCCGCCGCTTCGGCGATTGCCCCGACATCATCAGGACGCTCGGATCGCGGACGTCAGACGAAGCGCTGGAAAAATCTATCCGTGATTGATCGGCCGCATTGGAATGCCGCCATGCGCAAAGGGCTGATCTTCGAGATACGGGATGGTAGCGGAGGAGGGACTTGAACCCCCGACACGCGGATTATGATTCCGCTGCTCTAACCAGCTGAGCTACTCCGCCCCAGCAACCAGCGCGGCTCGTCGCCGGCTCGGCGCCTATAGGCACAGCCTCCGCGGCGGTCAACCAGCCGCGGCCCGCCCCGACCGGCCTTTCGGCCGCGCAATAAAGGCCGGAACCCGGCGCCTCCCCTGTCGTTCACGAGCGCACCACGGTATGCGTCATCGGAGCGAAGAGATGGACCTACTGACCCCGCTTGAAACCCTGTGCAGGATCATCTTGCGCGCGCGAGAGATGGAGGCGCAGGTCCCGGCGATCGATCCGGACGACGCAGCCGACAATGTCGACGATTTCGACGACGAGGGCGACCAGGCGCTGTCCGCATTGGAGGATGAGCTCAACAGCGGCGTCGAGGAGGAGATGCGGGCGATCCTCGACGATCTCGCCGACGACCAGCTTGCCGAGACGCTCGCGCTCGCCTGGGTCGGCCGCGGCACCTACGACACCAGCGAATGGGATGAGGCCTTCGCCGAAGCCTCCGACAATGATCCGGAATCGGCGATCGACGAATTGATGGATATGCCGTTGCTCGCCTCCTACCTCGACGCCGGGCTCGCCGCGTTCGACTATAGCTGCGAGGGTGTCGGCCAGAACGACTAGGGGCCAGAACGATTAGGCCGGAACGACTATAGGCCTGCACCGCGGAACGGATAGCGTCTGATCGCCTGCCAGGGCCCGCCCAGATAGCGCCACGAAGCGAGGCCGGCGATGGTCAGCGGCTCCGGCGCAAATCCCCCGCGCAGCCGCAGCTGAAGCGCGCGTGCCTCGCGCGGCTCGACCTTGTTCTGGATCGTCACGTGCGGATGCCATGCGCCGTTGTCCTGCATCGCCAGCAAACCGTGGAAGGCCTCGGCGAGCTCATGCCGCACCGCCTCCAACCCTTCGCTCTCGACTCTCAGCGCGGTGCCGGCGCCAAGGTCGATCACGCCCGCGAGCCGCGCGCGCGGCGGAGCCGCCCGGGTGGCGGCCGCAAGCCGGCGGCCAAGCTCCTGCTCGAGGCTCGGAGGCAAATGCGCGAACAAGGTGAGATGCGCGGGGACCTGGTTGCGCTCCGCCGGATAATGAAGCTGCCGCAACCCATCGAGCTTGGCGAAATCGGCGTCCCCGAACAGCGCGGTGACGATGATCGGGGCGGCGCTCATCCCGTTCGTCGCGATGCCCGCTTATCCAAATGCTCGCTCAGATCTCGACCTGGCTGCCGAGCTCGACCACGCGGTTGGTCGGCAGCTTGAAGAATTCCATCGCACTTTCGGCGTTGCGCAGCATCCAGGCGAACAATTTCTCGCGCCACACGGCCATTCCCGGCCGCGACGAGGCGAGCAGGGTCTGGCGCGCGAGGAAGAAGCTGGTGTCCATCATCTTGAACATCGGCCCGCAGCCCTCGAGCTGGGTCAGCGAGGCCGGGACATTGACCTCCTGCATGAAGCCGAAACGGAGGATCAGCCGATAAAAGCCGCTGCCGAGATCGGCGAGGTCGTTGCGCTTGGCGGCATCGACGTAAGGGACGTCCTCGATCCGCACGGTGAGCAGCACGATCCGCTCGTGCAGCACCTTGTTGTGCTTGAGGTTGTGCAGCAAGGCGTGCGGGATTCCGTCCGGCGTGGTGGTCATGAACACGGCGGTGCCGGGCACGCGCGTCGCGCTGTTCGCCGCCGACTTGATGAACACCTGCACCGGCATCGACGCTTCGTTCATCCGGTCGATCATCAGCTTGCGCCCGCGCGCCCAAGTGGTGAGCAGGGTGAAGGCGATCAGGCCGATCAGCAGCGGCACCCAGCCGCCCTCAGGCACCTTGGTCAAATTGGCGGCAAAATAAGCCAGGTCGACGGCGAGGAACATCGCGACGAGCAAGCCCGCCGCCAAGCGGTTCCAGCGCCACAGGTGGAACAGCACGACGCCGATCAGCAGCGTGTCGATCAGCATCGCGCCAGTCACCGCTATGCCATAAGCCGCAGCGAGATTGGTCGAGCTGCGGAAGGTGAGGACGAGCACGATCACCATGATCATCAGCGCCCAATTGACCACCGGGATGTAGATCTGGCCGGCGGCAGAGGCGCTGGTGTGCAGGATCCGCAGGCGCGGCACGAAGCCGAGCTGGATCGCCTGCTGCGTCACCGAGAAGGCGCCCGATATCACCGCCTGGCTGGCGATCACCGTCGCCGCGACCGCGAGCAAGGTGAGCGGCAGGCGGAACATCTCGGGAGCGAGGAAGAAGAAGGGGTTGGTCACGACGTGCAGCGCCGCGGCGCTGTCAAGCGAGAGCAGCATCGCCCCCTGCCCCAGATAATTGAGCATCAATGCCGGTAGCACGAACGACATCCACGACACACGGATCGGGTTGCGCCCGAAATGTCCCATGTCGGCGTAGAGCGCCTCGGCGCCGGTGACCGCGAGCACGACCGAACCCATCGCGAGGAAGGCCCGGACGCCGTCGACCGCGAAGAAGCGGATCGCATGATAGGGGTTGAGCGCCGCAAGGATGGTCGGCGTCTGCACGACATGGATGACGCCGAGCACGGCAAGGGTCGCAAAATAGAGCAGCATCACCGGCCCGAACAGCATGCCGACCTTGGCGGTACCGCGTCCCTGGATCGCGAACAGGCCAATCAGGATGGCGATCGCGATCGGGATCACCCACGGGGTGAAGCTGCGGTTGACGGTCTCGAGACCTTCGACCGCCGACAGCACCGAAATCGCCGGCGTGATCATGCTGTCGCCGTAGAACAAGGCGGTCGCGAACACGCCGAGCAGGACGATGCCCTTCGTCCAGCGCCGCGGCCCTTCCGAGCGGCGGTTGATCAGCGCCAGCAAAGCGAGGCTGCCGCCCTCCCCCTTGTTGTCGGCGCGCATGATGATCGTGACATATTTCAATGTCACGACGATCATCATCGACCAGAAGATCAGGCTCAGCACGCCGTAGATGTGGAGCGGGTCGGGCGCGAGAATGTGATGGCCGGCGAAGGTTTCGCGAAACGCGTAGATCGGGCTGGTGCCGATGTCGCCGAAGACGATGCCGATCGCGCCGATCGCAAGCTTGACCAGGCCGGCGTCGCGCGGGCCGTGGCCCGGCTCGGCTTCCCCGGCCGCGTCGATTTTACTGCTGTTATCGTTCATGGACGGTGCGGCCCAGCCTTCGGTGAACGGACGTCATCGCCAATTTGTCACCTGCTTGGAACAGGCCAGCGGAACAGGGACGCGCCCCTAGCACTTCGACGCTTGAGCTGCAACGGCAGGGCAGATCCCCACTCGCAGGGCGTCGTCTCGGCGCGCCAAGGATGGGGCTTGCCGATCGCCGCCCGCAGCGGGAAGCAACGAAGGAACGTGCACTTTCCGCGTGGCTTTCTATATCCAGGCCTTTGGAGGAAGCAGCCCATGCGGATCGGCGTCTCGCGCGAGATCAAGAACCACGAATATCGGGTGGGGCTGACACCTCCCTCGGTGACCGAGCTCACCGCCGCCGGCCACGAGCTGTTCGTCGAGACCGGCGCGGGCGCGGGCATCGATTTCGACGACCATGACTATGTCCGCGCCGGCGCGACGATCCTGCCTTCCGCCGCCGAGGTGTTCACCGCGGCCGAGCTGATCGTCAAGGTGAAGGAGCCGCAGCCCGCCGAGATCGCCTTGCTCGAGCCGCGCCATATCCTCTTCACCTACCTTCACCTCGCCGCCGACAAGCCGCAGGCCGAGGGGTTGATGCGATCGGGCGCGACCTGCATCGCCTATGAGACGGTGACATCGCCGAGCGGCGCCTTGCCGTTGCTCAAGCCGATGTCCGAGGTCGCCGGGCGGATGGCGATCCAGGTCGGCGCGCACTATCTCGAAAAGGAGCAGGGCGGGCGCGGGATTTTGCTCGGCGGCGTTCCGGGCGTCAGGCCCGGGAGAGTCGCGATCCTCGGCGGCGGGGTCGCGGGCCTCAATGCCGCGCAAATGGCGGTCGGCCAGCGCGCCGACGTCACCATCTACGACATCAGCAACGATCGCCTCGCCGAGCTCGACACCTATTTCGGCAGCCAGATCAAGACGGTCTATGCGAGCAGGGCGGCGATCGCGGCGGCGGTCGCCAACGCCCACCTCGTCATCGGCGCGGTGCTGGTGCCCGGCGCGGCGGCGCCCAAGCTCGTCACCCGCGAGATGCTCAAGACGATGAAGCGCGGATCGGTGGTGGTCGACATCGCGATCGATCAGGGCGGCTGCTTCGAGACCTCGCACCCGACCACGCATGACGACCCGGTGTTCGAGGTCGAGGGCGTGATCCATTATTGCGTCGCCAACATGCCGGGGGCGGTGGCGCGCACCTCGGCATTCGCGCTCAACAATGCGACCCTGCCGTTCGTGCTCAAGATCGCGAACCTCGGCGCCGAACAGGCGCTGAAGGCCGACCCCCATCTCGCCCACGGTCTCAACGTCGCGGCCGGCAAGATCCGCCATGCTGCCGTCGCCGAAGCGCTCGGCCTGCCCTATTCCGCCTGACCCTCTTTCCCGACCTCGGGCCGCGGGTCAGCGGCCCATCATATTGTGCGCCGTGCCGGGCATCCGCACGGTGAGGCGCTCGAGCTCGTCCGTCAGCCAAATCTGGCAGGCCAGCCGCGACGTGCGGGTGACGTTGGCGGCAAGGTCGAGCATATCCTCTTCCTCCTCGCTTGCGCGGGGCAGGCGCGCGAAATCCTCGGCGGCGACGATCACATGGCAGGTCGAGCAGGCCATCTGTCCCTCGCACGTCCCCTCGAGCGGCTCGCCTTCGGCCTGGGCGACGTCGAGCAACCGCGCTCCCGGCGGGGCATCGACCTCGCGGACACTCACGCCGTCTTCCGCGATGAAGCGCACCAGGGTCATGCGGCGAAGCTCCGCTGCCGGCGTGCCGCATCGTCGATCAGGGTCAGCGCGCGCACCAGATCCTGCTCTTGCGTATAGCGGCCGAAGCCAAGCCTGATGCTCGATCGCGCGTCGGCCGCGTCGAGCCCGAGCGCCGAGAGGACATGGCTCGGCCGCCCCGATCCGCTGGCGCAGGCCGAACCGGCCGAGAACGCCACCTCGCGCAGCTCGGAGATCAGCCGCGCCGCATCGACCCCGGGCGCGCGGATGTTGAGGTTGCCGCGGTAACGCTGCTCGGCCGAGCCGTTGAGCCGCCAATCGTCGCCGAGCGCTCCCCAGGCTGCAGCCCACAGCGCCTCGACATGGGCCTTGTCCGCTGCAACGCGCTCGCGCAGCAGCCGCGCCGCGGTGCCGAAGCCGACGCAAAGCGCCGGGGACAAGGTGCCGGAACGGATGCCGCCCTCCTGGCCGCCGCCGTGGAGCAGCGGATCGATGGCAACGCCGTTGCGCAGCCATAAGGCGCCGATCCCTTTGGGGCCATGCACCTTGTGTGCCGAGAGAGCGACCATGTCGCAATCGCCAAGCGGGATCGGCACGCGCCCGAAGGCCTGCACCGCATCGCAGAACAGCAGCGCGCCCTTGGCCCGGGCGAGCGCCGAAACCGCTGCGACCGGCTGGATCACCCCGATCTCATTGTTGACCAGCATCACCGCGACAATCCCGGTCCGCTCGTCGATCGTCTCGGCAACGCAGGCGAGATCGACCAGACCATCTGCCTGGATCGGGACGATTTCGACTTCGAAGCCCTGGCCGGCGAGCCAATCGACGCTGTCGAGCACGCAGGCGTGCTCCGAGGCGAGCGTGACGATCTTGCGCCGACCGGCCGGGAGCCGCGCGGCAGCGCCCTTCAGCGCCCAATTGGCAGCCTCGGTCGCGCCCGAGCAGAAGTAGATTTCGTCCTCGCGCGCGCCCAACGCCGCCGCGACGTCGGCACGCGCGACCGCGACCGCGGCCGCCGCCTCGCGCCCGAGCCGGTGCGGCGAATGCGGATTGCCGAATTGGGTTTCGATCCAAGGCCACATTGCCGCCGCCACCTCCGGCGCGACCGGCGTCGTCGCCTGATAATCGAGGTAGATCATGCCGCGCGGCGCCTTGCCGCGAGCCGCGCCCAGAGGGTGGAGAAACGATCCACGTCGGCGGCGTCGGTCGAAGGCCCGAAGCTGACGCGGATCACCTCGCTCCGCGCCGGCTCCTCCCAACCCATGGCGGCAAGGACGTGGCTCGGTTTGAGGCTCCCCGACGAACAAGCGCTTCCCGCGGAGACGGCGACGCCGGCCATGTCGAACTCGATCAGCTGCGCCGCCGCCGCGACCCCCGGCATGCGATAGGCGCCGATCGTCGGGATGCGCACGCTGCCCGCCGCGACGCAGATGCCGCCCGCGGCCGCGATCGCCTCCTCGAGCCGCGCACGCAGCGCCGCGGCGCGGTCGATCCAGGGCTCGCACACTTCGAGCGCGGCGGCCATGCCGAGGATCGCCGGAAGGTTTTCGGTGCCGTAGCGATAGCCCTGTTCCTGACCACCGACCGGTTCGATCAACGACCAGTCGCGTAGCAGCAAGGCCCCGGCCCCGGGCGGACCGCCGAACTTGTGTGCGGAGAGCGCGATCATGTCGGCGTCCGGAAGCGGCAATTTTCCCGCCGTCTGCGCGCAATCGGCGAGCAGGATTCCGCCTTTGGCGCGCACCGCCTCGGCGACCTGCGCGAGCGGCTGCAGCACGCCGGTCTCGTTGTTGGCGTGCTGGACGGCGACCAGCGGCTGCTCGCCCGCGATCGCGACGAGGTTCGTCAGATCGACGATGCCGTCGGGCCCGACCGGCAGCCGCCGTGCCGCCGGAGCGGCGCGCAGCAAAGCGTCATGCTCGACGGCGGAGATGATGCGCAGGCCGGCGGCGCGGCCGCGCTGCAGCGCGATCGTCAGCGCCTCGCTCGCGCCCGAGGTGAACAGGATCTGGCCCTGCCAGCCCAGCGCGGCGGCGATGCGCGCGCGCGCCTGCTCGAGCGCCGCGCGCGCCGCGCGTCCCTCGGCGTGCGGCGAGCTCGGATTGTGCCAGCGCGCCAGCGCGTCGGCCATCGCCTCGCGCGCCGCGGGGAGCAGCGGCGTCGTTGCGGCGTGATCGAGGTAGAGGCGCGTCGGGCTCACTCCGGCTCCATGATTGCTAAGCGGGCTCGGAACCCTATATAGGGCGCCGCCCCGGATGGCATCCGTCCATCTGGTGCCGATGTGGGTTTCTTCCCAAGCCAGTCCAAGCGCAGGTGCCATGCCCGAAGTCATTTTCCCCGGTCCCGAAGGCCGTCTCGAAGGTCGCTTCCAGCCGGGGCCGCGCCCGCGCGCGCCGGTCGCGATGATCCTCCACCCGCATCCCCATGGCGGCGGGACGATGAACAATGCGATCGTCCAGGCCCTGTACAAGACGTTCGTCCGGCGCGGCTTCGCGACCCTGCGCTTCAACTTCCGCGGCGTCGGCAAGAGCCAGGGTGTGTTCGACAATGGCATCGGCGAGCTGTCCGACGCCGCCTCGGCGCTCGACTGGGTGCAGCAGATCCATCCCGAAGCCGAGCAGACCTGGATCGCCGGCTACAGCTTCGGCGCGTGGATCGGCATGCAATTGCTGATGCGCCGGCCCGAGGTGCGCGGCTTCATCTCGATCTCACCGCCCGCCAACATGTACGACTTCACCTTCCTTGCTCCCTGCCCTTCGTCCGGCATCATCGTCCAGGGCGAAAGCGACGAGGTCGTGACTCCGCTCGCGGTGCAGAAGCTGGTCGAGAAATTGCGCACCCAGCGCCACATCACGATCCACCACGAGACCATCCCGGGCGCCAATCACTTCTTCGTCAACGAGATGCCGCAGCTGATGAAGGCGGTGGACAATTATCTCGACTTCCGCCTCGATCCGAGCTGCACGATCCGGTGATGTGCGGGCGCGCTCGCCGCGCCCGATAACCTGAACCTTCGCCCGCGCCCGCGCGATCGAGCTTTTGTCCTCAAGCCGAGGGGACAGGAAGCGTCCAGATCAGGACGTTGGCGAGCAGCACCAGCGCCGCGACGATCATCAGCAGCGCCTTCTGGCGATCGTTGCGGCGAAACATGCGGATCGCGCCGGCAATCAGCAGCAACGCCGCAATCACCGCGATCGAGAACAGCAATGCCGGCAAGCCCGTGTGCATCGCGCGGCCATGCCACAGCGGCCCGCGGGGGGAAAGCTGCGGCTTTGGGGATGATACTTTCCCCCTCCCGCTTGCGGGAGGGGCTAGGGGTGGGCAGGAGTGCTTACCCCGCGCATTTTCCGGCGGATAGACCGAAAGCCCACCCCCTGCCCCTCCCGCAAGCGGGAGGGGAGATGTGCCAGCCGGAGATGCACGCCAGCGGGCGACTCGCCGGTCGCCTCGGTAACTTCAGCTGCTCGCCGGCAGCCGCCGTTCCCGCGTTGCGCGACCCCGTCTCTCCCCGCCCAGCACTGCCTGGGACTCGGCCGTTTTCGAGTCGCGAGCCGACGCCGAAAACCGCGAAAAAGTCTCCGCCTTTCGAAGAGTTGCGCTGCGTTTCGGCGCTGCAATGACACTGTTCGGCTCTGCCAAATCCGGCGCGCCCCTTTGCGCGAAAAAGTCGCCGGACAGCGGCTCTTTACAGGGGGGTCCAACAAACATATATCGCGCCCCGCTGCCCCATGGGGACTTCCAACCGCAAGGCAGCTTTTCTGTCCACTACCCCGTTGGAGGTCCCTTGAGTTGCACAAGCATCATAGCGCGCTGGGGCTAGCTACGTCCCTCCGACCGGTTCAACCGGTCACGCTGATCCGTCCGCACGCCGCACGTCGTGCCGCCCGCTTCTTCGTCGAGAAGTTCCCGGGCCGCTCGCTCTATGCGGTCAAGGCGAATCCGTCGCCCGATCTGCTCACCTTGCTGTGGGAAAGCGGAGTCACGCATTACGACGTGGCGTCGATCGCCGAGGTGCGCCTGGTCGCCCAGGTCCTGCCGGACGCGGTCCAATGCTTCATGCACCCGGTCAAGGCGGAAGAGGCGATCGAGGAAGCTTATTTCAGCTTTGGCGTGCGCACCTTCTCGCTCGACACGATGGAGGAGCTGCAGAAGATCATCCGCGCCACTCGAGGCGCCACCGATCTCAACCTGTGCGTGCGGCTGCGCGTCTCCTCGGACCATGCCAAGCTCAGCCTCGCCTCGAAGTTCGGTGCCGATCCTGCCGAGGTCAAGGAGCTGCTGCTCGCGGCACGCCAGGCGGCGGACGCGCTCGGCCTGTGCTTCCACGTCGGCAGCCAGGCGATGTCGCCGGCCGCTTACGGCGAAGCGATGGCGCGGGTGCGCGCCGCGATCGTCGAGGCAGCGGTGACGGTCGACATCGTCGATGTCGGCGGCGGCTTCCCCTCCTCCTATCCGGGGATGGAGCCTCCGCCGCTCGAGGCCTATTTCGACGTCATCCACAATTGCTTCGAGGCCTTGCCGATCAGCTATTCGGCGGAGCTGTGGTGCGAGCCGGGCCGGGCGCTGTGCGCGGAATATGCGAGCGTCCTGGTGCGGGTCGAGAAGCGGCGCGGCGACGAGCTCTACATCAACGATGGTGCCTATGGCGCGTTGTTCGATGCCGCCCATATCCGCTGGCGCTTCCCGGTGAAGCTGGTCCGCGCGGAAGGCTCCGAGGCCCGCGACATGGCGTTCAGCTTCTATGGGCCGACCTGCGACGATCTTGATCATATGGCCGGGCCGTTCATGCTCCCCGCCGACGTCGATACCGGCGATTATATCGAGATCGGCATGCTCGGCGCCTATGGCTGCGCGATGCGCACCGGCTTCAACGGCTTCGGCTCGGATCTCAAGGTGATCTGCGAGGACGAGCCGATGACGACCTTGTACGGCACCAACGAAGACGAGACGCTTCGCTCCAACGTTGTGAAACTGTAGCCGCGCATTATCTGCATTTGCGAGGGCGTCGCGCCGGCCGGTCCGGCGCGCGTTCCGCAGGCTTTCGGGCTCACGCTTTTGAACATATGCCGATGGCCGGATGGCCAGGGCGGCGCATTTTCTCGAAGGAAGACCAATGACCCACGACGCCCCGATCAACGACACGCGCAAGGCCGAGCTGCTTTCGACCGAGGTCGAGCATATCGACATCAAGAGCTTCGACGCGCGCCCGATCGTCGATGCGATGAAGAAGATGAGCTTCACCAGCCGCGATCTCGGCCGCGCCGCCGAGATCTACAACACGATGCTCGCCGACAAGGAATGCTCGATCATCCTCGTCGTCGCCGGCTCGACCTCGGCCGGCGGCTGCATGGATCTCTACGCCGATCTGGTGAAGCACAATATGGTCGACGCGATCGTCGCGACCGGCGCGACCATCGTCGACATGGATTTCTTCGAGGCGCTCGGCCACAAACATTATCAGGCGCTCGAGGTGCCCGACGACGATACTTTGCGCTCGCTCTACATCGACCGCATCTACGACACCTATATCGACGAGGAAGCGCTGCAGCAGACCGATCACACGATCGGCGCGATCGCCAACGGCCTCGAGCCGCGGCCTTATTCGTCGCGCGCGTTCATCCGCGAGATGGGCAAGTGGCTGGTCGAGCATGGCAAGAAGGACAACAGCCTGGTCAAGCTCGCCTACGAGCATGACGTGCCGATCTTCTGCCCGGCGTTCACCGACAGCTCCGCGGGCTTCGGCCTGGTCAAGCACCAGGTCGATGCGATGAAGGCGGGGCGCACCTATCTGACGATGGATTCGATCGCCGACTTCCGCGAGCTGACCGACATCAAGATCAAGGCCGGCACCACCGGCCTGCTGATGATCGGCGGCGGCGTGCCGAAGAACTTCACCCAGGATACGGTGGTCTGCGCCGAGATCCTCGGCCACGACGTCGAGGTCCACAAATATGCGATCCAGATCACCGTCGCCGACGTGCGCGACGGCGCCTGCTCCTCCTCGACCTTGCAGGAGGCGGCGAGCTGGGGGAAGGTCTCGACCGCGCTCGAGCAGATGGTGTTCGCCGAAGCGACCAGCGTGCTGCCTTTGCTCGCCTCGGACGCCTATCACCGCGGCCACTGGCGCGACCGCGCCAAGCGCGCGTTCGCGAAATTGTTCGACTGATTTCCCGATATTCGGGGACACAATACTTAATTCCGCCGACAGCGGTTCTGGCAGAGGCCGTTTGAGCCTGAATTAAGTATTGTGTCCCCGCATTATCGCGCGAAGGCGGCGGCCAGCTCGACGTGGACCGACCAGCGGAACTGGCCGACCGGCTTCACCCACAGCATGCGGTAGCCGCCGTCGATCAGCATCTTCGCATCGCGGGCGAAGGTGGCGGGGTTGCACGAGACGTAGGCGATCCGCGCGATCGAAGCGCGGGCAAGCTGCGCGACCTGCTCCTTGGCGCCGGCGCGGGGCGGATCGAGCACGACCGCATCGAAGCGCGCCAGATCCTTCTCGTCGAGCGGTGCGCGGAACAGGTCGCGGTGATCGACGAAGATCTGCCGCTGGGCGCGGTTGGCGGCGCTCTTGAGCGCCAGCACCGCATCGCGATCGCCTTCCGCCGCGAGCACGCGCCCCTGGATCGAGAGCGCAAAGGTGCCGAGCCCGGCGAACAGGTCGGCGACGATCGCCGCACCGCCCAGGCCCTCCCTGACCGCCTCGACCAGCGCCGCCTCGCCCTCCTCGGTCGCCTGGAGAAACGCGCCGTGCGGCAGCGGCACCGCGACACCGCCGAGGCTTATCGTGACCGGTTCGGGCTCCCAGCGCGTCTGCGCACCGAAACCATCGTCGATCGCGAGCCGCGCGAGACGATGGTCCTGCGCGAAGCCGCTGAGCGCCTCGGCGGCGCGCAGGCCATCGGCGGCGACATTCTCGAGCAGCACGTCCGGCCCCTGGTCGGCGAGCGTCATCCGCACCGCGCCATCCTTTCGCGGCGCCAACAGCTCGCCCATCAGCCGCCGCAGCGGCTCGACCAGCGCGAACAGTTCGGGCCGCAGGATGTGGCATTCGCGCATGTCGATGATGCGGTTGCTGGCCTCGGCCTTGAACCCCAGCAGCAGGCGGTTGCCGCGCTTCTCGGCGCTGAGCGCCGCGCGCCGACGGCTACGCGGCGGCGAGATGTGCGGCGGCAAGATCTCCGGCGCCGCGATCCCCTGGGTTGCCAGCGCCGCAGCGATGCGATCGGTGAGGAAGACGGCAAAGGCCGCATCGTCGAGATGCTGGAGCTGGCATCCGCCACATTCCGGAAAATGGCGGCACGGCGGCTCGGCATGATGCGGTCCCCGCGTCACGATATTGTCATCGCTGACCAGATCGCCCGGCGCCGCCAAGGCGACGTGGCGGTTGCTCTCGGTCACGCCGTCGCCGCGCGCCGCGACCCGGACGATCATCTCCATTATGTTCCTACCTTGCTTGCGCCACTGCCGCCGGAAGCGCCGCGACGAGATCGTCGGCGATCAACGCGCCGCCGGCCAGCTCGGCCGCGCGAGCATGAAGCCAGACGCCGGCGCAGGCCGCCTCGAACGCCTCCAGGCCGCCCGCCCGCAGCGCGGCGATGATTCCGGTGAGGACGTCGCCGGTGCCCGCGCTCGCCAGTGCTGCGGGCGCGGGCGGCGCGACCGCGGCGCGTCCATCGGGGGCGGCGACGACCGTGTCCGCACCCTTGAACACGACCACCGCGCCGGTGCCGCGCGCTGCGGCCCGCGCCTGCTCGATCTTGGTTCCCGGCGGCGTCCCGAACAGCTGCGCGAATTCACCGGCATGCGGCGTCAGGATCGCGTCGGCCGCGCGCCGCGGCATCTCCGCGCGGCGGGCGAGCAGCACCAGCGCATCGGCGTCGAGCACCAGCGGCGCACGCGACGCCAAAGCCTGGTCGAGCAACCGGTCCGCCGCCGCGTCGCGGCCCAGCCCCGGGCCGATCGCGATTGCGCCGATGCGCTGGTCGTCGAGCGGATCGCCGCTGCCATGATCGCGCACCACCGCCAGTGGCACCGCCAGGTCGCCGCCGCCGATCAGCCGCACATAGCCGGCGCCGGCGCGCAACGCCGCGCTGGCGGTGAGGCCGGCCGCGCCAGCCATCGCGCCGCCAAGGACGGCGACATAGCCGCGGCTGTATTTATGATCGTCAGGCCCCGGCGACGGCAAGGAGGGAACCCCGATCGCGTGCAGCTGGCTTTGCGCGGCAACGCCGATGTCGGCAAGCACCAGGCGGCCGATGTGGCGCGCCGCCGGTTGCAGCAGATGCGAGGGCTTGAGCGCGACGAAGCTGATCGTCAGATCATAATCCGGAACCGGCGAGAGCAGGCTGCCGTCGTCGGTCGCCGCCCCGCTCGGCAGATCGATCGCGACCTTGACCTGCGCCGCGGATGCAAGCCGCATCAGCGCCGCTGCCGCGTCCGGATCGAGCGGCCGTACCAGGCCGATCCCGAACAGGGCGTCGATCAGCAAGGGCGCAGCGTTCGCGGCCGCCAGATCCTCGACATCGCCGGTCCAGCCTGCCCGCGCCCAGCGCGCGGTGGTGGTTCGCGGCTCGGCCAACGCTGCGACTCGGACCGTCACCCCGCGCTCGGCCAGCAGCCGAGCGATCACATAACCGTCGCCGCCATTGTTGCCCGGCCCGCAGAGCACCAGCGCCGGGCGCGGTCCGGCATAGCGCCAGATCGCCTCGGCGGCGGCGGTTCCGGCGCGCTCCATCAGCTCCTCGCTGGAGGTGCCCGCGGCGATCACCGCCTCCTCGGCGGCGCGGATCTCGTCAGCGGTCAGGATGAAGCGCCGGCCCATTGCTCAGCGCGATGCGGATTTCACCGTCGCCGGAAGACGATAACGGTCGTTGCCGATCGCGACTTCGATCAGGCCCTCACCGGCGGGCGTGACGATCGCCGGCTCGGCTCCGTCGGCGGCAACCACGCCGCGGCCGTCGCTCGTGATCGCAAGACGACGAAAGCCGCCGTCGGGGCCGCGCAGCACGAGAATCGGACCATCGGCGCCCTGGCGCCTCTCGACCGTGCAGGCGCGCTCCCATTGCCGGCTGCCATCGGTGGCACAGGCGATCAGGGCGTCGCCCTTTGTCGCGCCCGCGGCGGCGCGCTGGCCGCCTGGCGCGCCGGAATCGCCGCACGACGCGAGCAGCATTATGACGGCGATCGAGGGCCCCGCATTTCTCATGAGCGAAGTCTGGTCGAATGTCGACGATCAGGCAAGCGCGGCGCAGGTCCGGCTGATGATCGGTGCGAGCCGCTCCGCCCATTGCTCCGCTCCCTGAGCATCCCCGATCAGATCCTGGCGGACCTCGAAGCCGAGATAGGGAATGCCACGGCGTTCGGCGTGCCGGTTCATCGTCGCGTTGAGATCGCGCCCCGAATAAGGCTGATTGTCGCCAGTGACGATGCCCTGTGCGCGTAGCAGAGGGATCGCCACCCGCGCCGCACGATCGTCCTGGTTGTAGAGGATTCCGACCTCCCAGGGCCGCGCCTCGTGGGGCCGGGTCGCCAGCTGCGGGGTGAAGCTGTGCAGGCTGACGATCATGGCGGGACGCAGCGCATCCAAGCGATCGGCGATCATGTCGTGATAGGGCGTCCAGAAGCGCTCGATCCGCGCCTCGCGCTCGCGCTCCCCAAGCCCGGCATTGCCCGCGATGACATGGCCGTCGCTGACCGCGGGGATGAGGTTCGCCTCGTCGGGATCGCGGTTGAAATCGATCACCAGCCGCGAAACCCGGGCGAGCACGGCCGGGGCGCCTAGGCGCGCGGCAAGCGCACGGGTCAAAGGCTCGATACCGATATCTGCGGCGACATGCTCGGCGAGCAAGGCAGGCGCGACGCGAAGATCGATGCCGTCGGGAATATGGTTCGAGGCGTGGTCGGCGATCAGCAGTAGATCGCTCGGTGCGGCGGCGGCAAGGAATTCGACGGCTTCGTTCATAGGCTCCGGCCCTGGGGTGTCGCGCGCAGGCGCGTCGCGCATTGCCACCAACCCGGATGGCGGGCAGCGATCGCGGCGAACGCGGCATCACGATCGGCCTCGCTCGCGAACAACGCGAAGCAGGTCGCGCCCGATCCGGACATGCGCGCCAACCGCACACCATTCGCGGCAGACAATGCCGCGAGCACGTCGCCGATCTGCGGCGCGATCGCCAATGCCGCCGGCACGAGATCGTTGCGGCCGGCTTGCGCGGCGGCAAGCAGCTCGCCGGCGGCGAGCGGGCCGCGGTCGACGCCATCCCAGGCGCCGAACACGGCGGTAGTCGAGACGGGAATGCGGGGGTTGACGAGCAGCAACGGCGCTCCGGCGAGGGCCGAGCCGTCGACCGCCGCAAGATCGTCGCCCCTACCCTCGCCGCGCAACGGTTCCGAGATGATGCAGGCGGCGACATCCGCGCCGAGCGTGCGTCCGATCTCGAGCAGGGCTTCGGGCTCGTGCGGCAATTGCCACCAGCGCTGGAGCAGGCGAAGCGCGGCAGCCGCATCGGCCGAGCCGCCACCGATCCCGGCGGCCACCGGCAGGCGCTTGTCGAGGCGAAGCGCCGCACCGCGCGCGATCGAATAGCGCTGCCGCAGCGCTCGAGCGGCGGCGAGAACGATATTGGCGTCGGCGGGCGGGAGCGAAGCGGCAAACGCGCCCCCGGCCACCAGGCTCAATTCCTCCCCTTCGGCCACCGAAAGCCGATCACCTTCCTCGGCAAAGGCGAACAAGGTCTCGATATGGTGATAGCCGCCGGGCGTGCGCTGCCGGACGTGCAGCGCCAGGTTGATCTTGGCGAAAGCGATCTCTTCCATCAGGGAGCGGCAAGCTCCGGCGCGAGACCCACCTCCAGTTTGGTGCGCAGCCGCTCGGCGTCCTTGCGCTCGGCCGACACCAGGGCGGCGCTCCACGCGTAGCGGGCCTCATAGCGGCGCCCGGCGCTGAAATAGGCGTCGCCGAGATGCTCGTTGATCGCCGGATCGGTCGGCTCGCTGCGCACCGCCGCCTCGAGCAGTTCGATCGCCTTGGCGAGATCGCCCTGCAGATAGCGCGCCCAACCAAGCGAATCGGTGATCTGCGGGCTATCCGGATCGAGGCGGTTGGCGGTCCGGATCAGTTTCTCGGCCTCGATCATATTCTCGCGCCGCTCGAGCTGCGCATAGCCCAGATAGTTGAGCACCACCGGCTGGTCGGGCGCCAGCTTGTAAGCCGCTTCGAGCGACGCCTTGGCATCGCGCCAATTGCCGGCACGGAGCAACGAGCCGCCGCGCAGCAGCCACAGCGTCCATTCCGGCGTCGTCGATCCATCGCGCCGGGCGCTTCGGGCATGGGTATAGGCGTCGGCCGCCTCCTGATGGCGGCCAAGCTCGTCGTAGAGGTCGCCAAGCCTGATCCAGTCGGATTCGCCCGCTGCCTTGTCGCGCGCAGCCTTTTCGGCCTGCTTGAGCGCCAGTGCGGAATCACCGCTGGCACTCAACAGCCGGATGCGGGCATCGGCCGCCGCGTCGGCGAGCGGATCGCTCCGACCAATATGATCCAACGCTGCAAGCGCCGCGCCCTTCTGGTTCTGCGCCGCGAGCAAGCTGCCGACGACCAGCCAGCCCTCGGCATCTTCCGGCGCCAGGAAGGTGGAGAGCCGCGCGAACGACAAAGCCAGCGCGGTGACGTCCTGGCGCCGCAGGTCGATCGCCATCGCGAGCAGGAATTCGGCCAGGCCCTCGGGCGCCGTGTCGATTCCGCCCGCAAGCGGCCTGCCTTGCTGCAGCCGCTGCCGCGCATCGACGAGCGGTTCGGCATCGCCTTTGAGCAAATCGAGCGTGCGCTGGCGGTCCGAACCGCGGGCCAGCCGCGCAGCCGCCGCGAGCTGCACCCGATAGGCGCGCCCGTTATTCGTTTCGATCAGCTTGTCCAGCGCCTCGAGGCCGTCCTTCTCGCGGCCCATCGCCAGCAGCAGCAGCGGCCGATGCTCGGCGATATAGGACAGAGCCAGCGGATCGCTGAGCGCCGTCGACAGCGGCCGCAACGGATCGCCGCTCCTGGCGCCGAACGCGGCCCAGGCGCGCATCACCGGCGCCATGAACGAAAAAACCTCGTCGCGCTCGATGCTTGCGATCTGGACGTTCGCCCTGCGCCAATCGCCGCCGCGCACCGCCTCGACGAGCAGGACGAAGCGGACGTCCGGCGCGACGACGGTGCCGGTCTCGAGCACCCGCGCGGCCTTGACCGCGAGCGGCAGGTCGCCGGCCAGCACGGCCTGGGAGAGCGCGCGCGAGGCGAACATCTGATTGCCGGGCGCCGAGGCCAACGCGAGGCTGTAATCGAGCGCTGCCCGCTCCGCCGCGCCGAGGCTGTCCGCCGCCCGGGCGCGTGCGTAAATGGCGAGCAGCTGATGATCGGACCGGATCGCCGCGGCCACCGGCTGCGGCGCGAGCATTGCGCAGGCCAGGCCCACGCCGACCCCGATCCTACATATTGGGATAGTTCGGTCCTCCGCCGCCTTCGGGCACCACCCAATTGATATTCTGGGTGGGGTCCTTGATGTCGCAGGTCTTGCAGTGGACGCAATTGGGGGCGTTGATCTGAAGGCGGGGATTGCCCTCTTCCGCGCCGACGATCTCGTAGACGCCGGCCGGGCAATAACGCTGCTCGGGCGCATCGTAGAGGCGAAGATTGACGTCGATCGGCACCGCGACGTCCTTCAAGGTGAGGTGGATCGGCTGATCCTCCTCATGGTTGGTGTTGGAGACGAACACCGAGGAGAGCCGATCGAAACTGATCACGCCGTCGGGGCGCGGATAGGCGATCGGGCGAACGACATCCTTGCGCCAGAGCTGGGCATGATCGGGATGATGCTTCATCGTGAACGGCAACCCGATCTTGAGCGTCCGCATCCACATGTCGGCGCCGGCGAGCAGGGTGCCTGCAAAACCGCCGAACTTGGCGACCATCGGCTCCACGTTGCGGACCAATTTGAGCTCGTCGGCGACCCAGCTCGAACGAAGCGCATCCTCATAGGCGGACAGGGTGTCGCCGCGGCGATCGGCGGCGATCGCCTCGAAGGCCGCTTCGGCCGCAAGCATGCCGGATTTCATCGCCGTGTGGCTGCCCTTGATGCGCGGCACGTTGACGAAACCAGCCGCGCAGCCGATCAGCGCGCCGCCGGCAAAGGCGAGCTTGGGAACGGCCTGCCAGCCGCCTTCGTTGATCGCCCGAGCGCCGTAGCTGACTCGCCGCCCGCCTTCGAGCAAGCCGCGGATCTCGGGATGCTGCTTCCAGCGCTGGAATTCCTCGAACGGCGACAAATAGGGGTTGCGATAGTTGAGCGCGACGACGAGCCCGAGCGCGACCTGATTGCCTTCCTGATGATAGACGAAGCCGCCGCCCCAGGCGTCGCGCAGCGGCCACCCCTGGGTGTGGATGACCCGGCCGGGCCGGTGCTTGGCCGGATCGACGTCCCAAAGCTCTTTGAGCCCGATCCCATAGACTTGCGGGCTGCTCTCCTCATCGAGTGAGAAGATACGCTTCAATTCCTTGGTGAGATGGCCGCGCGCGCCTTCGGCGAAGAAGGTATAGGCGCCGTGAAGCTCCATGCCGGGCTGGTAGTCGGGTTTGCGGCTGCCGTCCCGCGCCACCCCCATGTCGCCGGTCGCGACTCCCTTCACCGACCCGTCCTCATGAAAAAGGATCTCGGCCGCGGCGAAGCCGGGAAAGATCTCGACGCCGAGCGCTTCCGCCTCGCCGGCCAGCCAGCGGCAGAGATTGCCGAGCGAGACGGTATAATTGCCCTTGTTGCTCATCAGCGGCGGCATCAGCAGGTGCGGCAGCGCATATTTGCCCTTCGCGGTGAGCACCCAATGGTGGTTTTCGACGACCGGCACGGTCAGCGGGCTGCCGCGTTCCGCCCAATCGGGGAAAAGCTCGCCGAGCGCACGCGGATCGACCACCGCACCGGAGAGAATGTGGGCGCCGACCTCCGAGCCTTTTTCGAGGATGCAGACCGAGGTTTCGCGGCCCTGCGCGGCGGCGAGCTGCTTCAGCCTGATCGCCGCGGCAAGGCCCGCAGGCCCCGCACCGACGATCACCACGTCATAGGACATCGAGTCACGACCGGCCATTTTCACTCCCGCTCAACGCTGCCCGGACTCCTGTCGTCGCACGCAGCCAACGCCTGGCAGATAAGCGGCAATTTTTGAGTTGACCACCCCTCCTCCTGCTGACTCAATGGCGAGGTGGTGTGGGGAAAACAGCCGGTCTCCGCTGCAGACGTCGCGAGCGCGCTGCAATGGTGGAGCGACGCGGGGGTCGATTGCCTGGTCGACGAGACTCCGCGCGACTGGCTGCGTCCAAAGTCCGATCCCATAGCAGCGAGCAGCAACGGTCCCCCGGCGATGGTTGCCGAGGCACGCGAGAGCCTGCCCGATCAGCTCGAACTGTTCCGTGCCTACCTTGCCGAGAGCGATACTCTGCCCTTTGCCGCGCTCGGCGCGCAGCGCGTCTGCCCGGCGGGCGATCCGGCGTCGGGCGTGATGCTGCTGACCGACATGCCGGCGGCCGAGGATTGCAGCACCGGCGTCCTGCTGTCGGGCGAGCCGGGGCGGCTGTTCGATCGGATGCTCGCGGCGATCGGGCGCAGCCGCGAGACGATCTATCTCGCGGCTTTTTCCTGCCTGCGCTCGCCGAGCGGGTCGTTCAACGAGGGCAGCGCGACCCAATGCGCGACGCTCGCACGCCATCATATCGGTCTCGCCGCCCCCAAGGCGCTGCTGCTGCTCGGCGACAATTGCTCGAAAGCGTTGCTCGGCATGCCGATGATGCAGGCGCGCGGCCGTTGGCACCAATTATCAACCCATGCGGGCGATATTGCCGCAATGGCGAGCTTCGCGCCCTCCTACCTCCTCGATCAGCCGGGTGCCAAGAAGCACGCCTGGGCCGATCTCCAGATGCTGATGGACAAGCTCGACCAATGACCAAGTCCGGATTTTTGCTGCTCGCCGCCACGATGTTCGTGACCGCCACCCCACTGCAGGCGGCAAGCGAACCGGCGACCGCCGATCCGTCGGCACCAGTGCCGGCGGCAGTCCCGGGTGGGGTGCCGGCGGAGCTGACACAAGCCCAGCGCGCCGATTATGCCGCCATCTTTGCCGCAATCCGCGCCTCGGACTGGATCGGCGCCTCGACTCGTCTCGCGCTCGTCGGCGAGGGCCCGCTCACCGCGGTCGCGACGGCCGAGCTCTATCTTGCCAAGGATTCCCCGAAGGTCGAGCTCGAGCCGCTGATTGCCCTTCTCGCGCGCGCGCCCGAGCTGCCGCAGGCGGCGCAGCTTTCGCGCCTCGCCGCGACCCGCGGCGCGCTCGAGCTGCCACCGGTTCCGCAGGCGCAGCGGCTGATCTGGGGCGAGACCCAGCCGCGCCGCTCGCGCGCCAAGAGCGTCAAGGGCGACATCATCGCGTCCGAGCTCGAGGGTCTGATCCAGCCTTTGATCAAGGACAACCAGCCGTCCGCCGCGGAAGCCTTGCTCGCCGAGCGCGAGACGGCGCTGACACCAGAGGCGCTGACCGAATATCGCCAGCGGATCGGCTGGTCTTATTATATCGTCGGCGACGACCGCTCCGCACGGCGAATGGCCGACAAGGCACGCGCCGGGATCGGCGAATGGGTGCTGCAGGGCGAATGGCTTGCCGGGCTCGCGGCCTGGCGGATGCGCGATTATGACGCCGCCGCCGCCAATTTCGCGACGGTCGCGGCGCGCGCCACCGAGGTCGAGCTGGCGGCAGCGGGCCATTATTGGGCCGCGCGCGCCGACATGGCCGGGGGGCACCCCGAGCGTATCCAGCCACGGCTTCGCACCGCCGCGCGCATGAACGAGACCTTCTACGGCATGCTCGCGCAAAGCGCGCTCGGCGTCACCGCCGCCAATCCCAACGCGTTCCATAATTATCGCGACGCCGAATGGCGCGGGGTGGCCGGTCGCTCGAACGTCAAGGCGGCGATCGCGCTGGTCGAAATCGGCGAGCAGGATCTTGCCGAGGAACTGATCCGCCATCAGGCCAAGATCGCGCCGGGCGACCACAACGGCCTGCTCCACCTCGCTGCCGCGCTCGATCTTCCCGCGACCCAGCTTTGGCTCGCTCACAACCGCCCGCAAGGCGCGCGAATCGACATGGCGGCGCGCTATCCCGCGCCTAACTGGAAGCCGGCGCGCGGCTGGCGGGTCGATCCGTCGCTCGTCTTCGCGCACACCTTGCAGGAATCGGGCTTTCGGGCGCAGGTCGTCAGCAGCGCCGGGGCGACGGGCCTGATGCAGGTCCGCCCCGGTACCGCGGGCGATATCGCGCGCGGCCGCGGCGAATATTTCGATCCGCGACAACTGACCGACCCCGGAACCAACATCGAATATGGCCAGAGCTATCTCGAGTTCCTGCGCGACGACCGCGGCACCGGCGGTCTGCTGCCCAAGGTGATCGCCGCCTATAATTGCGGGCCGCTGCCGGTCGCCGAGTGGAACTTGCGCCAGATCGATGGCGGCGACCCCCTGCTCTACATCGAATCGATCCCTTATTGGGAGACGCGCGGCTACGTGCCGATCATCCTGCGCAATTATTGGGTCTACGAGCAGAAGGCCGGACGGCAACAATCGAGCAGCAGGCTCGCGCTGGTGCAGGGCCTGTGGCCGAGATTTCCCGGCCTGCCTGGCGCCACCGCAGTTCGACTGAAGGGCAAGAGCTACGCCGCGGCGGACAGCGGAGCCGAATAAGCGCAAATGTCGTAAGTCCTCTCCCCAAGGGGAGAGAGAGACATCGCCTTTAGTTCTTGATTTGTTCTCGTCTCCGGCGCATCATCGTTGCGTGAAGAGACCCGACGCACGGCATGGCCGCGGCGCGCCCGAGAACCGGACGCCGACGCGCTTCGGACTTGCCGTGCGCGAGGCCGACGGCGATTGGCTCGACATGCGCGCTGAACTCGACGGCGGGCCGCCGCCGCTGCGCACCACGGTGACGATCGAGAAGCCAAAGACGATCCTCACCAGGAACGTTTCGCCGGACGTCAGCTTCGACCGATCGATCAACCCCTATCGCGGCTGCGAGCACGGCTGCATCTACTGCTTCGCCCGCCCGACCCACGCATTCCACGATCTCTCGCCCGGGCTCGACTTCGAATCGAAACTGTTCGCCAAGCCGGACGCGGCCAAGCTGCTGAGGGCGGAGCTCGCCAAGCCCGGCTACAGGGTCTCGCCGATCGCGATGGGGACGAACACCGATCCCTACCAGCCGATCGAGGCGCGCTGGCGCATCACCCGCTCGGTGGTCGAGGTGCTCGCCGAAACCCGCCACCCGCTGATGATCACGACCAAGTCGGACCGGGTGCTGCGCGACCTCGATCTGCTCGCCCCCATGGCTGAACAGGGCCTGGTCTGCGTCGCGCTGTCGGTGACCTCGTTGACGCCGGAAATCTCCCGCACGCTCGAGCCACGCGCGGTATCGGCGAAAAAGCGGCTCGCGGCGGTCAAGGCCCTCGCCCAAGCCGGCGTGCCCGCGCATGTCGCGATCGCGCCGGTCGTGCCGGCGGTCACCGATCACGAGATCGAGGCGATCATCGCCGCGGCGGCGGAAGCGGGCGCGAGCGGCTGCTTCTACATCCCGGTGCGCCTCCCTCACGAGGTTGCGCCTCTGTTCCGGGCCTGGCTGGACGAACATTATCCCGATCGTGCCGAGAAGGTGATGGCGATCATCCAGTCGCTACGCGGCGGCCGCGACAATGATCCCAATTGGTTCAGCCGGATGCGCGGCTCGGGCCCGTGGGCCGCGCTGCTCGAAACGCGATTCAAGATCGCCGCCGCCAAGCACGGGCTCAACAAGGAGAAGATCGCGCTTCGCACCGACCTGTTCGAACCGCCGCAAGGGCCGCAGCTCAGGCTTTTTTAGATTGGCGTTCGGTGTCGATCGCGGGCACCGGGGGCCCACCCCCCCACCGGCTAGCGGGGGCGAACGGTCGAAGCCTCTCCTCCCGCTTGGGGGGGGGGGAATTCATCGGCGGCACGGCCAGTTGATGCTCTGCCGTAATCGCCCTAACCACGGCTGATGACGCCGAAACGGCCCTCGCCTCCCCCACCTACCGCATTTCGTGCCAGCGTTCGGCTATGGACGGCTGCAGCGATCTTGGCCTTGCCGGTCGCTGCGTGCGCCAACGATCGGCGCCCCCCTGCCACCGCCTCGTCGTCGCCGTTCGCCGGCATTCCGAACCTCGAATTGACCTATTACGACGTGTCCGGTCGCACGGTCGACGAGATCCGGCGGTCGCTGACCGCGCGGCAGCCGCGCGACCCCAACGACGGAGTGCCCGTGGCGGCGCTGAGCAGCTGGTCGATGCGCTGGGGTTGGCGCGCACGAGCCGGAGGCGGCTGCGACCTGTCGAAGCCATCGATCGAATTCCGCGCCAGCACCTTGCTGCCGAGGCTGGTGAGCGAACGCGATCTGAGTTCGGACGTGCGGGCGCGCTGGCGCACGTTCCTTGCCGCCGTCCATGCCCATGAAGCACGCCACGTCCGCTACGCCTACGAACATCGCAAAGACGTCGCCGCCGCGATCAAGGCGAGCGATTGCACCAGCGCCGAAACCGCGGCGACTGCCGCCGTGCGCACAATCGCCCAGCGTGACGTCGATTACGACCGCGCGACGCGCCACGGAACCACCGAGGGTGCGGTCTTTCCGTAGCATGCCGACAAAGCCGTCGAGGCTTCGCGCCGCGCTTCTGCTGGCGATCGCTCTGGCAGGAGCCGGATTCGATCCCGCCGGCGCGCGAATCCTCATCGGCGCGCATCGCGGGCTGTCGGCGGCGGCACAACCGGAGAACAGCCTCGCTGCCTTGCGAGCGGCGCTGGCTGCCGGGCTCGACGTGGTCGAGATCGACCTGCGAACCACCGCCGACGGCGCGATCGTGCTGATGCACGATGCGGGTGTCGAGCGCACCACCAACGGCGCCGGCCGCGTCTCCGCGATGACCCTGGCGCGCCTCAAGGCCTTGGATCTGGGGTCGGGCGAGCCCGTACCCACGCTCGGCGAAGCGCTCGACCTGATCGCCGCGAGCCGGACGAGGCTGCTGCTCGACCTCAAGAACGGCGGCCAGATCGACCCGGCACGACTGATCGAGCTGGCGCGCAGCCGCAACGCGCTCGATAGGATTATCATCGGCGTCAGGTCGGCACGGCAGGCGAGAGCCTATCGCGCGCTCTCGCCGTCGCTCACCATCCTGGGCTTCGTTCCGCGCGTCGCGGACGTCGATGCCTTCGCTGCGGGGGGCGCGAACATCATCCGCTTGTGGCCGAAGTGGGTGCTGGCACCCGCCTCCGGTTGCGGTCGCACGCCCTCGCCGACCTGCCTCGTCCAGAAGCTGCAACGGCGCAGCCTCGAGACCTGGTCGCTTGCCGATGCTCCGGCCGATCGGGCCAAGGCCTCGGCGATGTTCGACCGGCTCGTCGCGCTGGGCGTCGACGCCATCGTGACCGATCGGCCCGAGCTTGCGGCGCAAGCTTCGCACAGACTGGGGAAGGATTGAGCGCGGAGCGCCGGCTCAGGACACCAAAGCGAGACGCGGCGCCTCGGCGACCGAGAGCCGGACCGAGGTCACGCCTTCGATCCGCTCGATCCGCGCCGCGGTTTCGGCATCGAGCTTGAGGTCGCGGCCGAGCACCAGATCGGCATGGCCGCCGGCGATCGGCACGCGCAACTTGAGCTGGCCGTTGCCGCCACGCTCGCCGGCAATGGCGGCAGCGAGGAGCGGCAGCACATTGTCATTCTCGATCTCGATCTCGAGCTGCAGCCGGCTGCGCTTCGACAGGCTCTCGAACGACTGGATGCTCTTGATCGTCACGCGCGGCGCCTCCTCGCCCGGCCGGCGGTCGAGCTCGACGTTGAGCAAGCCGCAGGCACCGGCCTTGGCGGCATCCTCGATCTGCGCGGCAACCGCATCATCGAACACGGTGGCGACGAACTGGCCCGATGCGTCGGACATCGTCGCGAGCAGATAGCGCCGTCCGCGCGCCGACGTGCGCCAGCGCGCCTCCTCGACCAGAGCGGCCATCACCGATGCCGACCGGCCGCCGTCGGCGGGTGCCGGCAGCGCGCCGAGATCGACGAAATTCTTCGCGCCATGGGCTTCTGCGAGGTGGCGATAGCGGTCGATCGGGTGCGCGGAGAAGTAGAAACCGAACGCCTCCTTCTCCTGCGCCATGCGCTGCGCCAAGGTCCAACTTGCGGACGCGGGCATGCGGATCGGGACGACATTGGAGCCGCCCTCGCCGAACAGGCCGCCCTGGCCGCTGATCCGGGCATCGGCGGCGCTCGAGGCATGGGCGAGGATCGTCTCGGCCGCCGCGAACACCGCCGCCCGTTCGCGCGCGACGCTGTCGAACGCGCCGCCGGCGGCGAGGCTCTCGAGCTGGCGGCGGTTGAGGACACGCGGGTCGATTCGTTCGGCAAAATCGTCGAGCGACCTGAAGCCGCCGCTCGCGCGCCGCTCGTCGACCAATTGCTCCATCGCCTTCTCGCCGACGCCTTTGAGCGCGCCGAGCGCATAGCGCACGGCATGGCCTTCGCCATGGGGCTCGACGCTGAACTCGGCTTCGCTGGCGTTGATGTCGGGCGGCAGGCACGCGATCCCGAGCCGTCGCATGTCGTCGGTGAAGATGCCGAGCTTGTCGGTCTGCGTCATGTCGAAGCACATCGACGCGGCGTAGAATTCGACCGGGTGATGGGCTTTCAGCCACGCGGTCTGATAGGCGATCAAGGCATAGGCCGCGGCGTGACTTTTGTTGAAGCCGTAGCCGGCGAACTTGTCGATCAGGTCGAACAGCTCGTTCGCCTTGGGACGGTCGATCGCATGCGCCGCACAACCGGAGACGAAGCGCTCGCGCTGCGCGTCCATCTCGCTCTTGATCTTCTTGCCCATCGCGCGGCGCAGCAGATCGGCCTCGCCGAGGCTGTAGCCGGCGAGCACCCGCGCCGCCTCCATCACCTGCTCCTGGTAGACGAAGATGCCGTAGGTCTCCTTCAGGACGTCCTCGAGCATCGGGTGCGGATAGTCGATCGGCTCGCGGCCGTTCTTGCGCGCGCCGAACATCGGGATGTTGTCCATCGGCCCCGGCCGGTAGAGCGAGACGAGCGCGATGATGTCCTCGAAGCTGGTCGGCTTCACCGCCGCCAGGGTGCGGCGCATACCCTCTGACTCGAGCTGGAACACGCCGACCGTCTCGCCGCGCTGGAGCAATTTATAGACTTCGGGATCGTCCCACGCGAGGCGCGCGAGATCGACATGGATGCCGCGGCGGGCGAGCATCTGCACCGCCTTTTGCAGCACGGACAAGGTCTTGAGCCCGAGGAAGTCGAATTTCACCAGGCCCGCCGCCTCGACATATTTCATGTCGAACTGGGTGACCGGCATGTCCGATCGCGGGTCGCGATAGAGCGGCACCAGCGCGTCGAGCCGGCGGTCGCCGATCACCACGCCGGCGGCGTGGGTCGAGCTGTGGCGCGGCAGGCCTTCGAGCTTCATCGCCAGATCGAACAGCCGGCGAACGGCAAGATCGTTCTTATATTCGGCGGCAAGCTCGGAGACCCCGTTCAACGCTCGCTCAAGCGTCCATGGATCGGTCGGGTGGTTGGGTATCGCCTTGGCGAGCCGATCGACCTGGCCATAGCTCATCTGCAAGACGCGGCCGGTGTCCTTGAGCACCGCCCGCGCCTTCAATTTGCCGAAGGTGATGATCTGCGCGACGCGGTCGGTGCCATAGCGCTGCTGGACGTAGCGGATCACCTCGCCGCGGCGGGTTTCGCAGAAATCGATGTCGAAGTCCGGCATCGAGACGCGTTCGGGATTGAGGAAGCGTTCGAACAGCAGGCCCAGCCTGATCGGGTCGAGATCGGTGATCGTCAGCGCCCAGGCGACGACCGAACCCGCGCCGGAGCCGCGGCCCGGCCCGACCGGAATGTCATTCTCCTTGGCCCATTTGATGAAGTCGGCGACGATCAGGAAATAGCCGGGAAAGCCCATGCCGGCGATGATCTCGACCTCATAGTCGAGCCGCGTGAAATAGGCTTCGCGCTGCTCGGCGCGCAGATCGTCATAAGCGGCAAGCCGCGCCTCGAGCCCGTCGCGCGCGTCGCGCCGGAGCTGCTCGGCCTCGACCTCGACGTTGCCGGCAAGGCTCGGCAGGATCGGCTTGCGCTTGGGCGCACCGACCGCGCACCGCTGCGCGATCACTGCGCTATTGTCGATCGCCTCGGGCAGGTCTTCGAACAGGCTGCGCATCTCGGCGGGCGGCTTGATCCACGCTTCGGGCGACGATTTAATCCGGTCGTCGCGGTCGATCTGGCTCGACTGGGCGATGCACAGCATCGCATCATGCGCCTGATGGAATGCCGCATCGGCGTAACAGGCGGGGTTGGTTGCGACGAGCGGCAGATCGCGCGCGTAAGCGAGGTCGACCAGCGCCTCCTCGGCCCGTTCCTCGACCGGGTCGCCGCGCCGGCAGAGCTCGATGTAGAGCCGGCCGGCGAACAGCTCTTGGAGACGATCGAGATAGTCTCCGGCGGCCTGCGCCTGTCCCTCGGCAAGCAACCGCGCGAGCGCGCCCTCGCCGCCGGCGGTGAGTGCGATCAGCCCGTTGGTCCGGCCTTCGAGCGCTTCGAATGCGACATGCGCCGCCTCCTCCACCGGACGGCCGAGATGCGCATCGGAGACCAGGGCGCACAGATTCTGATAACCCTCCTCGTCCTGGGCATAAAGCGCAAGCCAATCGAGCAACGGCGGCTTGCCTTCCATTCCGGTGGCGCGGGCACTGCCAGAGCCGGAAGTTGGCCGCGAAAGCGCAAGCATCGTGCCGATGATCGGCTGCACGCCCTCGGCGGCGCAGGCGTCGCTAAACGGCATTGCGGCGTAGAGGCCGTTGCGATCGGTCAGCGCCGCAGCGGGGAAGTCGAGCTGCTTGGCGCGCTTGGCGATCGCCTTCGGCTCAATCGCGCCCTCCAGCATTGTATAGCAGGAGAAGATTCGCAGCGGGACGTACGGCGCAGGCATGACGACACTATGGGGTGCGGCGCCGTGCAAGGGAACACAAACCGGCGTCTTTTCCACAGCTAATCGGGCCCGCGGGACATCCGCAGCGGCCTTTGGCGACATTGGTCTAGTAGCGCGCGTCCGCCATGATCTCGCGGATCTCGGCCATGCGATCGGTATAAGCGGATTCGATGCAGGCCTCGTCGCGGCAGCGATCGCGCCAACTGATGAAACGGTTGCGCGTGCGCGAGAGCTCGGCGCGCGTCCAGCCGTCGGCATCGCTCATCGCCGCCGCCATCAGCGATGCGGTCCGGCGATCGAGCGCCGCCAGCCGCCGGTGGGAGCAAATCAGATACTGGCTCGGCGTCCCGCTGAAGCTGCAGCCGGACCGCGGTGCGCTGCGAAGCGGCGTCGCCGCTGGTTTCGGCGCCGCCGCGGCTTGCTGCACCAGGCTAGGCTTCGGCTTGGGCGCAGGTTCTGAACTCGGTGTTGGCGAAGCCTGCGCGAGCTGCCCAGGGATCGGCTTGGGTTTGGGCGCCTTTGTCTTCGCGAGCGCCGGCTTCGCGCGCTTCGCTTCCACCGGCTCGAGACGGGCCAGCACGGCCTGGAGCTCACCCAGCCGCGATGGCTTCGGCGGCGAAACGGCACGCGCCTGCCCAGACTTCCCTTTGGCCGCCGCCGCCGCCTTGGCTTCGCGAACCAGCTTTGGCTTTGGTGCGGGCGTGCGCTTTTCGGCGGCCGCCCCAACCAGCTGCTTGGTCCTGGCACTGCGATCCGCGCGTGCTTCGCGCATGGTCTTGGGTTTGCCGGCCGCAGCGGCTTGCCCAATCGGCTTTACCGACGGTGGCGCGGCGAGCGCGGATGCCCTGGATGATTTGCCGTTCCGCTTCGGCTGAGCCTTGGCTTCGAGCACCGGCTTGGCCGCGGCCTCGCTCCGCTTGTCGGCCCGCTGCGCAAGCTTCCCCTTCGCTTTCGGCTCAGAGCGGGCGAGCTGCACCGGCTTGGCTGCGGCTTTGGCCGGCTTCTCAGGCCACTGTGCAAGCTTGTCCTTAGCCTTTGGCGCGGACCGCGCCTGCTCGACCGGCTTGGCGGTTGATTTGGCCGTTCCCGCAGCGTGCGCCACGACATCCCGCTTGGCCGACGATTTCGTCGTTGGAAGCGGGGGTGGTGCGCTGGCGCTCGCGTCGGCGACCTCGGCCCGCTTGGCGGCCTGGGTCTTCGCCGGCAGCTTCGGCGCGGCAGCGGCTTGCCGCACCACCTTCGCCGCCGGTGTCGCCGCGGCTTTGGCGTCGCGGGCCTGCGCTGCGCTCGTCTTCGGCTCGAGAGGCAGCTGCGGAACACCAGCGAGCGGCACTTCGCGCACGGCAAGCTTGACCGGAGGCGAAGCCTCGATCTGCTCCTTCGCGCCATAAGCGGTCTGGAAGGGCTTGGTCGGCAACGGCTGTTGACTGTTGTCGTCCGGGAGGGGTGCCGTGTCGTCCTTTTGAAGCCACGCCAGCCGCGCCTGCTCGCCGGCAATCGGGGGGCCAAAAGCCTTGGCGTGCAGGTCGAACGCCGCAAGCTTGTAGATGATCGGCTCGGCGCCTCGGACATGGTAGACGAGCCCGCTGCCATCGGCGGCGGGCTGGGCGGCATATTCGATGTCGGCGATCAGCCGTCGCTCGCCGCCGAAGCCGCGCTCCGCCCCCGGCGGCACTTCCAAGATGAAGCGCCCGCTGCAGACGGTCACATCGAGCGTCTCGTCATGGCTTTTGACGAACGGGGCTTCCATCCGCACGACGCTGTAGGCGGCGAGCGTCGCGAGGTTGACCGGATCGGCATTGCGGATCTTGATGGCCTCGTCGAAGGCGTATTTGGTCAGGCGAACATAGGCGATGCGCGAAGCGCAAGCATTATGCCGAAGCGTGTGGCGAACCTGCGCCACGGCGGCTGCACGCGGCGATTCCTTCTTCTCTACCCCATCGCACGCACCGACCGTCAGCGCGGCCATGATCGCGCCCACGACCGTGGTTGTCAGGCGAGCAATTGGGGATACACGCATGAAAGCCCCCCACGACGCAACTAAACCCCTCGAATCGCGATCTTATCCGATAGCATGCCCTAGTAAAAGCGGCATCGGAGGCGTTTTCGCGCGAGTGTCTCGTTCCGAACCGGAGCAGAGCGCGCGACGGCGCTGCTATTCCCCTTCGGCCACGATGTCGCGGATCTCGCGCATCCGCCCGCCATAAGCTTCGGCGATACAGGCTGCGTCGGGGCAGCGCTCGCGATAGGCGAGGAAGCGGTCGCGCGTCCGCCGCAGCTCGGCCCGAGTCCGCCCGTCGGCATCGGCCATCGCCGAATAATAAAGCGATGCCATCGAGCGATCCTGGCGCGCCAGCCCGTCATCGCCGCATATCATCCGTTCGCTGCGTGTCCGCGCATAACGGCAGTCGAAGCTCGGATTGGGGCCTGTCGGGCCGGCATCGCGGGCGGCTTCGACCGGGCGCGGCAGTGGCGGCGGCTCGGGAGCCGGCTGCGACGGCAGCGAAGGCGGCGCTGGCGCCACGACCATATTCGTCGGATCCGCCGATAGCGGCGGCGCAGCCGCGGCGGCACGTACGGGCGGAGCGAACCGCCGACCGTGCATATCGAACGCCGCGAGCCTGGCGACGATCGGCTCCGCCCCGCTCATCCGATAGGCAAAGCCGCTGCCGTCGGCGGCGGCATGGGCGGTATAGGCGATGTCCGCGACCAGCCTGCGGTCGCCGCCGAAGCCGCGTTCCGCACCGGGCGGAAGCTCGAGGATGAAGCGGCCGGTGCAATTCGTGACGTTGAGCACCTCGTCGCGGCTGGTCGCGACCGGCGTCTCCATCCGCACCACCGCGGAATTGGCGAGGGTTTCGAGATTCTTGACGTCGGCGTTGGGGGCGGCAATCGCCTCGTCGAACGCCATCCGCTTGAGCTTCTCATAAGCCGCCGACGAGGCGCAGGCGTCCTGCACTTCCTCCTTGCGCTCGGCGAGCTCGGCCTTCGCGACCGGCGCCTCCTTCTGCTTGAACCAGCCGCAGCCCGAGGCCGACAGAAGGACGCCGACGGCGATCGCCGACCGCATTAAAAACCAGGATTCTCGCATCGCTCGTCGCTCCACGCCTACTGGGAATGCCCGAGCCACAGGGGCTATTCGAGCACTCCGTCGTGCAAACGCATAACGCGGTCCATCTTTGCAGCGATCCGTTCATTATGCGTCGCGACCAGGGCAGCGCTGCCCTCGCCGCGGACGAGGCGCAGGAATTCGGCGAAGACGATGTCGGCGGTCGCCTCGTCGAGGTTGCCGGTCGGCTCGTCGGCGAGCACCAGCGCCGGACGATTGGCGAGCGCACGCGCGACCGCGACCCGTTGCTGCTCGCCGCCCGAAAGCTGGCTCGGTCGATGGGTCAACCGTTCGGCCAGCCCCAGCGCGCCGAGCAAGGATGCGGCGCGTTCACGTGCCTGCGCCGGCTCCGCGTCGCGGATCAGCTGCGGCAGCACGACATTCTCCTCCGCGCTGAAATCGGGCAGCAGATGGTGGAACTGGTAGACGAAGCCGAGCGCATCGCGGCGCAGCCGGGTGCGCGCATCGCTGTCGAGGCTCGCCGCCTCCTCGCCGTTGATGCGGATCGAACCTTCGAAGCCGCCCTCGAGCAGCCCGACCGCTTGCAACAAGGTCGATTTGCCCGAACCGGAGGGGCCGAGCAACGCGACGATCTCACCGCTCGCGACGGTGAGGTTGACCCCGCGCAGCACGTGGATCGTAATCCCCGCCTGCTGGAAGCTGCGCTTGAGGCCGGTGACCTTCAGCACCTCATTCATAGCGCAGCACCTGCACCGGATCGGTGCTTGCCGCCTTCCACGCGGGATAGAGCGTGGCGAGGAAGCTGAAGCCGAGCGCCATGATGACGATCGCCGTCACCTCGAACGGATCGGTCTTGGACGGAAGTTCGGTCAGGAAGCGGATCGACGGATCCCACAAATTCTGGCCGGTGACGAACTGGATGAAATTGACCACCGATTGGCGGAAGAAGAGGAAGATCGCGCCGAGCAGCATGCCCGCGGCGGTGCCGAGCACGCCGATGGTGACGCCGACGGTCATGAACACCTTCATCAGCCCGCGCCGTGTCGCGCCCATCGTGCGCAGGATCGCGATGTCGCGCGTCTTGGCGCGGACCAGCATGATCAGCGACGAGAGGATGTTGAACACGGCGACGAGGATGATGATCGAAAGCACGACGAACATCGCGATGCGCTCGACCTCCAGCGCCTCGAACAACGAGGCGTTCATCTGCCGCCAGTCGACCACGGCCGCCTCGCGCGACACCTTGGCGGCGAGCGGCGCCAGTATCTCGCCAACCTTGTCGGCGTCGACGGTCTGGACCTCGACCATGCCGACCGCGTCGCCGAGCATCAGCAGGGTCTGCGCGTCCTCGATCGGCATCACGACGAACCCCTTGTCGTAATCATAGACCCCGACCTCGAAGATCGCCGCGACATTGTAGGAGACGATGCGCGGCACGGTGCCGAACGGGGTTGTGCGTCCCTGCGGGCTGATCAGGCTGATCTGGCCGCCGACGGTGGCACCGAGCGCCTCGGCGAGCCGCGCGCCGATCGCGACATTCTGGGTTCCCGGGCGCAACGTGTCGAACGAGCCCGACAGCACCTTGTCGTGCAACGTCGGGTTGTTGAGGATGTCCTCACGCTGCATGCCGCGCACGATCACGCCTTCGACCCGCCCCTCGTAGCTTGCCATCAGCGGCTGCTCGATCAGCGGCAGCGCCGAGGTCACGCCGGGCGTGGCGCGGGCCTCGCGGACGATGTCGCGCCAGTCGGGCAGGCGGCCGCCATAGCCCTGCACCACCGCGTGGCCGTTGAGGCCAACGATCTTGTCGAACAGCTCGGCCCGGAAGCCGTTCATCACGCTCATCACGATGATCAGCGCCGCGACGCCGAGCATCACCGCCACGAGGCTGATCCCGGCGACCAGGAAGATGAACGCCTCGCCGCGGCCGGGAAGCAGATAGCGCTTGGCGATCATGCGCTCGTAGCGGGAGAGGATCATGCGGCAGCGAGCCTGGCGAGCGCGCCGTCCGCCGAAAGCTCGTGCCGTTCGCCGGTCGCGCGCTGCTTCAGCTCGACCATGCCCTTCTCGAGGCTTTTGGGGCCGACGATCAGCTGCCAGGGCAGCCCGATCACGTCCATCGTCGCGAACTTGGCGCCGCCACGCTCGTCGCGATCGTCGTAGAGCGTTTCGATGCCCGCGGCGCCGAGGCGGCGATAAAGATCGTCGCAGGCCGAGGCGCAGGCCGGATCGTCGGCGCGCATGTTGATCAAGCCGACCTTGAACGGCGCTACGGCCTCGGGCCAGACGATGCCATTGTCGTCGTGGCACGCCTCGATGATCGCGCCGACGAGGCGCGACACGCCGATGCCGTAGCTGCCCATCTGCGGATGAACCTGGCCGCCGTCCCTGGTCTGGACGGTCATCCCCATGCTCGCGCTATATTTGGTCCCGAACGAGAAGATGTGACCGACCTCGATGCCGCGGCCCTCGCGGCGGCGCGCCTCGGGCACCTCGTTCCAGCGCGCCTGGTCGTGGGTCTCGTCGGTCGCGGCATACATGCCGCTCACTTGCTCGAACAAGCGGCTGAGCTCTTCCGCACTGCCGTAATCGACGTCCGACTGCTGCCAATCGAAGCCGTCGAACGCGCTGTCGTAAAAGACCTCGCTCTCGCCGCTCGGCGCGAGGACGATGAATTCGTGGCTGAGATCGCCGCCGATCGGCCCGCTCGCGGCCTTCATCGGCACCGCCTTGATCCCCATCCGCTGGAACGTGCGCAGATAGGCGAGCAGCTGAGTGTAATAGCTCAGCCGTGCGCCTTCCTCATCGAGATCGAAGCTGTAGGCATCCTTCATCAGGAACTCGCGGCCGCGCATCACCCCGAAGCGCGGGCGGACCTCGTCGCGGAATTTCCACTGGATATGGTAGAGCGTGCGCGGCAGATCGCGATAGCTCTTCGCGGCGTCGCGGAAGATCGCGGTGATCATCTCCTCGTTGGTTGGCCCGTAGAGCATCTCGCGCTCGTGGCGGTCGGTGATGCGCAGCATCTCGGGGCCGTAAGCGTCATAGCGGCCCGACTGGCGCCACAGATCGGCCGACTGGATCGTCGGCATCAGCAGCTCGATCGCGCCGGCCTTGTCCTGCTCCTCGCGGACGATCTGCTCGATCTTCTTGAGCACCCTGAAGCCGATCGGCAGCCAGGCGTAGATGCCGGCCGCGGTCTGGCGGACCAGGCCGGCGCGGAGCATCAGCTTGTGGCTGACGATCTGGGCGTCGGCGGGCGTTTCCTTGGTGACGGGCAGGAAGTAGCGGGAAAGGCGCATCGAGAAGGTCGGTCCGGCAAGAGCTGAGGTGCGCGAGTCTCTAAAGCCTGACTGCTTTTTGTCGAAACACTTTGTTTCGGCAGTGGCGGCCGTCTTCCTTGCTGCCCCCTGCCCCATCGGCGCTTACCTGACGTTCGCTGTGGCGGCGACGCCACAGCCGCCGCACAAATGAGTGCTGGTCGGCGATTCCCGATGACAAGCTATTTGGCCTTGCTTAGCGTCAAAGGCTCGAAACGTAAGCCGAATGGCCACGGTTCGGGGAGGGTCTAGGCCCCGCGACCTCTTGCGAGGGGAGGGAGCGAGCGGGCCGGACATTCTTCAGGGGGTTGGTGACCGGGTGACCGGATCATCACGCGGGTGCCCGGGCAGCGATGCCCGGGCACTTGTCATATGGGCTTACCCCACCAGGCTTCGCGCAGACACCGGATCGTAATCCTCAATAGTCGGCCGGCCATTCGAGCGGGAACAACGTGCGGTACGGCCGCGCCTCGTCGATCACCCGCGCGAACGACGGGCGCGCCAGCAGCCGCTGATAATAACCCGTCAGCGCCTCGTGGCGCTCGAACGGCACGGCGGTGTTCGCATAGAAAAGCGCCGGCGCAGCGGCGCAATCGGCGAGCGTGAAGCCGTCGCCAGCGATCCAGCGGCCGCCACGCCCAAGCTCCTCGTCGATGATGCCGTAAGCCGTCGCGATCGTCGCTTTGGCCTGCTCGACTCCGTCAGGGTCGCCGCGGCCCTCCGCACGAAAACGGTCGGTCACGACCTTGGTGAGCTGCGTAGCGACATAATTGTCGAACAGGCGATCCCACAGATGCACGCGCCGCGCCTCCTCCGGATCGTCGGGAATCAGCCGAACCGTTTCCGGCCGGTGGCGATCGAGATAATCGACGATCAGGCTCGACTCGGGCAGGATGACGTCCCTCGCCGTGTCGTGCAGCACCGGGAATTTCGCGAGTGGCCAAAGCCGGCTGAGCTCGGCGCGCTGGGCGGCATCGCCAAGATCGATCAGCCGCGGCTCGAAGCCGATGTCCTTTTCGTAAAGCGCGA
>Ga0255338_1001688_pt1 | contig 39028 bp, 38 predicted proteins | sample MeOH1_35cm_T4_19_FD_203715 | JGI IMG/M metagenome (GOLD analysis project Ga0255338, IMG submission 203715) | Sandy soil microbial communities from University of British Columbia, Vancouver, Canada - MeOH1_35cm_T4_195 | ecosystem: Engineered > Artificial ecosystem > Sand microcosm > Unclassified ... | reverse complement strand
AGTTTGTTCAGTTTCACGGTGCTTCTCCTTTTTAACTGTCCGGCGCCCACGCGCGCCCAACGATGATGTGCTGCATGCCGTCCGCGCCTGCGATGGCGGTCCGGATGCCCCGCCGCGGCCCAACGCCACATGCCTGTCATCATGATCAAGCAGAGTTCGGGCTTCCTGCCATGGGGCAGTCACCCATTTGTTGCGCGGCCCGCAATGAATGCTTGTCGCCCGCATATAACCTGCCGGAATGCAGCGGCCCACCTTGCCCCAAGCTGGCGCGCCGCTGTGCCAGCCTGAGGCGGTGCACGGCTGCGGGGCATTCCTCGCAAGGGGGGAGGGTGGGCAGAAAGTTATGAGCGGTGTCGCGGCGCCGGACTATACAGTGCGGCCATTTCCACCGACGCGCCGCCCATGCAACTGATCACCGAATCCCAAGTCGCCCAGACCCTGACCCAGCCCGCGGCCGCGCTGGCGGCGCTGCGCCAGGCCTTCGTCCAGCTGGGGCGCGGTGAGGCGGCCGTGCTGGCGCGCGGCCGTGCCGCCGCCACGCACGAGGGAGCGGCCCTGATGGTCAGCGCCATGGGTGCCGTGCTGGCGGGCTCGGGCGTGCTGGGCACCAAGGTCTATTCGACCCGCAACGGCCAGTTCCAGTTCGTCATCACCCTGTTCGACAGCGCCACCGGAGCGCCGCTGGCGACCCTGGAGGCCAACGAGCTGACCCGCGTGCGCACCAGCCTGACGACGGCGCTGGCCGTCGACGCGCTGGCCGCGCCGGACGCGAAGGTGCTGGCCATCTTCGGCGCCGGCACCCAGGCGCGCGCCCATGCCGAGGCGATCCGGCCGCTGCGCGCCTTCGAGCGCGTGCTGGTCTGCGCGCGCAACGGCGCGGCGGCGGCCGAGTTCGCGGCGCAGATCGGTGGCGCCGAGGTGGTGGATGCCGCCACGGCCGCCCGCACGGCCGATGTGATCGTCACCGCGACGCGCGCCAGCGAGCCGCTGTTCGACGGCGCCCTGGTCAAGCCCGGCGCCTTCGTCGCCGCGGTGGGCTCCAGCAAGCCGGTGGCGCGCGAGCTCGACGATGCGCTGCTGGCGCGCGCCGCGGCCATCGTCGTCGAATGGCTGCCGGCCGCCCAGGCCGAGGCCGGCGAGCTGGTGCGCGCCGCGCCGGGCGTGATCGCGCCCGAGCGCCTCAAGGAGCTGGGCAGCCTGCTGCTGGCGCCGCCGGCGCGCGACCCGCAGGCCATCACGGTCTACAAGAGCGTGGGCATCGGCCTGGAGGACGTCGCGCTGGCCGATCTCGTCTACCGGAGCCTGCAAGCATGATGACTCGTCTTCTGGGCCTGGGCGCCGCGGCGCTGCTGCTGAGCGGCTGTGCCAGCCTGGGCCGCGGCCCGGGCCTGCCGGAGGAGGTGAAGGGGGCGCTGGACAAGGCCGGCCTGCCCGAGACGGCGCTGGCCGTCGTCGCCTTCCCGCTGGACGAGCGGGCGCGCGGCTTGCGCGTGCAGGCCGACCGGCCGATGCAGCCGGCCTCGACGATGAAGCTGGTGACCGGCATCGTCGCGCTGGACCGGCTGGGCCCCAACAGCCGCGGGCGCACCGAGCTGCTGGCCGATGCGGCGCCGGCGGGCGAGATCCTGCCCGGGCCGCTGTACCTGCGCGGCGGCGCCGACAGCGATCTGGACTGGGGCGCCCTGTGGACCCTGCTGCGCAAGCTGCGCGAGCAGGGCGTGCGCGAGATCCAGGGCGGCGTCGTCGTGGACCGCAGCCTGTTCCGCCCCGGCCGGCTCGACATCGGCGTGCCGCCCTTCGACGAGGCCCCCGAGTTCCAGTACAACGTCATCCCCGACGCGCTCTACCTGAACGGCCAGCTGCTGGGCTTCGTGCTGCAGTCGGACCGCGAACGCCTGCAGGCGCGCCTGTTCCCGGCCTGGCCCGGCATGCGCGTGGACGCCAGCGCCGTCACGCTCAACGACAAGGCCTGCAAGGACTGGGAGGACGGCTGGCAGCTGCCGCGCGTCAGCCAGGACGCGGCCGGCAGCCTCGTCACTCTGGGCGGCAGCTTCCCGCGCGACTGCAAGGTCGAGCCCCAGCTCAATCTGGTCGAGCGCCAGTGGCTGGCGACCCAGGCGCTGCGCCAGCTCTGGCGCGAGCTGGGCGGCGTGATCCAGGGCGAGGACCGCGACGGCGCTGCGCCGGCCACGGCCGTCGTGCTGGCCAGCCACCAGGGCCGGCCGCTGGCCGAGTACCTGCGCGGCATGATGAAGAGCTCCGACAACCCGCTGACCCGCCTGACCTATCTGCGCCTGGGGGCCGCGGCCGCCGCGCCCGAGGAGGACAGCCGCGCCGCCGCCGAGCGCGTGGTGCGGGCCTGGTTCGCCGAACACGGCATTGCCGACCAGGGCCTGGTGCTGGACAACGGCTCCGGCCTGTCGCGCAGCGAGCGCATCACGCCGACCCAGATGGCGGCCCTGCTGCTGGCCTCGCACGAGGGCCGGCACGGCCCCGAGCTGCTGGCCACGCTGCCGGTGGCCGGCGTCGACGGCACCTTGAGCCGGCGCTTCAAGGGCGGCCCGGCCGAGGGCCGCGCCCGCCTGAAGACGGGCACGCTGAGCACGGCGGTGGCGCTGGCCGGCTATGTGCCCGATGCCCAGGGCCGGACCTGGGTGGTGGCCGCCATGGTCAACGACCCCAAGGCCTCCGCCAAGGGGCGGCCGGTGCTGGATGCGCTGATCGACTGGCTGGCGCGCCAGCGCTGAGGTGGCGGTCCGGGCCGCCGCGCTATGCTGGCGGCATGAGCAAAGCACTGGGGAGAGGGCTGGGGCTGGCCGTCGCGCTGGTCCTGGGGGGCGGAGGCCCGGCCGTGGCGGCGCCGCCGCCGCCCGCGCTGCGCTTCGTCACCGAACCGTTTCCGCCCTATACCTACGAGGCCCAGGGCGCGGCCGCCGGCCCCATGGTGGACGTGCTGCGCGCCGCCTGCGCCGAGCTGCAATGGCGCTGCAGCATCGAGGTCCTGCCCTGGCGGCGCGCGCTGGCCATGGCGCAGCGCGGCGAGGCCGAGGGCATCTTCACCATCGTCGACACGCCGGAGCGGCGCAGCTACTTCCATGTCACGGTGCCGGTGATCGACGCGCGCTACACCCTGTTCGCGCGCGCCGGCGACGACTTCCAGCTGCGCAGCGGCGAGCGCCAGCCCCTGCAGGGCCGCACGATCGGGGCCTACGGCCCCTCGGCCACCGTGCTGGCGCTGGACGAGCTGGTCGAGGGCTTGGACGGCGTCAAGACCGAGATCGAAACCGACAACCTGAGCGTGCTGCGCAAGCTGGCGGCCGGCCGCTATGGCTCGCGCGGCCTGGCCCTGGTCAACGAGAGCGTGGCCCTGGCCCTGATGCGCGACAACCAGATCGCCGGCCTGCAGGCGGCTGGCACGGTCAAGAGCTTCGCCTACGCCTTCGGCCTGAGCCGCCAGCGCGTCAAGCGGGGCGACTTCGAGGCCTTCAACAAGGCCCTGGTCAAGCTCTGCCGCAGCGGCCGCAGTGCCGCGCTGATCAAGCCCTACGCATTGCCGGCCTCGGCCTGCGCGAAGGGTTGATCGATCACGCTTGGTCGGCCTGGCGGCGGCGGCGGCGGCGGCGCAGCAGCGCCAGCGCACCGGCGCCGCAGGCGAACAGGGCCCAGCTCTGCGGCTCGGGCACGCTGCTGATCAGGGCCAGGGCGGTGGCCGGGTCGTCGGTGATCAGGCCGTCGAGCTGGCCCTCGACCAGGCGGCCGTCGATCCAGCGCGTGGCCTTCATCGAGATCAGGTCGGCCATGGTCTCGGCCTCGTCGACGGTCCAGGTGTAGACGCGCAGGCCGCGGCTGTGGGCCAGGGTCAGCAGGTCGCCCCACAGCGGCTCGCCGCCGCTGAGCAGGTCGGCGAAGGACAGGGCCAGGCCGTCCACGCCCTGGCGCACCAGGCCGTCGAGAAAGGCGCCGCGCGCCTCCAGGCCGCTGGCGGCCTTGAAGCTGCCGAAGAAGCCCAGGTGGAAGACCTGGGCCGCGCCGAGGTGGGCCACCAGGTTGTTGACGGTGGCGTCGTCCCAGCCGAAGGCCACGGCCTGGCTGGGGTCGAAGCCGGTCTCGGCCATGGCCTGGGCCATCGCGGCGCCGGCGTTGTTGACCTTGACGTCCAGCACCACCTTGCTGTGCTGCTCGTGCGCCAGCTGCAGGGTCTCGACCAGGGTCGGGATCTTCTCGGCCGCGTAGCGCTCGCCGAAAACGTCGGCCATGCCGGCCGAGAGCGTGCGCAGCTCGGCCAGGGTGCTGTTGGCGATGGACTTGCTGACGCCGGTGGCGCGCAGGGTGTTGTCGTCGTGCGAGATCACGGCCACGCCGTCCTTGCTCAGGCGGATGTCGGTCTCGAAGCGGTGGGCGCCCAGTGCGATCGCCTGGCGGTCCGAGGCCAGGGTGTTCTCGGCCGCGAACATCGAGTTGCCGCGGTGCGCGATCACCTCGAAACCCTTGGCCATCGAGGTGACCTTGGGGGCGGACTGCTGGAAGGTCTGGCCGCTGCCCAGCTCGTAATGGCTGCGGATCTGGGCCTCGCTCAGGGCCGTGCCGTAGACGGCCACCTGGTCGATGAGGCCGATGTCCAGGAAGCTCTTGGGCTTGCCGTTGTTCCAGTCGGCGCCGATGGCGGCGAGCTGGCCGGACGGGATCACCGAGTTCAGCTTGACCGCGGTGTGGCGGTCGCGCAGCACGCCGTCGATGTAGATCTTGGCCGAGGGACCGGCCGGGTCGCTCTGGTCCAGCAGGCCCACCACATGCATCCACTCGCCCTGCTTCTTGTTGACGATGTAGGAGCTGGCGCCGGGGCGCTCGGCATAGCCGTTGGCGGTCGCGACCTTGAAGCGCAGCTCGCCGTTGCCCTTGTCCAGGTAGAGCACGAAGTTGTCCTGCGTGCTGTCGAAGATGCTGCCGTAGGCCTCCTTGGTGCTGCCCATCGGCGCATCCAGCTTGACCCAGGCCTCGACGCTCAGCGCGTTGCGGCCGCTGGCCGCCGGCAGGCCGGGCACTTGCAGATAGCTGCCGCGACCGGCCGCGGCGCCGCCGAACAGGCCGGTCTGCAGGGTCGTGCTGCCCAGCGGATTGGCGTTGTAGCCGTTGCCGCTGAGGTCGACGCCGCTGAGCGCGCCGTTGACGGCATCCAGCCCCCAGTAGGCCAGCGGCGTGGCGCCGAGCACGGCATCGCGGTAGCGCGCGGCGGCCGTGTCGTCGGCGGCATGCGCGGCGCCTTGTGCGGCCAGCAGCGCGAGGGCGAGCGCGCCGAGGCGGTGGGGAAGCAGGGGGGACGAGGGACGGCAGGGCATGACAGAAGACTCCCGGGGTTGTGAGGCGCGCCAGTCTGGCGGCCGGGAGTGACAGCTGCCGCGCCGCCTTAGTCCATTGGGACCAGGCCCTGGGCCTGCAGGAACTCGCGCACCGCGGCCGAGGCCCGGGCGGTGGCGGCACGGCCGAAGCCGCCGTGGCCGCCGCCCGGGATGGCGATCAGGCGGTTGACGACGCCGGCCTGCTCCAGCGCCACATGCAGGCGGCGCGCCTGCGAGAAGGGCACCACATCGTCGGCCTCGCCGTGGATGGTGATCACCGGTGGCAGGCCCGCGCGCACATGGGTCAGCGGCGAGAGTTCGCGCGCCAGGCGCTCGCGCTCGGCCTCGGGCATGGCGCCGAACCATTCGATCGCGTAGTGCTTGGCGTCGGGGCCCTGCAGCAGGGCGTTGAGGTCGCTGATGCCGAACCAGTTGACGATGGCCGCCACCTTCAGCGCCGGTTCGCGGCCGTTGCGCCAGCGGTCGCCGCCCTCGGTCGGGCAGGCGCGGTCGAAGGGCGTGCCGGCGGGCAGCATGCCGGCCAGCAGGGCCAGGTGGCCGCCGGCCGAACCGCCGCTGATCACGAGGCGCTGCGGGTCTATCTTCAGCTCGGACGCGCGGTAGCTCAGCCAGCGCAGCGCGCAGCGCGCGTCCTCCACCGCGGCGGGTGCCGGGGCGCTGCCGTGCAGGCGGTACTGCACGGTGGCCGCGGCCCAGCCCATCTGCAGATAGGGCAGCAGGCGCAGGGTCGCGACTTCCTTGCTGCCGCTGACCCAGCCGCCGCCATGGAAGTAGACGGCCAGCGGCACCGGGCCGCGCTGCTGGCGCGCCAGCGGCAGGTAGAGATCGAGCTTGAGCTCCTGGCCGCCGGCGACGCGGTAGACCAGATTGGCGCGGGTCTCGGTCTCGGCGCCGACGACGTCGCTCCATTCGGCCGCACTGGCCGCACTCTGGGCCTGGGCGCGGGGCGCATGACCGAGCAGGGCCGCCAGCAGCACAGCCATGGCGGACCACCGGCCCAGCCCAGCGAAGCCCATGGATCCGGCTTTGCCGGTCCATTGGGCTTGTCCCCTTGAGGGGGCGGAGCCTGGACACAAGAAGTCCTGAGGACTTCTTGCGCCTGGCGACGGCCAAGGCGGCCTTGCCTTGTCGCGCGCAGCGCGTAGGGGGTGGGTCACAGCACCACCGGCTTGAGGATCTGGATCGTGCCGGCGTCGGCGTCGATCTCGGCCTCGGCGCCGACCGGAATCGTGAACTTGCGCTTGATGTGGCCGATCATCGCGCCGCGGTAGACCGGCACGTTGAGCGGCTTGAAGTAGTCGTCGAAGACCTCGTCCAGGGTCAGGGTGCCATAGCCGTCGCCCGGCTCGCACTTGGTGAACTTGCCGATCACGACGCCGGCCAGCCGGTCCAGCGCGCCGGCCAGGCGCAGGGTCGAGAGCATGCGGTCGACGCGGTAGATGTACTCGTTGATCTCTTCGAGGAAGAGGATGGCGCCGCGGCAATCGGGGAAATAGGGCGTGCCGGCCAGCGAGGCCAGCACGGCCAGGTTGCCGCCGACCAGGTGGCCGCGGGCCTTGCCGCCGCGCAGCGTCGTGACGCGGTCCTGGGTCTGCACCAGGTTGTCGCCGCGCTCGCCGCTGGGGTTGCGCAGCAGCGGCGCCTCGGCGTCCATCACCAGGGCCTTGAAATGGGCCACGCTGAAGCCGTTCCACTCCGAGGCGGCCACCGGCGCGTGGAAGGTGACAAGGCCGGTCTGCTGCTGGATGGCGTTGACCAGGCTGGTCAGGTCCGAGAAGCCGCCGAAGTACTTGGGCTTGCGGCGGATCAGCGCGTAGTTGAGCTTGTCGACGATGCGGTTGCAGCCGGAGCCACCGGTCATCGCGATGATGCCGGCCACGCCATCGTCGGCGAACATCTCGTTGATGGCGGCGGCGCGCTGCGCATCGCTGCCGCCGAACTGGCCGTAGCGCGCGCGCAGATGGGGGCTCTCCTTGACCCTGAAGCCCAGGGCCTGCAGGGCCTCGGTGGCGATGGCGATGGGCTCGCGCTCGTAGGTCGCGTTGGCCGGGCTCACCAGACCCACGGTGTCGCCGGGCTGCAGGCGCCGCGGCAGGATGGGCGCGGGGCGGCCGGACTGGGCCAGCGCGGGCGCAGCGGCCAGGCCAGTGCCGGCAGAGGTCGCGGCGGCGATCAGGGACTGGCCGAACAGGCGGCGCGGGAGGGTCATGTCTTGCTCGCTCACATCACACGGGGGAGATCGCGGCGCACCGCGACGCGGTCGCCGAAATCGAAATGCCACCATTCGGTGCTGATGCCCTGGAAGCCGGCCTCGCGCATCGCGGCGCGCAGCCAGCCGCGCTCGGTCAGCTGGGCGGCGCTCAGGAGGCCCAGCGCCAGGTGCTCGGCCTCGTGGTCGGGGTGCGAGGTCAGGGCCATCTCGTCGAAGCCCGAGCCCATGTCGACCTCGCGGCCCTGCGGGTCCAGCACGGTGAGGTCCACCGCCATGCCGAAGCTGTGGATCGAGCCGCGCTCCGGGTTGGCCAGGTAGAGCGTCAGCGGCGTGCCCTGCAGCTCGTTCCACAGCACCTCCTGCACGCGCTGCGGCCGCAGCGCGTCCAGCACGAGCAGGCTGTAGCCGGGCCGGTGGGCGGCCAGCCAGGCGGCGGCGCGCTCCAGCGCGTCGGCGGCCTCGCGGCGCAGATAGCTGCAATCCAGGCCGCCGTAGACGGGGCGGCCGACGAAATTGTCGGGCGTGGCGTAGCGCAAGTCCACGCCGATGCCGGGAATGCTCAGCAGCGAGCGGAAGTCGGGGTGCTGCGGCACCTCCTCGCAGGGGATCATCGCGAAAGACAAACTACAGGCTCTCCAGGTTCTGCTTGGCGGCCTCGCCCAGGTACTTGACCAGGCGGCGCGCGGTCTGCGCCAGCGGCGCGTTGGCGGCGGTCAGCAGATAGAGCTGGGCCGGTATCGTCGGCGCCAGTGGGCGCAGGCGCACGCGGCTGCGGTCGGCCGAGGCCGCGGTGAAGGGATCGACGATGGTCATGCCCACGCCGGCCTCGACCAGGGAACGGGCCAGCTGGTAGGTCTGCACGGTCAGGCGGCTGACCGGCTCGACGCCCTGGGCCTCGCAGGCATTCATCACCACGGTACCCAGCGGATCGTCCGGCGGCAGGGCCACCAGCTCGGTGCGGATCTGGTCCAGCGGCAGCGGGCCCTCGCTGGCGGCCTCGGGCGAGCCCAGCGGGCACAGCGCCACCATCGGGCCGACGGCGAGCACCTCGGACTTGATGCCGGGATGGCGCGGGTCCTGCAGCGACAGCGCCAGGTCGGCCTCGCCCAACAGCAGGGCCGAGACGATCTCCCGCGTGTGGTTGGTCGCCAGGGTGCAGTGGCTGTGCGGGAAGGCGCGGCACCACAGGGTCATCGCGGCCGGGATCACCGAGGCGCCCAGGGTCGGCGTCGCGACCAGGCGCACCTGCTCGGACTCGCCGCTGCGCAGATTGGCGGCCAGGCGGCGGATCGAGACCAGGTCGCGGTTGAGCTTGTCGATCTCGACGAACAGGCGCTCGGCCTCGGGCGTCGGGTAGAGCTTGCCGCGCACGCGGTCGAACAGCGGCATCCCGAGCTGCAGCTCGCAATGCTGCAGCACCTTGGTGACGGCCGGCTGGGAGATATGCAGCAGCTGGGCGGCACCGCTGATGGTGCCGGCCTGCATCACCGCATGGAAGACCTCGATATGGCGCAGCCGCATGCTCAAGGCCTCCTGCCGCCGCGGCGGGGCGAGGGCGGGGCGAGCGGGCGGGGCGGCTGCAAGGGCTTCATGGCGGGACCGATCATTGTTGGAAGGGCGGGGGCGGCTCACAACTGAAATGAGCTTGACGAAATATAACTTTTCGTTATCGGGGCGAGGAGCGCGCAGCGCACAAGAAAAAAGGCAGGTCCGAGGACCTGCCTTGGTGAGCGTGACCGCGCCGCCCGCAGGCGGCGCGTCCTTCGTCGGGCGTCGGACGGCCCGCAGGGGCTGCCCTCGGTCCCGACTCAGAACTTGTAGCGCGCCTCCAGGTAGTACTGGCGGCCGCTGGCGTCCAGCTTCTGCTGCTCCAGCTCGCTGTAGCGGTACTGGGCCCGCGTCGGGTTGGTCAGGTTGGTGGCGTTGAAGGACAGCTGCAGTTGGTCGTTCACGTTGTAGTTGAGTGACAGGGCCAGGTTGGACACCGGTGCGGCGATGGTCGGTGCGCTGGGCATCGTGACGCCGCCGATCACCGAATTGCCCTGGCTGTTGGCCGTGGGCGACGGGGCCGTAGTGCTGGAGACGTACTTGCCGCGGTAGTTGTAGACCAGGCGGGCGCTGAACACGTCGTTTTCGAAATAGCCGCCCAGATTGGCCGTGTACTTCGAGGCACCGGTCATCGGCCGGCCGTCCGCCACCTTGGTGTCGGCCACGCTGACGTTCGACTGGAAACCGAAACCCGCGCCGATCGGCTGCTCATAGGCGATCTCGATGCCCTGGATGCGCGCCTTCTGCTGCGAGGAGGTGTTGATGAAGTAGGTCCGCACCGTGTTGGTCGCGGTGTCCAGCAGGTTCACCGTCGCGCCGCCCTTGACCGTGCCGGTCTTGGCGTAGCCGTCGATGAAGGAGTCGAACAGGCTCACCGCCACCATCGAGCGGCGTGCGAAGTACCAGGCCACCGAGAGGTCGAAGTTGCGCGAGGTCATCGGCTTCAGGTCCGGGTTCGGACCGTTCACCTGGCAGCCGTCCGAGGTGCAGGTCGGGCTGGTGAAGTTGGAGCCGTACAGGTTGTAGTTCTGACGCCCGATGGTCTGGCTCAGGCCGACGCGGCCCACCAGGTCCTTGGCCAGATCCACCCGCAGGTTCATGCTGGGCAGGATGTTGTCGAAGGTCTTGTGCTTGGGCGTCTTGTAGTAGATCGTGCCGGCCTTGGGGTTCCATGCCACGCCGTCGAAGTAGGGCACGGCATCGCCGGCGGTGACGATGGCGCCCGGGTAGGCGGCACAGGGCACGACCGGCTGGCCGGGCTCGATGCGGTTGCAGACGCCGGCCGGCACCGGGGTCGGGATCATCGAGTCGACCTGGGTGCGCACCAGGCGGAAGCCGATATTGCCCGACCACTTGTTGTCCGCGCCCTCCAGGTTCTGCATCAGATAGACCGCGCTCTGGCGCTCGCGCATCTCGATCTCGGAGTTGACGAAGCGCTCGAACTCGGGCGTGGTCTCCTTGACGGACTTGTTGAAGTAGTCGATCAGCACTTCCTTGGGGAAGTAGAAGCCGGTGTTCTCCCACTTGCCGCCGCCCAGCGTGTTGCCGAAATCGCCGGGGTAGGCGACGGCCAGCGAAGGATCGGGGCTCACCAGGGTGGCCGAGTGCATGGCCTTGATCGAGCGGCGGAAGTCGCGGTGGTGGTCGGCGTGACGCGCGCCGAAGGCCAGCGAGCTGAAGATGCCGCTGTCCTGGGTGTACTCGGCATCCAGCGCCAGGCTCTTCTCGCGGTCCACCGTCACATAGCGGTTGGCGGCGCTGCGCGAGGCCAGCTTGTAGCCGCTGCCATCGGCGGCCAGGGCCGGCAGCGTGCCGTTGCCGGCGCCGATGTAGCGGGTGTCCGGCGCCTCGTTCAGGCCGTTGAAGGCATAGGACATGCCGGTGCCGTAGCGGGCATAGGTCAGGCCGCGGTCCAGATCCGTCGTGCCGACGCCGCGCGTCGTGCTGAACAGGCCCTTGACCACCAGGTCCTTGCTGGCCTGCCACTTGGCGTCCAGGTCCAGGAAGCCGCTGCTGGCGCTGGCGCCGCTGCGGTAGAAGCCTTCGGAGTTGCCGACGTACTGCGGCGTCGTGCCGTCCGGGAACACGATGTCGGCGCTCTTCAGGACCCGCAGCTTGTCGCCGTAAATGGTCGTCTCCTCGACGATCACCGGGTTCTTGATCTGGGCGTAGACGCGCTGGCCGCCGGAGCTGGTGAAGACATTGGTCTCGCCGGTCGTGCCGGCCAGGCCGCGCAGCATGCTGTTGAGCGCGCCCATGGTGGCGCGGCCGAAGTTGGCCGCGTTCATCTTCGAGTAGAAGCCGGTCGCGCCGAGGTCCAGGTCATTGGTCGGGCGGACCTGCAGGGCCAGCATGCCGCCCTTGCGGTCGCGCACGCCCTCGACGAACTCGCTGCCCAGGCTGCCCGGCATGCGCACGCCGTTCAGGTCGGCGGCCTTCAGGCCGGTGCCGGCCAGCGAGGCGTCGGTGATGCCCAGCATCGTGGCGGTGTTGATCACGTCCCAGCCGGAGTTGGCGCCGTAGCCGATGCGCGAGACCGAGTCGCGGCGCACATAGCGCTTCTCGGCGAACACCTGGGTGATCAGGCCGAAGTTGTTGGCCTCGTTCTTCCAGTTGAAGCTGGCATTGAGCTGCGGGCTGGTCTTGCCGGGCAGGTCGGCATAGACCGCGCCGGCGCTGAGCACGCCGCCGAAGCGCTGCTTCTCGTCCAGCGGCTTGCGGGTCGTGACGTTGACGGTGCCGGCCAGGCCGCCGTCGACGATATTGGCCTGCGAGGTCTTGTAGACCGTGGCGGCGTTCAGCACCGACGAGGGCATCAGGCTCAGCGAGGTGCTGCGGCTGCTGCTGGCCTGGTCGGCAACGTACCAATCGCCGCCGCTGACCGTGTGGCCGTTGAACAGGATCAGGCTCATGTCCGGATTGGTACCGCGCATCGAGACCTTTTCGGCCTCGTCGTAGTCGGTGCGCACCGCCACGCCGACGATGCGCTGCAGCGAGTCGGCCAGGTTCTTGTCGGGCATCTTGCCGATGTCGACGGCGGTGATCACATCGACGTTGGCCGAGGCATCGCGCTTGAGCAGCAGCGAGCGCTCGTTGGAGGCGCGGATGCCGGTGACCGTGACGGTCTCCAGCGACTTCTTCTCCTCGGCGGCCTTCTTGGCTTCGGCCGTCTCGGCCGTCGTCTGGGCCTGGGCGCCTTGCAGGGCTGCGGCGCTCAGCAACAGGCAGAGCGAGGCGGCATGCGCGACATGGGTGGTTTTGAACTTCATCGGGACTCCCGGAGTCTTCGTGGACCTTGTTGATGGGCTGATCGCTACAGCCGCTCCTAGGGGATTGGCGGGCCGGCAAGCGATCCGGGATGGCGGTGCTGCCATATGTCCGAATATTGCTGGCCCGTGACATGATGTTGAGCAAGCCCCTGCGGAGCAATTCCAGCTTGGAGGGTGGGCATGCCCCCCGGTTATGGACCAGTGGTCTAGCCCGGGGACAAGGGCCGAGGCCGAATTTCCGCGACATGGTCCCTGGGTCATTTGCGCGACACCTAGGGTATTACCCGGGGATTGAATAGGACCAATTGGTCTAGAAATGCGGCGCCGCCCCGGTCAAGAGGACGGTGGCGGGACGCCATGAAGCAGGGGCCAAGCACGGCTCCCGCCGCGCCTGGCCCCTGGGTTGGCCCGCCTGTGCTGCCGCGCCGTGGTCTACCAGCGCGAGGTATAGGGCCGGGTCGGGCCCTGGGGATCGCCCTTGAGCATCAGCATGCCGCCGGGCGTGGTGGCCACGTCCAGCAGGGCCGCGGTCTCGGCGTCCAGCAGGCCGTCGTACTTGGCCGGCCGGTACTTCATCTGGAAGGTGGCGATGGTTTCCTTGGTCAGGGTATCCAGCTCGCCGTGGCGCGGCACGTTGTAGCCGATGCGCGCCAGCTTGTCCTGGACCCAGGCGGCATCGGGCAGCAGGGCCTCGTAGGCCGGGGTCTTGGCGGCCACCTGGGCGACGTCGGGCCAGGGGATCAGGCCGGCCTCGGCGAACTGCTTCCAGGGAAACTGCGGGCCGGGGTCCTGCTTGCGGCCGGGCGCGATGTCGGCATGGCCGATGATGCGCTCGGGGCGGATGCCGTGGCGCGCGACGATCTCCTTGCAGAGCTTGATCACGGCGTCGATCTGCGCCTGCGAGAAGGGCGCGTAGACCCGGCCCTCGGGCGTTTCCTTGAAGCCGGGATTGACGATCTCGATGCCGATCGAGGCCGAGTTCAGATTGGTGGCGCCGCCCCAGAAGCTGGCGCCGGCATGCCAGGCGCGGCGGTTCTCGTCCACCAGGCGGTAGACGGTCGGCGGCTCGTCGCGCACCAGGTAATGGGCCGAGACCAGGCCGCCGGTGGTCAGCACCTTGAGCGACTTGTCGTAGTCCAGCACCGTGTAGTGCAGCACCAGGAACTGGGCCCGGCTGTCCTGGTTGGCCGAGGTGTAGCTGGTGTCGATGCGCAGCGGCGCGTCGGGGCCGGTGGCGCAGGCGGACAGCAGGGCGGCCAGGGCCAGCGGGGGGGCCAGGGAGAACAGTCTCGTCTTCATAGTCGGGCCGCCAGCTGGGCAGCGGTTCGGTGGGGTTGCAGATCTTGGACGGAAAAAGGCGTGCCGGCCGGCAGGGCGGCGCGCAGCCCTGCGGTGATCAGGGGATGGAGCTGCAGCGCGCGGCCGGCGGCCACCACCGGGCGCGGGCCGTAGCGGCGCAGCAGGGCCAGCGCGAGCCGGGCCAGCTCGGCGCCGGCGCGCGTCAGCAGGGCGCGCGCGTCGGGGTCCTGGGCCTCGGCCGCGGCGGCCACGGCCAGCGCCAGGCGGCCGATGGCGCCGCGCTCGCCGGCATAGACGAACTGGCGCGTGACGGCCCAGTCGCTGCCGCCGATGGCCTCGAAGAGCTGGCGCGCCAGCGGCGAGCCCTGCCAGCTGCCGGGTGTCTCGTCCTCGCGCCGCCAGACCAGGGCCAGGGCTTCGCGGGCGATCCAGAAGCCGCTGCCCTCGTCGCCCAGCAGCGGGCCACGGCCGCCGGCGCGCTGCATCCGGCCCTCGTTGTCGATGAAGGCGGCGATGGCGCCGGTGCCGGCATAGAGCAGATAGCCCTGGCCCGGCGCGAAGGCGGCGCGGTAGGCGATGTCCATGTCGCTGCCGCAGACCATGGCGGCCGGCGCCAGGCCCAGGGCCTGGGAGAAGAGGTCCTTGAGCTGGCGGGCGGCCGGGCCTTCGGCCTCGCCGACGCCGGTGATGCCCGCATACAACCCGCTCGGCCGGCCGTGGGGCAGCACGGCGAAGGCCAGCTGGTGGGCGGTCTGGGCCAGGGCCACGCGCCCGGCCGTGCTGGCCAGCTGCAGGCCGCTGAGGCCGGCCACATGGCCCTCGGCCAGCAGCGCGCCGCGGCCATCGGCCAGGGCCCAGCGGGTCTGGGTGCCGCCGGCGTCGAGACCGAGGCCCAGGGCTTGAGGCAAGGGGGAAAGAGGAGGCGCGGACATGGGCGGCTCAGCTTAGAGGCAGGGCGGCGCGGCGGCCAATGTCAATGCCGGCGCCGGGCATAACCGCCGTCAATGCCCCGGGCGGTCCGCTGCGCCGGTCAGGGCCGACACCACTTCCAGCGCCGTCTTGACCTTGAAGGGCTTGAGCATCACGCGCTGCACCTGCAGCGGCTTGAACAGGGCCAGGGTGGCGGCGTCCACCGCCTCGGCCGTCAGCGCCACCGGCATGTCGGCCGCACTGCGCAGGGCGCCGCTGCGCAGGTTCTGCATCAGGCTCAGGCTGGCCAGGCCGTCGCCGATGTCCAGCAGCAGCGCATCGAAGGCCTCATGCTCCAGCTGGCGCTGGGCGCTCTCGATCGTGCTGACCTCGCGGATATCCGCCAGGTCCAGCTCGCGCGCCACCATCGCGACGGTGCGGCGAAACAGCGAGTGCGGGTCGACCAGCATCAGCGTCTTGCGGCGTCCCGGCATCCTCAGGACTCCAGCGGCCGCTGGCCCAGCAGCTCGGCCTGCACCAGATCGCGCAGCGAGCCGAGGATGGCCAGGTCGGTGGCGTCCAGCCGGCGCGGCCGCGGGTCCAGCAGGCACAGCGTGCCCACGCGCAGGCCCGGCCGCGGCGCCAGCGGCGCGCCGGCGTAGAAGCGGATGAAGGGCGGGCCGGTGACCAGCGGGTTGTCGGCAAAGCGCGCGTCGGCCCGCGCGTCCTCGATCACGAGGATCTCGGGCTGCAGGATGGCGTGGCCGCAGAAGGAGATGTCGCGCGCGGTCTCGCAGGCGTCCAGCCCGAGCTTGGCCTTGAACCACTGGCGGTCGGCGTCGACCAGGCTGACCAGCACGGTTTCGACCTCGAACTCCTGCCGGGCGAAGGCGACGATGCGGTCGAAGCGCTGCTCCGGCGGGGTGTCCAGGATCAGCAGCTCGCGCAGCGCCTGCAGGCGTTCGGCGTCATTGGCGGGAATTGGGGCGGCCAGCATGGGGCGACTGTAGCGAATTCAAAAGCAAGCGGCGGGAAGCCAGCGCGGCGGCGGGCGCCTAGATTTCGGTCATCATGCAAAGGAGTCGAAAGCCATGAATATGAGCAGCAAGACAGAGATGCAGGCCCTGGCCACGCTCGCCGATCCGCGCTGGGCCGCGCTGCGCGCGCGCGACCCGGCGGCCGACGGGCGCTTCTTCTACTCGGTGCGCAGCACCGGCGTGTACTGCAAGCCCTCCTGCGGCGCGCGCCCGGCGCGGCCCGAGAACGTGGCCTTCCACGCCACGGCGGCGGAGGCCGAGGCGGCGGGCTTTCGCCCCTGCAAGCGCTGCAAGCCCGACCAGCCGCCGCTGGCGCAGCGCCAGGCCGAGCTGGTCGCCGCGCTGTGCCGTTTCATCGAGCGCGCGCCCGAGCCGCCCAGCCTGGACGCGCTGGCCGCCGAGGCCGGCCTGAGCCCGCACCACCTGCACCGCCTCTTCAAGGCCCAGACCGGGTTGACGCCCAAGGCCTATGCCGAGGCGCACAAGGCCAGGCGCGTGCGCGAGCTGCTGCGGGAGTACGACACCGTGACCGCGGCGGTGTTCGATGCCGGCTACAACGCCAGCAGCCGCTTCTATGCCCGGGCCGACCAGGTCCTCGGCATGGCGCCGCGGCGCTACCGCGACGGCGGCGCGGCCGCCGAGATCCGCTTCGCGCTCGGCCAATGCGCGCTCGGCGCCATCCTGGTGGCGCAGAGCGACAAGGGCCTGTGCGCGATCAGCCTCGGCGACGATGCCGAGGCCCTGCTGCGCGAGCTGCAGGACCGCTTCCCGAAGGCGCGGCTGATCGGCGGCGATGCCGCCTTCGAGCGCCTGGTGGCGCAGGTGGTGGGCTTCGTCGAGGCGCCGGGCCTGGGCCTCGCCCTGTCGCTGGATGTGCGCGGCACGGCCTTCCAGCAGCGCGTCTGGCAAGCCCTGCGCGAGATCCCGCCGGGCCAGACCGCCAGCTATGCCGAGATTGCCCGGCGCATCGGCGCGCCGGCGGCGGTGCGCGCGGTGGCCGGCGCCTGCGCGGCCAACACCCTGGCCGTGGCCATCCCCTGCCACCGCGTGCTGCGCCAGGACGGCAGCCTGAGTGGCTACCGCTGGGGCGTCGAGCGCAAGCGCGCGCTGCTGGAGCGCGAAGGACAGGTATGAGGTTGCAGACGATGGATTGGGCGCGCGCCGAGGCCGAGCTGGACGAGCGCGGCTGCGCGCTGCTGCCCGGCCTGCTGGGCCGCGAGGATTGCGCGGCGCTGGTCGCGCAATACGACGAGCCGGCGCGTTTTCGCAGCAAGGTCATCATGCAGCGCCATGGCTATGGCCGGGGCGAGTACCAGTATTTCGCCTACCCGCTGCCGGAGCGCATCGCGGCGCTGCGCGCGGCGGCTTATGAGCGCCTGGTGCCGATCGCCAACCGCTGGCAGCAGGCCCTGGGCCTGGAGACGCGCTTCCCGGCGGCCCATGCCGACTTCATCGCGCGTTGCCACGCCGCCGGCCAGCGCCGGCCGACGCCGCTGCTGCTGCGCTACCGCGAGGGCGACTACAACTGCCTGCACCAGGATCTCTATGGCGAGCAGGTCTTCCCGCTGCAGATCGCGGTGCTGCTCTCGGAGCCGGGCGAGGATTTCGAGGGCGGAGAGTTCGTGCTGACCGAGCAGCGCCCGCGCCTGCAGTCGCGTCCCGAGGTCGTGCCGCTGCGCCGGCGCGGCGATGCGGTCGTGTTCGCGGTCAACCAGCGGCCGGTGAGCGGCACGCGCGGCATCTCCCGCGTGGCAATGCGGCATGGCGTCAGCCGGCTGCGTGCCGGCAGCCGCCACACCCTCGGGCTCATCTTCCACGACGCCACATGAACCAGGAAGAGCTGTTCGCGCCCGCGCCCGGTGAACGGCAAGACCTGGCCCCCGGCGCCTGCCTGCTGCCCGGCTTCGCCCTGGCGGCGGCCGACGCGCTGCTGGACGCGGCCGAGGCCGTGTTCGCCGCCGCGCCGCCGCGCCGCTGGCTGACGCCCGGCGGCAAGCGCATGGCGGTGGCGATGAGCAATTGCGGCGCGCTGGGCTGGATCAGCGACGAGCGCGGCTACCGCTATGGCGCGCTGGACCCCGACAGCGGCCAACCCTGGCCGGCGCTGCCGCCGCCGCTGCTGGCGCTGGCCGCGCGCGCTGCCGCGGCGGCCGGCCACGCCGACTTCGCGCCCGACGCCTGCCTGCTGAACCGCTACGAGCCGGGCACCCGGCTCTCCTTGCACCAGGACAAGGACGAGCGCGACTTCACGCAGCCCATCGTCTCGGTCTCGCTGGGTCTGCCGGCCGTGTTCCTGTTCGGCGGGCTGAAGCGCGCCGATCCGGCGCTGCGCCTGCGCCTGCATCATGGCGACGTCGTGGTCTGGGGCGGCCCGGCGCGGCTGCGCTACCACGGCGTGGCGCCGCTGGCCCAGGGGTGGCACGAGCGGCTGGGGGCGCTGCGCATCAATCTGACCTTCCGGAAGGCGGGCTAACGAGCGAGCCAGCCAGCCTGTTGGGTGCCCGGGGCGAACTTGTCGAGGGCGGGGCCGCGGGCACCTCGTCCAGAATCCGGGCATGGACGCATACGAAATCACCACCGATCCCGCCCGCATGGACGTCGAGGCGATCCACGCCTTTCTCTCCACCACCTACTGGTCGCCCGGCATCCCGCGCCAGCTGGTGCAGCGCGCCATCGACAACTCGCTCTGCTTCGGCGTGCTGCTGGAAGGCCGGCAGGTGGCGTTCGCCCGGCTCGTGACGGACCGGGCCAGCTTCGCGTACCTGGCCGACGTCTATGTGCTCGAAGAGCATCGGGGCCGCGGGCTGTCGCGCCGCATGCTGGAAGCGATCAAGGCCCATCCCGAACTGCAAGGCCTGCGCCGCATGCTGCTGGCCACCCGGGATGCCCATGGTCTGTATGCCAAGTTCGGCTTCAAGCCGCTCGCGGCGCCCGACCGGATGATGGAGATCCATGTCCCGCTGGCCTACCGCACCGCCGACATCGATTGATTGCCGGCCTCGATTTAAGTGGCGGCGGCCCGCGGTCGCTTCTTCCCAGCGAGTACAGCAACAAGCCTTCGAGGGAGGGCCGCCGCATGGCCGCGGCGGCCGGGCCGTGCGCGCGACCGAGATCTACCGTTACCCCGTCCAGACTTCGGCCTTCGAGGCCGACCCGCTGCGCGAACGCCGCCGCGTCGTGCAGCAGGACTTCGCCGCCGGCCCCAGGCCCGAGGTGCAGCTGGACACGACCATGTTCAGCAGCTCGCCGCTGCAGGACTTCGTTGCCGAGGCCCGGCGCGACGTCTATTACGGCCTGAAGCCGTTGGGCCAGCTGGCCGAGTCGGTGAAGGCCGTGCACACGCCCGCCTACTCGCGCGGCAGCTACACGATGTACGAGGGCGAGGGTCTGCGCGTCAGCGTCGACCTCGGGCCGCTGATGTGGCAGCACACCGAGCGCGGCGGCGGCCTGGGCCGCATGATCGACACCTTCGCCTGATCTTTTCCTCCTGGCCTTCAGCCCCGGAACTGCTTGCGATAGGCCAGCGGCGCCATGCCCAGCCGGGCCTGGAAATGCTGGCGCAGCGACAGCGCGGAGCCGAAGCCGGCCGCCTGCGCCACCCGCTCGACCGACTGCGCTCCGCTCTCCAGCAGGCGCTGGGCCCGCGCCAGGCGCTGGTTCAGAAGCCATTGCTGCACCGTGCTGCCGGTGGCCAGGCGGAAATGCCGGGTGAAGCTGCGCCGGCTCATCAAGGCCCTGGCCGCCATCTGGTCCAGGCTCAGCGGCTGGTCCAGATGGCCGGCCATCCAGGCCAGCAGGTCCTGCAGCCGCTGCTCGCCGGCCGAGACCGGCAGCGGCCGCTCGATGAACTGGGCCTGGCCGCCGGGCCGGTGCGGCGCCACCACCAGGCGGCGCGCCACCTTGTTGGCCAGTTCGGCGCCGCAGCGCCGGCGCAGCAGGTGCAGGCAGCAGTCCAGGCCGGCGGCGGTGCCGGCCGAGGTCAGCAGCGGGCCGTCCTCCACATAGAGCGCGTCCGCCTCCAGCTGCACCGCTGGATGGCGGGCCGCGAACTCGGCCGCGGCGGCCCAGTGGGTGGTGGCGCGGCGGCCGTCCAGCAGGCCGGCCTCGGCCAGCACGAAGGCGCCCAGGCACAGGCCCACCAGCTGGGCGCCGCGCCGCTGCGTGCGCTGCAGGGCCCGCAGCAGGGGTGCCGGGGCGGGCGGCAGGTGGTCGGGCCAGGAGGGCACGATGACGATGTCGGCCCGCTCCAGCGTCGCCAGGCTGGCCTGGGGCGTGATGCCGAAGCCGGTGGAGCTGCGCAGCGGGCGGCCGCGCTCCAGCGCGCAGACCGTGAGCCGCATCGGCGGCAGACCCAGCGCGCGGCGGTCCTCGCCGAACACCAGGCAGGGCACGGCCAGGTGGAAGGCGCTGATGCCCTCGAAGGCCAGCACGGCGATGCGCAGCGGCGGTGCCGGCGGCAGCGGTGTTTCGTTTCTTGCCATCTTGGCCCGATCTTATCGAAACAGGTATTTCGGGCCACTGTTGCCGAGGGCGCTGCGGGCGAAGAATCCGGCCATCCCAACCCGATGGAGAGACCGTCCATGAGCCTGAATGGTTTGAGCGGCGCGCCGCGCCGCGCCCTGATCGTGATCGACGTGCAGAACGAATATGTCAGCGGCGATCTGCCGATCGAGTACCCGCCGGTGCAGGATGCGCTGCGCCATATCGGCCAGGCGATGGACGCGGCGCGCGCGGCCGGCGTGCCGATCGTCGTCGTGCAGCAGGACGCGCCGGCCGACTCGCCACTGTTCGCCCATGGTTCGCCGGGCTGGCAGCTGCATGAGGTGGTGGCCGCGCGGCCGCGCGATCACCTGATCCTCAAGCGCCTGCCCAGTGCCTATACCGGCACCGATCTGCAGGACTGGCTGGCCGCGCGCGGCATCGACACCCTGGCGGTGGCCGGCTTCATGACGCATAACTGCAATGCCTCCACCATCGTCCATGCGCTGCACCAGGGCCTGGGGGTCGAGTTCCTGGCCGATGCCAGCGGGTCGGTGCCCTACGAGAACGCCGCCGGCCGCGCCAGCGCCGAGGAGATCCACCGGATCTTCAGTGTCGTGTTCCAGGCGCGCTTCGCCGCCGTGCAGGCCACGGCGGACTGGATCGCCGCCTTGCAGGGCGGGCCGGCCATGGCCGGTGACAACATCCACGCCTCCAACCGGCGCGCGCGGCGTTCGCAGGGCGCATGACATCGCTGCTTGCACCCTGGCGGCGCGGCGGCCCGGCCCGCAGAATCCGGCGATGCGATTCAGAACAACAAGCCTCCTGCTCGCGCTGAGCCTGGCGCTCACGGCCTGCGCGCCGCTGCCGCGCCAGCCCCTGGTCGAGGCCGATGCCGCGATGTGGGCCATGATCGACACGCAGCAGATGCCCGGCGGTGCGCTGTGGATCGAGCAGCTGGACCAGGGCCGCTATCACCGCGCCTACGGCCTGCGCGCCGTGAAGCCCGAGGCCGAGGCGCTGGACGAGGCGACGATCTTCGACGCCGCCTCGCTGACCAAGGCGGTCGTCACCGCGCCGCTGGTGCAGATCCTGCGCGAGCAGGGGCGGCTGGATGTCGATGCGCCGCTGCAGCGCTACCTGCCGGACTGCCGCGGCGCCGGCTACGAGCAGATCACCCTGCGCCTGCTGCTGACCCACAGCTCCGGCCTGCCCTCGGGCCTGCCGCGCCTGCCGGCCTGGAGCGGCGCCGCTGGCGCGATCGAGCGGGCCTGCGGCCAGACGCTGGTCGCGGCGCCGGGCACCCAGTTCCGCTATTCCGACATCAACTACATCCTGCTGGGCGAGATCGTCGCGCGGGTCAGCGGCCGGCCGTTGCAGGACTTTGCGCGCGAGGCCCTGTTCGAGCCGCTGGGCATGGCCGACAGCGGCTATCTGCCGCTGCAGCGCTTCGCCGCCGCGCGCATCGCGCCGACCCAGGAGGTCGACATCGAGGCGGGCCGGGGCCGGGTCTTGCGCGGCGAGGTGCATGACCCGACCGCGCGCCGCATGGGCGGCGTGGCCGGCCACGCCGGGCTGTTCACGACCACGGCCGACCTGGCGCGCTTCGCGCGCATGCTCTTGCGCCAGGGCCTGACGGACGACGGCCGGCGCCTGCTCTCGGCCGAGAGCGTGGCGCTGATGACCACGCCGCAGCAGCCGGCCGGCGTCGAGGCCAGTCGTGGCATGGGCTGGGACATCGACACGCCGTTCTCGCGCCCGCGCGGCACGCTCTACCCCAGGGGCACCAGCTTCGGCCACACCGGCTTCACCGGCTGCGCCTTCTGGCTGGACCCGGGCAGCCGCAGCTTCTACGTCCTGCTGGCCAACCGCGTGCATCCGGGGCACCCGACCAACACCCTGCCGCTGTACCAGCAGCTGGGCACCCTGGCGGCGCGGGCCGCCGGGCTGGGCGAGGCGGAGCAGAAGCCGCTCAGTCGATAGCCAGGCCGACGCGCGGACCTTCGTTGCCGACGCGGTCCAGCGCCGAGACCACCAGGCCCGTCAGGCCCTGGCGCTCGAGCAGCAGCTCGGGCTGGGCCGTGGTTGCGAACTGCCAGGCGCCATGGCCGCGGCGCTGCCAGACGGCGTAGCGCGCCACCGGCTTGCCGGCGCCGGGCTGCAGATGCAGGTGCAGCTGAGCGCCGGCGTCCAGCGCATGGACCAGGGGTGCGGCCGGGCCGCCGGCCTCCAGCCAGGGCGTGGCCGGCACCAGGGCCGGCTGGGCGTAGAGCCCGGCCTGCAGGGTGTCGGTCAGGCCGCGGCGGTTCTGCAGCAGCGCCACCATGCTGAAGTGGGCATGACCGCTGCCGGGGTATTTGTTGCGCACGATCTCGATCTGCTGCGTGACCTCGGCGACCGGCCAGCCCTCGGGCTTGTCGTTCGGGGTGATGCGGCTGGTGAACAGGCCGGGCCAGATGTGGCGGGCCTGCTTGTTCTGGCTGTGCCAGTAGTCCAGCAGCGGCGCGAAGCCCTGGCCCTTCTGGGCCTGCGGCCAGTAGAGCTGGGGCACCAGATAGTCCAGCCAGCCCTGGTGCAGCCACAGCTCGACATCGGCATAGAGCTTGTCGTACTGGCTGAAGCCGCTGATGCCCTCGGGGCGCAGCGCGGGCTTGGGGATGCCGAAGGGGCTGATGCCGAAGCGCACCCAGGGCTTGGTGGCATGGACCATGCCGTGCAGGCGCTCGATCAGGGTGTCGACGTTGTGGCGGCGCCAGTCGGCGCGCGCCAGCTTGCCGCCGCCCTGCAGATAGCGCTGCCAGCTGGGCTCGTCGGGGAAGTCCAGTTCCAGCTTGGCGGCGGGGTCGCTGCCGGGCTGGGGGATCGGGTAGGGATAGAAATAGTCGTCGATGTGGATGCCGTCGACGTCGTAGCGCTGCAGCACGTCCTTGAACACCGCCAGCGTGTGCTCGGCGGCGGCGGCCTCGCCCGGGTCTATCCACTGCATGTCGCCGTAGCGCCTGATCCAGCCCGGCTGGGCTTGGCTCAGGTGGGTGGCGGCCGGCGCGGACTTGGCGCCGCTCTGGCGCGCGCGGAAGGGGTTGAACCAGGCATGCAGCTCCAGACCGCGCTGGTGCGCCTCGGTGATCCACAGGGCCAGCGGGTCGTAGCCGGGCGACTGGCCCTGTACCCCGGTGAGGTATTCGCTCCAGGGCTCCAGCTTCGACTCGTAGAGCGCGTCGGCGCTGGTGCGGATCTGGAAGATGATGGCGTTGAGCTTCAGCGCGACGGCGCGGTCCAGCAGCGTGCGCATCTCGGCCTGCTGCTCGGCGGCCGTGAGGCCCGGCTTGCTGGGCCAGTCGATGTTGGCCACCGTCGCGACCCAGGCGGCGCGGAACTCGCGCGGCGCGGCCGGGGCCAGGTCTTGCAGCCCGGGTGCCGGACGCAGCGGCACGGCGCGGTTCAGCAGCGGGCCGGAGCAGGCCGCCAGGGCCAGGGCGGCCGCGGCGGAGAGGGCATGGCGTCGATTCAGCATGGACTCTTCTCTCGATCAGACTTTGACGAACCAGCGCTTGCGCCACATGGCCCAGGCCACCGCGTACATGACGGCGACGAAGGCGAGGGCGAAGCACAGCGAGGCGTTGACGGGGGCCAGGTCCAGGGCCTGGATCGGCGCATAGAGCCAGGCCTTCAGGGAGCGGCCGTCGGCCAGCTTGATGAAGCCCAGCAGCTTGGCCAGCAGGCCCGAGAGCGCGAACAGGAACAGTGCGTTCATGCCGAACACGACCAGCGGATGGGCCCAGCGCGCCAGCCGCGCGCGTGCCAGCGGCAGCGGCATCGCATCGAGCAGCCAGTAGAACAGGCCGAACATCAGCAGGGCCCAGCCGCTCATCGAGACCGCGTAGGCCGGCGTCCACAGGCTCTTGTTGATCGGCATCAGCCAGGCGTCCAGCAGCTGGCCCGCCCACAGGCAGGCCAGGCCGGCCACCAGGAACCAGGTGGCCTTCTCGCCCGGGTCGCGCCTGGCCGCCAGCCAATGGCCGGCCAGCACGCCCAGCAGCTGGCTGGCGACGGCCGGCACGGTGGACAGCAGGCCCTCGGGGTCCCAGGTCCGGCTCTGGCGCCAGAGATGGCCGTCCATCAGCCAGCGGTCCAGCCAGGCGCCGACGTCCTCGCCGGGCTGCAGCGAGCCGGTATGCCAGACGCCCTGGGCATCGGGCACCGGCAGCAGCAGCTGGATCGCGCTGTAGGCCGCCAGCAGGGCGAGGGCCCACAGGGCCTGGCCGCGCCAGCCCCACCACAGCACGATGGGCGCGGTCAGCAGGGTGCACAGGCCCAGGCGCTGCAGCACGCCGGGGATGCGCAGGGTGTCGAGGTTGAAGCCGGGGATCAGGTTCAGCGCCAGGCCGATCGCGATGATGAGGGCGGCGCGGCGCGCGGTCTGCGCCAGCAGCGAGAGCTTGTCATCGCCCAGCGCGGCGCGGCGGCCCAGGCTGATCGTCATCGAGACGCCGCTGATGAAGACGAAGAAGGGGAAGATCCAGTCGGTGAAGGTCCAGCCATCCCACTTGGCGTGGCCCAGCGGGCCGTAGAGATGGCCCCAGTCGCCCGGGTTGTTGACCAGCAGCATCGCGGCGATCGTGAAGCCGCGGAAGGCATCGAGGGACAGCAGGCGCTGCTTCATCGCAAGGGGTCTTCCGAGCCGGGCACAAACCGAGCGACGGCCGAGGATCCGGCTTTGCCGGGCTTGCGGCCGTGCCCCCTGGAGGGGGCGCGCGAAGCGCGTAGGGGGTGGTTCATTCTTTTTTGCCGAAGCCTTCGGGGATCTTGATCAGGGCCGCCATCGCGAAGGAGGGCAGGGTGGCCAGCAGCACCCAGGCGAAGAAATGCGTGTAGCCCAGCTGGTCCTGCAGCCAGCCGCTCCACATGCCGGGCAGCATCATCCCGAGGGCCATGAAGCCGGTGCAGATCGCGTAGTGGGCGGTCTTGTGCGCGCCGTCGGCCACCAGAATCATGTACATCAGATAGGCGGTGAACCCGAGGCCGTAGCCGAACTGCTCGACCGCCAGTGCCGTGCTGACGATCCACAGATGGTCGGGCTGGCCGAGCGCCAGCAGCAGGAACACCGCGTTGGGCACATGCATGGTCAGCACCAGGGGCCACAGCGCGCGCTTCAGGCCGAGCTTGGAGATCACCCAGCCGCCCAGCAGGCCGCCCAGGGTCAGCGCGGTCAGTCCGACGGTGCCGTAGGCGATGCCCACCGCCTTGGTGGAGAGGCCCAGGCCGCCGACCTCGGGCTTGTCCAGCAGGAAGGGCGAGGCCAGCTTCAGCAGCTGCGCTTCCGGGAAGCGGTACAGCAGCAGGAAGCCGAGGATCACCCCGATGCCGGGCTTGCGGAAGAACTCGACGAAGACGCCGAAGAACTCGGCCACCGGGTTGCCGAGGGCGCGGTCGCGCGGCGCGTCGCTGCTCGGGCGCGGCAGCATCACGAAGTGGTAGGCGGCCATTGCGATGAACATGCCGCAGAGCACGAAGAACACCGCGCTCCAGGCCATGGTCATGCTGCCGGTGCGCTCCTGCAGCTCGCCGGCCAGGTAGACCAGGCCACCCTGGCCGCCGATATTGGCCAGGCGGTAGAAGGTCGAGCGCACGCCCACGAAGGCCGCCTGCTGGTGCTGCTGCAGCGCCAGCATGTAGAAGCCGTCGGCCGCGATGTCGTGCGAGGCCGAGGCGAAGGCCATCAGCCAGAATACCGCCAGGGTCAGCTGGAAGAACTTCGGGGCTGGCACCGTCAACGCCACCAGGGCCAACGAGGCGCCCACCGCGAACTGCAGTGCGACGATCCAGGCGCGCTTGGTGCCGAAGATCTCGATCAGCGGCGACCACAGCGGCTTGATCACCCAGGGCAGGTAGAGCCAGCTGGTGTAGAGCGCGATGTCGGTGTTCGAGACCTCGAGGTTTTTGTACATGATGACCGAGAGGGTCATCACGACGACATAGGGAATGCCTTGGCCGAAATAGAGGGTCGGGATCCAGGTCCAGGGATTGCGGCGGTGGTCGGGAGTGGGGCTCATGCGCGAAGGGGGAGGGTCAGCGGGCCGCGCGCGGTGTCCCGCCGGGCCGTATCTCGGGCTCGGCATGACGCTGTTGCATCAGCTGCACGCGCATCCTCTGCTTGGCATTCTCCGCGCGCAAGCGGGACAACTCCATTTGCTCGGCGCTGACGCTCTTGCTAGCCGCCCGCTCGAGCCGGCCTTCGCGCTCGGCCTTGATCCAGTTGCGCAGGGTCTGTTCGGCCAGGCCCAGCGCGCGTGCCGTGGCCGACATGCCCTGGGCCGCCGCGCGCTGCACCGCCTCGCGCTTGAACTCCCAGGTGTATTCGCGCTTGGGCACCCACCACATGGCCGGCTCCTCAGGCCTCGAGGGCCTTGCGCAGGCTGCCCTGCGAGCGCTCCAGCAATGCGCGGGCCGCGTCCACCGTCAGCTGGCGGCGCAGCGCCAGCACGGCCAGCTTCACATGGAAATCGCATTGCTGCAGGGTCGCGCGGGCGCTGGCCTCGTCGGCCCCGCTGGCGCGCATGGTCAGGGCGACGGCGCGCTTGACCAGCTTGGCATTGGTGGCCTTCAGGTCCACCATCAGATTGCCGTAGACCTTGTGCAGCTTGACCATCAGCGCGCTGGAGAAGGTGTTCAGCGCCATCTTCTGGGCGCTGCCGGCCTTCAGCCGCGTGCTGCCCGAGATCACCTCGGGGCCGGTGTCCAGCGTGATGCCGATCTCGGCGGCGGCGGTCACCGGCGCATCGGGGTTGTTGGCAAAGCCGATGGTCAGGGCGCCGGCCGCGCGGGCGGCCTTCAGGGCGCCCAGCACATAGGGCGTGCCGCCCGAGGCCGCCAGGCCCAGCAGCACGTCGTCGGGGCCCACGTTCACGTTCTGCAGATCGCGCGCGCCCTGCTCGGCATCGTCCTCGGCGCCCTCCACCGCGACGAACATCGCCGATTCGCCGCCGGCCAGCAGGGCCACGGCGCGCTCGCGCGGCCAGGAGAAGGTGGGCGGCAGCTCGACGCTGTCCAGCACGCCCAGGCGCCCCGAGGTGCCGGCGCCGGCATAAAGCAGGCGGCCGCCGGCCTGGATGCGCGGCAGGGCGGCCAGCACGGCCGCGGCCAGCTGCGGGCCGGCGGCGCGCACCGCGTTGACGGCCTCGACCTGGTCCTCGATGAAGACGCTGATCAGCTGGGGCAGCGGATAGAGATCCAGATCCGGATGGGCGCTGCTGGGCGTCTCGGTCTTCAGCATGGGGGTCCTTGGTCGGCTGTCGGGTAGCGTCTTGACTCTAATGGTCTAGAAATGGTCTGGCTAATGAAAGCAGGGCTTGGCCCCATAACTTGAGGTAATCGAAAAATAAACAGCGGCCGGCGACGCCGGGCCCGCGGGCCGCTGTCAGTCCGGCATCCGCAGCAGGCGCGGCGGGGCGATGCGGCATTCGTCGCAGTTGCCGCCCGGCCCGCTGCGGTCCAGCACCAGGAAGTCGCTGACCGCCTCCAGCGCCAGCAGCGGGTGGTGCCAGACCCCGGGCGCGTAGTTGACGCCCTGGTCGCCCGCGGCCAGAAAGGCTCGCAGCTCGCCGGCCGCGGGCGCCGTGCCAGGTCTTGCCACCACGACCAGATAGGGTCGGCCCGACAGCGGCACGAAGGCCTGCGAGGCCAGCGGGTGGCGCTCCAGCATCTCGATGCGCAGCGGCAGGCGGCGCGGCTGGGCGCGGAAGATGCTCACGATCAGGCGGCCGTCCGGCCCGGGCTGCAGCCGTGCCAGGTCGTGATAGCGCTCGGTGCTGCCGCCGTTGATGGGGAAATGGCGGGCCGCGGCGTCGACCGCGATCAGCTCGCCGAAGGGCGCGAAGGCGGCGGCGCTCAGGGCTTCGACCGGCAGCGCGGGCTCGGGGGCGTCGGCACTCATGCGCGCCACTGTAGCCCAGCCGCCGCAGAGGGCGCCGGATGCGGCGCACGGCGCCGATTTCGGCGATCATGGCGCGTCGACCGCTTCCGGACCCGCCATGCCCGCATCCCTTCGCCGCGGCCTGTTCGCCGCCCTGCTCGGCGGCCTGCTGCTGCCCGCCCATGCCGCGCTGCCGGTGGGCGCGGCGGCGCCCGACTTCGCGACCGAGGCCGCCGTCGGCGGCGAGGCCTTCCGCTTCAGCCTGGCCGCCGCGCTGAAGGAGGGGCCGGTGGTGCTGTACTTCTATCCCAAGGCCTTCACCAGCGGCTGCACCATCGAGGCCCACCGCTTCGCCGAGGCCACCGAGGAGTTCAAGCGGCTCGGCGCCACCGTGATCGGCATCTCCAACGACGACATCGCGACCCTGAAGAAGTTCTCGGTCGAAGCCTGCCGCAACAAGTTCGCGGTGGCGGCCGATGCCGGTGCCCGGGTGATGAAGGCCTACGACGCCGCCCTGCGCCTGCTGCCCGGGACGGCCGACCGCATCTCCTACCTGATCACCCCCGACGGGCGCATCGCCTCGGTGTTTGCCAGCCTCAGTCCCGACGGGCATGTGGAGGCGATGATGAAGGCGGTGCGCGAATGGCGCGGCCGGCAGAAAACATGATCCCGGTTAAGCCCCTGTTAAGCGCGGCGGCCGAGCATGGCCGCATGCGTCTTGCCCACAGCCTCCTCGTCCCCTGCCTGTTCGCCGCCCTGGCTCCCATCGCGCGGGCCCAGCCCGAGGCGCCGATCGCGGAGGGCGCCCGCTACCTGCTGGGCGTGGCCCTGCTCGAAGGCCCGGAATACGCTGGCTCCGACCGGCGCGAGCTCAAGCTGCGGCCGCTGTGGGCCTACCAGCACGGGCGCTTCCGCATCAGCACCTCGCGGGCCAACGGCCTGCTGGGCTTCGGTTCCGAGGCCAGCGGCCCGGGCGCCAGCGCCGACCTGCTGAGCAGCGAGCGCTTCAAGCTGGGCGTGGCCCTGCGCATCGACAGCGGCCGCAGCAGCGGGGATTCGCCGCGCCTGGCCGGCCTGCCCGACATCAAGCGCACCCTGCGCGGCCGCATCTACGCCGCCTACTCCTTCGACAAGCATTGGTCGGTGTCGGCCAGCCTGTCGCCGGACCTGCTGGGCCACAAGGGCGGCACCCTGGGCGGCCTGGACCTGGGCTATCGCGCCCGCCTGGGCGCCGATACCGAATGGACGGCCGGGGCCGGCCTGTCCTTCGGCGACCGCCAGAACATGCGCAGCTATTTCGGCGTCAGCGAGGCCGCGTCGGCGCAGAGCGGGCTGCCGGTCTTCGCGCCGCGCAGCCTGGCGCGCGACCTGCACGCCGGCCTGGGCCTGACCACGGCGCTGGACCGGCATTGGCTGGGCTTTGCCGGCCTGGGTGTCTCGACCCTGCTGGCCGATGCCGCCGACAGTCCGCTGACCCACAAGAAGAACAGCGTGTCCGGCTCGCTGGGCGTGGTCTATCGCTGGCTGCCCTGAGCGCTGGCGGCGGGCGTGAAGCTGAGCCGGTAGCAGCTGTCGAAGCCCGGCGGCGGCGTCACCGCGGCGAACGCAGCGCCGTGCACGGCCGCCACTTTCTCCACCACGCGGTGCCCCAGGCCCAGGCCCAGGGTCTGCAGCCGGCCGGCGCGCGGCGGCTCGGCCGCCGGCGCGCTGCTGGCGGGGCCGCTGTCGCAGACCTGCAGCCAGCCCTGGGCCGCATCCAGCTGCACCTCCACCAGGCTGCCGGCCGCCGTGTGGCTCAGCGCGTTCTCGATCAGGTTGCGCAGTGCCAGTTCCAGCAGCACCGGATGGCCCTGCAGGGCAAAGCGCTCCGAGCCGCTGAGGGCCAGCTCGTGGCCGCTGGCCAGCGCCGGCTGCACATAGTCGGCCAGCACGCGGGCGGCCAGCTCACCGAGATCCAGGGTCTGGGCCGCTTCCGCCAGCTCGGTGCGGCTGGCACGTGCCAGCGCCAGCAGCTCGGTCAGGACCTGGCCGGTGCGCAGGGCCTCGTGCTCGATGCGGTCCAGTGCCAGCTCGCGCTCGGCCTCGTCCAGCGGCGCGCGCAGGCTGCGCGCGTTCAGGGCCAGCGAGGCCAGCGGCGTGCGCAGCTCGTGCGCCAGCTCGCTGGCCAGCTCCTGCTCGCGCGTCAGCGCGGCGCGGTAGCGCGCGCTCAGCGCATTGATGGCCTCGACGACGACGCGGAACTCCTGCTGCCGGTCGGCCAGCGGCAGCGGCGCCGGCCGGCGCGGGTCCAGCGCATGCACCTCCTCGGAGAGGGCGTGCAGGGGGCGCAGGCCGCGCCGCAGCGCCAGGCCCAGCGCCAGCGCGACCACCGGCAACAGCCACAGCCCCGGTTCTGCCACCTGGCCGGCAATGTCCCAGGCCAGCTCGTCGCGTTCGGCGATGCTCAGCAGCACCATCACGCGGCGCTGGCGCAGGGCATCCCAGCGCGCAAAGCTGCGCCAGGAGCGACCGTCCAGCTGCAGGGTGGCGAAGCCCTCGCCGGCGTCGAAGGGCGGGGCGCTGGCGCCGCCGGTCTGGCCGATCAGCCGGCCCTGGGCGTTCCAGACCAGCACGCTGAGGCTTTGCTGGTAGTCGTGGCTCTTCATGGCCGACCCGGCGTCGATGCGGCCGCGCGGGGTGACGAAGTCGTTGTCGTCCTCGCTCAGCAGCAGGGTGGCGACGCTGGCCAGATGACCGTCGGTCAACTCGTCGGCCTCGTGCACCCCGGTCTGGAAGCCGAAGACGACGAAGCTGCCCCAGACCAAGGCCAGGGCGCCCAGCACCCAGGCCAGCAGATGGCCCAGCAGGGTGCGCTGGCTCATCGGGCGCGCTCCATGCTGCCGGGGCTCATGGCTCCGCGCCGGGCTCGACCGGCACGAAATAGCCGACGCCGCGCACCGTGCGTATCAGCTGCTCGCCCAGCTTGCGGCGCAGATGGTGGACATGGACCTCGATGGCATTGCTGCCCAGGGCCTGGTCCCAGTTGTAGAGGCTGGCCTCCAGCTGCTGGCGCGACAGCACGCGCGGCCGCACCTCCAGCAGGGCCTGCAGCACGCCGAACTCGCGCGCCGACAGCTCGACCTCGGCGCCGGCGCGCCGCACGCTGCGCTTGGCCGGGTCCAGCTCGATCTCGCCGCAGCGCAGCAGCGGCTGGGCGCGCCCGGCGGCGCGGCGGCGCAGCGCGCGCATGCGGGCGGCCAGCTCCTCGGCGTCGAAGGGCTTGGTGACGTAGTCGTCGGCGCCCATGTCCAGGCCGGCGATGCGCGAGGCCATCTGGTCGCGCGCCGTCATGATCAGCACCGGGGTGTGCGGGTCTGGCAGCTTGCCGGCGGGGCTGTGGCGTAGCTTCAGCAGCAGCTCGCTGCCGTCGCCGTCCGGCAGGCCCAGGTCCAGCAGCACCAGCTCGAAGGGCTCGGCGCGCAGGGCCGCCCAGGCCGCCGCGATGCTGGCCGCGCCGTCGACGGCATAGCCGTGCTGGCGCAGGTGAGTCCGCAGGCCCTGGGAAATACCCTCGTCGTCTTCGACCACCAGTACACGCATACCCCCATTGTGCCCGGCGGCCCCGCAGATAAGAGTCGCTTAAGAAGATTGGATCACCATGAAGAGGCAATGAATAGACTCGAACCGCAGTTCAGGATCGGCCTGGCCACCGTGGCCATGCTGGGCCTCCTGCTCCTCTGGGATGCCAGCGGCCAGGATCTGGCGCTGGCGCGCCTGTCCGGCGGCGCCGCCGGCTTCGCGCTGCGCGAGAACTGGCTGCTCAGCGGCCTGATGCACCAGGGCGGGCGCCTGCTGGCCTGGCTGCTGGTGCTGCTGCTGAGCCTGGGCCTGTGGTGGCCGCGCGGCTTTCTGCGCCAGCTGCCCTGGTCGGCGCGGCTGCAGCTGGTGCTGTCCTGCTGGCTGGCGGTGCTGACGGTCTCCCTGCTCAAGGGGGCCAGCGCCACCAGCTGCCCCTGGGACCTGCGCGAGTTTGGCGGCGTGGCCCAGTACCTGCCCCACTGGTCCGGCTTCTGGCGCGGCGACGGCGGTGGCGGCCACTGCTTCCCGGCCGGCCATGCCTCCTCGGGCTTCGCCTTTGTCGGCGGCTACTTCGCGCTGCGCGACAGCGCGCCCAGGCTGGCGCGGCGCTGGCTGCTGGCCGCCCTCGCGGCCGGCCTGCTGCTGGGCCTGGGTCAGCAGCTGCGCGGTGCCCATTTCATGAGCCACACCCTGTGGTCGGGCGCGCTGTGCTGGCTCTCGGCCTGGGCGCTGGATCTGGTCTGGCGCGCCTGGGCGCGGCGCCGCGCCGTGGCGGTCGCGGCGGCCTGACTGAAACCCGCTTGAAACCGCGCCTGCCGGCGCGGCGCTAGCATGGCGGGCCTCGCAGCCCCCGGCCCGCCATGCCCCCCGTCGCCTCCTCCCGTCCACGCCTGTTCTCGCTGGCCTGGCCCCTGTTCATCGAGCTGCTGCTGGGCATCGCGGTGGGCATGGTGGGCACCCTGCTGGCGGCGCGCATCTCGGACAGCGCCGGTGCCGCCTTCGCCCTGGCCAACCAGGTCTCGGCCACCCTCTTCATCCTCTTTCGCATCATCGGCGCCGGCGTCAGCGTGGTGGTGACGCAAAGCCTGGGCGCCGGCCGGCGCGACCAGGCTCAGGCCCTGGCCCGCGCGGCCCTGGGCGCCAGCAGCTGGCTGGGCGGCATCACGGCCGGTACCGCGCTGATCGGTGCCGGCTCCCTGCTGCGCCTGCTGGAGGCGCCGCCCGAGGTCTGGCCGCTGGCCCGGCCTTTCCTGATGGCCCTGGCCCCGGCCATGCTGCTGGATGCCTGGAATGCCTCGATGGCCAGCGTGATGCGCGCCCATCTGCGCACCCGCGACACCCTGGCCGTGCTGGTCGCGATGCAGCTCGTCCAGCTGGCGCTGGCCGTGCCGCTGATGGCGCAGCTGGGCCTCCCGGGCTTCGCGCTGGCCCTGCTGGGCAGCCGCGGCCTGGCCTTGGGCCTGCATCTGTGGCTGTGGCGCGCGCGGCTCGAGATCCGGCCGCGGGCGGCCGACTGGTGGCGGCTGCGCCGGCGCGAACTGGCCGCGGTGCTGCATATCGGCCTGCCCGGCGCGGCCGAGAACATCGCCTACCGCCTGGCCTATATGGTCAGCATCGGCGTGGCCGGCAGCCTGGGGGCGGCGGCGCTGGCCACGCATTCCTATGCCTCGCAGCTGATGTACTTCGTGCTGCTCTCGGGCCTGGCCACCGGCTTCGCGGCCGAGATCGTGGTCGGCCACCTGATAGGCGCGGGCCGGCTGCACGAGGCCCATCGCCTGGTGCGGCGCGCGCTGGCGCGCGGCCTGGTGATCAGCGTGGCGGTGGCCACGGCCGCGGCCCTGGCCGCCCCCTGGCTGCTGCGCCTGTTCACGCGGGACCCGGCCATCATCGCCGCCGGCGGCACCCTGCTGTGGATCACCGTGCTGCTGGAGCCCGGCCGCACCTTCAACCTGGTCGTGATCAACGCGCTGCGCGCTGCCGGCGATGCGCGCTATCCGGTGGCGGCCGGCGCGGTCTCGATGCTGCTGGTGCTGGCCGGCGGCAGCTGGCTGCTGGGCAAGGTGCTGGGCCTGGGCCTGGTAGGCATCTGGATCGCCTATGCGGCCGACGAGTGGATCCGCGGCCTCTTGATGTGGCGGCGCTGGGCCACCCAGGGCTGGGTGCCGCATGCGCGCCGCGTGCACCGGCGGCTGCGCCCGAGCGCGGGCGCCTGAGGCCGCGGCCCATGAACGAGGGACAAGGGGGCAGGTCTTGCGGGGCCGGCCCCGGCGCCCGGGTGGCGCGGGGGCGGTAGAGGCAATACACTGGTTCGGCAGCCCTACCGCTGGAGAGTCGGACGCATGTCACTGATGTCGCCGGACGAGCCCATGATCAGGCCGCTGACGCAATGCCCTTATTGCGATCACGACAGCCCCGAGGGCTCCAAGTTTTGCAATGCCTGCGGCGCCGCCCTGCATCTGGTGCCCTGCCCGCATTGCGGGGCCGTCAACGACGTCAGCAAGATGGACGAGTGCGGCAGCTGCCATGGCGATCTGCGCGTGGCGCGGGCCCGCGCGCCGCGCCCCAGCGAACCGGTGGCCGAGGCCCATGCCGAAGCCGCCACGACGACCGAGCTGGCAGCGTTGACGCCCGTCTATGCGCTGGACCCGGCTCCCGCACCGGCGCCCGAGGCGGCCCGCTTGCACTCGCCAGGTCGCGGGTGGCCCGGCCTGGCCTGGGGGCTGGCCGCGCTGGCATTGCTGTTGCTGCTGGCGGCGTTGGGCTATCGGCAGTGGAGGCCGGGCAGCCAGCCCGCCGCGGCCACCGACGCTGCCGTCCCGGTGCCGGCCCGCGAAACAACGACCCGTGAGATGCCGGCCCGCGAGGTACCGGCCCGTGACGTGCCCGCCGCGGTCCCGGTGGAGGCCGCGCCCCCTGCGCAGGAGTTCCCGAAGGCCGCCGCGGCGCCGGCCAGCGCGACCGTGCTCCCCTCGGATGCCGCGGTGGACAACCCGGGGCGGCCGGTGGCCCGGGCAGCCCCCAGGCCGCCGCGCCCGGCGCCGGCCGCGGCGCGTCTCCCCCAGGGGCCGGAGCAGCAGGAGCTGCAGCAAAACAGCCACCGGGTCGAGGACCCGGTGCTGCGTCCGACCCGTCCCGCCCCGCCATCCGGCCCCTGCACCGAGGCCGTGGCGGCGCTGGGTCTTTGCTCTCCGGAAGCCCGCCCCAGGAGTCCCTAGCATGTCGCCTCGCAAACTCGCCGCTGCCGCCCTGACCACCCTGGTCGCCCTGCTGTGCCTGACGCCGGCGTCGCCGCTGCGTGCCGCCGCGGTCGACTACAAGATCGTCACCGCCTCCGACAAGGGCACCTACTACGCGATCGGCAAGGATCTGGCCAGGTTCGTCGCGCCCGATGCCGGCATCAATCTGGAGGTGCTGGCCACCTCGGGTTCGGCCGCCAACGTCAAGCTGCTGCGCTACGAGCCGGGCGTCAAGTTCGCGGTGGTGCAGGCCGACGTGTTCCAGGCCTTCGTCGACCGCTCGGGCAACGGCAACCCCGAGGCGGCGGCGCTGATCCGGCCGCTGCGCGTGATCATGCCGCTCTACAACACCGAGATCCATTACATCGTGCGCGCCGACTCGCCGCTCAACTACCTGCACGACCTGAAGGACGCGAAGATCAACGGCGGCCTGGTCGGCAGCGGCGCGGCGCTGATCACGCACACGCTCTACCGCATGATGTTCGGCGCGCCCATGCCCGAGGCGCAGGCCACCTTCATGTCCAACGAGGAGGCCCTGGTCAAGCTGATCGGCGACAAGTCGGTGGACGTGGTGGTGGTGGCCGCGGGCCAGCCGGCGCCGCTGATCGCCAACATGAAGCCCGAGGCGCAGAAGTTCATCAAGCTGCTGAAGTTCGATCCCGAGCACCCCTCGGCCAAGCTGCCGCTGACGACCTACACGCCGGCCACGGTGCGCGCCGCCAGCTACCCCAACCTGCTCACCGAAGACTTCACGACCATCTCGGTCGGCGCCTTCCTGGTGACCTACGACTACAACCTGAAGGGCACGGTGGAGAGCTTCCGCAGCTTCGGCCGCGCGCTGTGCCAGAACTTCGAGCGCCTGCAGGAGCAGGGCCACCCGAAATGGCGCGAGGTCAGGCTGAACCTGCCCGAGCTGGGCCAGGGCTGGACCTACTACCCGCCCACCGCGCGCGAGCTGCGCAGCTGCACGCCGAAGAAGCGCTGCTCCAACGAGGAACGCATCCTGGGCCTGTGTAACTGAGCCCCCGGCCGACGACTCAGGACGCGGCGGCGCCCAGCTCCTCGCGCAGCCAGTCGCGCAGCGCCAGCAGCGGCGGCCAGTCACGCAGCGCGGCCGGATAGGCCAGGTGATAGGGCTGGGCCTGGGCGTAGCTGATGCTCAGCTTGGAGAGCCGCTGCAGGCGGCCGTCGCGCAGCGCGTCGGCGGCCAGGATCTCGCGCGCCAGCGCGATGCCGATGTCCTGCTCGGCCGCCTGCAGCATCAGGCCGGCATCGTTGAACACCGCGACCGGCGTGATCTTGCGCTGCACGCCGGCCTGGGCGAACCAGCTTTCCCACAGCTCGGCATGGCCCAGCAGCGGCTCGCTGCCGAAGCAGCTCTCGTGCGGCTCGGCGTGTCGTTTCCTGCCGTTCAGGCCCAGGCGTCTCGCGGCGGCCGGCGAGCCGACGACGACCAGCGGCGCCTGCGTGCCGATCAGTTCCTCCGATTCCAACCCCGGCCAGGGGCCGCGCCCCTGGCGGATGCCGGCATGGAAGCCCTCGCGCCCGAGGTCCACCAGCTGGGCCGAGGCGCTGATCTCCAGCGCCAGGCTGGGATGGCGCTGGCGCCAGCGCTGCATGCGCGGCAGCAGCCAGCGCTGGGCGAAGGAGGGCAGCACCGACAGGCGCAGGATCTGGGCGTCCAGGCAGGCCGCGTCGGCGGCCGCCGTGACGCCGCGCTCCAGTTCGGCCAGGGCCTTGTTGACGCTGGCCAGCAGGGCCTCGCCGGCGCTGTTCAGCACCAGGCGGCGGCCGCGCCGCTCGAAGAGGGGGTGGCCCAGCTGGGTCTCCAGCGCGCGCAGCTGGTGGCTGACCGCGCTGTGCGTCAAGTGCAGGCGCTCGGCCGCCGCGCGCAGGTTCTGCAACTGGGCGATGACGCGGAAGGTGGGCAGGGTGTTGAGTGGCAGGCGGGCCATGGCGGCTTGGTTTGCTGGTTAGAAATTTCGACCAAAACGGAAAAAAACGATCAATTCCTTTGCCCAGCGTGGCGGCCTATTCTGAGCGCACTTTCCGCTTTCCGCCAGGAGCCCGCCATGAGTGTTCTTCACCCGCCCTGCCTTCCCCCCGGCCTTGCCAGGCCGGTGCCGACCCAAAGCCCGCGCTGGCTGCGCCTGTGGGCGCCGCTGCGCGATGCGCTGGTGGCCAGGACACCGCCCCCGCTGCAACAGGTGCGGGAACTCGATGACCGCACGCGCCGCGACATCGGCTGCGCGCCGGCCGATCCGCTGCGGCCCGAAGCCGGTCGGCCGGCCAACCGCATGCCCCACTTCTGGTGAGCGCGGCGATGCACGACGATTGCCATGCCAAGACCGCCGTGGTGCAGGCCCAGCTGGAGGCCTACAACGCCCACGACCTGCCGGGGCTGCTGGCCTGCTATGCCGAGGATGCGCGCCAGTACGCCTGGCCCGGCGAACTGCTGGGCAGCGGCCATGCCGAAATCGGCGCGCGCATGCAGGCGCGTTTCCAGGACCCGCTGCTGCAGGCTCGCCTGCTGCAGCGCAGCGTGATGGGCGATCTGGTGATCGACCACGAGCTGATCACGCGCAGCGGCCCCCTGGGGCCGGAGCAGGTCGAGCTGGTGGCGGTCTACGAGCTGCGGGACGGTCGCATCCGGACGGCGCTGTTCCGCTTCGGCGCGCAGCGCTAGGCGGGCTGCCGGCGCATGAAGCCCAGCAACTCGTCGGTGGGCATGGGCCGGGCGAACAGATAGCCCTGGGCATAGGCGCAGCCCAGCGCCCGCAGCTGCTCGGCGGCCTGCTGCGTTTCCACGCCCTCGGCCACGCAGGCCAGTCCCAGGTTGCGGGCCAGGCCGATGATGGCCTCGACGATCATGCGGCCGCGCCCCGGGGCGTCCTGATCCAGCAGGAAGCTCTTGTCGATCTTCAGCTTGTCCACCGGGAAGCGGGTCAGGTAGGACAGGCTGGAGTAGCCGGTGCCGAAGTCGTCGATCGACAGGGTAACGCCCAGCTGCTTGAGCCGCGTCACCATCTCCAGCATGCGGCCGGGGTCGCTGATCAGGATGGACTCGGTCAGCTCCAGCTCCAGCCGCGCGGGTTCCAGCCCGCTGTCGGCGAGAGCCGCACCGACCACGGCATCCAGCTCGCCCTGGCGGAACTGCAGGGCCGAGAGATTGACGGCCACCCAGGGCTTGCGCCCGCCGATGGCCGGCCAGCGCTGGGCCTGGCGGCAGGCCTCGCGGATGACCCAGGCGCCGATCGGCACGATCAGGCCGCTCTCCTCGGCCACCGGGATGAACAGCGCCGGCGGCATCAGCTGGCCGTCCGGGCGGCGCCAGCGCAGCAGGGCCTCGGCACCGATCAGGCGGCCGCTCGCCAGCTCGATCTGCGGCTGGAAATGCAGCTCCAGCTCGCCGGCTTCCAGCGCGCGGGCCAGGCCGCTCTGCAGGCGGATGCGGTCCAGCGCCTCACCCTGCATGCTGGCGTCGAAGAAGCCATGGGTGTTGCGCCCGCTGGCCTTGGCGCGGTACATGGCCGCATCGGCGCAGCGCTGCAGGGTCTCGAGATCCTGGCCATGCGTGGGGTAGAGCGCGATGCCGAAGGAGGCCGAGACGCGCAGCTCGGCACCCTCGATGAGCACCGGTGCGCTCAAGCGTGCCTGCAGGGTGGCCAGCACCGGCAGCACATCCTGCGGGCCGTCCAGGTCCTTCAGCACGATCAGGAATTCGTCGCCGCCCAGGCGGCCCACGGTGTCGGTCTCGCGCAGCGCCTCGCGCATGCGCTGCGCCGCGGTGGCCAGCAGCTGGTCGCCGGCGCCATGGCCCAGCGAATCGTTGACGGTCTTGAACTGGTCCAGGTCCAGCAGCAGCACCGCCACCAGGCGGCCGCTGCGCCGGGCCTCGGCGATGGCCTGGCTCATGCGATCCTGCAGCAGGGCGCGATTGGGCAGTCCGGTCAGCGGGTCGTGATAGGCCAGGAATTCCAGGCGCTGCTCGGCGCTGCGGCGCACCGCGATCTCCTCGCTGAGGCGCTGATAGGGGGCGCGCACCGCGAAGACGAAGACGGCGCGGTAGATGAACCAGTAGGCGACGATTTTGTAGGCATGGCCCAGCAGGCTGAAGATGTCGTTGACATTGGCATAGAGCGTGAAGCACAGCTCGCTGAGCACCGTGATCAGGGCGGCCAGGGCCAGGTCGGCGCGGTCGTACTCGCCGCT
>Ga0255338_1001687_pt1 | contig 39044 bp, 34 predicted proteins | sample MeOH1_35cm_T4_19_FD_203715 | JGI IMG/M metagenome (GOLD analysis project Ga0255338, IMG submission 203715) | Sandy soil microbial communities from University of British Columbia, Vancouver, Canada - MeOH1_35cm_T4_195 | ecosystem: Engineered > Artificial ecosystem > Sand microcosm > Unclassified ... | reverse complement strand
GTCGCTCGATTTGAAATCGGCGCATATGTGCATGTCGCGCGTGACCATCGAGCCGAGGAAGCCGACGTGCGTCCAGACGCAGCCCTTGGGCTTGCCGGTGGTGCCCGAGGTGTAGAGCAGCACGGCTGGCGCGTCGGCGGCCATCTCGGCGGTCGGCATGTCATCGGGCTGGGCGGCGACCAGGTTGGCCCAGTCGTGGTCGCGTCCCGGCGTCATCGGGCATGGGGACGCTTCGCCCAGGTGGCGCAGCACCACCACGTGCTGCACACTGGGTACCTCGCGCAAGGCTTCGTCCAGCACCGACTTCATGACGCCGGGGGTGTCGCGCCGCCAGGTGCCGTCCACCGTCAGTACCGCCTTGGCTTGGCCGTCGTTCAGACGGGCGACGATGGGTTGCGGCCCGAAGCCCGAAAACAAGGGCATCAACACGGCGCCGATCTTCAGGACGGCAAAGAACGCGACAAAGGTCTCCGGCAGGTTGGGCAGGTACAGGCCAACCCGGTCGCCCCGAGCAATGCCCAGCAACTGCAACGCTCCGGCCAGGCGGCAGACCTCGGCGTCAAACTCACGGTAGCTCAAGCTCCTGCGGTTCTTCGGGTCTTCGCCCTCCCACACCAGGAAGGTCTGGTCCCACACAGGCGTTCCGCGGTGCCGGTCCAGGCAGTTCAGCACGATGTTGGTGGTGCCGCCGACACACCAGCGCGCCCACTCGATGCCGCGCGAGGCGTCGAGCATCTGCGTGTAGGGTTGGTAGAAGCGCATGTCGCAAAAGTCGAACACCTCTTGCATCAGCCAGGCCGGATCGGCATCGGCGCGAGCGCTCAGGCTCTCGAAGCTCGATTCGCCCACTTCGTGCAAAAAGGCGGTCAGGTTGGACTGCGCCATCAGTTCAGGGGTGGGCATCCAATCAAACGGTTGTTTGGTAGAATTCATGTCGCAATCCTATCCGAACGTCGTATTGGAGTCCAGCGGTGCGGTCTCTGCGCGTCGTTCTTCTCGGTAACTCTACGCAGTCAGAAAGGCAGTCTATCCGTGGATGTTGATGAAGCGATTCGCAGCCGAAAATCGGTCAGACGGTTTCTACCCACGTCCGTTCCTTCCTCGGTTGTGCAGCACATTCTGAGCTTGGCGGCGCGAGCCCCGAGTGGCAACAACGTGCAGCCGTGGAAAGTGTATGCGGTGGCGGGCGATTCCCGGCAGCGTCTGTGCAATGCCTTCATTGAGGCGGCCACGCACGAGCCAGACCGCCACCAGCCTGAGTATGCCTATTACCCTACCACCTGGGTCGAGCCCTATCTGGATCGTCGGCGGCGCTGCGGCTTTGGCCTGTATGCCAGCCTGGGCATAGCCCGCGACAACGCGGCGGCGCGAGAGCATCAGATGCTGCGCAACTACCTGTTCTTCGACGCGCCGGTAGGGCTGCTCATCACGCTCGACCGCCGCCTGAACACCGGCAGCTTCATGGACCTGGGCATGTTTATCCAGAACATCCTGGTAGCCGCGCGTGCGCAAGGTTTGCATACCTGTGCGCAGGCAGCGATTGCCTGGTACCACAAGGTGGCGCGCCTCCACCTTCCGATGGGCGACCACGAAATCCTCGCCTGCGGCATCGCCCTCGGACACGAGGATCTGTCGGCCCCGGAGAACGCCTTCGTCACCGAACGAACCGATGTGGAGACGTTTGCCAGCTTCCATGGTTTCAACGCCGCACGCTGAACAAAAACCATCATGGAAAACATCAAATCCGCACCCTCGTCACGCACGCTCCGCGGTAAAACGGCGATCATCGGCTCCGGTATTTCCGCGGTCGGCCGCGTGCCGGGCAAGAGTGCGCTCGCGCTGGCCGCCGACGCGGCAGGCAAGGCGCTGGCCGACGCTGGCATCGGCAAGCACGAGGTCGATGGCGTGCTTTCAAGCTCCGCCTTTGCCTCGCCGTTTCATCGCTTCAGCGTCGCTTTCAGTGAATACCTGGGCATCCAGCCCACGTTTTCCAACACGCTGCAGGTCTCCGGCGCCACGGCGGCCACCATGTTCAACATTGCTGCTGCCGCCGTTGTCGGCGGCCTGGCCGACACGGTGCTGGTGGTGGGCGGCGACAGCTTGCTGACCGGTCTGTCACCCGACCTTGCCTTGCGCTCGATGACCGAAAGCCGGGACCAGCAGTACGAAATGCCCTTCGGCATACCCGTGGCCAACACCTTCGCCATGACCGCGCATCGGCATATGAAGGAGTTCGGCACAACCTCCGAGCAGTTTGCCAAGGTGGCGGTGATTCACCGGGAACACGCGCGCCGCACGCCGGGGGCGCAGATGACCGATCCGCTGAGCGTCGATGACGTGCTGAATTCCGGCTGGGTGACTACGCCCTACCACAAGCTCGATTGTTCGCTCATCTCTGACGGCGCAGCAGCCTTTATCGTCACCTCGGCTGAGCGCGCCAGGACGCTGGGAATCGCCAAGCCCATCTACATCCTCGGCGGTGGCGAATGCTACACGCACGAGCACATCTTCCTGATGCCCTCGCTGACCACCACGGGCGCGGTACAGTCGAGCGCCAAGGCCTACGCCATGGCCGGCTGCGGGCCGAAGGACATCGACGTGGCCGGGGTCTATGACTGCTTCACCGGCACGGTGATCATGATGCTGGAGGACCTCGGCTTCTGCCCCAAGGGCGAAGGTGGGCGCTTCGTCGCGGACGGGCAGATCACATATGGCGGCGCCATCCCCTGCAACACCCATGGCGGCCTGCTGTCGTTCGCGCACTCGGGCATGCCGGGCTCTCTGTTTCATTTCTACGAGGTCGTCAACCAGCTGCGCGGAAACTGCGGCGAGCGCCAAGTCGCTGGCGCTGAACTCGGCCTGGTGCACAGCCTGGGTGCCGGTTTTGCGACCAACGCCACCACCATCCTGGGAACGGAGGCCACGCTGTGATCAACCCAAAAGACGCCCACCTCAAGCCGCAGCCGATGCCGGATGCGGATTCGGAAATCTATTGGCGCGGCATTCAGGGGGGCAAGCTGCTGTTGCAGCACTGCCGAGCGTGCGGCCACGTGCAGGTCTACCAACAGGCAATCTGCCGTGAGTGCGGTAGCGAGCGCCTTGAGCACCGCGCCGTCAGCGGTCGCGCCAAGGTGCATTCGTTCAGCGTGGTTCACCGGGCACCCGGGCCGGCCTTCAAACAGGACACGCCCTATGCCGTGCTGCTGGTAGAACTCGAAGAAGGTCCGCGGATGATCAGCGCCTTCGTCGGTCCAGATCCTTCGGTAGTCACCTTCGACATGGCCGTCGAGCTGGTTTGCGAGCCCGTCGGTGGCGGTGTGTCGCTGCCGCGATTCCGTGCGGCCAGACCTCAAGCGTGAAACAGCGTCTTCGTCCGCCTTCTGAGCGTGTCTGAAGGCATGAGTCAACCCAAAGCGAGATCTCGCTGACCTCATTTCGCTGACCTCATTTCGCTGCGTCGTCCTTCCAGGGGGTAATCGAGGGGCTCCCCCTGACCACGCCCACAATTGCGCGGCGGGCGACTGAGCCCTTGTCCATGCACGATCGGATCGTGGCAATCGTTGCGCCGGTCGGCTATGGCAAGACGACATTGATGGGAGGATGATTTCGCGCTTACAAAGACGCCGACCCCGTGCAGGTGGGCCTCGACGCTTCCTGGCGCGACCAGGTGTTCTTTGTGCGCTCTTTGTTCAATGCATTCGGATGCCCGTCGGAGCCTGTCGCGATGGGTACATTGACGCGACGGCGGCGGTCGAGAGCGGCTTGCTGGCGTATTGCAGGCCCTTGGCCAACGTGGTCGTCCCATGGTGCTGTTCTTCGACGATGTGCATGTGTTGCGAGGCAGCGAGAGCGCTCACACCCTGAGCCGTCTGTTGGTGGCTGCACCCGGCCATGTGAGGTTCGCCGCTTGCGGCCGCGACGGGATGGACTTCGATCTGGCCGTGCCGACCGCGCGCGACTGGTAAGCTGGGTGACACAGCGCGAACTGAGGCTCGACGCGCAAGAGGTGCGAGAACTGGTAAGGCGGCGCCTGGGGGCAGTCGCCCAGGGCAGCGGCGGCCTGCTCGGCCACGTCGGCCGGGGTGTCGCCGGGCGCGGCCTGCCGGGCGTCGGGGCTGGGCACGTTGGCGGCCAGGCGCCACGCCGACGAACCGACACGACCAACTGCACACGCCCGACCACGTGATGCTCGCCGGCTTCACCCACGCGCCGGTGGTGGAGCTGTCCGAGCGCTTGTCCGCCGCCACTGGGGTGGGCCATGCCTTCTACGGCAGCAACGGGGCGAGCGCCACGGAGATCGCGCTGAAGATGAGCGCGCACCAATGGCGCAACCCAGGCCGATCAGCGTGGCGCGGATGACGGGGTGGTTGTGCCCGAACAGGTTGACCCACCAGGAGCTGATCGCATCCAGATGGCGCCGGCCTTCACGGTCGCGCAACCACACGCCCTGCGCCCGCGCCACGGGAATCAGCGGCAACGCAGCACCCTCGGGCGCGTGCAGGTTCATCTGGGTGCAGGGATGCCACACCGCAGCCAGGCTGCGCTGGCGTCAGGCGTCGTTGGTCGACACGGGCAGCATCAAAGCTCGGCTCCCAGGGGCAGGATGACCGGGTCACCGGCCTATGGACCGGCGGGGCTTGCTGCGGGTCTCGACAATGCGGATGGCGGCGTCGGGGAACACGAGTTGGGGCACGGCCACGTCGAGCTGGTCTTCGTGAATCATGCCGAAGGCCGCGATGATCACCAGATCGCCCACGCTGGCGCGCGGGTTGCCGAACCGTTGAGCGAGATGATGCCGCTGCCGCGCGGCGACTTGATGGCGTGGGTGATGAAACGCTCGCCGTTGTTGACGTTCCAGATGTGGACCTGTTCGTTGGGGCGGATGTTGCTCGCCTCCAGCAGGTCTTCGTCGATGCCGCAGGAGCCTTCTTAGTACAGCTCGCAGTGGATGACGGTGGCGCGGTGGATTTTGAATTTCAGCAGTGCGCGGGACATGGTCGTGGTCGTCAGGCGCCCATGGTGTGGCGCGCTTGCATGCCCAGGCGCTGCAGCAGCGCGCGGTCGTGTTCGATGTCGGGGTTGCCGGTGGTCAGCAGCTTCTCGCCATAGAAGATCGAATTGGCGCCGGCCGCGAAACACAGGGCCTGCACCGCATCGCTCATCTGCTGGCGCCCGGCCGACAGGCGAACCCGGGCCCGTGGCATGGTGATGCGGGCGACCGCGATCATGCGCACGAACTCCAGCGGGTCCAGTTCGGCCTGATCGGCCAGCGGCGTGCCTTCCACCTTGACCAGGTTGTTGATCGGCACCGATTCGGGGTAGTTGGGCGCCAGGTTGGCCAGTTGGGCGATCAGCGCAGCACGCTGCACCCGCGTCTCGCCCATGCCCACAATCCCGCCACTGCAGACACGGACACCCGCCCCGCGCACGCGTCGCAGGGTGTCGAGCCGGTCGTGGTAGTCGCGCGTGGTGATGATGTCGCCGTAGAAGTCGGGGGCACTGTCCAGGTTGTGGTTGTAGTAGTCAAGCCCAGCGTCGCGCAGTGTTTCGGCGTGGCCCTCATTGAGCATGCCCAAGGTGGCGCAGGCCTCCAGGCCCACGTCCTTGACCGCGCGCACCAGCTCGGCCACGGCTTCCACATCGCGGTCCTTGGGCGCGCGCCAGGCCGCGCCCATGCAAAAGCGCGTGGCGCCGGCCGCCTTGGCGCGCACGGCTGCGTCGCGCACCTCTTCCACCGCCATGAGCTTGCTGGCCGCCACACCGGTCTCGTAATGCACCGACTGCGGGCAGTAGCCACAGTCTTCCGGGCAGCCACCGGTCTTGATCGACAGCAGGGTCGAGAGCTGGATTTCGTTGGGGTCAAAATGCTCACGGTGCACCTGCTGAGCCCGGAACAGCAGGTCGTTAAATGGCTGATCGAACAGCGCCGCTACGGCTTCGGTCGACCAGGCCCCCACGCTCAATGCCTCGGCAGTCTGCGGAGGTGATTGCACCCAGTGAATGGGTTCTTCACTCAGGATCGTGTCATTCATCGCGCAATACTCCAGTAGTGTCCAGCAAGATTCAATCGACAGGTCGACGCGGGCGCATCGTGCGTGCAAGGCCGGCCACAGCGCTTCAGGCGCCTTGTGGTCTGATGTGCCGGGTGGCCTCGTCTTCGACCCGCTGCCAGATCTCGACCGCCATCGGGTTCTTGCTCTCTTCCAGGATGTGCCCCACCAGCCCGATGGCACGCGCCAGGACGCCGATGCCGCGCACGATTTTCCATGGCAGCCCGAGCTCGCAGCTGATGGCGCCGATGGCGCCGGTCGCGTTGACGGGAAGCGACTTGCCAGCGGCGCGTTCGGCCTCGGCGCAGATCAGTTGTTCGAGCCGGATGTAGTCGCCGGAAAAACCGTTGTCCTTGGCGATCTGGAACAGGCGCGGGGCACGCGGATCGACCGGCTTGTGCAGCGGATGGCCGAGCCCCGGAATGATCTGGCCGCGCGCGCGGTAGGCCGCCACGGTTTCGCGCGCAATGCGCTCCAGATCGGCGTCGCGCGTGCCCGGCGGCAGCGCCTCGTACAGCATTTTGGCGGTGCCTTCGGTGCTGCCGACGAACACGCTGCCCAGACCGCACAATCCGGCCGCCACCGCCGCCTGCAGCGATTCGGGCGCACCGGCGTAAGTCAGTCGCGCGACAAGCGCACTCGGCGTGATGCCGTGTTCGACCAGCGTCACCGCGATGGCGTTAAATACGTTGGACTCCTGCGGCGTTGGCATGCGCCCGACGATCTGCAGGAAGGCCATATCACCCAGGTTGAGATGGCCGAGGATTTCGTCGGGCAGGCTTTTGCCGTGCACCTCAATGCGGTCGGGGGTACTCCAGGCAATGTCGGAGCGGATGGGTTTGTTCTTGCGGGTCATGAAAAATTCCAGTCGGTTTGGGGTGGGTTCAAAAAATCAGGCACTCAGACCCGCGTCGCGCAGCACGGCGCGCGCGCGCCGGACCACCGGCAGGTCCACCATCTGGCCGTCCACAGCCACGGCGGAACCACCCGCCGTTTCAAATGCTTTGCAGACGCGGCGCGCCCAGTCAAGCCGTTCAGGGCTCGGCGTGAACACCGCCTGGACGGTGGCCAGCTGCTTCGGGTGGATACACAGCTTGGCACCAAAGCCGAGTCGACGTGAGCGTTCGGTGTCGGCCTGCAAGCGTTGCAGGTCGTCGATGGCGGTGCTGACACCATCCACCGGCGCCGCCAGCCCGGCCAGCCGCGAGGCTAGCACCAGTTGGGAGCGGAAGGCCAGCAGCTCGATTTCCGTGCCATCGGGCGCACAGTCAATGCCCAGATCGAGCGCCAGATCGACGCTGCCAAAAGCCAGGCGGATCACGCCCGGCACGCTCGCAATGCTGTGAATTTCCTTAAGGCCGCGCGCCGACTCGATGATCGGCAACACGTCGTGATAGGTGGTTTCGACCACGGTGCACACGGCGTCGATGCCCTCGGCCTTGGGCAGCATCACCGCCGCCACGCCAGGATGGCGACACAGTTCGAGATCGTCTTCAAACCAGGGCGTACCAGCGGCATTGATGCGCACCACCAGCGGTGCCGACGCATCCAGCGCCGCCGCCAGCGCGTCGCGTGCGCGCGCCTTTCCCTCGGGGGCAACCGCGTCTTCCAGGTCAACAATCACCACGTCGGCGCCGCTGGCGCGCGCCTTGGCAAAACGCTCAGGCCTGTCTGCGGGCACAAAAAGGTAGGCCCGCGGCAGGGCATGGAGGCCGGGGTTGCCGGTCGCCATGCTCATGCCGCCAACCAGCGTTCGATGTGCGGCGCCTCGGCGACCGCCCAGACGCGCGCGATCAGCGCTTCCACCTCGGCAGGCGTGGCCCCCTGGCCGTAGGCCGCCAGGCGCTGCGCCTTGTCTTCCAGCTCGGCACGTGTCAGGGTGTTGCCGGGGTCGCCTTTGGGCTCATCGACCCGCGCGCTCAAGCTGCGGCCATCGCGCGTGCGCACCGTTACCTTGCCGATCCAGCGCTGCGGGTAGGCCTGATCGACCTCGGCGTCGAGCTGCATCGTCACGCGGTCGCGCAAGGCGGCCACGCGCGGCGCGAGGTAATGCGCTTCAAATTCATCCAGCCCGGCAAAGCCGTATTCGGCGGCCAGCGCCAGCACCGTGCCCATCGAGAACTTGGCCTGGTGCACGGTGGCGGGCACGGTGACGCGGCCCAGCACGTCGATGGCGCCCTGGTGCACATGGGTGGTCACCGCGGCAATATCGTCGGCCTCGAGCCCATGCGTCTGCATCAGCGCCAGCAGCGCGTCGGCGCAGGGGTGGGTGTGGCGGCACGAGGCGTGGAATTTGAACGAGGTTTCCGCCGTGGCCCAGCGCTGGCCCAGGCGGTCGGTCAGGCGCGCCGGATCGGCGTCGGTCGACATGCCCGCAGCCATGCCCTGGGCGCCTTCCAGAATCTGGCGCGCGCCGGTCAGCCCCTCGCGCGCCAAGTAGGCGCAAGCCAGGCCGCTGGACGCCGCATGCGCCGCGTGCAGTTGCTTGGAGTCGGCGGCGTCGCGCAAGAACTCCCACAGCCCGGCGGCTTGTGTGCCGGCGCTGCCGAAGGCATGCAGCATGGTGGCCGCATCGAGCTTGAGCAGCCGTCCGGCCGCCGCAGCGGCGGCCAGCGTGCCGGCGGTGGCCGTGGTGTGAAAGATGCGGTAGTGCGAGCGGCCCAGGAACTCGCCCACCCGAATGCCGACCTCATAGCCCGCCACGACGGCGGCCAGGAACTCGCGACCGCTGGCACCGATGTCCTGCGCGATGGCCAGCGCCGCCGGGAAAACGACGGCCGCGGGATGAAACACCGAGCCATTGTGGACGTCATCCTGCTCGGCGAAATGCGAGGCGGCCGCGTTGACCATCGCGGCGAAATGGGGCGAGGTGGTGCGGCGCGAGGTCAGCACCTCGGCGCGGCCCGAGGCCGGCCCCATGGTGCGGGCATAGGCTTCGATGGCCTCGACCGGCCGGGCGCCCTTGCCTGCCAGCGCGGAGGCGTACCAGTCGAGGAACAGGTCTTCGGTGCGGCGCAGCACCGACGTCGGAATGGTATCGAATGACAGATCGGCGGCAAAGGCAGCCAGCGCCGCGCTCGGGTTTGTATCCAGGGTCATGGCATCGGTCTCGCAGTCAGATGGCTTGGTCCGCACGCAGCCTGGCGATGTCAGTCTCGCCGTAGCCGAGCTCGGTCAGGATGGCTTCGGTGTGCTGGCCCAGCGCCGGCACCGGCCCCATCGGCGGCGGCTCGCTGCCACTGAGATGGTGCGGCGGGTACAGCGCCGGCAGCGGGCCGCCGGGCGAGTCGATCTCGGTCCAGCGCCCGCGCGCCGCGAGTTGCGGGTGCTTCCACAGGTCGGCCATCTCGTTGAGCCGGCCGTTGGCGATTTGCGCCGCATCCAGCCGCGCCACCAGTTGCGCCGCGGTCAGGGTGGCGCAGACGCCTTCGATGATGCCGCGCAGTGTCTCGCGCTGGGCCAGCCGGTTGGCGTTGCCCAGGTACTGTGCCGTCAGCTCGGGCAATTGCAACACCTGGTTGCAGAAGGTGGCCCATTCGCGGTCGTGCTGCACCGCCAGCACCACCTGCTTGCCATCGCCGCAGGTAAAGGGGCCATAGGGGTAAATGGCGGCGTGCGAGGCGCCTGCACGCAGCGGCGGCGGCTGGCCATCCAGCGTGTAGTAGAGCGGGAAGCCCATCCATTCGGACATGGCTTCGAGCATGGAGATTTCGAGCCGCTGGCCACGCCCCGTGCGCCCGCGCTCCAGCAAGGCGGCCAGCACGCTGCTGTAGGCGTACATGCCGGCGGCGATGTCGGCAATCGACAGCCCGGCTTTGGACGGCGTCTCCGGCGTGCCGGTCACCGACACAAAACCGGCTTCGCTCTGGATCAGCAGGTCATAGGCTTTTTTCTCGGTGTAGGCGCCGCCGTCGCCGTAGCCCGAGATGTCGCACACCACGATGCGCGGGTTGACCGGCGCCAGGCTGGCGTGGTCCAGTCCCATGCGCGCGGCAGCACCGGGCGCCAGATTCTGCACCAGCACATCGGCGCGCTCCACCAGCTTTTGCAGCACGGTGCGGGCATCTGGGTGCTTGAGGTCGAGCGTCAGGCTTTCCTTGGAGCGGTTGCACCAGACGAAGTGGGAAGCCGAGCCGTGGGCCCGGCTGTCGTAGGCGCGGGCGAAGTCGCCCTCGCCCGGGCGCTCGACCTTGATGACGCGCGCGCCGAGGTCGGCCAGCTGGCGGGTGCAGAACGGCGCGGCAATCGCGTGCTCCAGCGTGACGATCAGCATTCCTTCCAAAGGACGCATGGCAATTTCTTTCAGAATGAGCGCGGCAACCCGAGCACATGCTCGGCCACGTAGCTCAGGATCAGGTTGGTGGAGATCGGTGCCACCTGGTAGAGCCGGGTTTCGCGGAACTTGCGCTCGATGTCGTATTCGCAGGCAAAGCCGAAGCCGCCATGGGTCTGAATGGCGGTGTTGGCCGCCTCCCAGGAGGCTTTGGCGGCCAGGTACTTGGCCATATTGGCCTCTGCACCACAGGGTTGGTGGGCGTCAAACAGCTCGCAGGCACGCCAGCGCATCAGGTCAGCGGCCTCGGTCTCGATGTGGGCCTCGGCCAGCGGAAACTGCACTCCCTGGTTCTGCCCGATCGGGCGGTCAAACACGCGGCGCTCGCGGGCATAGCGGGCGCTGCGCTCGACGAACCAGCGGGCGTCGCCAATGCACTCGGCGGCAATCAGAGTGCGCTCGGCGTTCAGGCCGTCCAGGATGTACTTGAAACCTTTGCCCTCCTCGCCGATCAGGTTCTCGGCCGGGATTTCGAGGTTGTCGAAAAACAGCTCATTGGTCTCGTGGTTGACCATGTTGCGGATCGGGTTCACCGTCATGCCCTGGCCAATGGCCTGGTGCAGGTCAACGATGAAGATCGACATTCCCTCTGACTTGCGCTTTACATCCTTGAGCGGGGTGGTGCGTGCCAGCAAAATCATCAGGTCGGAATGCTGAATCCGCGAGATCCAGACCTTCTGGCCATTGACCACATAGCGGCCTTCCTGCTTGACCGCGGTGGTCTTGATCTTGGTGGTGTCGGTGCCTGTGGTCGGCTCGGTCACGCCCATGGACTGCAGGCGCAGATCGCCGCTGGCGATTTTGGGCAGGTAGCGTTGCTTTTGCTCGTCCGAGCCGTGGCGTAGCAAGGTGCCCATGTTGTACATCTGGCCGTGACAGGCGCCGGCGTTGCCGCCGCAGCGGTTGACCTCTTCCATCACCACCGAGGCTTCGGCCAGACCCAGGCCGGCTCCGCCATACTCCTGCGGAATCATCACCGCCAGCCAGCCGGCCCTGGTCAGCGCGTCCACACACGCCTCGGGGTAAGCACGGGCATCGTCAATCTTGCGAAAGTACTCGTCGGGAAAGCGTTTGAAAAGATCGCGCAGCGCGGCACGCAACTCGGGGTAACGTTCTTGGTTCATCATTTTCAGTCTCTAAAAATTCCCCGCCGAGCCGCGCAGGACAAAGGTTACCGGTTAGCGGAATTTGCTGAAGTCGGGCTTGCGTTTTTCAAGAAAGGCGCTGGCCCCTTCCTGCTGCTCGCCGGTGCTGAAATAATTGGGTGCCACTTCCTGGATCAGGTCGTTCATGTCCTTGCCCATGATCGGCGCCATGTGGTGGTAGAACGAACGCTTGACGATCTTCAGGCAGGTCGGCGACAGCGACAGCAATTCGTCGCAGTACTTCTGCACTTCTTCGTCGAGTTGGGCCATGGGCACCACCGAATTGGCCAGGCCCCAGTCGAACGCCTGCTTCGCGCTGTAGCGGCGGCACAGCATCCACAGCTCACGCGCCCGCTTGTGGCCAAGCACATTGGCCGCGTGCGAGACGATGTAACCACCGGCCGGTGAGCCGACGCGTGGCCCGTTCTGACCAAAGATCGCGTGCTCGGCGGCAATCGTGAAGTCACAAAAGTAGGCGATGTGGTGACCGGCGCCAATGGCATAGCCGTTGACGCGCGCGATCACTGGTTTGGGGCATTCGGCGATCTGGCGGTTGAAGTTGAATTCCAGGTCCTGCAGGCCGCTCTTGCCGCTGCTGTCGCCCTTTTCCCAATTGACATCACCGCCGACGCAAAAGGCGCGCTCGCCAGTACCGGTCAGCACGATCACGCCGACCTTCGGATCGTTGCCGGCCTGGGCCAGCAGTCGCTCCATGCCCTTGATCGTGTCGCCGGTGAACGCGTTGAGCGTCTTGGGCCGGTTGATGGTGATGGTGGCAACGAAATTTTTGACGTCGTAAATGACTTCCTGATCGCTCATGGTGTTTCTTCGTGAAAAGAGTTGGGGGAAATTAGCGGGTCTGCGTGGCGCGCACGCGTGCAAATTCAAGAAACCAGTCCAGGCTGGCGGGGTTGGCCAGCGCATCGCGGTTGACCACTTTGTCGATTGGCTGGCCGAGCAGCAGCTTCTTGATCGGCAGTTCGAGCTTCTTGCCGGTGAGCGTGCGCGGCACCTCAGCCACAGGAAACACCTCGTCCGGCACATGGCGTGGCGACGCGGCCACGCGGATGGCGCTCTTGATGCGCCCGATCAGCGCCTCGTCCAGCGCCACGCCCGGGCGCAGCACGACGAACATCGGCATATAGCTTTCGCGCCCCAGATATTCAAGGTCGACCACCAGGCTGTCGAGCACTTCGGGCAGCGCCTCGACCACGCTGTAGATGTCGCTCGTGCCCATGCGCACGCCGTGGCGGTTGATGGTGGTGTCGCTGCGGCCGTAGATGATGGCGCCGCCGCGCGGTGTGATTCGGATCCAGTCGCCATGCCGCCAGACGCCGGGGTACATGTCGAAATAGCTGTCCAGATAGCGCTGGTTGCCGGGGTCGTTCCAGAAATAGACGGGCATGGACGGCATGGGCGCGGTGCAGACCAGCTCGCCCACCTCGCCAACGACCGGCTGGCCCAGCTCGTTGAAGGCCTCGACGCGCGCCCCGAGGCAGCGCCCCTGCATTTCTCCCACGACAACGGGCAGGGTCGGCACGCCGCCGACGAAGGCCCCGGCGAAGTCGGTGCCGCCGGAGATCGGGTTGATCCAGACATCGCGCCCGACATGCTTGGCAATCCACTGGTAGCTTTCTGGGGACAGTGGCGAGCCGGTCGAGCCCACAGTGCGCAGCGGCCCCAGCGCGCCCACCTCTCGCGGCTCGACGCCTGCTTTCTGGCAGGCCGCATAAAACGCCGCACCGGCACCCAGAAACGTCACGCCGACTTCCCCCGCGAAACGCCACAGCGTGGTGTAGTCGGGCCAGGCCGGGGCGCCGTCGTACAGGCAGACCGTCGCCCCCACCAGCAAGCCACCCACCTGGCAGTTCCACATGATCCAGCCCGTGGTGGAAAACCAGTGGAAGCGGTCTTCGGGACCGAGGTCGTTGTGCAGGCGCATCAGCTTGACCTGCTCCAGCACGATGCCGCCATGGCCGTGCACGATGGGTTTGGGCAAGCCGGTGGTGCCCGACGAATACACCACCCACAGCGGGTGGTCGAAAGGCAGTGACTCAATGCGCAGTTCAGCCAGGCCGCCGACCACCTCTCTCCAGAGCACGCCACCGCGCAGCGCGCCCGCGCTGGCGCTGCGCTCCAGGTAGGGAAAGAGCACGCAGCGCTCGACGCTGGGCAGCCCGTCGAGCAGCATGGCCACGGTGTCGCGCCGGTCGAAGCGCCTGCCACCCCAGCGGTAGCCATCGACCGCGATCAACACCTTCGGACCAATCTGCCGGAACCGGTCCAGCACCGTGGGCGCCCCCATGTCTGGCGAGCACACCGACCAGATCGCCCCCACCGATACCGTGGCCAGAAAAGCCACGATGGCTTGCGGAATATTGGGCAGGTATGCCACCACACGGTCGCCCGGCCCCACGCCCGCGGCGCGCAGCCACTGCGCCAGCGCCGCCACTTGGTCCTGCAGCGTGCGCCAGGACATGTCCGCCCGCTCGCCCGCTTCATTGCGAAAAACGATGGCCGGTCTGGTGTCCGTAGTGTGCCGGAACACCTGCAGCGCATAGTTGGTGTGCGCGCCCACAAACCATTGCGCGCCCGGCATCTGGCGATCGCTCAGAACCGGGCCATTCCAGTCGTCGAGCGGCAGCTCAAAATAGTCGACGATGGCGCTCCAGAAACCCTCCAGGTCATCCACGGACCATTGCCACAAGGCCTCGTAACTGGCAAAGCGCATGCCTTTTTCGTGTTCCAGCCATTGTTGGAAACAGGTCAACTCGGCGCACGCGATGCGATCTGCGCGGGGGGTCCACAAGATGTCGGGGGAAGACGTGCTCATGGTTTCCTGCCTGCTGCGGTTGCCATGGCAGTTTCGTGCAGGCGCACGACCCCGTTGCGCACCAGTTGGGCAATCTCCGGCGCACCGTAGCCCAGTTCGCCCAGCACCGGCCCGGTATGCTGCCCCAGCGCGGGAGGCGCCGGCATGTCACCGATCTTGCGCATGCCTGCGGCAAGCTGCGCCGGAAAAGGGATCAGCGGCAGCCCCGGCATCTCAGGATGTTCCACGAAACGGGCGGCCAGCACCGGGTCGGCCATGGCCTGGGACACCGTGTTCACCGGACCACAGGGAATATCGGCGGCCTCGAAGGCTGCCACCCAGGTGGCCGCCGGACGGGTGGTGAAAATCGCCTCCAGTTCAGCCAGCAGCGCCGATCGGTTGGCAATGCGCACGGCGTTGCGCTCGTAACGCGGATCGGTGAGCCACTCCAGCCGCTCGATGACAGCGCAAAACCGCTTGAACGCACCTTCGTTCACCACCGACACGCTGAACCAGGCACGGTCGGAGCCGCGAAAGTGACGGCTCGGCACAGCAATCGGCAGGTTCACCGCACGAACCGGCTCGCGCTGTTCAACCGCATGTTCACCCACCTTGCTGGCAAGAAAATTGAACATGGTGTCCACCAGGGACAGCTCCACGCGCTGCCCCTGGCCGGTCTGCTGCCAACGCATCACCGCAGCCAGCACGCCCAGCGCGCCGCACATGCCGGACGCCACATCGATGATCGGTAAGCCGATACGAACCGGGGGATTGCCTTCTTCCCCACTGGCGTAGAAGGCCCCCGTCATGCCCTGCACCACGCTGTCGACCGAGGGTCTGAGGCGGTAGTCGCCCTGCTCACCAAAGGCGCTGACCATGTAGTACACCATCGCGGGGTTGATGCGCCGCACCGCGTCGTAGGTCAGCGCATGAGCCTCAGCAAAGTCGGGGCGAAAATTGTGCACCAGCACCTGGGCTTTTGAAATCAGCCGCTCCAGCACCGCGCGCCCGGCCGGAGTCCGTATGTCCAGCGCGATCGACTCCTTGCCCCGGTTGCAGGTCATGAAAGCGACGCTGGACTCGCCATAAAACGGCGGGCCAAAATGCCGCCCCTCCTCGCCGGCGATGGCCTCGACCTTGATGACGCGCGCGCCCAGGTCGGCCAGTACCATGGCCGCATAAGGCCCGGCAATCAAGCGGGACAGATCGATGACGGTGATGCCACTCAGAATGCCGTGCACGGCGCCGCCTTATTTACTTGCTGGCGCGCGAGCGGGTTCGGAAGGCCGCAATCCCGGCGCGATGCTCGGGCGTGTCTTCGAGCACCGCCATGTGCGAGGACACCATGTCCAGGTGCGTGGCGAGCGCCATGGTCTGGCTTTGGTAGACGGCGCGGCGAAAGAAGCGCACCGCCTGCTGCGGCTTGGAGGCAATAGTGCGCGCCATCTCGTAAGTGGCTGCCATCAGTTCGGCATCTGGCACAACGCGATTGACCATGCCGATGCGCTCGGCCTCTTCCGCCCCCACCACGCGGCCTGTCCAGAACAGCTCAAGGGCGCGAGCGGTGCCTATCAGGCGCGGCAAGTACCAGGCACCGGCATCACCGGCCATCAGGCCGATGTTGATATAACTCTCGGCCAGCGTGGCCGAGCTGGCCATCAAGCGGATATCACACATCAAAGCCATGTCGCAGCCAGCGCCGCGCGCCGCGCCGTTGACAGCGGCAATGACCGGCTTTTCCATCCGCTCCAGCGTGAGCGCAATGCGATGCACGTGGCGGTACAGAAAATCCTTGCGTCCGATGCTGTCGAGTTCGCTGAATTTGGCCATCTCCTCGAAATCGCCGCCGGCACAAAATGCGCGACCGGCACCGGTGACGACGATGGCCTTGACGCGCTCATCGGCCTCGGCCTGCTCAAGCGCCGCGCGCCACGCATCAACCATCTCGAGATCGAAGGCGTTGAGCTGCTCCGGCCGGTTCAGCGTCAGGGTGCCGATGCCGTCGGCATCAGCCGCAAACAGAATTGGGGGTTCGACGGACATGGGATCTTTCTTGGAGTGAAGTGGAGGCAAACAAAACGACATGCCCCCCGCATGTCGGATACCGGCCGGACGTGACGAGCGTTGCCATGAAATGAAATGCTACCAGAACGTTTGTTAGTTAGAAATAGTTCGCAAGCCGGACCAGCAATCATTAATCAGGCATGACAGGGATAAGCCTACCCCGGCCGGCCGGCCGCGGCGCGGCACCAGGCACCCGCTACAGCTCCGCGATCAGTTCCGGCACCGCGACGAACAGATCGGCCACCAGACCATAGTCGGCCACCTGGAAGATCGGCGCTTCGGGGTCCTTGTTGATGGCAACGATCACCTTGCTGTCCTTCATGCCTGCCAGGTGCTGGATGGCGCCGGAGATGCCGACCGCCACGTACAACTGCGGCGCGACGATCTTGCCGGTCTGTCCGACCTGATAGTCATTCGGTGCGTAGCCGGCATCAACCGCCGCACGTGACGCGCCGAGCGCGGCGCCCAGCTTGTCGGCCAGCGGCTCCAGCACGGCGTGAAACTGGTCGGCCGCGCCCAGTCCGCGCCCGCCTGACACGATGACCGATGCGGCGGTGAGTTCCGGACGCTCCAGTTTCACCACCTCACGTCCGACCAGGGTGGTCAAGCCGAGGTCGCCAGCGGCAGCCAGCGTCTCGACCACGGCCGTTCCGCCCGCGCCCGCCGGGTCAAAGGCGGTAGTGCGAATGCTCAGCACCTTGATGGCATCCTTCGATTTCACGCGGGCCAGCGCGTTACCGGCATAGAACGGCCTCTGAAAGGTGTCGGGCGATTCGATCGCGATCACGTCCGACACCTGGGAGGCATCCAGCACGGCCGCCACACGCGGCAGCACGTTTTTTCCAAAGGCCGTGGCTGGCGCCAACACATGGGTGTAGCCAGCATCGGCACGCACGCGTGACTGCACCAGCGCGGCCAGATTCTCGGCCAGATGGGCCTCGTAGTGCGCCGCGTCGGCGTGCAGCACCCTGGCGACACCCGCGACCGCCGCCGCGGCCTGGACCACGGCCGCGCAGCGGCCACCTGCCACCAGAACATGGATGTCGCCGCCCAGCCGGGTGGCGGCGGCAATCGTGTTCAGCGTGGCCGCTTTGAGCACGGCGTTGTCGTGTTCCGCAATGATCAGGGTTGTCATCAGATCACCTTCGCTTCTTCTTTGAGTCGTTTGACGAGTTCGGCCGTGTCGACTACCTTGATGCCGGCCTTGCGCGCCGCCGGCTCGCTGACGTGCAGAGTCACCGTGCGCGGCGTGATGTCGATGCCGAGTTCGGCCGCCTTGACAACCTCCAACGGCTTTTTCTTGGCCTTCATGATGTTGGGCAGCGTGATGAAGCGCGGCTCATTCAGGCGCAGGTCGGTCGTGATCACGGCCGGTAGCTTCATGGCCAGGGTTTCCAGGCCACCGTCGATCTCGCGCGTGATGGTGGCCGTGTCGCCGCTGATCTGCACCTTGGAGGCGAAGCTGGCCTGGGCCCAGCCCATCAGCGCGCCAAACATCTGGCCGGCCTGGCCAGCGTCGTCATCAATCGCCTGCTTGCCGAAGATGGCGAACTGCACGCCTTCTTTTTGGGCCACATGCTGCATCAGCTTGGCGACCGCGAGCGGTTCGAGCGCGGCGTCAGTTTCAACCAGCACGGCGCGATCGGCGCCGATGGCCATGGCGCTGCGCAGCGTTTCCTGGCAAGCGGCCGGGCCGCAGGACACGACGATCACTTCAGAAGCGACACCGGCCTCCCTGAGGCGCACCGCCTCTTCGCAGGCGATCTCGTCAAACGGGTTCATGGACAACTTCTGGTTCGCGAGATCGACTCCCGAACCGTCTGACTTGACGCGGGCCTTGAGGTTGTAGTCCAGCACCCGCTTGACGGCGACCAATATCTTCACTTTATCTCCATGTGATTAAAGAATAAACAATTCAAAAACGGCAAGAACGGAGCCGAATTCGGCCCGTTCAATCAAGATTAACCCCCGATGCGGCCACACGAGGAAGCAGCATCGTGTACATGCGCTGAGCCAACGCATCAACGTCCAGACGCCCGCCAGGCCGGTACCACTGCGCCGTCCAGTTGAGGGCGCCGAGCACCGTCTGGCGCACCAGCACGACATCGGTGTCGACCAGGCCCAGCGCCGCAGCCTCGCTGATCGGCGCCATCCACAAGGCCTCGTAGGCGTCGCGCGATGCCATCACCCGGGCCTGGGCGGCCGGCGAAAGGCTGCGCCACTCGTAGAGCAGCACGGTCATGGCGTCGAGCCTCGTACCCAGCAAAGCCTTGAGGTGGCTGCGCACCATCGACAGCAGCCGCTCGGGCAAGCGAAACTCGCCAGCCAGCCCGTCGCGCACCGACTGCATGATGTCGCGAACGCCCTCCTCCATGATCGCCACCAGCAGGTCCTCCTTGGTGGCGAAATGGTAGAAGAGCGAGCCTGAAGTCATGTCCATGGCCTGGGCAATCTCGCGCACCGAAGTGCGGTCGAAACCATGGCGCCGGAACAGGCTCGCCGCGATCGCCAGGATCGCATCTCTGCGCGGGCGTGGGTTGTCTTCCTCCTTTGTCACGCCGTATACTATATCATCTAACAAGCGTTTGGTCGATGGTTTTATCCATCGCGCGTTGGGCGCTTCGGGCGCCTCCCACGTGGACGAGCAACTCTTCACAGCCGTCGACCATGCCAGTGTCAATCGAACTTCAAGGACAGACCCATGCTCAGCCGCACCATCTTCGGTGAAGAACACGAACTCTTCCGGGACCAGGTCCGTCGCTTTCTGGAAGAAGAAGTCATTCCCCATCACGCCGGCTGGGAAACCGATGGCATCGTGCCGCGCGCCGTCTGGCGCAAGGCCGGCGCCGCCGGCCTGCTGTGCCCCGCCATACCCGAGCAATACGGCGGCGGTGGCGGTACGCGTCTGCACAGTGCCGTGCTGATTGAGGAAGTCTCGCGCGCCGGCACCAGCGGCATCGGCTTCGGCCTGCACTCCGACATCGTGGCACCCTACATCCTGGGCTACGGCACCGAGGAGCAAAAGTGCAGCTGGCTGCCGAAGATGGCCACCGGCGAGGTGGTTGGCGCCATCGCAATGACCGAGCCGGGTGCGGGCAGTGACCTGCAAGGCGTGCGCACCAGTGCGGTCCGTGACGGCGACGAACTGGTGATCAATGGTCAAAAGACTTTCATCACCAACGGCCAGAACGCAGACGTGGTGATCGTTGTCGCCAAGACCGACCCGACGCAAGGCGCCAGGGGAACGTCGCTGGTGCTGGTCGAGACCAATCGTCCCGGCTTCACGCGCGGGCGCAACCTAGAAAAGATTGGCATGAAGGCGCAGGACACCTCGGAACTCTTCTTCGAAGACGTGCGCGTGCCGGTCAGCAACATCCTCGGCGGCGAGGGCAAGGGCTTTTTCCTGCTGATGCAGGAACTGGCCTGGGAGCGCATGCAGATCGCCATCGGTGCGGTGGCGGGCGCCGAGGCCGCGCTCGAATGGACGCTGGCCTACACCAAGGATCGCAAGGCCTTCGGCCAGCGCGTGATCGATTTCCAGCACAACCGCTTCAAGCTCGCCGAAATGAAAACCGAGGTGCAGATCGCACAGGTCTTTGTCGACCGCCTGCTCGGCCTGCTGATGGACGGTCAGCTTGATGCCGCCACCGCCGCGATGGCCAAGTACTGGACCACCGACCTGCACTGCAAGGTGATCGACCAATGCCTGCAGATGTTCGGCGGCTTCGGCTACATGTGGGAGTACCCGATTGCCCGTGCCTATGCGGATGCGCGCGTCGCGCGCATCTACGGTGGCACCAACGAAATCATGAAGGAAATCATCAGCCGTACGCTGTAGCACCCGACGCCAGCCGCTTTACGCCATCTTGCCTGTCGCTCCACAGATTCAAAAAAGAAGGAATCCCATCATGACCGACGCTTTCATTTACGACGCCGTGCGCACGCCGCGCGGCAAGGGCCGCAGCTCGGGTGGGCTGCACGGCACCACGCCCATCAGTCTGGCCATCACCGCGCTGCAGGCGTTACGCGACCGCAACACCCTGGACACCGCCTTCGTGGACGACATCATCCTCGGCTGCGTCGAACCCGCCGGTGAGCAAGGCGCCAACATCGCGCGCGTTGCGGCCATCGCTGCCGGGTACCACGAGAGCGCGGCCGGCGTGCAGGTCAATCGCTTTTGCGCCTCGGGCCTGGAGGCCTGCAACATGGCCGCCGCCAAGGTGATGTCGGGCCAGTCGCCACTGGTCATCGGCGGCGGCGTAGAGAGCATGAGCCGTGTGCCCATGGGTACCAGCGGCGGCGCCTGGGCAATTGACCCAGCAGTGGCGATTCCGACCTATTTCGTGCCGCAGGGCATTTCGGCCGATCTGATTGCCACCCTTTACGGCCACAGCCGCAGCGACGTCGACAGCTACGCGGTCGAAAGCCAGCGCCGCGCCGCACTCGCCTGGGCCGAGGGCCGCTTCGCCAATTCGATCGTCCCCGTCAAGGACGTGAACGGTTGCATCGTGCTTGAGCGCGACGAACACATGCGCGCCGAAACCACGCTGGAGTCGCTGGCCAAGCTGGAGCCTGCGTTCAAGGTGCAGGGCGAGAAATACGGCTTCGACGCGGTGGCCATGCAGCGCTATCCGGAAGTCGAGCGCATGGTGCACGTGCACCATGCCGGCAACTCGTCGGGCATTGTTGACGGCGCGGCTGCGGTGCTTATCGGTAGCGCCCAGGCCGGCAAACGGCTGGGCCTGAAAGCCCGCGCCCGCATCCGCTCGTTCGCCTCCATCGGCAGCGAACCCACCATCATGCTGACCGGCCCCTCTTACTCGGCGGAAAAGGCGCTCAAGCTCGCCGGGATGAAGGCCAGCGACATCGACCTCTATGAACTGAACGAAGCCTTCGCCTCGGTCGTGCTGCGTTTCATGGAAGTGATGAAAGTCTCGCACGACAAGATGAACGTCAACGGCGGGGCCATCGCGATGGGGCACCCCCTGGGCGCGACCGGCGCCATGATTCTGGGTACCCTGCTCGACGAACTCGAGCGGCGCAGCCTGTCCACCGGCCTGATCACGCTGTGCGTGGGCGCCGGCATGGGCACAGCCACCATCATCGAGCGCGTCTGAAGCCCCGGCACGACGTGAACCTCATCCCAGACCTGGACCACCACCATGACGATTGACTACAAGCTTGATGCCGACGGCATAGCCACCATCACCTGGGCCATGCAGGCCGTGTCCATGAACGTCCTCAACGAGCAATCCATTCCCGCCTTCACCGACGCCGTGCGCAGGGCCGTCGCGGACGCTGCCGTCAAGGGCGTGATCGTCACGTCTTCCAGGCCCGAATTCATCGCAGGTGCCGACCTCAACATGATGCTCGCCATCACGGACGTGGCCGGCATGATGGACTTCGTCAACCAGTTGCACGCCCTGATGCGCGGCATCGAGAAAAGCGGCAAGCCGTTTGTCGCGGCCCTCAACGGCACCACGCTGGGCGGCGGCTACGAGGTCGCGCTGGCCTGCCACCGACGCATCGCCGCCGACAACCCCAAGGCGCAGATCGGCCTACCCGAGGTGGGCCTCGGCCTGCTGCCCGGCGGCGGCGGCACGCAGCGCCTGCCACGCATGATCGGCGTGCGCAACGCGCTGCCCTTCCTGCTCGAAGGCAAAAAACTCGCCCCGAAAAGTGCCCTGGAAGCGGGTCTGGTCGATGAAGTCGTGCCGGCCGACCAACTGCTGGCCCGCGCCAGGCAGTGGCTGCTGACTGACGGTGCCGCTGCTGCTGTTCAGCACTGGGACCGCAAGGGTTTCAAGCTGCCGGGCGGCGCCGTGCAAAGTCCCATGGGCTACGACACTTTTACCGCCGGCAACGCCATGCTGCGCGCCAAAACCTTTGGCAACTATCCGGCACCTGAGGCGATCTTGAACTGCGTCTACAACGGCTGCCAGACCGACATCGACACCGGCTGCAAGGTCGAGATGCGCGAGTTCGTCAAGCTGACGACCGGCAAAGAGGCCAAGAACATGATCCGCTCGCTGTTCTTCGGCATCCCCGCCGCCAGCAAGCTGGCCTCGCGGCCCAAGGGCGTGCCCCAGGCCAGCTACCGCAAGGTCGGCATTCTGGGGGCGGGCATGATGGGCGCGGGCATTGCCTTCGCCGCCGCCGAGGTCGGCATGGACGTGGTGCTGCTCGACAGCAGCACCGACAGCGCGGCCAGGGGCAAGGCCTATAGCGAGAACCTGTGGAACAAGCGCGTGGCCGCCAAGCGCATGACCGAGGCCGAGTGCGCTGCCAAGCTCACCCTGATCAATCCGACCACCGACTTCGCCGACCTGACAGGCTGTGACATCGTGGTCGAAGCGGTGTTTGAAGACCGCACCATCAAGGCCGACGTGACGCGCAAGGCCGAGGCAGTGATCGCCCCCGGCGCTCTCTTCGCCTCCAACACCAGCACCCTGCCCATCAGCGGGCTGGCCGAGGCGTCCGCACGTCCGGCCAACTTCATCGGCCTGCATTTCTTCTCGCCGGTCGACAAGATGCCGCTGGTGGAGATCATTCGCGGCCAGGCCACCAGCGACGAATGCCTGGCCCGTGCAATGGACTTCGTCAAGGCGATCCGCAAGACGCCCATCGTCGTCAATGACAACCGCGGCTTCTACACCAGCCGGGTGTTCTCGACCTACGTCGGCGAAGGCCTGGCGCTGCTGGCCGAAGGCGTGAAGCCGGCCCTGATCGACAATGCCGGGCGCATGGCCGGCATGCCGGTGGGGCCGCTGGCTCTGGCCGACGAAGTCTCGCTCGAATTGATGGCGCGCATCCGGAAACAGACCGCCGCCGACCTCGGCAAGGCCTACCAGCGCAGCGCCATCGACGACGTCTGCGACCGCATGGTGGACAAGTTGGGACGACTGGGTAAAAAGTCCGGTGAGGGTTTCTACGACTACCCGCAAGATGGCCAAAAGCAACTGTGGGCAGGCCTGGCGCAGGAGTTCCCGCTGGCGGCCACGCAACCCACGGTCGAAGAGGTCAAGCAGCGCCTGATGTTCATCCAGTCAGTTGAAACCGCACGCTGCCTCGAAGAAAAAGTTCTGCTGGCACCGATCGATGCTGATGTCGGCGCAATCCTGGGCTGGGGCTTCCCAGCCTACCTGGGTGGCCCGATCGGCCAGATCCATAGCGTGGGGATGTCCGCCTTTGTCAAAGCCTGCGATAGCCTGGCACAGCGGCACGGTGCGCGTTTCGCGCCGCCACAACTGCTGCGCCGCATGGCCGACCATGGTGAGCGTTTTTACGACCTGTAAGCAGGCCTGCCACCACATTCGTTCACTGCGACGCTTCAGCGAGAACAGCCCATGCCCGCCATTCAAAGTCAAGTCGACCCGCAGTCAGTGAGCTTCCAGCGCGAGCGCGCACAGATGCTCGCGCTGATCGACAGCTTCCGCACGCTCGAAGACCGTGTGCGCAACACGTCGAACAGCCAGGAAGCCAAGTTCCGCGCCCGCAAACAGCTGCTGCCGCGCGAGCGCATCGCGCTGCTGCTCGACCGCGGCTCGTCGTGGCTGGAGTTTTCGACCCTGGCCGGCTTCAGGATGCACGACGACGACGGCGAGAAGAACGTGCTGGGGGGCGGGATCATCTGCGGCATCGGGGTGGTGTCGGGCATCCGCTGCGTGGTGATCGCCTCCGACAGCGCGATCAAGGGCGGCACCATCACGCCGATGGGTATGCGCAAGAGCCTGCGCGCCGAAGCCATCGCACTGGAGAACAAACTGCCGGTGGTGCGACTGGTCGAGTCCGGCGGCGCCAACCTGATGCATGTGGGCGAGGTGTTCATTGAAGGCGGCCGCGGCTTCGCCAACCAGGCGCGGCTATCGGCCAGGGGCGTTCCGCAGGTCTGCGTGATGCACGGCCACTCAACCGCCGGCGGCGCCTACCTGCCGGGCATGTCCGACTATGTGATCATGGTGCGCGGCCGCGCCAAGGCTTTCCTGGCCGGCCCGCCCTTGCTCAAGGCCGCCACCGGCGAGATCGCCACCGACGAAGAGCTGGGCGGCGCCGAGATGCACTGCTCGATGTCGGGCGTGGCCGAGTACTTGGCCGAGGACGATGCCGACGGCATCCGCATCGCACGCGACATCCTGGCGCGGCTGCCGTGGAACGACCGCTTGCCGATGCGAGCGGTGAAGACATGGAAAGAGCCGCGTTATCCGGTCGAGCAACTGGCGGGCGTGGTGCCGGTTGACTTTCGCCAGCCCTACGACATGCGCGAATTGCTGGCGCGGGTGATCGACGACTCCGACTTCCTCGAATTCAAATCGCTCTACGGCTCCAGTACCGTGTGCGGCCATGGCGCCATCGAGGGACATACTTGCGGCTTCATCGGCAACAACGGGCCCATCGATCCGCAAGGCGCCACCAAGGCGACCCAGTTCATCCAGTTGTGCTGCCAGTCGGGCACTCCGATTGTCTATCTGCAGAACACCACCGGCTTCATGGTCGGCAAGGATGTGGAGCAGGTCGGCATGATCAAGCATGGCGCCAAGATGATCCAGGCCGTGGCCAATGCCACCGTGCCGCAAATCACCGTGATGACCGGTGCTTCCTTCGGTGCCGGAAACTACGGTATGTGCGGCCGCGCCTACGATCCGCGCTTCGTGTTCGCCTGGCCCAACGCGCGGGTGGCGGTGATGGGCGGCGAGCAGGCCGCCACCGTGATGCGCATCGTCACCGAAGAAAAATTTGCCCGCACCGGCAAGGAGCCACCCGCCGAAACCATGGCCACCATGAAAAGCGAGATCCTGGCACGTTTTGAGCTCGAATCGCATTCGCTGTTTGCCACCGCGCGCCTATGGGACGACGGCATCATCGACCCGCGCGACACCCGCCGCGCGCTCGCCACCACCCTGGCGGTGTGCCGGGATGCCGGGTTGCGGCCGTTGCTTTCGAACACTTTTGGCGTGGCACGGATGTGAGAGCCCTGATGAACTTCACCAAAATCCTGATTGCCAACCGCGGCGAGATCGCCTGCCGGATCATCCGCACGGCCCAGGCCCTGGGCTACCGCACGGTGGCCGTTTACAGCGAAGCCGATGCCCAAGCGCTGCATGTCGCCCTGGCCGACGAGGCCGTGTGCATCGGCCCGGCGCCGGTACGGGAGAGCTACCTCAACGTTGCGGCGCTGCTGGCGGCGGCGCGCAGCACCGGCGCCGACGCGGTACACCCCGGCTACGGCTTCCTGTCCGAGAACGACGGTTTTGCGCAGGCTTGCCAGGACGCCGGGCTGGTGTTCATCGGCCCGGACCCGCAGGCCATCCTGAAAATGGGCAACAAGGCCGGCGCCAAACGCCTGATGCTGGCGGCGGGCGTGCCGTGCGTGCCGGGCTATCAAGGCACCGACCAGTCCGATGCCACGCTGCTCGCGAAAGCTGCCGAGATCGGTTTCCCGATCATGGTCAAGGCGGCGGCGGGCGGTGGGGGGCGCGGCATGCGACTGGTCGAACAACCGCAAGACCTGGCGGTCGCCCTGGCCAGCGCCCGCTCGGAAGCCGGCAACGCCTTCGGCAGCGAAGAGCTCATCCTGGAGCGCGCGGTAATTGAGCCGCGCCATGTCGAAATCCAGGTCTTCGGCGACCAGCACGGCCACATCATCCACTTGGGCGAGCGCGACTGCTCGATCCAGCGCCGTCACCAGAAGGTGTTCGAGGAAGCGCCCTCCCCTGCGGTCACGCCCGAGCTTCGGGCGCATATGGGCGCGGCGGCGGTGGCGGCTGCACGCACCGTGAACTACGTCGGCGCCGGCACGGTCGAGTTTCTGCTCGACCGTGAAGGGCGCTTCTACTTTCTGGAGATGAACACGCGGCTGCAGGTCGAACACCCGGTGACTGAGTGCATCACCGGGCTGGACCTGGTGGCCTGGCAGATCGCTGTAGCCCGTGGCGAGCCCTTGCCGCTGACGCAGGAGCAAGTGCAATTGAACGGGCACGCTATCGAAGTGCGCCTGTACGCCGAAGATCCGTACACCGGCTTCCTGCCGCAAAGTGGCGATGTTGCGCACTGGAGCCCGCCCATGGGCGAGGGCGTGCGCGTTGACCACGGCTTGGCATCGGGCCAGACCGTCAGCCCGCACTACGACCCCATGATCGCCAAAATTATCGTGCACGGCGCGACCCGCGACGAAGCCCGACGACGCCTGATCGGTGCGCTGCAACGCACCCGTCTGCTCGGCCTGCCCCATAACCGTGCCTTCCTCGAAGCCGTGGCCAGCCACCCGGCCTTTGCCGCTGGCGAAACGACCACTGCCTTCATTGCCCAGCACTTCGGCGCTGCGGCGCTGGTACGGCCCCAGCCCGACTCGCTGGCCCTGGCGCTGGCCAGCACGCTGTGGTTTGAAGCCAGCGCCACGCCGGTCGCAGCCGCGCCCTGGCGCTCCAGCGGACCGGCACGCTGGCCGATGCTGATCGGCGAGGGTGAACACCGCCATGCCGTGCACATCACGGTCACAGGCAGCCACTGCTACACGCTCGAAGTGGGCGCGGCGCTACACCACATTACCCTCAGCGGGCGCGAAGGCGAGTGCCTCCACCTGATCGCCGATGGCGTGCAGCAACACGCGACGGCGGTGTTTGCCGGCGGCGTGTTGCACCTGGAACTGGGCGACCTGAGCGCCAGCTTTGAAGACCTGACCTATGCCCCACCGGCCGCAGCTGCAGGCAGCGCGGAGTCACGCGTGCTCGCACCCATGAACGGACGGGTGCTGGCCGTTGACGTCCGAAATGGCGACACGGTCACCAAGGGGCAGCGCCTGGCGGTGCTCGAAGCCATGAAGATGGAGCATCAACTGCTGGCCCGTCGCGATGGCGTGGTGGACCAGGTTGCGGTGCGCGCTGGCGATCAGGTTGCCACGCGCGCATTGTTGGTGTCACTGGTCGAGCAGCCTGATTGAGGCGCGCGCCGCTCTGCACGCACGACACACGCCACACCCACGAAGAGTAGAACCCATGCCTGCCGAATCCCTGCCTGCCAAGAGTCCCTTCTATACGCCTGAGCATCTGGCGTTCCGCGATGCGATGCGCCGCTTCGTCGCCAGAGAAATCAGTCCGCACGTGGATGCATGGGACGAAGCCGAGTCCTTTCCTGTCGCGTTGTACCGCAAGGCGGCCGAAGTCGGCCTGCTGGGCCTGGGTTTTCCTGAATCCTTCGGCGGCAACGAGGGCGACCTGTTCATGACCATCGTCGCCGCGCAGGAACTTGCGCATTGCGGTGCTGGCGGTGTCCTGGCGAGTCTGCTGTCGCACACCATCGGCTGCCCGCCCATCGTCAACGTGGGCAGCGAGGCGCTGAAGCAGCGCGTCTTGCCGCCGGTGCTGCGGGGCGAGAAGATCAGCGCACTCGGCATCACCGAACCCTCCGGCGGCTCGGACGTGGCCAACCTCAAGACCACCGCGCGCAGGGATGGCGACCACTACGTCGTCAACGGCTCGAAAACGTTCATCACCTCAGGCATGCGCGCCGACTTCTACACCGTGGCGGTGCGCACTGGCGGGCCGGGGCCGGGCGGCGTGTCGCTGCTGCTGATCGAGAAAGGCACGCCCGGCTTTACGCAAACGCCTTTGAGAAAAATGGGCTGGTGGTGCTCCGACACCGCCGCCTTGTATTTCGACAATTGCCGCGTGCCGGTGGAGAACCTGGTGGGGGTGGAAAACCAGGGCTTCAAGGCCATCATGAGGAATTTCAACCGCGAGCGCATCTTTCTCGCCGCCGGCGCCAACGGTTTTGCCCGCGTCTGCCTGGACGAGGCACTGACTTGGTCCCGTGAGCGCGAGATGTTCGGCGGCCACCTGATCGACCAGCAGGTCACCCGCCACAAACTCGCCGACATGGCCATGCGCGTGGAAGCGACCCAGGCCATGCTGGAATTGCTCGCTTGGCGCGTTGAACAGGGCGACACGCCGGTGGGCGAGATATGCCTGCTGAAAAACCAGGCCACCCAGACCATGGCCTATTGCGCCAGCGAGTCGGTGCAACTGCACGGCGGCGCCGGTTTCATGCGCGGCGTCAAGGTGGAGCGCATTTACCGCGAAGTCAAGGTCAACGCCATCGGTGGTGGCGCCGAAGAGGTGATGCGCGATCTGGCGGCGCGCCAGCTCGGGTTTTACGCCGCGAGCCCCTGATGAAGTCCGCCACCTCACCCACACAGCACATGCCGCCTTCAGCGCTGCCTGAAGCCATGCGCCTTGCCATGTCGAACGCGCCGGCGCCTGACTGCGCGCACAGCTTCCCGAGGGCTTGGTGGCGTCATCTCGGCGCCAGCGGCCTCCTCGGTGTGGGGTTCGACAGCGACGGCGAGCCGCCCGTCACGGACTCCATGCGGGTCAGCGCTGTGGCCGGAATCGTCGCCCGGGAATCCGCCAGCCTGGGTCTGGGCATGGCGTGGATGATGCAGCAGATGCTGGGACGCTTCGTGCTGGCGCCGAATCTGCGCAGCGACCGCCATCGTGCGCTGCTGCAATCAATGGCGGTCGGCGACACACTGCTGGCACTCGCGATCTCCGAGCCCGGCACGGGCGCACACCCGAAGCACCTGAGCTGCCGTGCGGTTCAGGACGGCGACGACTGGATCCTTGACGGCCACAAAGCCTTTGTCAGCAACGGTCCGGCCGCCGATGCCGTCATCGTGCTGGCCGTCAGCGGCGAACACGAGGGGCGCAAGCGCTTCGATGCTTTCGTCGTTGAGGCCAACACACCGGGCCTGACCCGCGAACTGGACGACAAAGTGCGCGGACTGGCGCCGCTCGGCCATTGCGGCCTGCGACTTGTCGGCTGCCGGGTGCCGGAAAGCCAGCGCCTGGGCGAGCCTGGGCAGGCTTTCGACACCATTGCTCGGCCGCTGCGCGCGATCGAAGACGCGCTGCTGCTGGGCCCCACGCTTGGCGCCATGCAAGCCGAGCTGGATACCTTGGCACGCTGGTTCCAAAGCACCACCCGGAACCCTGCTTTGACCCGGGACCTGGGTGGCTTGCAACTCGAACTCGATGCCCTCTCGCCTGTAGCCCGTCATGCCGCCCAGCACCTGGATCAGCACGGACCCAACGAGGCGCTGGCGGCGTTCAATCTGGGCGCGCGCCGCCTGCTTGATCGCTGGCAAGGCGCCTGTGAATCCTTTGCCGCGGCCCTGGACGACCGTGAACCGGCCCTGCTCAACCTGGCGCGCGACCTGCGCCTGGTGCAGGGCATAGCCCGCGGCATCGCCGAATCCCGACAACTTCAAGCCGGCGAAAAAATGCTGCTCCCCAAGGAAACCCGTGAAAACACTACACCAACCCCACTTTGATTCCATCGATGGCCTGGCGCAGCGGCTGGCTGCGGTCGACTACATTGCCAGCCGCGAAATCGCCACCTCGGTCTATCTGGGCTTCAACCTGGAAAAGCCGATCCTTGTCGAAGGCCCGGCCGGCGTCGGCAAGACCGAACTGGCCAAGGGCATGGCCGAGATTCTCGACGTGCCGCTGATCCGCATGCAGTGTTACGAAGGCCTGGACGAATCCAAGGCCTTATACGAGTGGAAATACGGCAAGCAATTGCTCTACACGCAACTCCTCAAAGACAAACTGGGGGAGATGATGCAAGGCGCGGTAGGACTGGCGGCCTCCATCGAGCGGCTGCATGCGCACGACGACCTGTTCTTCTCCGAGCATTTTCTGGAGCCGCGCCCGCTCTATCAGGCCCTGCACCAGGAGCGCGGCTGCGTGCTGTTGGTGGACGAGGTCGACAAGTCCGACCCCGAGTTCGAGGCTTTCCTGCTCGAAGTGCTGTCTGACTTTCAGGTCTCGGTGCCCGAACTCGGCACCATCAAGGCCAAGGTCAAGCCCATCGTTTTTCTCACCAGCAACAACACGCGCGAGATGAGCGACGCGCTCAAGCGCCGCTGCCTGCACTTGCACATTCCATTCCCCGAGGCGAAGCTGGAGCGACGCATTCTGGAGCGCCGCGTGCCGGGCCTGTCGGAAACACTGAACCGCGAACTGGTCGCTTTCATTCAGGCGGTGCGGCAGATGGACCTGAAAAAGCAGCCCTCGGTCAGCGAGACCATCGACTGGGCCAAAACGCTGCTGCTGCTGCATGCCGAACACTTGAGCCTGGACATGGTGAAGGGCACGCTCAGCGTCTTCCTCAAGTTCGAGCAGGATATCGCCTCGGCCAGCGAGCAACTGCCGGCCCTGCTGCAACAAGCACGCAAGGATGCGGAGATTCCCCGTGCAAGCCACGCTTGAGGATTTCTTCAAGGCGCTGCGCGGCAGCGACCTTGAGATCAGCCTGAACGCGCAGGTCGATGCGGCGCGCGCCGTGGATCTCGTGGGCTGGAGCGACCGTACCCTGCTGAAAAGCGCACTGGGCACGACACTGGCGAAAACCACCACGGATCGCGCCCTTTACGACGAGGCCTTTGACCGCTTCTTCCGTTTCAGTTCCTTCGAAAAGATGGCCGCGCAAGACCTGCCGGCCCCAGCCCAAGACAAGCAGACCGCAACCGGTTCCGGCGGGCCGGGCGGCTGCCAGGGCAGCGGCGGCCAGGCCTTATCGCAGTTGTTGCTGTCGGGTGACTCGGCGGCACTGGCCAAGCGCATGCAGGAAGCCGCGCGCGAGGTGGGCCTGACCGACATCTGGTTCTTCACGCAAAAGGGCTACTACACCCAGAAAATCCAGCAGGCCATGGGACTGGAACTGCTGGACCGCGAAATCTCTGACGCCAAACGCCAGACGCTGGCGCCCGAGCGTGCCAAAGACCTCGAACGGGCGCGTAGGAAATTGTTCGAGGAGGTGCGCAATTTTGTCGAACGCAAACTCGCGCTCTACGGCACGACACCGGCGCGCCAGTTGCACGACGACTTCCTGCAATCGCAAAAGCTCTCCAGCATCGAAAAGCGTGATTTCGCGCGCATGTACGTCATCGTCAGCAAAATCGCCAAGCGGCTGGCTGATCGCCACTCGCGGCGCAAGAAGAAGCGGGTGCGCGGCCAGCTCGACTTCCGCAAGACCCTGCGCAAGAACGCCGCCTACGATGGCGTGATGTTCGAGACCTTCTGGCGCTCCAAAGTGGTGGACCGGCCACGCGTGGTGGCCATCTGCGACGTCAGCGGCTCGGTGCGCCAGTACGCGCGTTTTTTGCTGCTGTTCCTGCACAGTCTGGGCGAGCAGGTGAGCGACCTGCGCAGCTTCGCTTTCACAAACCACCTGGTCGAAGTGAGCGACACCTTCGAGTCGCTGCCGGTCGAACAGGCGGTCGACAAAGTGATGCAGGCGGTGGGCGGCAGTGGCACCGACTACGGGCAGACGCTGCTCGACATCGAGGCGCAGTTGCTCGATGACATCGATCACCGCACCACCGTGCTGATTCTCGGCGACGCGCGCAACAACCGCGGCCAAGCCCAGGCGCAAGTCATGCAACTGCTCTACCAGCGCGCGCGCCGGGTCATCTGGCTCAACCCCGAGCCGGTCTCGTTCTGGGGCCTGGGCGATTCGGAGATGAAGCGCTACGCCCCCTATTGCCACATCGCGCGCGAATGCAATTCCCTCGCACACCTGGAAAGCACGCTCGACGCCTTGCTGCGCACCCACTCGGCCAGCGCCTGAAGCCCATCCCACCCACGCTCACCGGACACTGCCCATGGCCCGCCCCACATTGCAGATCCACCCCCGCAAAGAGCCGGTCACCGCACACCCGGCCGCCACCCTGCTGCTGTTGCGTGATGGTGCGCTTGGCGTCGAAGTGTTGATGACCCGGCGCTCGCCAAAAGCCAGCTTCTTGCCCGGCGCCTATGTTTTCCCCGGCGGGCGAGTGGACGCTGACGACCACCTGGCGCAAACACAGGCACGGGCCCCCAACGCGGGCGGACGCTACCGCACGGCGGCACTGGCTGCGCTGCGGGAAACCTTCGAGGAACTGGGCATCCTGCTGGCGGTGCAAGCCGATGGCAAGCCCATCACCCACACCCACCTTCAAGCGCTGGACCGCAGCCAGGCGCTGTACCCGCAACTGCAAAGCCGGGGCTGGTCACTAACGCTCGATCAGGTGCGCATGCTGGCCTGCTGGACCACCGACCGTAGCGTGCCCAAGCGTTTCGACACCGCCTTCCTCGTCGCTCTGATGCCTGACCAGCAGGAGCCGGTGGCCGACGAGATGGAACAGTTCGAGCCCGTCTGGGTCAGGCCCAAGGATGCACTGACGAAGCACCAGGCCGGCAACTTTTCCATGATCTTTCCAACCATCCGCACCCTGCACTGGTTGGCGGATTTCGAGCAGGCCGAGCAGGCCCTGGCTGCCTGTACCAACAACGGGCCACTTTGGAACTCCTGCCCTCGGGGTGGTCTGGTCGACGGTCAACCGCAGCGCTTCATGGAGCATGAAGCGCCGTACGGCGAACTCGCCCTGGTCTGCCCGGACGGCCATCTCGAGCACCCGCTGGACTGGCAACACGAGCGGCCGGTGCCCCTGTTGCGGCACCTGCATCGCCTCACCGCCCCCAACGCCAGCGTCATGACCGGCCCCGGCACCAACAGCTACATCGTGGGCGGCGCGGCCAGCGGCTACATCGTCGTTGATCCGGGCCCCTTGCTGAACAACCATATCGAGCGCCTGCTGGCTTTCACGGCGGGCCAGATCACGGCCATCGTCTGCACCCACTCGCACCCGGACCACTCCCCCGCCGCGCAGCCGCTGGCCCAGGCCTGCGCCCGCCTGACGGGCCATACACCGCCCGTGCTGGGCCTGGCTTGCGCCGCCACCGCCCGCTCCACGGCAGCCTTCGCCCCCGACCGCGCTCTGGCCGACGGCGAGCGCCTGATGCTGCACGATGGCGAGCACAAAAGCACCCTGCGCGTGGTCCATACACCAGGGCACGCCGCCAACCACCTCTGCCTCATCCTCGAAGAAGACGGTCTGCTGTTCTCGGGCGACCACGTCCTCAGCGGCAGTACCTCCATCATCGACCCGCCTGACGGCGACATGAGCGCCTATCTCGATTCGCTGGACCGCCTGGCGCAGGCCTGCGAAAAGGACGGTATCGAATTCATCCTGCCGGCGCACGGCCACGTCATCGGCTGGGCGGCGCAGTCCATTGCACAGCTCAAGGCGCACCGCGTGCGGCGCGAGGCCAGGGTGTTGGCAGCCATGCGCGCCCTCCCGCAAGGCGGCTTGGACGACTGGCTACCTCTGGCCTATGACGACACCCCCGCGTCGCTCTGGCCACTGGCGCGCCGATCATTGGCGGCCCATGTGCAACGCATCGAGCAACTGGCGATGCTTTGAATCCCATATGTTTTCTTTGACTGCCCACAGGAGCCTTCTTTGAATACCAACGCGCCCAACCTTGACCGCATCGCCGCATGCAAGAATAGTTGGAACGATAGCCCCTTTCTGAAGGCGCAAGGACTGGAAGTTGAAGAATCAGCCGTAGGCCGAGCTATTGTGCGACTGCCTAAAGCCCTCCCCACCCAACGCGGAGGTGGCGGTTCGGACACCGTGCTGAATGGCGGCGTCATCTCCTATATGTTTGACGGCGCGCTTGGCTGGGCCATCATCTCCTCGCTGCTGGCCATGCCCGAGGCGGCCGACATTGACCCCTTCGAGCTGCGCCAGTTCACGATCAACCTCGACATCACCTTCCTCAACGCCGCCATGGGCGATAGTTTCGAGGCGCGCGGCAATGTGGTGCGCATTAGCCGCACGACGGCATTTGCCGAGGGGGAGTTCCTGGATGCCAATGGCACAGTCTGCGCCACCGCCAAGGGTATCTGGCGCGTGTTCTGGCCGCGCAGTATTGCCACCACCCCGCGCTGACCCCGCTCCCCCAATTAGACCGGAGACATTCATGAAAAAAAACACCCTTCGCATTGGTAGCGCCTCGGGCTTCTGGGGCGACTCCGAGTTCGCCGCCGCCCAACTGGTGCAGCACGGCAACATCGACGTCCTGGTATTCGACTACCTGGCGGAAATCACCATGTCGCTTCTCAGCCGCGCGAAGGCCAAAGATCCGGCAAAGGGCTATGCACCGGATTTCGTGACCACCCTCCAGCCCCTGATGAAGGAACTGAAGTCGCGCGGCATCAAGGTCATTGCCAACGCGGGCGGCGTCAACCCGTCCGCCTGCCGCGCCGCGTTGGTGGCGGCAGCACAGGCCGAAGGTGTCGATCTGAAAATCGCCGCCGTGCTGGGCGACGACCTGATGCCTCAGGTGGAGGCACTGCGCTCGGCCAGCATCCAAGAGATGTTCGCGGGCAGCCCCTTTCCACAAAAGGTCATGAGCGCCAACGCCTATCTGGGCGCCTTCCCGATCGCCGCGGCGCTCGATGCCGGCGCCGACGTCGTGGTCACTGGCCGATGCGTCGACAGCGCGGTCACGCTGGCGCCGCTGATCCATGCCTTTGGCTGGACCGCCGCCGACCACGATCTGCTCGCGCAGGGCAGCTTGGCCGGTCACCTGATCGAGTGCGGCACGCAGGCCACCGGCGGCAACTACACCGACTGGGATTCGGTGCCGGGCTGGGACGACATGGGCTTTCCCGTCGCCGAGTGCCGCGCCGACGGCAGCTTCGTCATCACCAAGCCCGAAGGCACTGGCGGGCTGGTCTGCCCCTCGACGGTGGGCGAGCAGATGCTCTATGAAATCGGCGACCCGCGCGCCTACATCCTGCCCGATGTGGTGTGCGACTTCACCGGCGTGACGCTGACGCAGATCGGCCCCGACCGAGTCGAGGTCAAGGGCGCGCGCGGCCTCCCGCCGACCGATCAGGCCAAAGTCAGCGTCACCTACGCCGACGGCTTCCGGGCCATGAGCCTGTTCATGATCGGCGGCATCGATGCCGGCGCCAAGGCGCAGCGCGTCGGCGCCGCCATGCTGGCGCGCATGCGGCGCCACTATGCGCAGCGCGGTTGGCCCGACTTCACCGAAACCTGTGTCGAGGCCATCGGCGCCGAAGATACCTACGGCCCCCACGCGCGGCCCGATGCGCGCGAAGTGATGCTCAAGGTCGGTGTGCGCCACCCGGTCAAGGACGCGCTCGAACTGTTTTCGCGCGAAGTGGCACCGATGGCCCTGATGTCGGCGCCGGCCATCACGGGCTTCACCGGTGGTCGACCCAAGGTGCAACCGGTGGTTCGGCTGTTTTCCTGTCTGATCCCCAAGACCCAGGTGGCCGCGAGCATTGACATGGGCGACCAGACCGTGGCCGCACCGCCATGGCACGGCCAGGCGTTTGATCCGGCGACCCTGCCCCAGGTCGGCGGCCCGCTGCCTGCCGCCGACGCCTATGCGCGCGGCACGCGCATAGTGCCGCTGGTGAAGCTGGCCTGGGGTCGCAGCGGCGACAAGGGCGACGCCGCCAACATCGGCATCCTGGCGCGCCAACCCGGCTACCTGCCCTTCATCCGCGCCGCCCTGACGGAGCAGGCGGTGGCAGCCTGGTTCGCCCACCTCGTCAAGGGCAGCGTGCAGCGCTTTGACCTGACCGGCACGCACGCGCTGAACTTTCTGATGCACGAAGCCCTGGGCGGCGGCGGCATCGCTTCGGTTCGCATGGACTCGCAGGGTAAAGCCTATGCGCAGATGCTGCTCGATTTTCCAGTCCCGATTCCAGCCGACCTGGCACTTTGACAGCTTTCGCCCCTGCCCCTAATTCAAGACGGAGACACACACCATGAACACCCCGGCCACTGCCGCCATAGCCAACACGGCTTCCACCGCCTTGAGCACGCGTATCCGCGACGTGCAGGAGGCCGCGCGCGGCGTCACCACCCTGTACCCGCGCAGCTATATCCTCCAGTGCATCAAGGAAGATCGCTTCCCCGACGAGCTGTGGCAAAAGCTTGGCGAGTTCGGCCTGCTCGGCCTGTCCGTCCCGGAAGAGTATGGCGGCTCAGGCGGCGGCGTACTGGAGATCACCGCGCTCAATGAGGCGTTGGCTTTAGCCGGAGTGCCCACGCTGTTCCTGGTCGTCACCGGGCTGGGCCGGGTGCCGATCATGCGCCACGGCACACCCGAGCAGATCAGGAAATACGTCACGCCGACCTGCACCGGCGAGAAGAAATTGTGCTTTGCCATCACCGAACCCAATGCCGGCACCAATAGCTTTGCCATGACCACGCTGGCCACACCGGACGGCGATGGCTGGGTGCTCAATGGCCAGAAGGTTTTCATTTCGGGCGCGCGCGATGCCGACTACATGCTGGTGATCGCACGCACGACCAAAGCAAGCGAGGTGAAGCACCGCGCCGACGGCATCTCGCTGTTCGTGCTCGACATGAAAACGCCCGGCATCCAGCTGACGCAGCTTAACATCCAGGTCGAAACCGCCGAGCGCCAGTACATGGTGTTCTTTGACAACGTCAAGCTGCCTGCCGACGCGCTGATCGGCGAAGCCGGCAAGGGCGCCAAACTGATGTTCGAAGGCCTGAACTCGGAGCGCCTGCTGGCCGCCGGAGCCGCTATCGGCCTGGGCGACTATGCGCTGGCCAAGGCGGTGGCCTATTCGAAGGAGCGCAAGCCCTTCGGCAAGCCGATCGGCTCCTACCAGGCTCTGCAGCACCGCATGGCGCAGGCCAAGGCGCAGATCGAGGCATCGCGGCTGATGACCTACAACGCCGCCGAGCGCTTTGACGCTGGTGAGGACGCTGGTGCCCACGCCAACATGGCCAAGTTGCTGGGCTCGCAAGCGGCGGTGGCCGCCATCGAGGCCGCGCTGCAAACCCACGGCGGCTACGGTTTCGACCGCGACTACGACATCATTACGCTGTGGCCCATGGTGCGCCTGCTGGAAATCGCGCCCATCAACAACGAGATGCTGCTCAACTATATCGGCGAACATGTGCTGGGCTTGCCGAAGTCGTACTGAGCCGAAGGCCGTCATCCCCGGCACCGACCATCCGGACCGAGGTTCGCAATACGGTCGAGGCCTCCGTCCGCGGTTTTCGGGGTGGCCTGAGATTGCGAACCGGCACCATTGGCAGGCGTGGCTATTGGTTCCCGGATGATGTGTGCCGCGCGCTCCCTCCCCACTTTCGCAGCAACCAAGCGGCCGCGAGGCCGCCCACGCAAGACGTCGCAAGAGCGAAATGAAGGCAACCGACGCCAAGATATCGTCAAGGTCGCGGCCAAACTGTTTCGACGCCACGGCTTCAACGGCACGAGCACGCGCGACATCGCCTGCGCCGTCGGCATGCATTCCGGATCACTGTTTTGTCACTTCAAAAGCAAGGATGCGCTGCTGTATGAAGTGATGTGGGAAGGCCTGCGCAACGCGCTGGCGCGCCAGATGATCGTGCTGGTTGCCGAACATGACGCTGCCACCACGCTGCGGCAATTGATCCGATCGCATTTCGATGCGTTACTGGGGCCAAGCAGCGACTTCATGCATGCGGTGCTCTACGAGTCGCGCTCTCTCAACACTAGGCAGCACAACGTCATCGCGAAGCTGCAAAGTAACTACGAAGCGACATGGACGCCCGTGCTCCAAGAACTCTCGTTGGCCGGCTGCTTGCAAGTCGAGGTGCCGCTTGCGCGCCGTTTGATCTTTGGCGCACTGAACGGTTCAGTGCGGTGGTTCAACCCTAAGATGGGAATGTCGATTGATGCCCTGACCGACGCAGTGGTGGACCTTTGCTTACACGCACCGCCGGCAAACCGGGCTTGATTTGTTTGCTCCTCAAAGGGGCAAAACCCATCACTTGATGACGTCAACATGGCGTTGCAGGCAGGTCAGTTTTCCGTGTTGCTGGGCCCTATTGACGCAGGAAAGTCATCGGCCAGGTCTACCGCGACCCATGCGATTGCGAGAAAGGATTCGACGAGCTGAAGAACCAATGGGGCGAGCGCTGCTGGCCTATATCTGCCAGCGCATCGTCGGCCAAACGGTGCCGCAAATCCCGCCGTCGGCTAATCCGAAGTTCCAGTGGTTCCGAACGATTTTTTCCTTTCACGACGCGTACTTAGCGTGAATTTGGGGTTCCGCGTTCTGTCTACACGCGGATGCGGTCGATGAGGTCGAGCGCTTGGTGCTGCCTGGGACTGGGTGTCGTGGTGATGTCGAACGTCGGCGCACCGGCATGGGTATTGAGCGTGCGACAGGTGTTGCGCACGATGGTGGCCAGATCAGCCATCAGGGTCGAGAAGCTGTGCACCGGTGTGGCGTCACCCAGCACACGCCGCGCAACCTTACGCCGTGCCGCATCCGAACGCTGTGCTGGCGCCACCGGATCACGTATGGCCTTGGCCGCCTGATCCTCGTCGGCGAACATCAACTCGCGCCAGGCCTCACGCATGTGCCACTCCACGTAGTAGGCCAGCATGCACAGCAGAATGTGCGCACGCACCCGATCGGCCGTACGGTGGTGGATCGGACGAACCTTCAGGTCGATGGTCTTGAGCGAGCGAAACGCCCGCTCCACGTTGGCCAGCGCCTTGTAGTTGCGCACGCAGTCAGCTGCGTCCATGCGCTGCGCATCCACCGACGTGCGGATGATGTAGATACCGTCCAGCGCCGCTTCGGCGGCGATGGCGTCGTGCTTGCGCGCGAACGTGAAGCTTGAATCGGCAATGAGCAACTCGAAGTGCTTGGCCACCTTGTACTGGTTGACGATCTTGCCCACGCGCAAG
>Ga0255338_1001686_pt1 | contig 39048 bp, 31 predicted proteins | sample MeOH1_35cm_T4_19_FD_203715 | JGI IMG/M metagenome (GOLD analysis project Ga0255338, IMG submission 203715) | Sandy soil microbial communities from University of British Columbia, Vancouver, Canada - MeOH1_35cm_T4_195 | ecosystem: Engineered > Artificial ecosystem > Sand microcosm > Unclassified ... | reverse complement strand
GCTACAAGATCATCCGTCCGTTCACGGTGGCGCCCGATACGCTGACCGACCTGGTGCTCGATTTCGATGCGTGCAAGTCGGTGGTGCCGCGCGGCAATGGCGGCTACAACCTCAAGCCGGTGGTGACCGCGATTCCGGTGGTGGTCAGTGGCCGCGTGACCGGCGCGCTGACCCCGGCCGAAGCCGGTGCCGCCGTCTATGCGGAGCGCGGCGGCGTGGTGGTCAAGTCCACCGTGGCCGACGCCAACGGCAACTTCGTGCTGTCGCCGATCGAGCAGAGCAGCACGGCGGGCAATGTCGACGTGGTCATCGTCCCGGCGGGACGCGCCACCGGCATCGTGCGCACCGTCCCGGTGGTGGCAGGCAGCAACACCGTGGTCTCCACGGCGGGCGCCCCGATCGACCTGCCCGCCTCGACCATGCGCACGGTATCGGGCACGGTCTTGCCGGTCAGCACCCAGGCCAGCCTGCGCGCGCTGCAAAGCACGGCCGGCCAGGCCTTCACGATCAGCACGTCCTTCGCCAATGTGACGACTGGCGCATACAGCATGTCGCTGCCGGCCGCCGCGCCGATGGTGGGCGTCTATTCGACAACGCTGCCGATCCCGCTGGCGGCCAATGGCGCCGCCGCCGGCAAGTACACCGTCGAGGCCACCAGCATCAACGGCCAGGTGCAGACCCAGGCAGCCGATATCAGCGCAACGAACGCCGTGAACAACTTCGCTTTCTGAGCGCCGGCGGCCGCCGACGCCAGATCACCCCGCCAGCCTGTAAAGGTGGCGGGGTTTTTTCATGGTGCATCGCCAATCGGCGGAGGCACCTCATACAGCACTCAGGCGGCTTCTTTCAACGCCAGCGCCCGACGTCCCGCAGCCAGTTGCTGCGCCACGCGCGCCACGCGTGCGCCCAGGTGCTCGGCGGTGCGCAGGTCGGCAAGGGGCGGTGCCACTTCGGCGCTGACATCGGCATCGGACTGCGCCGCCGCGCCCAGGAAGAACCCGTGCCGGTTGAGCGTGTCTTCGGTCGACTTCGAGTTGTTGTGTCCCGGCGGCAGGCCCAGGTTGATCCAGTGCATGCCATGCTGGGCGGCGAATACGGCGATCTGCTGCAGCGTGGCCAGCTTGTCGCCGGAGCGCGAGGCGGAGTTGGTAAACCCCGCCGCCACCTTGTTGGCCCACTTGCCGCCCTTGGCAAAGACATTGCGCGAGGTGGCGTCCATGAAGCCTTTGAACTGGGCCGACGCGCTGCCCATGTACGTGGGCGCGCCAAAGATAATGCCGTCCACGTCTTCCAGCATGGTCCAGTGCTGGTCGATATCGTCAACGCTGACCAGCAGGCTTTCAACGCCGTCGACGCTGGCCGCGCCGCGCGCAACCGCTTGCGCCTGTTTGGCGGTATGGCCGTAGCCGCTGTGGTAAACGATGGCAACGCGAGTGGTGCTGGAAGTCATGATGGCTTTTCCCAGAAATGGTGCAAAAGATTTGAAGTTGCCATCGCGGTCATGCGCTGGCCTCTGCAAGCAGTCTAGGGAAATTGGACGAAATACGATTCAGCGGATATCAACCAGTCGTTGAAGAAATTTGAATCCACATCCGCGTGACCCGTGAGGCTGCGGATGACGTCGTCCACGAGGTGATTTGCGGCTGCCCGTACCTCATTTTCACCTTACAAAAAGTAAATAGTAAAAAATCGAAATATAATATTAATTTAATCAATTGGTAAAAAACTGCAATGACGAATATCATCCCTCGCCTACGGCTAATCACAGCATTACCGACCAGACCAGCGAGGATTACACATGCCCACGCAAGAAAGAGAAAGAACAGGATTTGAAAAATGGCAAGATGGGATCAACAAGGCTCCGGGCGACGCAGCATGGAATGCTTGGGATTGCGAGATCCGGATGGCGGTCGACGAATATAATCGCCACCTTTCCCGGACTTCGGGCTACCGGCTGCTGGACTGGCGCTTGATCAAGGCGATATTGTGGGTTGAAACCGGGGCAAAGAATGCTGAATGGCGAAGCAAGCCAATGCAGATCGGCGTGCGTGGCGACCCAGGACTGGCGTCATTCCTCTCAGGAAAAGAAGGCGGCGATTTGATTGTTGCTCCGGCCTGGAAGGGGCGTTTGACCATGCAGTCCGCCAGGGCAATGCCCACACATAACATTAGGGCAGGTATCGGCTACCTGCTCATGCGCATGGCAATCCTCGAGTTCCGCACCATAACCGGAGCAGATTCCCGAGTATATGAGACCACGGTCAAGGCAGGCGACAGTTTCGACAAAATCGGAAAGGTGCAAGGCACGACAATCGATAATCTGAAAAAGCTCAATCCACATGTCGTCATGCTGCGGCCCGGACAGATCCTGAAATATCAGAAAGCGTCGAATCAACGCATCATTTCAGGATGGCGGGTCATTTCCACAGCATCGATCGCGAACCGCTACAACGGTGGCGGGGATCCCAATTATGCGAAGAAACTCGATGTTGCTTTGACATTGGCAAGAAACGGGAGCGTTGCACCATGAAGCTCATTTGCCTCGGCCCGTTGATTTTCTTCCCAGCGGTGGTCGTCGCGGCTTCCATGAATGTCCCGCCGGACGCGCGCGCCTTGCGCGAAGCCTGCAGCGCCTACTCCCAGGCAGGCATGCGGGAATGCCTGGAAAAGAAAGTCGATGACAGCCGGAATGCGTTGAAACGAGCCGAGGACCAGGTGGCCAGCACGCTGTCCAATTGGGATGACGATCCCAAGTACGTGAATCTGGCACGCGCACGATTTGCCGCCTCCGCGCGCGCCTTTACCAAGTACCGGCAGGAACAGTGCGCGTTCGCCGCCGCGCTCGGTGGTGGCGCCATTGGCAACGCGCTCGACATCATGCGCCTCGCTTGCATCGCCGAACTCAACGGCCGGCGTGCCGTGCAACTGAGCCATGCCGTGGCCGACCTGCCCCTGAAATAGAGACCCCAACGTCACCCACCGAGCATCCCAGCCATTCCACCGGGCGCCATCCAAGGCGTTCCGGTTCGCGGTACGGGGCGATATGAACTTTTCCGTGCCACCCCCTTTTGGCTCCCTCATCATGCCGCATTAACAGTGCCCAAAGACGGTGCCAGGCTTACCCGGATGGGTCATGCCAATTATGTTTTCGCGCGCATATAAACCCGTATGGGTGATTATCCACAGGATTATCTCAGGCAGCAACCCAGATTCCAATCCCATTTAAATCAAGACACAATATTTTTGAATTCACAAATATTGCAAGATTTGCCACACTGGCTACGAACATTGCATCAAACATTTTTCCACCGCGCACGGCGCATGTGCGGCCGCAACCAGGAAAGAGGCGAAGACGGCCACCAGGCCAGTCAAGCCCAGTTCATTAGACACAGTGGGGGTAGGCAGTGAATCACTATACAAGCGACAATTTCCAGCTGACGCAGAGCATTGGCTTTCACCTCAACAAGGCGCGCAACAACCTGTTAATGGAGATGGATTCAGCGCTGCGTCCGCTGGATATCAACGGGCAGCAGATGGGCATCCTGCTCTCGCTGAACCGCGGCATGGCCGCCACGCCGTTCGAAATCAGCAAGCTGCTCGGCATCGACAGCGGCCTGATGACCCGCATGCTCGACAAGCTCGAGGAAAAGCGGCTGCTGGAGCGCAGCCGCAGTATCGACGACCGTCGCGTGGTCAATCTGATCCTGACCGAGAAAGGCAAGGCCGTGGCGGCGCAGATTCCCGAAATCGCGCCCGAGGTACTCAATCACCACCTGAAGGGATTCTCCGAGGCGGAATTCGCGGAGTTTCGCCGGCTGCTGCAGAAGTTCGTGGCCGGAAGCTGAGGCCGGCCTGGGCCGCACCGCGCGGCCCAGCGGGCGCTACGCGGCAGGCGGTGACAAGCTGTCCACGGCCCGCCAGGCGGTATCCACCGCGCCCGTGACCGATGGGCTGCCGGCAGTGTCGGCGCCCGCGATCCGCACATTGCCCACACCCCGCCCCGCCTGCTCCAGCGCCGCCTGCAGCGTGGCGTCATCGGGTGCCAGCCCATTCGGCATATAGCTGTAGCCATGCGCCCAGCGGTTGACCGTGATGCCGCGCACCATCCTGGCGGCGGCAAAGCCAGCCGGCGCCAGCATGCGGTCCAGTTGCGCGCGGATCTCGTGCTCCAGGGTGTCGAACGGGGTGCCCAGCAGGAACGCCCGCCCCGCGCGAAAGCGCTCGCGGGCGCTCATGCCGCTGTCCGGCACCGTGGGCACGTAGAGCATGTGCAGCACCACTGGATCGGCCGGGCCGCCGCCCGGGGCTTCGAGCCAGAGATCGGAATATGGCATCGTCGGCGCATGGATGCGCCACGCCTTGAGCGCCTCGAACGCGCGCCAGTCATCGAGCGCCACCTTGGTGTAGACCACGGGCGCCTTCACGCACGACCGCAGCGTGGCCTTTGCCGGCGCCGGCAGGGACGGCAGGATGAACGGCACCATCATGTTGTAGCCGGCCACCACCACGTGCTGAGCCTCCACGCGCCGCAGGTTGCCCTGCCAGCCATAGGTGACACGCGTGATCCGCACATCGGGTTCGATTGCCACCGCCGTGCTGTTCAGGCGCACGCGCACGGGGCTGCCGTCGCGGTCCAGCCGCGCGTAGTCGAAGCGCGCCTCCGCCACGTCAGCGCCCCGCCGCCCTTTCCCGGCACCGGCGCCGGGCACCAGGCTGTTCGCCAGCGCGCGCGCCAGCGTGGCGTTGCCATCGGCAAACCAGAGCCGCGAGGCGGGCGACTTGCCGAGCCGCGCATCCACGGCCGGCGCGGGCATTCCCGCCCCGGCGGGCAGGCCGATGGCGATGGCCTGCGCCACTGAGATCCCGTCGGCGTCCAGCGCGTAGGCGTCCTGGCCACGGCTGCGCAGGAACCGCACGCCCGCCAGCCCCAGGCCCGCCTTCTCCCGCAGGAACACCGCGTAGCGCGTGCGCTGCAGGTAGGCCGCCCGATCGGTCTCATTCATGCCAGCCAGGTAGTCCACTTCGCCCTGGGCCAGCCGCAGCAGCGCCGGCCGGTCGGCCACGGGCAGCGGCGCGGCGTCGAGGAACCGCGCCAGGGCGTCCGGTGACGGCGGCGCGGCGCGGTGGATCGCGTTGCGGGCATCGATCCCGTCGGCGAACGGATCGCCGGCCAGCCACTGGTCGCGGCCAAAGTGCTCGGCATCGAAGAACACCGCCCGGCCCATGCCCCGGCGCTGGTAGGCGCCGCCCGGGCGCCCCGGCAGCGCGGCGGCGATGTCGATCCCGAGCCCGGACAGCATCGCGCGCATGGCCGTGCTGTCGGCGGCCGAAGGCGGCATCTCGGCGCTGCCGCCGTAGGTCACCAGCGTCTTGCCGCGCACCGTGAACTCGTTGCGCTTGGCGTGGCCGCCGAAGTCGTCGTGGTTGTCCAGGATCAGGATGCGCCGGTCCGCGCCGAATTTCTGGCGATAGAACCATGCCGCCGCCAGCCCGCTGATGCCACCGCCCACCACCACAAGGTCGTACGACTCATGCGCCAGCACGGTCGGGTACGTGGCCCCTTCGCGCGCCAGGCCGTGGGCCAGCGTAAACGTGCCCGCATGATTGCCGCGCAGGCCGGTCAGCGCCGGTGGATAGCCGGCCGCCGCAGTGGCCGCCGCAGTGGCCGCCGCGGTGGCCACCCCAGGCTGCGCGCGCAGCAGCCCTGTGGGCGCGATGCCGGCCGCGATGGTCAGCGCGGTGCCGTTCAGGAAGTCTCGACGGGTGATGGTCATGGCGGTCAGCGCGGTGTGGCGGGCATTGCGGGGGCCTTGGGTTCCGGCGCGGGGGTGCCGAGCTCGTGCCGGCGCGCGGCCACGGCGGCCTCGGTGACCGGCGCGGCGCGATTGCCCCAGCTGCGGCGGATGAACGTCAGCACGTTGGCCAGTTCCTGGTCCTCCATGGTCCAGCCATAGCCGGGCATGTGGTAATCGGTGGGCGCGGTGCTCACGCGCGCGGTCACGGCCCCTTCGAGCAGCAGGTTGACCAGCGAAGCCGGGTCCGGATCGGCCACCGTGGGATTGCCCGCCAGCGGCGGAAACACGCGCGCGAAGCCGCGTCCGCTGGCGTTGTGGCACGGCATGCAGAACGTGGCGTACTGGCGCGCGCCGGCGGCATCGAAGCGGCCCTGCTCCAGTTGCGCGGTCACGGCGGGATCGTGGCGGAACGGCTGCGTCTCGCCGCGCGCGCCGGGCAATGACTTCAGGTAGGTGGCCACCGCGTCCAGATCGGCTGGCGCCATGTGTTGCGTGGAGGCGGCGATGACCGTGGACATCGGCCCGAACGACGTGGCGTGGCCATTGCGCCCGGTGTGCAGGTATTCGACCACATCGGCCTTCGACCACGCGCCAAGGCCCGTCACCTGGTCGCCGGTGAGATTGGTCGCCGACCAGCCCTCCACCGACGCCCCGGCCAGGAAGTGCCGGCTGCGCTCATCGATGCCGCGCTCGCCATAGAGCGGTCCGCGCGGCGTGTGGCACGCGCCGCAGTGCGCCACGGCCTGCACCACGTAGGCGCCACGGTTCCACGCGGCGTCTTTCGACGCATCGGCGCGCACCGGATCGTCGCGCAGGTTCAGCCAGTTCCACGGCACCAGCAGCCAGCGCATGCTGTACGGCCAGCGCATCTCGGCGGCGGGATTGGCCTGCCGCACCGGCTTCACCTCGGCGCGCAGGTAGGCGTACAGCGCCGCCACATCGTCGCGCGTCATCCGCGCGTACGACGGATACGGCATGGCCGGATACAGGTGCCGGCCGTCGCGGGCCACGCCACGCCGCACGGCGCGCTCGAAGTCCTCGAACGAATAGTTGCCGAGCCCGGTCTGGGCGTCGGGGGTGATGTTGGTGGAATAGACCGTGCCGGCGCCGGTGTGCAGCGGCAGCCCGCCAGCCATGGGCGCCCCGCCCCCGCTGCTGTTGGTGTGGCAGGCGGCGCAGTTGGCGATGCCGGCCAGGTACCGGCCGCGCGCGATCTGGTCGGCCGGCGCCGCCGCGCCCGCAGCCATGACAGCGGTGGCAACGGTGGCAACGACGGTGGCCAGCAGCCACTTGCCGATACATCGTCCGATACATCGCATGGGGCGCATCCTGTGGTCGGGCGTAATGGGGCTGGATTGGAGTGTAGGAAACCGGGACGTACAAGGCACCACATCTTGCGGCCTGGGCACAAAACAGAACAGAATCAGCCGCATGACTTTTTACCGTATCAGATTTGCACCGATTCCCAAAGCATGAAACGCTATGAAGCCCTCGCCGAGGCCCTTGCCCATGACATCCGCAACGGCAGGCTGCCGCCCGGCACGCGCCTGCCGTCCATCCGCAAGACGGTGGCGCAGTATGGCGTGAGCCCGTCCACGGCGTTCCAGGCCTACTACCGGCTGGAGGAACGCGGGCTGGTGCGGGCGCGCGAGCGCTCGGGCTACTACGTGGCCGGCGCGGCCACGCGCGCGCTGCCGGCGCCCAAGGCGCGCGCGCCGCAGAAGGTCTCCACCGAGGTGGACATCTCGCGGCTGGTGTTCTCGGTGCTGGAGGCCGCGCGCGACCGCGACCTCGTCCAGTTCGGGTCGGCGTTCCCGTCGCCGGAGCTGTTTCCGTGGGAGCGGCTGGGCAAGGCGCTGGCGCGCGCCGGCCGCGAGCTCGATCCCTGGTACAGCGTGAACGACCTGCCGCCCGGCAATGTTGCGCTGCGCCAGCAGATCGGCCTACGCTACCTGGGGACCGGGGCGCCGCAACCGGTCGACGACATCATCGTCACCAACGGTGCGCTCGAGGCGCTGAACCTGTGCCTGATGGCCGTGACCGAGCCGGGCGACGTGGTGGCCATCGAATCGCCGGGCTTCTATGCCGCGCTCCAGGCCCTGGAGCGGCTGAAGCTCAAGGCCGTGGAAATTCCAGTGGACCCGCAGCACGGGCTCGATCTCGATGCGCTGGAAGCCGCGCTGACCCGGCATCGCATCAAGGCATGCTGGTTCATGACGCAGTTCCAGAACCCCACGGGCGCCAGCATGGCCGAAGACCGCAAGCGGGCGCTGGTGGCGCTGCTCGCGCGCCACGCGGTGCCGCTGATCGAGGACGATGTCTACGGCGAGCTGTATTTCGGCAACCGCTGCCCGCTGCCGGCCAAGGCATTCGACGCCGACGGCCTGGTCATGCATTGCAGTTCGTTCTCGAAGACGCTGGCGCCGGGATTCCGCATCGGCTGGGTCGCGCCGGGGCGCTTTGGCGAGGCCATCCGCCATCTGAAGCTGATGACCACGCTGTCAGCCGGGGTGCCCACCCAGGTGGCGCTGGCCGAGTACCTGCGCCACGGCAGCTATGACAAGCATCTGCGCCGCCTGCGCCATGTGCTGGAGATGCGGCAGGGATGCATGATCGAGGCCATTGGCCGCTATTTTCCTGACGATGTCAGCGTATCGCGCCCCGATGGCGGCTATTTCCTGTGGGTGGAGTTTGCCGGGGGCTTCGACGCGCTGGCCCTGCACCAGGCGGCGCTGGCGGCCGGCATCGGCATTGCGCCGGGGCCGCTGTTCTCGGCGCGCCAGGGCTATCGCAACTGCATCCGGCTTAATTACGGGCATGCCTGGACCGATGCGGCCGAGGCTGCCGTGCAGACGCTGGGCAAGCTGGCCAGGCAAGCCACAGTGCGGCAGTGACCGGCGCTCAGCCGCCCCGGCCGCGTGCCCAATACGCTTCGAGCAGCCCGAACGCGCCCTGCACGGCCACGGCCAGCACTGCCGCCGGCACCGCGCCGGCCAGCAGCAGCGTGGCGTCGTTGAGCGCCAGCCCGGTGGCGATGCGCTCGCCATAGCCGCCCGCGCCCACGAACGCGGCAATCGTCGCCGTGCCCACGCTGATGATGGCGGCCGTCTTCACGCCCGCCAGGATCACCGGCATGGCCAGCGGCGCTTCTATATAGCGCAGCACCTGTATCGGCCGGAAACCGAGCGCCCGCGCGGCGTCGCGCATGCCTGGCGCAATCTGTTGCAATCCCGTGCAGGTGTTTCGCACGATGGGCAGCAGCGCATAGAGAAACAGCGCCACCATGGCCGGCCAGACGCCGATGCGGCCCAGCAGCGGGATCAGCATCGCCAGCAACGCCAGCGACGGAATGGTCTGCAGCACGCTGACCAGGGTCAGCACGCCCTGCCCCAGCCGGCGCCGCCGCGCCGCGATGATGCCCAGCGGCACGCCCACCAGCGTGGCTGCCCCCACCGCGCCGCCCACCAGCGCCAGATGCCGCATGGTCAGCCGCCAGGTATCTGCGCTCCACAGCACGCCGGCCAGCCCGTCGCGCAGACTGCCAGCACCGCCCACCCCATGCCCGCCCAGGAACCCGCGCGCGATGGCCGCGAACGACTCGCCATCGATCTCCGCCGCGGCGTTCATGTCGATCATGTCTGCCGCGCCGATCTTGCCGGCCAGTCCTTGCAGCGCCTGCCATGCCGCCGGGTGCCGGCGCGGCACGTCGAGCCGGTACACCACCACGGCGTCGTAGCGCGGAAAGACGTGCAGGTTGTCCGCCAGCACGCGCAGATGGAACTTGCGGATCTTGGCGTCGGTGGAATAGATGTCCGTGGCGTCGATCTGCCGCGCGGCCAGCGCCTCGTAGGCGATGCCATGGTCGATGCCGACCGGCTGTTGCGGCAGGCCGTAGCGCCGCGCCAGCATCGGCCAGCCGTCGGCGCGGCCCAGGAACTCGTGCGACAGGCCCAGCCGCAGCCCCGGCTGGCCCGCCAGGTCCGAGAGCGTGCGCGGCGCCGCCGCATCGGCCACGGCAATCGCGTAGGTATTCTCGAAGCCCAGCGCGATGGCCGCGCCCAGGCCCATCGGCGCCAGCGCCTGCTGGATTTGCGCCAGGGTGGCGTCAGGCGGCAGCTTCAGGATCTCGCCGGCCAGCGTGCCGGTGTAGTCGGGATACAGGTCGATGCTGCCCGCCTTCAACGCCGCGAACACGATGGCGGTGTTGCCCAGCCCGGGCAGGTGCCGCGCCTCGCCATGCGCGGCGGCGGTCTGGGTCAGGATCTCGCCCAGGATGTACGACTCGGTGAATCGTTTGGAACCGATGCGCAGCGGATCGGCGTGCGCGGATGGCGTGATCGCCATGAGCGCGGCAAGCGCCATGAACAGTGCGGCGGAAAAACGCTGGATCGAGGCAGGCAAGCCGGGGCTCCGCGTGGGGACATCCCGACATCATAAGGCGAGTTGGCGCCGGCTATGGCACCTGCGGCTTGCGCGCGACGTGCACGGCCAGCCAGACCGTCGGCTGTGCCGGGTCGGTCCAGGCCACGCGGTGGCGGCAATGGGCCGGCAGGTGCAGCCAGTCGCCGGCGCCCAGCGCGTGCGTGGCGCCGCCTTCAATCTCCACCGCGCCGCTGCCGCTGACCACGAGCACCCATTCGTCCTCGGGGCTGTCGTACCAGAACCCGCGCGGGCTGGCCTGCCCGTTCGACACGATCCGCTCGATCCGCACGTCGCCGGCGCCCTGCCACCGCTGCAGCGCGGCAACAATCTCGTCCGGCGCGTTCGCCGGCACATCGTGCAGCAGGTTGCCGTGGTTCGTTTTCATCGCTGGCTTCCTTCAGGTTCGCCAATTGTTGTCTCCCCTCTCCCGCTTGCGGGAGAGGGGCCGGGGGAGAGGGGCGGCGCTGGCCGAAGCTGGCGTGCCGGAGCACACCGACGGCTCCGCTCTTTGTGGCTCCCAGCTAGACCACCCCTCTCCCCGACCCTCTCCCTCTGAGGGGAGAGGGAGCAAACCTCGCAGCTTCGAATATGCTCTTGGCGCCGTTTGCGCTGTCGCCGTCCAGGCTACTCGCCCGCCCCCGGCGCCAGTACGTCGCGGGCGCCGTTGCGGCCCATCTGCGACACCAGCCCCGCCGCCTCCATCTGCTCGATCAGCCGCGCCGCGCGGTTGTAGCCAATGCGCAACTGCCGCTGCACCGCCGAGATCGACGCCCGGCGCGAATTGAGCACGAATGACGCCGCCTCGTCATAAAGCGGGTCCGCTTCGGCATCGCCGCCGCCATCGCCAAACAGGTCGGCGCCGCCGGCCTCCGGCGCATCGCCGGCCAGGATGGCCTCGTCGTAGTCGGGCTCGCCAAACTGCTTCCAGTGCTCCACCACGCGGTGCACCTCTTCGTCCGCCACGAACGCGCCATGCACGCGCTGCGGATAGCCGGTGCCCGGCGGCAGGAACAGCATGTCGCCCTGGCCCAGCAGGCTCTCGGCGCCCATCTGGTCCAGGATGGTCCGCGAATCGATCTTCGACGACACCTGGAACGCCACGCGCGTGGGGATATTGGCCTTGATCAGCCCCGTGATCACGTCCACGGACGGGCGCTGCGTGGCCAGGATCAGGTGGACACCGGCCGCGCGCGCCTTCTGCGCCAGCCGCGCGATCAGTTCCTCGATCTTCTTGCCGGCCACCATCATCAGGTCGGCCAGTTCGTCGATCACGACCACGATCAGCGGCAGCGTGGACAGCGGCTCCGGCGCGTCCGGCGTCAGCGAGAACGGATTGGGCACCTTCTGGCCCGCCGCCTCGGCCGCCCGGATCTTCTGGTTGTAGCCGGCCAGGTTGCGCACACCCAGCGCCGACATCAGCCGGTAGCGCTTCTCCATCTCGCCCACGCACCAGTTCAGCGCGTGCGCGGCCTGCTTCATGTCCGTGACAACCGGCGCCAGCAGGTGCGGAATGCCCTCGTAGACCGACAGTTCCAGCATCTTGGGGTCGATCATGATCAGGCGCACGTCTTCCGGCGTGGCCTTGTACAGCATCGACAGGATCATCGCGTTCACGGCCACGGACTTGCCCGAGCCGGTCGTGCCGGCCACCAGCAGGTGCGGCGCGCGGGCCAGGTCGGTCACCACGGGGTTGCCGGTGATGTCCTTGCCCATGGCCAGCACCAGCCGCGAGGCATGGGCCTGGAACGCGGCGCCGGCCACGATCTCGGACAGCCGGATCATCTGGCGGCGGGCATTGGGCAGCTCCAGCCCCATGCAGGTCTTGCCGGGGATGGTTTCCACCACGCGGATCGAGGTCACCCCCAGCGCCCGCGCCAGATCCTTCATCAGGCCCACCACCTGCGCGCCGCGCACGCCCATGGCCGGGTCCACCTCGAAGCGCGTGATGACCGGGCCGGCGCTGGCGCCGACCACCGACACCGGCACCTTGAACTCGGCCAGGCGCTGGGCAATCAGCTCGCCGGTCTCGCGCAGGTGTTCCTCAGAGACCTGCGCGGCGGTCGCGGCGCCATCGGCATGATCGGCGGCCCCTTCCAGCAAATCGATGCCGGGCAGGCGATAGTCGACGATCCTCGGCGGCGCCGGTGGCGCGGCGGCGGGGACGGCCGGCGCCCTGGGCGTCAGCGGCACGGTCCTGCCGACCACTGCCGGCAGCACGATGCGCGGCTTGGGCGCGGGCTGCACGAGCGCGTTGGCATCGAGGACCGCCGTGGGGTCATCGTCTTCGGACGCGTCTGATTCATCCGATGCGTCGACGCGTTCGGCCGATGCCACGGCGTCCGCCACGGTAGCGGCCGGCTCGTCGGCCGGCTCGTCGGCAGGTTCGGGGACTGGCTGATCGACGAATTCGACCGCGATGGACGGCGGCGCCGGCTCGGCAACGGCCTCGGGTTCCGGCACCGGATGCGCCTCGGGGGCTTCGGTCACGGCGCCCGGCGCCTGGCTGGCCAGCGCGCGCAATTCGGCCATAAGCGTCATGGCTTCCTCGCGGATCGCGGCCATCGTCACCGGCTCGCCGATCGTCACGGGTTCCGATACAGGTACGGGCTCCGATACAGGTACGGGCTCCGGTACAACCGTCGGCTCGATAACAGCCGCCTCGGTGATTGCGTCCGCCGGTGCGGCCATCGCCTCGGGCAGCGTGGTAACCGCCGAGCGCAGGCCCAGCGCGGGATTGCGGAACGGGCTGCTCACCACGGTGGCGCGCGGCGCGGCCGTCCTGGCCGGTGTGGCGGGGGCGGCGGGGGTGGCGGCGATGGGAGCGGGACGCGCGGGCGCTTGCGGCGGCGCGGGCTTCGGCGCAGGCACCGTGGCGGCGGCTGGTTTTGCGGGTGCCGGCTTCACGGCGCCCGGCGCATCGGCATGGTGGAGCCAGATTTCGCCCGGCTGCGGCGGCGACTGGCGCGTGCGCGGCGGCGGCTGCCAGACCGGCTGCTTGCGCGCGGAAACGGCTTCGATCCGCTGGGGCCGGGGGGCGCTGGCATTCCATCCTGCCGCGCTGTGCGTGGGCAGCGATGTGGTTTCCCAACGGTCCGCGCCTTCCCGGCCGGCCGCCGGCGGCGCCGACGCGGCGCTGGCCGCAACCGCCGCGGCATCCCCGCGCTGGCCCCGCGTCTCGGCACGTGCCTGCGGACGCGGCGCATCGTCTTGCGCGCGCGGCTTGCGCAGCAGGAACAGGCTGCGCCACGTCTCGCCGAAGACCATCGGCGCGGCCAGGCCCAGCACGGCAAGCATCATCAGCAGTGCACCGGTCCACCCCAGCAGGCTCGTCGCCATGCCCGCCAGCGCGTGGCCGGCGGCACCGCCGGCGCCCTCGCCCTCGGCGGCCGTCAGCGATTCCAGCGTGGCGCTGGCGCCCAGCACCAGCAGCGTGCCCAGCCACACGCGCAGCGCGCCACGGCCAAACGGCCGGCGGTCGCCGGCAAGCGCGCGCGTTGCCGTGCGCCATGCCAGCGGCAACAGCCAGAAGGTCGACAATCCAAACCAGCCCAGACCCATGATCGATATAACGTTCAAAACTACGGGCAGCGATTGTAGCGGGTCTGGCTGCCGCGCACGGCCTGATTGGGCCGGGATTGCCAAAAATCAGAGGATTCTGCAGTGTCTGCACGGCCAACCGCGCGGCCGGAGTACCATCGCCACAACGCTCCCCGCCCCGGCATCCCGGCCGCGCGCGCGCCGTCACCGTCCCGCTCATATGGTCTTGCCTGTTTCAGCGCTGCGCATCCTCGTGGTGGACGACCACCCCTTCCAGTGTGCCGCCGTCGCCAGCCTGATGCACACACTGGGCACCCAGCACGTCGTGCAGGCCGGCAACGGCGAGGAGGCCGTGCGCCTGCTGGCGGCGCAGCCGTTCGATGCGGTGTTCTGCGACATCTCGATGCCCGTGCTCGACGGCCCCGGCGTGATGGCCGAATTGGCGCGGCGCGGCGACCGCGCGTTTGCCGAAGGCGCCCCGGTCTGGGTCTGGATGACCGCGCTCGACGCCGATATCCTCGATTCGCATCGCACCCTGGCCGAGACGCTGGGTCTGCGGCACGTGCACGCGCTGCCCAAGCCGCTGCACGGCCCGCGCGTGGCCGACATCCTCGCGCAGACGGCACAAGCGGCACAAGCGGCACGGCGTGGCGGCACGCGGCGCGTGGCCGCCCTGCCGGATGACGCTACGCTGCAGGCCGCCGTGCCCGACAGCCTGCACATCGTCCTGCAACCGCAGTTCCACATCGCCACGGGCAGGCTGGCTGGCGCCGAGGCGCTGTGCCGCTGGCAACATCCCACGCTCGGCCCCATCGCGCCGGACCATTTCATCGCGCGGCTGGAGGCGCTGGACGCGGCCGATCCGGTGTTCTTCCTGGCCGTGGCGCAATGCCTGGCGGCGCACCGGCGGCTGCGCGCGGCCGGCGTGGAGATTGCCCTAGGGGTCAATGCGTCGGCGCGGACGCTGTGCCGCCCGGGCACGCTGGATCGTCTGGAAGCGCTGATCGCCGCCGCCAACGTGCCGCGCGGGCTGCTGGTCATCGAGCTGACCGAGGACCACCCCGCGCCGGACCCCGTGGCGCTGTCGGTGGCGCTGAACCGGCTGCGGCTGCTGGGCTATGGCGTGGCGATCGATGATTTCGGCGTGGGCATCGCCACGCTGAAGCTGCTGGCGGACCTGCCGTTCACGCAGATCAAGCTGGACCGGTCGTTCGTGGCCCACGTGGATGCGGAGAACCAGCGCACCGCGATCTGCCGCCACGTGATCGGGCTGGCGCGCGACCTGGGGCTGGAATGCGTGGCGGAAGGCGTGGAAACCGTGTCGCAGCGCGACGCGCTGGCCGCGCTTGGCTGCGGCCTGGGCCAGGGCTACCTGTGGTCGCCCCCGGTGCCGCCCGGCGATTTCATCGCCGCGGCCCCGGCATGGGCGCGGCCATAGGCGATCAAGAGGTCAGTTCAATCGGTCAGTTCAAGCGGGTCAATTCCATTTGCCGCCCGCGCCGCCCACGCTGGGGCGTCCGGCGCCCAGCAGCGCCACGGCAATGGCGGCCGCCAGGTACATGGCCTGCAACTCCAGTGCCCAGCCGCCGGTGTCGGCCATCTGGCCGAACTGGCCTGCATGTACCAGCAGCAGCGCCACGATCATGTTGATGGCCACGATGAGCGCGGCGGGCCGCGTCCAGAACCCGACGATCAACAGGATGGGCGCAAGCACCTCGCCGATATAGACGCCATAGGCCAGGAACTCCGGCAGCCCGGCCTTGGCCACCACCTGGATCACGAAGGCGGGCCCCGCGATCAACTTGGATATGCCATGCAGCAGGACCAACACGCCCAAAACGATCCGGAGAATGGCTTTGCCCAGGTCCTGCGATCCTTGCGTCTGATTCATCGCCCTTGCTCCTTGCCGTTGAGTGGATGCCGCCAGGCGGGCGCCTTGTGCTCACGCGCCGACGGCCTAAGAGGCTGTTTCAGGATGAAGCGAAGCGGTTCTGGCTAGGCGCGCGGCCGCAGACAGTACAAGTGGTACGGCAAGGCCGCGCAACGACGCCAGAATCATTCTGAAACGGTCTCCAAGTACCTTAGTGTGTACTGGCGTGAAGGTAAAGGCGCAATGCAGACAATGCGAACTCAGGATTCCTCGTGCCCGGGTGTCGGCACCACCAGCGGCGGAGCCGCATGCATCGGCGTGCCGGCCGCCGCCATCATGCCCACCTTGCGCGCGGTCTCGGGCAGCACTTCGGCCAGGAAATCGAGGAACCGGCGCAGGGGCGGCGTCACGCCCTTGCGCGACGGGAACACGGCATGCAGCACCCCCATCGGCAGATCCCACTGCGGCAGCAACACCTCGAGGTCGCCCCGCGCGATCTCGTCGCGGCAGAACATGCCCGGCAGCATCGCCACGCCCACGCCAGCCAGCGCCGCCTCGCGCAACAGCGCGAATTCATCGGAGACCAACTGCGGTTCATAGCGGATCTGGATCGATTCGCCGGCCTTGTCGAACAGCATCCAGACATATTTGCCGTCGTGCGGTTTCTGGCCCACGCCGGGCATGCCGTCCAGCGCCTGCGGCGTGCGCGGCCGGCCGATGCTGTCGAGCAGCGCCGGGCTGGCCACGAGCCGCAATTCGCTCTTGCCGAACGTGCGCACGGCCAGGCTTGAGTCCTCCAGCACATCACGCACGCGCAGCGCGAGGTCGTAGCCCTCGCCGATCACGTCCACGCGCCGGTTGGTGGCGTCGATCTCGAGCCGGATGCCGGGGTTGGCGCGCATGAAGCCGCCAATCCACGGCGCCAGCAGAACCTGCGCGATCGCCACCGGGCAACTGATCTTCAATGAGCCGCCGGGCTGCTCACGCGCATGTTCGATCACTTCGCGCGCGGCATCCGCGGCCTGGAGCATTTCCTTGCAGCGCGCGTAGTACTGCTCGCCAAGTGGCGTGACGCGCACCTGTCGCGTGGTCCGGCGCAGCAACTGGACCCCCAGCTCGCGCTCCAGCTGCGCAATGCGGCGCGAAAGCCGCGACTTCGGCACGCCACTGGCGCGGCTGGCCGCCGAGAAGCTGCCGTGCTGCACCACCTGGGCAAACAGCGACAAATCGTTGAGGTCTTGCATTCCGCTCCTCCGTTGCACACATGGAACAATTATTTGCATTTTGCCTCACTACCGGCATCAATGGGCAACCGCTATCTTTCACTCCATCCAACCGAACCCTTGTGGAGATAGACAATGAACATCCTGCAGATTGATTCCAGCGTCCTGGGCGACAACTCTGTTTCGCGTGGCCTGACCGCCAGCGTGGTGGCCGACCTGGTCGCCAAGAACCCGGCCGCCAAGGTCACCGTGCGCGACCTGGACCAGGACGCCCCGGCCCACCTGACCGGCAACCTGCTGCCCGTGCTCGGCGGCCCCAAGGACGGCCTGAACGCCGTGCAGCAAGCCGAACTCCAGCGTACCGAAGCCTGGCTGGCCGAACTCGTGGCCGCCGATGTGGTCGTGATTGGCGCACCGCAATACAACTTCGGCATCCCGAGCCAGCTCAAGGCATGGATCGACCGCGTTGCGCAGGCCGGCCGCACCTTCCAGTACACCGCCAATGGCCCCGAGGGCCTGCTCAAGGGCAAGCGCGCCATCGTGGTGTCGTCGCGTGGCGGCGTGCGCCAGGACGCCAACGCGCTGGACCTGCATGAGATCACCGTGGACACCGTGCTGCGCTTCCTGGGCATCACCGACATCACCATCGTCCGCGCCCATGGCCTGGCGATGGGTCCGGACAGCCGCGAGGCCGGCCTGGCCGCCGCCCGCACGGCCATTGCCGCGCTGAACGACGGCACGCGCGCCGCCGCCTGATCCTTCACCTCCGTGGTACCAGTGCCAGCCCGTTGGCACCGGTATTGCCTTGCAGGCCGCACCCTCACAGGCGCGGCCTGTTTTTTTGCGTGCGGGCGCCGGCCTGCGCCCGGCGCCACAGGGTCGCGGGTCGCTCCGGGCGGCGTTCGGGTTTATGATGACTCGAACTCCCCGCTCGATGCGCCCCCGGTGTTCCTCTGGAGCCTGCATGACCTCAGCCCTGTTGCCTGCCGCCGCCAATCATCCGCCGCATGAGCCCGCGCTGCTCGGCCAGTACCGGCACGTGCGCGCCGCCACGGAAGCCATGGTGGCGGATATTTCCGATGCCGACGCGACCGTGCAGTCGATGGACGACGCCAGCCCGGCGAAATGGCACCTGGCTCACACCACATGGTTCTTCGAGGAATTCGTGCTGGCGGCGTGCGTGCCGGACTACGAGCCGGTGGACCCGCAGTACCGGTATCTGTTCAATTCCTACTACGAGGCCGTGGGCGCCAGGCACCCGCGTCCGCGCCGGGGGCTGCTGAGCCGGCCGTCGCTCGACGAGGTGCTGGCCTATCGCGAGGCGGTGGACGAGGCCATGCTGTCGCTGCTGACCCATGCGCAGACCGACGCGGAGGCCGCGCTGGTCACGCTGGGCCTGCATCACGAGCAACAGCACCAGGAATTGTTGCTGACCGACATCCTCCACCTGTTTGCCCAGAACCCGTTGCGCCCGGCCTATGCGCCGGAGGTGGCCGAGCCGGTGATTGCCGATCCGCGCCCCGCGCCGGAATGGCTGCGGTTCTCGGGTGGCGTGGTGGCCATCGGCCATGGCGACGAGGGCTTTGCGTTCGATTGCGAAACCCCGCGCCACAACGTGCTGCTGCAGCCGTATGCGCTGTGCTCGCATCCGGTGTGCAACCGGCAATGGTTCGAATTCATCGAGGACGGTGGCTACCAGACCGCGGGGCTGTGGTTGTCGGACGGTTGGCGCTGGGTCTGCGACAACGCCATTCAGGCGCCGCTGTACTGGGAGGAGCGCGATGGCACGTGGTGGCAGATGACGCTGCGCGGCATGCAGCCGGTGGACGCCGACAGCCCGGTCACGCACGTCAGCTTCTTCGAGGCCGATGCGTTTGCGCGCTGGGCCGAGCGCCGGCTGCCCACCGAGGCCGAATGGGAGCACGCCGCGCGCAACCTGCCGGCCACCGGCAATTTTGTCGAAGGACGCGCGCTGCGTCCGCTGCCTGACCGGCAGAACACGTCGGGCGCGCTGCGGCAGATGTTCGGCGACGTCTGGGAATGGACCGGCAGCGCCTTCCTGCCCTACCCCGGCTTCCGCCCCAGTGCGGGCGCGGTGGGCGAGTACAACGGCAAGTTCATGAGCAGCCAGATGGTCTTGCGCGGCGGCTCGTGCGTGACGCCGGAATCGCATATCCGCGCCAGCTACCGGAACTTCTTCTATCCGCACCAGCGCTGGCAGTTCGCCGGGGTGCGCCTGGCCGACGACATCTGACGCGCCGCCCCTGCCGGCCCTCATTTTGGGGGCGAGGGGAATTGCCGGCGGTTAATTGCGAAATAAGCCGACAATCTTGATACGTTCACGCCTCGCGCAGCCGGCGCCAGAGCGTGGTGGCGCTGATGCCCAGCTGGGCGCAGGCCACCGCGCGATTGCCGCCGCATTCAGCCAGCACGCGACGGATGTGCTCCGCCTGGCTGGCACGCGCCACGCCGGCCAGCGACTGGCCATTTTCCAAGGGCATGGCGATGGCTGGCGCAACGTCGGCGGCGATCCATGCCGGCACCTCGCCACTGGCGGGAAACAGTTCAGGCACAGCCGCCTGCAATTCGCGATGCAAGGCCGCGGGCTCTAACTGCGTGCCGGCAACCAGCACCGCAATGCGCTCCGTCACGTTCTCGAGCTCGCGGATATTGCCGGGCCATGCGTAACGCGTCAGCCGCGCCGTCACCGCTTCCGGCAACCGCAGCGGCGCCGCGATCCCCAGCCGCTCCTGGGCCCGCCGGTATAGCAATTCGGCCAGATCGGGGAGATCGGCCACGCGGTCGCGCAGCGGCGGCATCTCGATGCGCAGGATGTTGAGCCGGTAATAGAGATCCTGGCGGAACGTGCCCTCGCGCACGCGCGCGGCCAAGTCGCGGTGCGTGGCGGCAATCACGCGCACATTGACCGGCACCGCCTCAATGCCGCCGATCGGCAACACCTGTTTTTCCTGCAGCACGCGCAGCAGCCGGGTTTGCAGCGCCGGCGGCATGTCGCCTACCTCATCGAGGAACAGCGTGCCGTTGTGGGCCGATTCGAACAGGCCGGCCTTGCCGCCGCGCCGCGCGCCCGTGAAGGCGCCCTCCTCGTAGCCGAACAGTTCAGATTCCAGCAGCGATTCCGGAAATGCCGCGCAGTTCACGGCCACGAACGGGAACGCGCGGCGCGGGCTGGCGTCGTGCATGCCCTGCGCCAGCACCTCCTTGCCGGTGCCGCTTTCGCCACCCACGAGCACCGTGGAATCGACCACCGCGTAGCGCCGCGCCAGCGCGCGCAGATCGCTCATTGCGGGCGAGGCGCCCGCCAGGTCGTCCAGGGTGTAGCGCACGCCGGCCGACCGCGTGCGGGTGCGCGAACGCAGGTTGCGGTCCGCGCGGTGAATCGCGTTGGCGTCCTGGATGGTCAGCACCGCGCCCGTGGTGCCGGCTTCGCCCACGATGGGAATGCGGTTGACCACCACCATCTTGTCGCCGAGCCGGTGGATGGCCTCCAACTCGCGCGTGCCGCTCTGCATCACGCCGTCCAGCGCCAGGCCCGGCGCCAGCGTGGCCAGCTTGCGGCCCACGGCCACGCCAGTCGGCGTGCCGAGAAATCGCTCCATGGCCGGATTGAACGCCTGCACGCGGCCCTCGGTGTCCACAGCGGCCACGCCCTCGTTCAGGTGCGCCAGGATCGTATTGACATAGTCGCGCCGCGTGGATTCGATCCGCCGCAGCCGTGCCGCCTCGATGGCGTCTTCCAGCGCCAGCCGCACCGCATTGCCCGAATACAGGAACACGCCGACGAGCCCGTACTTGTCCGCCAGGTCCGTGACCATGCCCGGCCCCACCACCACGCGCACGCCCTCCTCCTTGAGCGCACGCACGCGCGCCGTGGCGTCGTCTTCGGTCAGATAGGTGTAGCGCGGAATGTCGAGCGAGAACGCGCGCACGAATTCGTCCACCTCGGCATAGGTCGAGGCGTGCGTGACCAGCGCCACCTTCGGCGAAATCCGACGCGCCGTGGCCAGCGCATGCATCACGTCGAAGCCGGTCACCTTGACCAGCACCACGGGCACGTCCACATGCTGGCGCAGATAGGCGCCGTTGGAGCCGCCCGCCACGACCACGTCCACGCGGCCCTCGCGGGCCTCGCGGTTGATCAGGCTGGCCGCCGCCTCGAACGCGCGGCCAACGATGCGGAACTCGGCGCGGCCGGCGTAGGACGGAATCAGTTCGGCAAACGCCCGCGAGAGGCGGCTGATGCCCATGGCCACGATGCGGGGACGGCTGCCGGCGGGCATGGCGGGCATGGCGGGCGCGTGGAACGGCGCGGCGGGTTGCAGGGGTGTCATGGCGTTGTGCGAATCAGCAAATCACCGGGGGCACCGGCGTATAGTCGGCTTGGATTGTGCGCCGGCTGGCCGTGCATTTCAACCTTGAACGATCTGGATTTCAAACTTGAAATAAAAAAGTGATGCCAACGCCCATATCAACAGGCTTCCAGACCTCGCCTGTTGCACGTAACCCCATGAGCAATAAGGAAATATTCCGGGGCCGGAGCGCATGCCGCCAGGTACCCGCCCGGTTGGCACATCCCTTGCGCCTTCCTCCCCGCCTCTCAATGAGATTTCAGAACACTCCAAGCACACGCCCATGACCTATTCCGCCTCTGAACTCGCCCGCTCCGCCGGCGCCCGCTTCCGCCAGGCCCTGGCCGATGAAAGCCCGCTGCAGATTCCCGGCACCATCAACGCCAATCACGCGCTGCTGGCCAAGCGCGCCGGCTATCGCGCGATCTACCTGTCGGGCGGCGGCGTGGCCGCGGGCTCGCTGGGGCTGCCCGACCTGGGCATCTCCAACCTGGACGATGTGCTGACCGACATCCGCCGCATCACCGATGTCTGCGATACGCCGCTGCTGGTGGACGTGGATACCGGCTTTGGCGCCTCGGCCTTCAACGTGGCGCGCACCACGCGCTCGCTGATCAAGTTCGGCGCGGCTGCCATGCACATCGAGGACCAGGTGGGCGCCAAGCGCTGCGGCCACCGTCCGGGCAAGGAAATCGTCACGCAGGGTGAAATGGTGGACCGCATCAAGGCCGCCGTGGACGCCCGCACCGACCAGAACTTCGTGATCATGGCCCGCACCGACGCGCTGGCCGTCGAGGGCCTGGACAAGGCTATCGAGCGCGCCGTGGCGTGCGCGGAAGCCGGCGCCGACGCCATCTTCCCCGAAGCCATGACCGACCTGGACATGTACCGCCGCTTCGTCGATGCGGTGAAGGTGCCCGTGCTGGCCAACCTGACCGAGTTCGGCGCCACGCCGTATTTCACGCTCGACGACCTGCGCAGCGTGGGCGTGGCGATGTCGCTGTACCCGCTGTCCGCGTTCCGCGCCATGAACAAGGCCGCCGAGAACGTGTTCGAGGCCATCCGCCGCGACGGCACGCAGAAGAACGTGGTGGGCACCATGCAGACGCGCGCCGAACTGTACGAGCGCATCGGCTACCATGATTACGAGCAGAAGCTGGACGCGCTGTTCGCACAGGGCAAGGGTAAGTAAGCCCTCAAACCCCACCAAGCCCCCAGTACATTCCGGCCAGATCGCCATCCACCCGACCCAATCAGCGCCCCAGATCCACAAGGAGACCTCAATGTCCGAAGCCCAACCGCTCGCCACGCCCAAGCCCAAGAAATCCGTTGCCCTGTCCGGCGTCGCCGCGGGCAATACCGCGCTTTGCACCGTGGGCCGCAGCGGCAATGACCTGCACTATCGCGGCTACGACATCCTCGACATCGCCGATACCTGCGAATTCGAGGAAATCGCACATCTGCTAGTCCACGGCAAGCTGCCGAACAAGGCCGAACTGGCCGCCTACAAGACCAAGCTCAAGGCGCTGCGCGGCCTGCCCGCCAATGTGCGCGCCGCGCTGGAATGGGTGCCGGCCAGCGCCCACCCGATGGACGTGATGCGCACCGGCGTGTCGGTGCTGGGCACCGTGCTGCCCGAGCGCGACGACCACAACACGCCGGGCGCGCGTGACATTGCCGACCAGCTGATGGCCAGCCTGGGCTCGATGCTGCTGTACTGGTATCACTACAGCCACAACGGCCGCCGCATCGAGGTGGAAACCGACGACGACTCGATCGGCGCCCACTTCCTGCACCTGCTGCACGGCAAGGCGCCGTCCAAGCTGTGGGAACGCGCGATGCAGACTTCGCTGAACCTCTATGCGGAGCACGAGTTCAACGCCTCCACGTTCACGGCCCGCGTGATCGCCGGCACGGGCTCCGACATGCACTCGTCGATCGTCGGCGCCATTGGCGCGCTGCGCGGCCCCAAGCATGGCGGCGCCAATGAAGTCGCGTTCGAGATCCAGAAGCGCTACGACACCCCGGACGAGGCCGAGGCCGACATCCGCCGCCGCGTGGAGAACAAGGAAGTCGTGATCGGCTTCGGTCACCCGGTGTACACCACGGGCGACCCGCGCAACCAGGTGATCAAGGAAGTGGCGCGCAAGCTGTCGAAGGACGCCGGCTCGATGAAGATGTTCAGCATCGCCGAACGGCTGGAAACCACGATGTGGGACGCCAAGAAGATGTTCCCGAACCTGGACTGGTTCAGCGCCGTGAGCTACCACATGATGGGCGTGCCGACGGCGATGTTCACGCCGCTGTTCGTGATTGCCCGCACGTCCGGCTGGGCCGCGCATATCATTGAACAGCGGATCGACAACAAGATCATCCGCCCGAGCGCCAACTACGTGGGCCCCGAGAACCTCAAGTTCGTCCCGATCGAGAAACGCTGATCCGAGGACCGGGCGAACCGCGCGGGGCCCACGGCTCCGCGCCGGTTTGCCACGGACGCGCCATCACATCCCCACGCCATGAACACTGCCTTCCGCAAGCCGCTGCCCGGCACCACACTGGACTACTTCGACGCGCGCGCCGCCGTCGAGGCGATTCATCCGGGCGCGTATGACAAGCTGCCCTACACCTCGCGCGTGCTGGCCGAGAACCTCGTCCGCCGCTGCGACCCCGCCACGCTGACCGCGTCGCTGCAACAGCTCATCGGACGCAAGCGCGACCTGGACTTCCCGTGGTTTCCCGCGCGCGTGGTCTGCCACGACATCCTGGGCCAGACCGCGCTGGTGGACCTGGCCGGCCTGCGCGACGCCATTGCCGATCAGGGCGGCGATCCCGCGCTGGTCAACCCGGTGGTGCCGGTGCAACTGATCGTGGACCATTCGCTGGCCGTGGAATGCGGCGGCTTCGATCCCGATGCGTTCGCCAAGAACCGCGCCATCGAAGACCGGCGCAATGAAGACCGGTTCGACTTCATCAACTGGACCAAGAAGGCGTTCCGCAATGTGGACGTGATCCCGCCGGGCAACGGCATCATGCACCAGATCAACCTGGAGCGGATGTCGCCGGTGATCCATGCGGACCATGGCGTGGCCTACCCCGATACCGTGGTGGGCACTGACAGCCACACGCCGCACGTGGACGCGCTGGGCGTGATCGCCATCGGCGTGGGCGGCCTGGAGGCCGAGAACGTGATGCTGGGGCGCGCGTCGTGGATGCGGCTGCCGGACATCGTTGGCGTGGAGCTTTCCGGCCGCCGCCAGCCCGGCATTACCGCCACCGACATCGTGCTGGCGCTGACCGAGTTCCTGCGCAAGGAAAAGGTTGTGGGCGCCTATCTGGAATTCCGCGGCGAAGGTGCCGCAAGCCTCACATTGGGTGATCGCGCGACGATCTCGAACATGGCGCCCGAGTATGGCGCCACGGCCGCGATGTTCTATATCGACGACCAGACGCTGTCGTACCTGCGCCTGACCGGCCGCGAGGACGAGCAGGTCAAGCTGGTGGAAACGTACGCCAGGACGGCCGGCCTCTGGGCCGATACGCTGGATGCCGCCGAATACGAGCGCGTGCTGCATTTCGACCTGTCCACCGTGGTCCGCAACATGGCCGGCCCGTCGAACCCGCACAAGCGCCTGCCCACGTCGGACCTGGCCGCGCGCGGCATCGCCGGCAAGTGGGAGGACGTGCCGGGCCAGATGCCCGACGGCGCGGTCATCATCGCCGCCATTACCAGCTGCACCAACACCAGCAACCCGCGCAACGTGATTGCCGCCGCCCTGCTGGCGCGCAATGCCAACGCGCGCGGCTTGACGCGCAAGCCGTGGGTCAAGTCGTCCCTGGCGCCGGGATCGAAGGCCGTGGAGCTGTATCTGGAAGAAGCGCACCTGTTGCCCGACCTGGAGAAGCTGGGCTTCGGCATCGTCGCGTTTGCCTGCACCACGTGCAACGGCATGTCGGGCGCGCTCGATCCGGCGATCCAGAAAGAGATCGTCGACCGCGACCTGTACGCCACGGCGGTGCTCTCGGGCAACCGCAACTTCGACGGCCGCATCCATCCGTACGCCAAGCAGGCATTCCTGGCCTCGCCGCCGCTGGTGGTGGCCTACGCCATTGCTGGCACGATCCGCTTCGACATCGAACGCGACGTGTTGGGCACCGACGCCGACGGCAAGCCGGTCTACCTGAAGGACATCTGGCCGAGCGACGAGGAAATCGACGAGATCGTGGCAAAGAGCGTGAAACCGGAGCAGTTCCGCAAGGTTTACGAGCCGATGTTCGCGATTTCGGTGGACCAGGGCGAGGCGGTGGGCCCGCTCTACGACTGGCGCGCGCAAAGCACCTATATCCGCCGCCCGCCGTACTGGGAAGGCGCGCTGGCCGGCGAGCGCACGCTGCGCGGCATGCGTCCGCTGGCGGTGCTGGGCGACAACATCACCACGGACCACCTTTCGCCGTCGAACGCCATCCTGCTGAACAGCGCGGCCGGCGAGTACCTGGCGAAGATGGGCCTGCCGGAGGAAGACTTCAACTCGTACGCCACGCACCGCGGCGACCACCTGACCGCGCAGCGCGCCACCTTCGCCAACCCGACGCTGGTCAATGAAATGGCCGTGGTGGACGGCGCCGTCAAGAAGGGATCGCTGGCGCGGATCGAGCCCGAGGGCAAGGTCGTGCGCATGTGGGAGGCCATCGAGACCTATATGGAACGCAAGCAGCCGCTGATCGTGGTGGCCGGGGCCGACTATGGCCAGGGCTCCTCGCGCGACTGGGCGGCCAAGGGCGTGCGGCTGGCGGGCGTGGAGGCCATCGTGGCCGAGGGTTTCGAGCGCATCCACCGCACCAACCTGATCGGCATGGGCGTGCTGCCCGTGGAGTTCAAGCCGGGTGTGACTCGTACGACACTTGGTATCGACGGTACCGAGACCTTCGACATCGTGGGCGCGCGCCAGCCACGCGCCGAGCTGACGCTGGTGATCCATCGCAAGAACGGCGAGCGCGTGGAAGTGCCGGTGCAGTGCCGGCTCGATACGGCCGAGGAAGTGTCGATCTACGAGGCCGGCGGCGTGCTGCAACGGTTTGCGCAGGACTTCCTGGAATCGGCGCGCGCGGCCGCCTAACTGGATAGAATATGACTCACGTAGCGCAGATCAGGATTCCCGCCACGTACATGCGTGGCGGCACCAGCAAGGGCGTCTTTTTCCGATTGCAGGACCTGCCCGAGGCCGCGCGCGTGCCCGGCGCGGCGCGCGACAAGCTGCTGATGCGCGTGATTGGCAGCCCGGACCCGTACGGCAAGCAGATCGATGGCATGGGCGCCGCCACGTCGAGCACCAGCAAGACGGTGATCATCGGCGCCAGCACCCGCCCGGACCACGATGTGGACTACCTGTTCGGGCAGGTGTCGATCGACCAGCCGTTCGTTGACTGGAGCGGCAACTGCGGCAACCTGTCCGCCGCCGTGGGGCCGTTCGCGATCAGCAACGGCTTTATCGACGCCGCGCGCATCCCGCGCAACGGCGTGGTCACGGTGCGGATCTGGCAGGCCAATATCGGCAAGACCATCGTCGCGCACGTGCCCGTGACCAACGGCGCGGTGCAGGAGACCGGCGATTTCGAGCTCGATGGCGTGACCTTCCCGGCCGCCGAGGTGCAACTGGAGTTCATGGACCCGGCTGCCGAGGAAGGCAGCGATGGCGGCGGCGCCATGTTCCCCACCGGCAACCTGGTCGATGACCTGGAAGTGCCCGGCGTGGGCACGCTCAAGGCCACGATGATCAACGCCGGCATTCCGACGATCTTCGTCGATGCCAACGCCATCGGCTACACCGGCTGCGAGCTGCAGGACGCCATCAACGGCGACCCGAAGGCGCTGGCGATGTTCGAGACGATCCGGGCGTACGGCGCCAAGCGCATGGGCCTGATCCAGGACATCGGCGAGGCCGCGCGGCGCCAGCACACCCCGAAGGTGGCGTTCGTGGCGCGGCCCGCCACGTACACGGCATCGAGCGGCAAGGCGGTCAATGCCGGCGACGTGGACCTGCTGGTGCGCGCGCTGTCGATGGGCAAGCTGCACCACGCGATGATGGGCACGGCGGCGGTGGCCATCGGCACGGCCGCGGCGGTGCCGGGCACGCTGGTCAACCTGGCCGCCGGCGGCGGCGAACGCGAGGCGGTGCGCTTCGGGCATCCGTCCGGCACGCTGCGCGTGGGCGCACAGGCCAGCCAGGCCGATGGCCAGTGGACGGTCACCAAGGCCATCATGAGCCGCAGCGCGCGCGTGCTGATGGAAGGCTGGGTGCGGGTGCCCGGCGACGCGTTCTGACAAGACCGTCCCTTCCCGCAACGTCTTGACGAAGCGGCATCTTTCCTCCGGGGAAGATGCCGCTTTGTCTTATCGGGCATACGTTTGCGGGCAGCTGGCAGGGGCTTGCGATAGTCGACGCCGCGCATGCACGTGGGTATAGTTCTCGCTCCGTCCGGACCCCCGGACGGCGATCCATGAAGCGAAAATCAATCGAAGACAAGCGGCGGCGGCGCGCCTCCACAAGATGCGCGAGCCAGCCGACACGAGGAGAAATCATGCAACGCACTGCATACCTGAACCCCATCGCGCGCGCCATTGCCGCCCTGCTGCTGTCCGCGGGGCTGATGTCGGGCCTGGCCCACGCCCAGCTGGCGCCGGCGCCGGCCCCCGCCGCCACGCCCGCCACCGCTCCCGCTGAGGCGCGCAAGGCCAACGTGGTGATCATCGGCACGGGCGGCACCATCGCCGGCGCCGGGGCATCGGCCACCAACACGGCGGCGTACCAGTCGGCCGTGGTGCCGGTGGACAAGATCATCGCCTCGGTGCCCGAGATCTCGAAGGTCGCCAACGTCAAGGGCGAGCAGATCTTCCAGATCGGCTCCGAGAGCTTCAACAACGAGCGCCTGCTGAAGCTGGCCAAGCGCGTGTCCGAACTGCTCAAGCAGCCCGACGTGGACGGCATCGTCATCACGCACGGCACCGACACGATCGAGGAGACCTCGTACTTCCTGAACCTGACGCTCAAGAGCGACAAACCCGTGGTGGTGGTTGGCTCGATGCGCCCCGGCACGGCGCTGGGCGCCGATGGGGCGCTGAACCTCTATGACGCGGTGCTGGTGGCGTCGAAGCCCGAGTCGCGCGGCAAGGGCACGCTGGTGGTGCTGAACGACGAGATCCACACCGGCCGCGACGTGACCAAGACCAACACGTTCAAGACCGAGACGTTCCGCTCGCCGTTCGGCCCGCTGGGCTATGTGGTGGAAGGCCGCACGCTGTACTACCGCACGCTGGCGCGTCCGCACACCATGCAGACCGAGTTCGACATCGACAAGATCGACAAGCTGCCCGAGGTGGCCGTGGTCTATGCATACGGCAACGTGAACCCGGCGAGCATCGACGCAGCGGTAAAGAATGGCGCCAAGGCGATCGTCTATGCCGCCACCGGCAACGGCAGCGTGGGCGACTACATGGTGGAGCCGCTGAAGGCAGCCCGGGCCAAGGGCGTGCAGATCGTGCGCGCGTCGCGCACGGGCAGCGGCGTGGTGGTGCGCAATGCCGAGCAGCCGGACGACAAATATGACTGGATCGTCACCGACGACCAGCTGCCGCAGAAGGCGCGCATCCTGATGGCGCTGGCACTGACCAAGACCAACGATCCCAAGGCGCTGCAACAGATGTTCTGGAAGTACTGATAAAGCACTGAAAAGATCACTTATGCATGACGCAGGGGCCTGACGGGCCTGGGCCCCTGCCGCCACATCGCAGGGCGCATTCGGCGCCCTCACCGCAGTTGACCTGTATCAACGGTACCCCCCTGGCTGGGACTACGCTGCAAGCACAGCGTCGGCGGAACGCGCGCCGGCCATTGCTTCCCACCGGAGAGTCCTGATGCCCCAAGCCGTGATTGTCTATTACTCCCGCACCGGCACGACCCGCCAGGTTGCGCAGGCCGTGGCCGAGCGCACCGGCTGGCCGCTGGCCGAGGTTGCCGACGTCAAGAGCCGGGCGGGCTTCCTGGGCGACCTCAGGTGCGTGATGGACAACCTGCTCCAGCGCTCCGTCGCCTTCCGCTATAACGGACCGCCGCTCGATCAATGCGACGATGTGGTGGTCCTGGCGCCGGTATGGGTAGTCCGGCTGGCCGCCCCGATGCGTAGTTTCCTTGCCGCCAGTGTGCCCAAGCCGCCGCTGGCCAGCCGGGTGGCGGCCATCTGCCTCATGGGCGGGCGCGGCGGCTTCCAGGCGGAGGCCGAGATTGCCCGGCTGGTGGGCAAGAAGCCCTCCCCGGCCCTGGTGCTGACCGAGCGGGATGTCCTCTCCGGCGCGGCCAACGCCGAGATCGATACCTTCGTGCAAAGCCTGCGCAGCCTGCAGGCGGAACATGACCCCGCGGCGCGCCCGGCATGGTTGTCGCCTAAGGAAACCTGAAGCAAAGGGAATGTGATGAAAACAGATCATGAGATTCAACGGGACGTGACCGAGGAACTCGACTGGGATCCGTCGATCGACGCCGCCGCGATTGGCGTGGAGGTGCATGACGGCATTGTCACGCTGACCGGCCATCTTTCCAGTTATGCCGAGAAGCTTTCCGCGGAGCGCGCCGCCGAACGCGTGGCCGGCGTGCGCGCGGTGGTGGTCAAGCTCGACCTGCATCCGGCCGGCACCTATCCCGACGAGGCGATCGCCGAGGCCGCGCGCAATACCCTGCAATGGCACGTACACGTGCCCCCCGACGCCATCAAGGTGCGCGTGGAGCGCGGCTGGGTCACCCTTTCCGGCGATGTCGACTGGAGCTACCAGAAGAAACTGGCCGAGCGCCTGGTGGGACAGATGCGCGGCGTGACCGGCGTCCTCAACAACATTCGCATGAACGAGAAGATCGCGCCGCCGGACGTGGAGCGGCGCATCGAGGAAGCCCTGCGCCGCCACGCGCTGCGCGAGGCGCACCGTATCGACGTGAAGGTCAGCCAGGGCACCGTGACGCTGAGCGGCCAGGTGGACTCGCCCGCGGAGCGCCGCGCGGCGGTTGGCGCGGCATGGTCGGCGCCGGGCATCCTGGAAGTGGTGGATGAACTGAAAACCCGGCACTGAGGCCGGCACACATGGGGACACCGATATGAAAGGCGATACCGAGCTCAAGGCGCATGTGACCGAGGAGCTGGAATGGGACCCGGCCGTGGACGCCGTGCAGATAGGCGTGCAGGTGAACGATGGCGTGGTCACGCTGACCGGCCATCTGGCCAGCCATGCCGCCAAGTACGCGGCCGAGGCGGCCGTCAGGCGGGTGCCAGGCGTGAGGGGCCTGGCCGTGGAGATCAACGTGCGCCTGCCCGACGATGCCCGGCGCACCGACGCCGACATCGCCCGCGCCGCGAGCAACATCCTGGAATGGACTTCCGTGCTGCCCGCCAACCGCATCCAGGTGATGGTGGAGGATGGATCGGTCACGCTGACCGGCTCCGTGGACTGGCGCTACCAGCGCATGGCGGCGGAGCGCGCCGTGTCCGGCCTATACGGGGTCGTCAGCGTGGCCAACGCCATCACCGTGCAGCCGGCCCTTGCCGCCGATGACCTGAGAAACAGCATCGCGCGGGCCATCGAGCGCCAGGCCACCGACGATGCCAGCCAGGTCACCGTCGACGTGAAGGACGGCGTGGTCACGCTGGGCGGCAACCTGCGCACCTGGGCGGAGCGCGAGGCGGCATTCGAGGCGGCATGGGCCGCGCCGGGCGTCCACGAGGTGACCAACAACATCCAGGTCACGCCCTGATCCCGCGCGAGGGGCCGCCCGGCCCCGCTAGAACAGCGTCGTGCTCATCAGCGCCCGGGCAGTGAGCACGGCGCCGTCCCGCCCTTCGGCGTAGACCGACACGTCCGTCGAGACCTGCCGCTTGCCCCGGCGGATCACGTCCGCCACCGCGCGCAACGCCGCGCTGCGCGCCGGCGCCAGGTACTGGATCGACAGCGAGCCCGTGGCGCCACTGCCTACCGTTTCCAGATCCGCATGCGAGAACGCCGCCGCCGCGCCCGCCACGTCGATCAGCGTGGCGATCACCCCGCCATGAACGACGTCGCCCACGGTGATGTTGTCCGGACGGAACGGCAGCACCAGTTCCACGTGGTCAACGGCCAGCGTATCCATGCGGATACCAAGCGCGCGCGCCACCGGCGAGCCGATCAACACTGATTCCACCAGGGTAGCGACACGCGGGTCCACCGACGATTCAGGCATGGCAAGGCTCCAGAGCATAAGGGTTGGACGATTGACGACCCACCCAGCGTAGCCGACGGCGCCAGCCGCCTCAATGACCAGAGGGGTAATCCGCGCCGGTATAATGGCGCCCCAGCCGTTCCCGTCGTTTCCGCCGTTCGCGCCATTGCCCCGCATGCCTGCCAACCCGTCCGATATCACCGAAGCCACCCGCGCCACGCTTGGCGACCGGCCCGACAGCCCGTGCATCGGCATCTGCTCGACATTGTTCGACGAAATCTGCCAGGGCTGCGGACGCACCGCCGCCGAGGTCAGCAACTGGGTGTTCTTCAGCGACGAGGAAAAGCGCGTCGTCTGGGACCGCATCACCCTTGAGGGCACCGCGCGCCGCTTTGAGAGACGCTAACAAAACGATTCTGGCGTCGTTGCGCGGCCTTGCCGTACCACTTGTACTGTCTGCGGCCGCGCGCCTAGCCAGAACCGCTTCGCTTCGTTTTGTTAGCGTCTCTAGTCCGGGCTGAGCCCGGTCAGGCGCTTCTCCATATCTTCCACCTCGCGCCGCGCCACGCGCTCGCGCGCCAGCTTTTTCCAGCTCTCCGCCAGCGGCGCCAGCTCCGCCATCTCGGCCAGCGCCTCGTGATTGAGCCGGTCCACATACAGCACGTGCAACAGCCGCTGCAGCGTCCACTGCGGATACGGGCGCGCGTGCAGGACCAGCCGGTCGCCGGCGCGCACCTCGCCCGCCTCGATCACGCGGTAATACCAGCCCGTGCGCTGGCTCTGCTGCACCGCCCGCGACATGCCCGCATGGCCGAACCGGTGATTGAGCTTCCAGCACGGCTGCCGCGCCTGCGAAACCTCCACCAGCGCGGTGCCCAGCCGGAGGCGGTCGCCAACGCAGACGTTCGCCTCCGTCAAACCCCAGGTACTCAGGTTTTCGCCAAACGCACCGGGCCGCGACAGGATGCCGGCATCGCCGCCATGCGCCGCCAGTTCGGCCGCCCAGGCCGCGTAATGGTCGCGCGGGTAGTGATGCAGCGCCTTTTCCGGCCCGCCGTGATGCCGGGGATCGCCTTGCTCGTCGCCGGCAAACCCGGTCGCCGTCACCCGCATCGCGCCGTCCTGCAAGGTCTTGTCGATGCCGCTCGGCACGCCCTTCGGGCCGAACGGACGCACCTTGCCGGCCAGGACCGCGTCGATGCCGATGTCGATGATGACGATGCCGCTCAGTGGGTCACTCACAGGCCCGCCTCGTCGAGCCAGCGCGCGAACATCCGCTCGCCGGCCGCCGCCACGGTGGCGCCGATCTCGGCCGTGCGGCGGCGGATCGTGCGCGGGTCGATGCCGGCCTTGGCCAGTTCCACCGTATGGCCGATCAGCCAGGTTTCGATATCGCCGGGCAGCACCTCGGGGTGGAATTGCAGCGCCAGCACCTGCCGGCCGATCGCATAGGCCTGGTGCGGCGTGCCCGCGGTGGACGCCAGCAGTTCCGCGCCGGCGGGCAGGTCGAAGGTATCGCCGTGCCAGTGCAGCACCTGCCAGTCGGCATCGGCCAGCGCCGCCAGCGGGGAGCGCAGGCCGGCGTCCGTCGGCGAGACCGGCCCCCAGCCGATCTCGCGCGTGCCCGGATAGACGCGCGCACCGGACGCCGCCGCAATCAGTTGCGCGCCCAGGCACGCACCGATCATGGGGCGCCGCGCCCGCAGCCGTTCACGAATGACCGCGATCTCGGCCTCGAGCCACGGGTAGGCTTCGGTCTCATAGACGCCGATCGGCCCGCCCAGCACCACCAGCAGGTCGGCCGGGTCGGTGGTCACTGGCGTCAGGTCGTCCACGCCGGCCTGGTAGATGCGGATCTCATGCCCGCGCGCGCGCACAGCCTTGGCAATGACACCGGCGTGCTCGAACGGCACGTGCTGAATCACATCGGTGCGGCGCAACTTCCCTGTCATCAACAATCTCCTGGTCAATTCCTGGTCAATCCATCATGGCGCGCCCGCTGGCCGCAGCACCAGTGTGTCGAAGGTATCGCCACCCACATTGCGGGGCCGAGCCCCAATCGTAATAAACTGTACCGCCGCCCAGCGCTCGGTCCAGTCACGGTAATGCGGCGAGAGCGCATTGCCCGATTGTCCGGTCGAGGTCATGAAGCGGGAAGCAGACAAATCTGAAAGATCGTAGATGGCGCGCAGGCTGGCGGCATGCGTGTTCTCGAACGGCGCGCGTTCGTCGCGCAGGTTGTGCCGGCCCACATCCACCGTATACGTATCGCCCCCGGTGGGCACCCGCACGTTGAACAGGCCCGCCAGGTACGGCACCTTGCCGAACGGCTTGTGCTCGGCGCGCGCCGTGTGGGCGCGGCCCCAGCGCCATTTGCCGGGGTTGTCGCCATAGCGCGCGTCCAGATCGGCGATGGCGCGCTGCCACGCCAGGCCGATGGTCTCCGCGCAGGTCTCGCGCGGGGGCGTGCGCGTGTTGTCGCACCAGAACGCGCCGATGCCGTCGGGGTCGCGTATCGCGTTGAGCATCGGCAACTGCACGTTGCGCTGCTCCCAGAGCCGGTTGAACTGCGCCTCGCCCACCTTGTCCTCGAACAGCAGCCGCGACAGCTCGCGCAGCCACGCGGTGGCCACCAGCGGCTCCGCGCGCTCGGCCGCCATCGTGCCGTCCCATTGGCGCAGCGCGGCAAGCAAGGGGCGCTCGCGCCCGGGCCGCACGGACTCGCGCACGGCCGACGAGGCCAGCAGCAGCGGCAAGGCATCGCGCACGGCCAGTGACACCACGTCCTTCTGGATCGCGGCAAAGGTATCCGGCGTATGGCGCGGCGTGGCGTCCAGCAGCGCCTGAATCCGGTCGTGGCGGTACGGCACCGTCCATTCGCTGGTGATGAAATAGGGATAGTCGTCGGCCACGATCTTCTGGTTGGCCGTGACGATCATGCCGTTGGGCGGGTTGTAGCGGCGCGGCAGCTGATCGAACGGCACGAAGCCGGTCCAGTCGTAGCGGGCATCCCAGCCCGGCGCGGGCGCCAGTCCCTTGAGGTCGTTGTCGGCGCGGCGCAGCGGCACGCGCCCCGGCGCGATATAGCCGATGTTGCCGTCCACATCGGCATAGACGATGTTCTGCTGCGGCGCATGGAGATCCCGCATTGCCGCCAGGAAGCTGTTCCAGTCCCTGGCCTGGCCCAGCCGCAGGCCGCCCTCGAAGGTCTTGTCGTCGGCCCGCAGCGCGGTCCATTGGAAGGCCACCACGTATTGCGCGCCCAGCGGCCGGGCGGCGGCGGCCAGCGGCTCGGCCACGTCGGACAGCACCGGGCCGTGGCGCGTGTTGCGCACGGTCAGGCGCACGTCATCGGCGCCCTTGACGCGGATGATCTCCGTGCGGGTCTCGAACGCGGCCCAGCCTTCGGGCGTCTGGTAGTGATCGGGATGCGCCGGATCGATCCTCTCTATATAGAGGTCCTGCACGTCGGGCGCCGTATTGGTGAAGCCCCAGGCGATGCGCTGGTTATGCCCCAGCACCACCAGCGGCATGCCGGGCAAGGTGGCGCCGGTGACATCGAGTCCTGGCGCCTGCATCCGCGCGAAGTACCACAGCGCCGGGGCTTGCAGCCCCAGGTGCGGATCGTTGGCCAGCAGCGGCTTGCCGCTCCGGGTGTGGGCGCCCGAGACCACCCAGTTGTTCGATCCCATGCCCTCCACGTAGCCCGACGGCGCCCGCTCCACCACGCGGGCCATGGCCGTGGCCACCGGCGCAAGCTGCCGGTAGAACGCGGCGTAGTCGAGCGTGCGCAGCGGCTGGTCGCCCGGATACGGCGCCAGGATCTCGGCGATGCGCGCCGTGGGCAGTTGCTGGGCCAGCCCCATGCGCAGGACTTCCTGGGTCCAGTTGCCGCCCAGATCCCAGGCCATCATCGTCTGCCAGCCGAGCGTATCCACCGGCTCCCAGTGTTCGGGCCGGGTGCCGAGGATCAGGAACTCCGGCGACAGCGCCGACTTGCGCGTATCGATGAAGGCGTTGACGCCGTCGGCATAGGCTTGCAGCGCCGCGCGGGCCTCGGGCGAAGCCCGCGCCAGGATGGCCTCGGCATTGCGCCGCACGCCGAGCGTGCGCAGGAAGCGGTCGGTCTCGAGCGCGCTGGGCCCCAGGATCTCGGCCAGCCGGCCCGCCACCACGCGCTTGTTCATCTGCATCTGCCAGAGCCGGTCCTGGGCGTGGACGTAGCCGAGCGCGTAATAGGCATCGAGCACATGGCCGGCCTGGATGTGCGGCACCGCGTTGCGGTCACGCACCACCACCACGCGGTCATGCAGGCCGGGCAGCCGCAGCGTGCCCGCCACCTCCGGCTGCGAGGCCTGGCGGTACCAGATGTAGCCGCCCACGGCGCCGGTTGCCAGCAGCAACGCCAGCGACAGCAGCCCCCAGCCCAGCCGTTTCAGCCAGCGCATCGCGTTCAGGCTGGCTGTTTCAGTTGCAGCGACTTGTATTCGAGGAATTCCTCGAGTCCGTACTTGCCGGCCTCGCGCCCGTTGCCGGATTGCTTGAAGCCGCCGAACGGCGCGTTCATGTTGAACGGGCCGCCGTTGATGTCCACCTGGCCGGTGCGGATGCGGCGCGCCACGCGGATCGCGCGCGCCTCGTCGCCGGACCATACGCCGCCGCCCAGCCCGTAGATGCTGTCATTGGCGATGCGGATCGCGTCTTCCTCGGTGTCGTAGCAGATCACGGTCAGCACGGGCCCGAAGATCTCTTCCTGCGCCACGGTGGCCTTGGGGTCCACGTTGCCCAGCACGGTCGGCTTGACGAAGAAGCCCTTCTCCAGCCCGGCGGGCACGTCGGGCCCGCCCGCCACCAGTTCGGCGCCCTCTTCCAGGCCGCGACGGATATAGCCGGTCACGCGCTCTTTCTGCACCGCCGAGATCAGCGGCCCGAGCCGGGTGGTTTCAGACAGCGGATCGCCCAGCGTGAAGCCTTCCACGACCTTGGCGGCAATCGCCTTGACCTCGTCGTAGCGGGCGCGCGGCACCAGCATGCGGGTGTGGGCCGAGCAGGTCTGGCCCGAGTTCAGGTAGCAGGCGCCGATCGTGCCCTTGACCGCCTGCGGCAGGTCCGCGTCGTCGAGGATGATCGAGGCCGACTTGCCGCCCAGCTCCAGCGCCACGCGCTTGACCGTCTGCGCGGCCAGCTCGGACACCCGCTTGCCGGCGCGCGTGCTGCCGGTGAACGACACCATGTCCACTTCCGGATGGCTGGCCAGCACTTCGCCGACCACCGGGCCATAGCCGGTGACGAGGTTGAACACGCCCGGCGGCAGGCCGGCGGCCTCGATGACCTCGGCCAGCACGAAGGCGTTGAGCGGGGCCACCTCGGACGGCTTGAGCACCACGGTGCACCCGGCGGCCAGCGCCGGCGCCACCTTCAGCGTGATCTGGTTGAGCGGGAAGTTCCACGGCGTGATGGCCGCCACCACGCCCACGGGTTCGCGCACCACCAGCGAGTTGCCGACCTGTTCCTCGAACCGGAATGACTCCAGCAATGCGGCCGCCTGGCCCCAGTTGTAGACCGGGCCGCCCACCTGGATCGCGCGCGCCAGCTTGATCGGCATGCCCACTTCACCGGCGATCATCTGCGCCAGTTCCTCGGCGCGGTCCTTCAGCCCTGCGGCGATCTTGCGGAGGTACCCCGCGCGCACCGCCGGCGGGGTGTTCGACCAGCCGTCGAACGCCGCGCGCGCGGCGGCAATGGCGTCCTCGGCGTCGCGGGCATGGCCCTCGGGGATCTTGCCCATGACCGCCTCGGTGGCGGAATGGATGACGTCGATCAGCCCCGTACCGTGCGGGGTGACCCATTTACCGTTGATGAACAGCTTGTCTCGTTGTTGCATGGCCACAGTTCTCGATAGGTGGATCGGCAATTGCAATTTTTTGTTACTTTTAGGGTGCCTCACATTGTAGAGCGGATTGCGGCCTCGGATTTCCTTTGATTTCCGATGCCGTGCGCCGCATCGGACAGGTGGCGGGATAACAAGCAGAACAGGAGCGAGACATGGTCGATCCGGTCTATCAGAAGACGGAGGCAGGACAAGAGGAGATTCGCACGCGCGCCCGCAGGCTGGACCACAAGCTGCGCGCCCTGCTGCTGATTGTGAATGGCGAACGCCGCAAGTCTGAACTGCTCGCGCAGGTCGGCGGCATGGGGGTGGGCGAGGAGTCGCTGGACACCCTGCTTTCGTTGGGACTGGTGGCATCGCAGGGGGAGCCGGGCAAGCCGGCATCGCGCGCGGCAGCGCGGCCGGCCGGGGCGCCTGGCACCAATCTGTTTGCGGCCTATTCGACGCCCGGCAAGGGCGTTGACGACGTGCTGGCCGATACGGCCATCTCCCAGCCGGCACCGCTGTCCGACGCCGAAGGCTACAAGCAGCTCTACCACTTCTATACCGATGTGATCGGCAATCATCTTGGCCTGCGCGGCTATGTGCTGCAGGTGAAAGTGGAGAAGGCCGGGACGGTGGCGGAACTGGCCGAACTGCGCGATACGCTGGGCAGCGCGCTGCAGAAAGCCAAGGGGGATATTACGGCGCGCGCCATCATCGATCAGCTCGATGCGATGCTGGCGGGATTGGGAGGGAGGGCGCGGTAGCGCTATTGCTCCCCTCTCCCAAAGGGAGAGGGGAGCAAACCCGGCTTACGCGGCGATGCCCTGCGATTGCAGGTATTCGTCGTACGTGCCCAGGTAGTCGGTGATCGTGCCGTCGGTGCGCACTTCGATCACGCGCGTGGCCAGGCCGTTGATCAGTTCGCGGTCGTGCGAGACAAAGATCAAGGTGCCGGTGAACTTGTCCAGCGCGATCTGCAGCGATTCGATCGACTCCATGTCCATGTGGTTGGTCGGCTCGTCCATCGCCAGCACGTTGTGGCGGCCCAGCATCAGCTTGCCCCAGATCATGCGGCCCTTCTCGCCACCGGACAGCACCTTGACGGACTTCTTGATGTCGTCGGCCGAGAACAGCAGACGGCCCAGCGTGCCGCGCAGTGACTGGTCGTCGTCGCCGGCCTGCGTCCACTGGCTCATCCAGTCCATCACGTTCAAGTCAGTCGGGAATTCTTCGTACGTGTCCTGCGGCATGTAGCCAACGTTGGCATTCTCGGCCCACTTGATCGCGCCACGATCCACTTCCACGCCACGCTGCACGCCCGTCTGCACGATGCCGTTCAGCAAACTGCGCAGCAGCGTGGTCTTGCCCGCCCCGTTCTCGCCGATGATGGCCACGCGTTCGCCCGCCTGGACCGCCATCGACAGGTTGTTGATGATCTTGCGGTCGTAGGTCTTGGTGATGTTGTCGGTTTCCACCGCCAGGTTGTGCAGCTTCTTCTCGAACTCGAAGCGGACAAAGGGATTCTGACGCGACGATGGCTTGATGTCCTCGACCTTGATCTTGTCGATCTGCTTCGCGCGCGACGTCGCCTGGCGGGCCTTGGACTTGTTGGCCGAGAAGCGGCGCACGAAGTCCTGCAGTTCCGTGATGCGCTCCTTGGCGCGCGCGTTGGCGGCCACCTGGCGCTCGCGGGCCTGCATCGACGCTTCCATGTAGTCGTCGTA
>Ga0255338_1001685_pt1 | contig 39054 bp, 41 predicted proteins | sample MeOH1_35cm_T4_19_FD_203715 | JGI IMG/M metagenome (GOLD analysis project Ga0255338, IMG submission 203715) | Sandy soil microbial communities from University of British Columbia, Vancouver, Canada - MeOH1_35cm_T4_195 | ecosystem: Engineered > Artificial ecosystem > Sand microcosm > Unclassified ... | reverse complement strand
CATTTTCGAGGACGCCATATGACCGAGATCAATGCGGTGACCACCCTGGTCCGCGAGGGCGACGTTGACGTCATCACCCTGAATTCGCCGCCGGTGAACGCCCTGTCGGCCAAGGTCCGCGAGGGCCTGTTCGAAGGCTTCAAGGCGGCCGGAGCCTCCGACTCCAAGGCGATCGTGCTGATCTGCGAAGGCCGCACCTTCATCGCCGGCGCCGACATCACCGAATTCGGCGGCGCCATGACCGGCCCCTCGCTGTTCGACGTCCAGAACATGATGGAGAACTCGCCCAAGCCGGTGATCGCCGCGATCCACGGCACCGCCCTGGGCGGCGGCCTGGAAGTGGCGCTGTGCGCGCACTACCGCGTGGCCGTGCCCTCGGCGAAGGTGGGCCTGCCCGAAGTGGCGCTGGGCCTGCTGCCGGGCGCCGGCGGCACGCAGCGGCTGCCCCGCATCGTGGGTGTCGAGGCCGCGCTCGACATGGTCACCTCCGGCCGCCACGTGCCAGCCAAGCAGGCGCTGAGCATGGGCCTGGTCGACGAGCTGGCCGAGGAAGGCAAGCTGCGCGAGGGCGCCATCGCCTTCGCCAACAAGGCGGTCGCCGAGAACAAGCCGCTGGTGAAGGTGCGCGACAACAACGCCAAGCTGGAGGCCGCCAAGGGCAAGCCCGAGATCTTCGCCGAGTTCCGCAAGGCCAACGCCCGCAAGTTCCGCGGCTTCGACGCCCCGGAAGCCAACATCAAGTGCATCGAGGCGGCGGTGAATTCGGCCAGCTTCGAGGACGGCCTGGCGGAAGAGCGCAAGCTGTTCGGCGGCCTGATGATGGGCCAGCAGTCGGCCGCCCAGCGTTACTACTTCTTCGCAGAGCGCCAGGCGAACAAGATCCCCGACGTGCCGGACGACACCCCGATCCGCCCGATCAAGAAGGTCGGTATCATCGGCGCCGGCACCATGGGCGGCGGCATCGCCATGAACTTCGCCAACGTCGGCATCCCGGTGGTGATCGTCGAGCAGCAGCAGGAGGCGCTGGACCGCGGCCTCGCCACCATCCGCAAGAACTACGAGCGCTCGCGCACCGCCAAGCCCGAGGAGACCGAAAAGCGGGTCGGCCTGATCACCGGTTCGCTGTCGATGGAGGAGGCGTTCAAGGACGTCGACCTGGTCATCGAGGCGGTGTTCGAGCGGATGGACGTGAAGAAGGACATCTTCGCCAAGCTCGACAAGATCTGTAAGCCGGGCGCGATCCTGGCCACCAACACCTCGGGCCTGAACATCGACGAGATCGCCTCGGTGACCAGCCGGCCCCAGGACGTCATCGGCCTGCACTTCTTCTCGCCGGCCAACGTCATGAAGCTGCTGGAGATCGTCCGCGCCGACCACACGGCCAAGGACGTGATCGCCACCTCGATGAAGCTGGCCAAGCAGATCGGCAAGATCGCCGTGCTGGTCGGCGTGACGCCGGGCTTCGTCGGCAACCGCATCCTGGGCCAGCGCCAGCGCGAGGCCCAGAAGCTGGTGCTGGAAGGCGCCATGCCCTGGGACATCGACCGCGTGCTCTACGACTTCGGCTTCCCCATGGGCCCGTTCGCCATGAGCGACCTGGCCGGCCTGGACATCGGCTGGGTGAAGGAAAAGTCGAACGGCCAGACCATTCGCGACGTGCTGTGCGAAATGGACCGCCGCGGCCAGAAGACCGGCGCCGGCTACTATGACTACGACGAGAACCGCAACGCCAAGCCGTCGCCGGTGACCGAGAAGATCATCCACGACTTCATCGTCAAATCGGGCCGCAACCCGCGCAAGATCTCCGACGAGGAGATCCTGGAGCGCTGCATCTATCCGATGATAAACGAGGGCGCGAAGATCCTCGAAGAGGGCAAGGCGATCCGCGCCTCGGACGTCGATGTGGTGTGGGTGAACGGCTACGGCTGGCCCGTCTACCGCGGCGGCCCGATGCACTACGGCGACCAGATCGGCGCCGATAAGGTGCTGGCCAAGATGAAGGAATTCCAGGGCACGATGGGCGACGACTTCAAGCCCGCCGCGTCGCTGGAAAAGCTGGTGGCCGACGGCAAGAAGTTCGCCGACCTCAAGGGCGCCTGAAGCCTGCGAAAAAAGGGGAGAGCCGCAAAGCTCTCCCCAGTTGCTCAGGTCGTCCTTCGGGAGGACGGGGTCAGGCCGTCGCGGGCCGGCGACGCCGCAGCGTCGCCCCCCCCAGGCCAAAGCCGGTGATCATCAGCGCCCAGGTGGCCGGTTCCGGCACGGCGGCGTGCTCGATCTTCAGCGAGCCCAAGTCGGTGTCGTTGAACACCAGCGAGCCCTGGCGCGCGCCATGGTCGAAATTGAAGTGGCCGTAGCCGGTGACGGCGCGCTCCAGCGGCTGGGTGAAGTCGGCCGGCAGCGTCTCGCCTTCCAGCAGCCTGGCGTTCAGCGAGATGTCGTAGACGCGGCCGTCGCTCACGCCGGCGAAGGTCACGTTGTGCTGGGTCTGGAAGCCCGGCGTGTAGTTGAAGAACGTGAGGAAGAAGCTCGTCACCGAGGCGTCGAAGGTCTCTCCGCCCAGGGTGTAGGAGGCCGACAGCATCGGCATGGTCGCCCCGTCGTTGTTCGACAGCGAGTAGTTGCCGCCGAACTCGGGATTGCGCGTGTCGTCGGTCAGGCCCTCCTCGGTGTCATAGGTCACCTGGAGCACCAGGTTCGTACCGATCAGGTCATTGGCGTTCTGGCCGCCGGTAACGCCGGCGATCTTCAGAGTGCGGGTCATCAACATGATCGCCGCGCTGGCGGGCTGGGCCGCCAGGGTCAGGCCGGCCGCGACCGCTGCAAACAAGGCCGCGCGGCGCAGGGCGCGGGTCGCTGCGAGGTTTTTCAACTTTAAATCTCCGTTCGTTTCCGAGGGCGGCCCTTATCATTATTTTAAGTTGTATCGTCAAGCGGGCCTCGCGTTTCGGTGATCCTTTCGCAAGAAACCGCGAAACTTCGCCTCGGGGGCGAACGCGAAGCCCTCGGTGTCAGAGATTCCGATGTCTCAAACGAAGCCCTTGGCGCGCCCGCGCAAATGGGTAGAAGGCGTCAAACTGATGTTTGAAACAGGGGATCCACTCCATGCGTGAAGCCGTCATCGTCGCCGCCAAGCGGACGCCCATCGGCAAGGCCTATCGCGGCGCCTTCAACAACACCTACGGCGCCACGCTGGGCGCCGAGGCGATCCGCGCCGCCGTGGCCCAGGCCGGCATCGATCCCGGCGAAGTGGACGACGTGGCCATGGGCTGCGCGCTGCAGCAGGGCACGACCGGCAACAACATCGCCCGCCAGGCTGCGCTGCGCGCCGGCCTGCCCAACACCGTCTCCGGCATGACCATCGACCGCCAGTGCAGCTCGGGCCTGATGGGCGTGGCGACGGCCGCCAAGTACATCATCAACGACGGCGCCACGGTCGCCATCGGCGCCGGCATCGAGTCGATCAGCCTGGTGCAGAACGACAAGGTGAACCGCTTCATGGCCACCGACCCGTGGCTGAAGGAGCACGTGCCGGAACTGGCGACCTCGATGATCGAGACCGCCGAGATCGTGGCCGAGCGCTATGGCGTCAGCCGTGAGGCGCAGGACGACTACGCCCTGCAGTCGCAACAGCGCACCGCCCAGGCCCAGTCGGAAGGCCGCTTCGCCCAGGAGATCGTCCCGGTCACCACCATCATGAAGGTGCTGGTGAACAAGGAGACCGGCGAGACCGCCGACAAGGAGATCACCATCTCCGGCGACGAGGGCAACCGCCCGCAGACCACCCTGGCCGACCTGCAGAAGCTGAACCCGGTCTTCAAGGGCGGCCGCTACGTCCAGGAAGGCAAGTTCGTCACCGCCGGCAACGCTTCGCAGCTGTCGGACGGCGCCGCCGCCATCGTCTTGATGGAGCGGAAGGAAGCCGAAAAGCGTGGGCTGGACGTCCTGGGCGCGTATCGCGGCATGGCCGTGGCCGGGTGCGGCCCCGAGGAGATGGGCATCGGTCCGGTGTTCGCCATCCCCAAGCTGCTCGAGCGCAACGGCCTGACCGTTGACGACATCGACATGTGGGAGCTGAACGAGGCCTTCGCCTCACAGGTCCTCTACTGCCGCGACAAGCTGGGCATCGATCCGGCGAAGTACAACGTGTCGGGCGGCTCGATCTCCATCGGCCACCCCTACGGCATGACCGGCGCCCGCTGCACGGCCCACCTGATGTACGAGGGCCGGCGCCGCAAGGCCAAGTACGGCGTCGTCACCATGTGCGTCGGCGGCGGCATGGGCGCCGCGGGCCTCTTTGAAATCTTCTAGGCGCTAGGCCGACGAACGAACGGGGGCCGCCTGCAAGGGCGGCCCTTTTTCGTGCGGACGAACACCCGCGAGGCGGGAGTGAATTGAATCAATCGCGCCCTAATTGCTCACCCGGCCTGATTGTGTAACGCTGTGATCCATCACCGCCACATGAAGCGCCGGGGGGCGAGATGGCTGGCCGACATATCCTTTTCCTGGTCCACGGGATGGGCGTCTACGGAAAGGTCGAGGACGGCAGGTACAAGCCCGACACCGCAAAGTGGTTCGACGACGCCAAGGCCGGTCTCGTCAAGATCTACGACGAGTTCATCAAGGACACGATCGTCGGCGACGGCGCGGAATTCGACGACCTCTTTGTCGTCGAGCCCATCGAGTACGACAGCCAGTTGGAAACCTACCGCGCGGCCTGGGAGGAACAGGCGAAGATGTGGAAGGTGTTCGGCCTCGACAGCGGCTTCGCCGCCACCATCCGCAAGTTCTTCGAGGGCAACTCGGACGATGCCTTCCTGTGGACACACGTCGCCGACGTGCTGCTCTACACCGCGCGTTTGAACCAGGACGCCATCCACCCGTACGTCGCCCTGCAGATCCTCCAGAAGCTGCGCGAGCGCCATCAGGCGGCCGATCTCGGCGACTGGAGCATCGTCGCCCATTCGCTCGGCACCGCAGTGATGAACGACGCTGCGCCGAAGCTGTTCGCGGACGCCAAGGCCGACCCTGTCCTCAGCGCGGTGTTGACGCCGCCGCAGGTGATCTGCATGGCCGCCAATGTGGCTCGGGCGCTATCGCCACCCGAGCGGGCCTACGATCCGCTGCTCTGCCCATCCGGCCCCGAAGGCGTCCTGAACTATCTGAGTCTCAGCCACACCCTGGATCCGTTCACGCGCATCCGACCGTTCAGGCCGCCCGTGGACGGCCCGCCATGGTCGAGCCATCGCTACGTCGCGCTCTCCGGCCTCAGCGGCTACTACTTGGCCAACGAATTCATCGATTGGGCCCAACACTACGATCAGTTCGACAAGTTCGCCGCGATCGTCCCGCACGGCTTCGACCACTACATGCGCCAGCCCAAGGTCGTAGCCCAGCTGTGGCCCCGGCTGCGCGGCTTCGAGCCTTGGGAAGTCCCCGGCATCGAGGAAAAGGTCCGCGAGTCGAATGAGAAACTCGTCCGCAAAGCGATCGAGGAACCGCTCCGCCAAGCCCTCGAACAGGAGGTCCGCAAGCGGCTTGAGGGCGCGCTCGCCAGCGTCTCCATCCCCGACTCTGTGAACGACCTCGTGAAACGGCTGCCCGACGTGCTGCGCATGCTGAAGGGGTTCTGACGTGATCCGCGCAACGATCCTCGCTGTCTTGCTCGCGCTTGCCTTCGGCGGCGCTGCTCAGGCCCGCGCCCTGAGCGCACCCGCGCAGGCGCTGGAGGCGAAGCTGGAGGTCGCCGGCGACACCTGCCGCGACGCGGTGGCGACCGTGGCAAGCGCCACGCCGACGCTGGGCGGCGCAGTCGGGGCGCTTCGAACCAAGGCCGGTCTCGCGGAGTGCAAAGGCCTGAAGTCCGCCGAGCTCAATATCGGCCTGCCCAACCTGCTCGACGCCGTAAGCGCACGGGTCGCCAAGCTGCGGAACGACTACAGCTGTGCTGTTCGAAGCGTCCAGGCGGAGTGTCTCGGCCTGGCGCGCGCCGCCGCGCGACGCGACGACCTGCGGCTGCTCGAACAGGGCAAAGTGGACGCCGCCAAGGTCCTGGGACCGCTCCGCTACAACCGGCAGCGCGCCTACGTCTGGGAGCGCCCCTACAACACCTTCGGTGTGGATCCTGAGACCGGCACGAGCTTCCTGCGCCTCGTCGTGCATGCGGTCACGCCTGATGGCCCGCTGGAGCAGTCCATCCGGCCCGACACCGAGTACACTCAGCAGTTGGACGCCACCCTGCGGGGGACGCCCGCCGACTGCCTGCAGGAGTGCCAGCTCTCGGTCGCGCGCGTCGTCGCGCTGTTCCCGATATTCGACGCACTGGACGCAGGATTCCAACTCGCCACGCCCACGAACTTCGACGCCAAGATCACCGAACTCGAGGGCATCGTCGGCCGCTGGAACGCCTACCATTTCGGCGGCGGACTGACCCGCGCGCAGCTACCCTGGGAGCTCTTCGTCAACAACGTGATCTATAGCGCCAACCGGCCCGAAGACCGGATCTGGCACGAGCCACCGAACGGCGCCGTCGTCTTCGTCCATCCCACCGTCGGGCTGGGCCTCAAGGACTCCAAGGGCAAGGACTCACGCATCAACGCAGTCGTCGAAGTGCTGGGATACAGCCGGTGGAGCTATGACGCGAAGACCTACGGCCGGACCAACGAATGGGGCGTCTCGGCGATCGCGGTCTACGACAAGCGCGACGACGCCAAGGACTGGAGCTATGGCGCGCTCGTGCGCACGCCGCTGTTCAACAATGTCGGCTTCGCCTGGGCGCGAACGAAGCTGAAGGCCGGCGGACACGATGACCTATTCGCCGTCACCGTCGATCTATCCAGCCTGGTTCCCAAGATGGACGCCGCGTGCCTGTTCAGGCTGCCGTCCTGCGACAAGGAATAGCCTGCCGCGGACCTAGGCTCCCGCCGCCCGGTCTGCGACACTCCCGGCAAAAGTTCGGGGGAACGTGCGTGCAGGGTGTGTGGCGTTGGGCGGCCGTGATCGGCCTCGCCCTCAGTGTGGCGGCGTGCGGCCGTGGCGGGGTCGACGGCAAGCGGATCGAGGCGGCGGACGGGTCCGAATGGCTGACCTATGGCCGGACCTACGATGAGCAGCGGTTCAGCCCGCTCACCCAGGTGAACAGGGAGACCGTCGGCAAGCTGGGCGTCGCCTGGTGGGCGGAGTTCGACACCGACCGGGGCCAGGAGGCGACGCCCCTGGTCGCCGACGGCGTGCTCTACACCACCACCGCCTGGTCCAAGGTGGCCGCGTTCGACGCGAAGACCGGCAAGCCGCTCTGGAAGTACGATCCCAAGGTCCCCGGCGAGGCCGGCTTCAACGCATGCTGCGACGTGGTCAACCGGGGCGCGGCGCTTTGGAAGGGCCGCCTCTACGTCGGCACCATCGACGGCCGGCTGATCGCCCTGGACGCCAGGACCGGCGCCGTCGCCTGGGACGTCCAGACCACCGACAGGTCCAAGCCCTACACCATCACCGGCGCGCCCCGCGTGGTGAAGGGCAAGGTGCTGATCGGCAATGGCGGCGCCGAGTACGGCGTGCGCGGCTACGTCAGCGCCTACGATGCGGCTAGCGGCAAGCTGGCCTGGCGCTTCTACACCACGCCCAACCCGAAGGGCGCGGCGGACGGGGCGGCCTCGGACAAGGTGTTCCGGGAGAAGGCCGCGGCCACCTGGTCGGACGGCGTGTGGAAGGAGAGCGGGGGTGGCGGCACCGTCTGGGACGCCATCACCTACGATCCCAAGCTGGACCTGGTGTTCGTGGGCGTCGGCAACGGCAATCCCTGGAACCACAAGCTCCGCTCCGGCGGCAAGGGCGACAACCTGTTCCTGTCGTCGATCGTGGCGCTGCGTCCCGACACCGGCGAGTACGTCTGGCACTACCAGACCACCCCGGCCGAGAGCTGGGACTACACCGCCACCCAGCACATCATGGTGGCGGACCTCCCGATCGCCGGGAAGACGACGAGAGTCGTCATGCAGGCGCCGAAGAACGGCTTCTTCTATGTGCTGGACGCGAAGACCGGCGCCCTGATCTCGGCCGAGAAGTTCGTGCCGGTGGACTGGGCCGAGCGGGTGGACCTGAAGACCGGGCGGCCGGTCGAGGCGCCTGGCGCGCGCTACCCCAACGGCCAGGCCTCGACCCAGATGGCCGGCGCGCTGGGGGGCCACAACTGGCAGCCGATGGCGTTCAGCCCGAGGACGGGCCTGGTCTACATCCCGGCCCAGCACGGCCACGGCTTCTACGCCGATCCCACCGACTTCAAGTTCATTCCCGGCGCCTGGAACACCGGCATGCTGCGGCAGGCCAGCGGGCCGTCGGCCAGGATGCCCGCGATCCGGCCCGGCATGCTCCCGGCCCGGGGCGAGCTGATCGCCTGGGACCCGGTCACCCAGACCAAAAGGTGGAGCGTCGCCTTCCCGCAGATGTGGACCAGCGGCGTGCTGGCCACCGACGGCGGGCTGGTGTTCCACGCGGTCAACAACGCCTTCACCGCCTATGACGCCGCCAGCGGCAAGCCGCTCTGGAGCCATGACACCGGCGCCCGCGCCATCGCCCCGGCCTCCACCTATGCCATCGATGGCGAGCAGTACGTGGCCCTGATGGTCGGCAACGGCGGCGCGGGCGGCAAGGACCAGCCCCGTCAGCGCGGCCGTCTGCTGGTGTTCAAGCTGGGCGGGGCGGTGAAGCCGCCGCCCTACCCAACGCCGGTGACGCCGGCCAAGCTGGACCTGAGCCTGGCCACGCCGTCCAAGGGCGACGCGGACAAGGGCTCGGTGACCTACAACCTGTTCTGCGGCGTCTGCCACGGGGCGGGACCTTTCCTGCCCAACCTGGCGACATCGCCCGCGATCCTCGACCCGGACGGGTTCAACGCTATCGTGCTGGACGGGGCGCTGAAGGCGAACGGCATGGCCCCCTTCCGCCGCTATTTCGCCGAAGCCGAGGCCGAGGATCTGCGGGCCTTCCTGCTGTGGCAGGCCGCGCAGGCCCCGGCGCCGACACCCGCCGCGCCGGCGCACGCGCAATAGTCCAGGAGACCGACATGCCTGTCGCGCTACTGTTCGCCGCCACGACCTTCGCGGCCGGCGCCGCGCCTGAGCGGCTAAGGCCGGCGCGCAGCTCCGCCACCGAGATCACCGCCTATGCGGTCGCCAGGGTGTGCCTGCCAGTGGTCCGGGACGGAACGCCGTTCGAGGCCGCGGCCGCGGCGCGCCGTGGAAGGCGATCCCCGGCGCCTACGCCCTGAACGGGACGACGCCCAACGTCGTGCGGATCAGCGGGCACGCCTGCCACTTCAAGATCGATCGCGGCGATCCGGACGCCCTGCGAGGCGCGGCGCTCGAAGCGGTGGCGGCCGCCGGCGCGCCGGCCATTGCGCCGGCGCTCTTCGACTCCGGCGTCGCCGGGGGCGGGCCGCTGCGCCAGGAGGCCCATTGCCTGAAGGCGTCGAACGGCGCGGGTCAGCCGCTGGCGATGCTGATCTCGCGGGAAGTCAGCCGCACGCCGGGCCCGGCCCTGCAGGTGAGCATCTACCCAGAGCCGAAGCGCTGCGCGCGCTAGGCGAAGTCCTTCGCCAGCTCGGCCCGCGACGCCGGCGACAGCACGGCCAGGTGGGCGTACCGCTCGTGGCCGCAGCCGATCAGGATCTCGGCGCCCGGCTTTCGGAACACCGCGATGTGCTCGGGCTTCAGCGGGAAACGCAGGAAGTGGACCGAGGAGGCCTTGCCGTCCTCCCGGGTGCGCTCGACGTCGCCCTCGGGCACGCCCAGCACGCGGTCGGCGTCGATCTGGACGAAGAACGTGTCCTCGACGCCGCCCAGCCGCGCCAGCACCGCCTCGCGCCGGACCGGGTCGTCGATTTCGAACATGACGGTGGCCACCAGTTCGGAGCCGTTCGGGATCAGGGGGTTGTAGGCCGCCAGCTCGTCCGGCACCTGGGCCGCGCCGCCCTTCTCGATCAGCAGCATCTCCTGCACCTGGAAGAGCATGGTCTCGTAGCTCTCGAAGTAGAAGGTGCAGTAGGGCCCGAGGTCGATCCGGCGCAGGCGTTTCAGCGGCAGGAGTTCGGCGCGCCGCTCTTTGCGCACCTTGGCGAACTCGGCGTCGGGCAACAGGTCTTCGGGCGTGATTTGGCGCTGATCCAGCGGCATCAGAACACTCCGTAGGCGCGGGCGAACACTTCGATCGGATGGGCCTCGGCCGGACGCGGCGGCGCGGTGCCCGATGTGTCGTCGCCCACCAGCTGGGCCAGGTGTTTGCACGCCAGGGGACAGTCCGAACACAGCGTGTCGTTGGCCTTGGCGATGACCTGGCGGGCGGCCGGGCGGCCGACCTTGTTGGCCACCTGGTGGGTGTCCTTCATGACGCCGAAGGTGCCGCCGTGGCCCGAACAGCGCTCGACCAGGTCGACCTTGGTGTCGGGAATCAGCTTCAGCAGCTCCAGGGACTTGGCGCCCATGTTCTGCGCTCTCGAGTGGCAGGCGTGATGGAAGGTGACGCCGCCCTCGATAGGCTTCAGGCCAGGGACCAGGCCGTAGGTCCTGGAGAGCTCGACCACATACTGCGACACGTCCTTGGTCGCCGCCGACAGCCGGCCGACGGCATGGTCCTCGGGCAGCATCAGCGGCCATTCGAACTTCATCATCAGGCCGCAGGAGGCGGTCAGCGACACCACCTCATAGCCGTCGTCGATGTAGGGGGCGAAGGCGGCGGCCACCCGGCGCGCCTTGCCGGCCACGTCCTTCAGGTCGCCGGCCTCAAGCTGGGGCATGCCGCAGCATTCGGGATAGACCAGCTTCACCTCGACGCCCTGCAGCGCCAGCACCCTGGCGGCGGCCACGGCGGTGTCGGGCGTGTTGTAGTCCACGAAACAGGTCGCATAGAGCGCGACCTTCCGCTGGCCGAAGGCGGGGCCCTGCGGGCTGGGCGCGAGCGGCGTCTTCAGCCGGTCCGTGGCGGTCTTGGAATGGTACTTGGGAAGCTCGACCTCGGCGTCGATCTCGGCGATGGCGTCGAGCAGCTTGCGCAACGGCGTGTTCGACCGCGCGGTGGCCCAGTTGGCGAGGCCGGCCACCGGCTTGGCCAGCTTGCCGTTGCGGTCGGTCTTGCCCAGCTGCTCGCGCACGAACTCCTTCTCGCCCGCCCGCCGCTTGGCCGCCCGGTAGCGCAGGATCAGGTGCGGGATGTCGATGTCGAAGGGGTGCGGCGGGACGTAGGGGCACTTGGTCAGGAAGCACATGTCGCAGAGCGTGCAGGCCTCGGCGATATGGGCGTGGTCCTTGGGTCCGATGCCGTCGATCTCGCCCGTCGGGCTCTCGTCGATGGCGTCGAACATCCTGGGGAAGCTGTCGCACAGATTGAAGCAGCGCCGGCAGGTGTGACAGACGTCGAACTGCCGTTGCAGCTCCGCCTCGACCTTGGCCAGGTCGTAGTAGTCCTCGTCCTGCCACAGGATCGGACGGCGGAACGGCGCGTCGAGGCTGCCCTCGCGCGGCGCAGCCCCGGCGACGGGGGCCTGGGTGTCTTCGCTCATGACGGATCGGCGGGCCGCGAGGCCCGCCGCCTTATCTTAGTCGAGCGTGTCGAGGGCGCGCTGGAAGCGGCCGGCGTGGGACTTCTCGGCCTTCGCCAGCGTCTCGAACCAGTCGGCGATCTCGTCGTAGCCTTCTTCGCGGGCCGTACGCGCCATGCCCGGGTACATGTCGGTGTACTCGTGCGTCTCGCCGGCGATGGCGGCCTTCAGGTTATCGGAGGTGCCGCCGATGGGCAGGCCGGTGGCGGGATCGCCGACCGATTCCATGAATTCCAGGTGGCCGTGGGCGTGGCCCGTCTCGCCTTCCGCGGTCGAGCGGAACACCGAGGCGACGTCGTTGTAGCCTTCCACGTCGGCCTTCTGGGCGAAGTAGAGGTAGCGGCGGTTCGCCTGGCTCTCGCCGGCGAAGGCGGCCTTGAGGTTCTCGATAGTCTTGCTGCTCGCAAGCGACATGTGTGGATCTCCCTAGACGGCGGCGAACCCCCCGGCTCTACCGCCATGCGCGGGGGACTATGGACCGCCGCTCCGATCGATCAACATGATATGCTCTATGTTCAGGATCGATCGGCTCTATGGAGCTTTGCCGCGGCGTTGCGGGTTCTGCCTTCAAACCCACGGAGGCGACCATGGCCGACAACAGCAAGATCCAGGGCGAAGGCAACTACGACGCCGCCCGCAAGTTCGACGAGGACGAGCGCGAGTTCATAGCCAAGGGCGGCGTTGAGCAGAAGGCCCGTGAGGCCGAGCAGGCGCTCGACGGTCCCGAAGGCGCCGAACTCGAAAAGGCTCGCAAGGATACCGCGGCCGGCAAGACCCACTAACGCCGCAGATTGCGGAACGTGATGGAGTAGCGGTGCGCCTTGGCTTCCGGGAGCGAGTGCTCCCAGTCGGTGCGCGCCGGTCCATCGAGCAGATAGGCCGAGCGCGGTTCGAGCGGGACATTGATCCGCTCGAACCGCGCTTCGGCGCGCCTGCGGAAACGCATGATCGTCGGCGTCAGGAGCGACACCCCCACCACCTTGTCGAACACCGGCCGGTCACGATGCCAGCCGATGGGCGCGCCCTCGCGGTATTCGTTGATCAGGACGTGGGCGAAGGCCTCGCCGGGCAGGCCGGCGAACCCCGCGGCGCGGTCGCGGACGGGCAGCAGCCAGTCGGGCAGCGGATCGACCGTCACCAGGCCCGGACCGTTGAAGTCGTACTTCAGCCCGAACGAGATCACCCGCCGGCGACCCTCGTAGCCCCGGAACTGGAAAGGCTCGAAGGCCAGGGTCTCCAGCCGCGCGGCCAGATCGCGTTCCTCGTCCGGCGAGACGAGGTCCGGTTCGTAGCGGAAGCCTGGCGGGGCGGCCGGCGGAAGGTCGAAGAGGGCGCTCACGGACGTTCAGATGGGCGCAAACGAAGGCGGCGGGAAGGTCGCCCTTCCCGCCGCCGGTCATTCGCGTCCGTTATCCGCGCCTAGTCGCGACGGTAGTTGTTATAGCCGTAGCGGCGGTCGTCATCACGCCGCTCCCAGCGGATTTGGGTGGCCAGACGATCGAACCGGCGGTTCAGGTCGGCCTGCTCCCGGCCCGACAGGCCATTGGCGCGGTAGCGGTACTCCACGCGCGCGATGGCGTCGAACTCGGCGCGCAGGCGGGCGGCCTCGCCCGAGGTGAGCTGGCCGGAGCGCAGTCCCTGGTCGATCCGGCGGTCCAGCTGGACCTTGCGGCGTTCCATGGACACCCACTGGCCGCGGTCGTCCCTCCAGTCGCGACCGCCGAACCAGTCGCGATCCTGGGCGTCGTTGCGCTCGAAGCGAATCCTCGCGGAGAGCGAGTCGAAACGACGGTCCAGGTCGGTGCGCTCCCAGTTCGAGAGGCCGTTCCGGCGGTAGCGGTCCTCCAGATCGGCCAGGGCGTTGAACTCGCCGCGAAGGCGCACGGCCTCGGCGCGGGTCAGGTCGCCCGTGCGGACCCCGGCGTCGATGCGGTCGTCCAGCCGCTCCTGGCGCTGGTTGATCGGCATCCAGCCCTGGGCGGCGGCGGCGCCCGCGCTCAGGGTCAGGGCGGTGGTGGCGGCAAGGGCCAAGGTGAACTTCTTCATCGCATTCTCTCCTCGAACGTGGGTTTGGGTCCCTCGTCTGGGGTGGCAAAACGACGATCCGGCGGATTGGTTCAGCGCCCGTGGCGCCCAAGTCACGGTTCCCGGGTTGTTGCGAGCGGAGCCTCACGCATCCGTGACGCGCTCGCCGTCGGCGCTACGGACGTGCGGCCAGTTAGCCCAGCCTGCCGATCGCCTCGGCCACCAGGCCCGGCTTTTCCAGGGTGATCATGTGGCCGGCCTCGGGGATCGAGACCAGCTCGGCCCCGGCGATCCCCTTCTTGAATCCGTGGGCGTAGACCGGCGGGATCAGGCGGTCGCTGTCGCCCCAGACGATCACCGTCCGGGCCTTAATCCGGTACAGCCGCTGCTGGAGTCCCCGCTCCGGAATGGGGAACAAGATGCGGCCGGCCATGCCCAGTTGCCGCGCATTGGTCACCAGATAGGTCTGCAGGAAGTTCGGGTCGGTGACGTCACGCCCGGCCGTCATCATCGCCGCCCCGGCCGCCGCGTCGTGGAACAGCAGCTCCGGCATCTCATAGGGGAGGGTGGCGAACAGGTCGGCGATCGGGTGCTCGTCGTCCCACAGCCCGGCGGGCGCGATCAGGGCCAGGCGGGAGACGTCATTCGGGGCGACAGCCGCCATCTCGGCCGCGATCATGCCGCCCATCGAGTGGCCGACGAGGATCGGGTCCACCAGGCCCAGGGCTGAAACCACGTCCCAGGTGTGGAGGGTGAAATCCAGCATGTCGCGGATCTCGGGGCATTCCTCGCTGTCGCCGTAACCCGGGATCAGCGGAGCGTAGACGGTGTGGGCCTTGGCCAGCTCGGCCAGCAGCGGGTCGTCGACGGTCACCCCGCCGGCTCCGTGCAGGAAGACCAGGGCCGGGCCGGAGCCGCCCTGCAGATAGCGGACCGGCACGCGGCGGGTCTGGACGGTCTTGAGCTCCATCTCAGGCCTCCACCGCGTAGGTCTTCAGCAGGTCCTCTCGGGTCGGCGCCTGCTTGGGCAGCGCCCCGGCCGTCACGCGGTCCTTCAGCGGCTGGGTCCAGAAGCGGTTGTCGTGCTCCCAATCGGGGAACATGTTCCGAAGCTTGGGCATCACCTTCTCGGCGAACAGCTTGGTGGAATACATGCACTTGTCGGCGGGCATGTTCCCCACGTGCATCAGGCAGAAGATGTTGCCGACGTTCAGGCCCTTGATCAGGTCTTCCATCCGCTGGCGCACGGTCTCGGGGCTGCCCGCGATCACGTGGCCCTGCTCGGTCAGCTCCTTCCACGTCAGGGTGGAATAGCCGCCGGTCGGCGGGGCGTACTGCGACAGCGCGCCCGTCTGGATGGTCTTGATGGTCCGATAGCCGGGCGCGTCGGCGAAGCCCGGATAGACGTGCAGGCAGCGATTGTAGAAATAGCTGACGTGCTCGGAATAGAGCCGCTCGGCCTCCTCGTCGGTGTCGGCCACCAGGATCGTCTGGGCGAAGCCCGCGCGGTAGGGACTCTTGTCGACGCCGCGCTCCTCCACCCGCTTCCAGTAGCCGCTCATCAGCGCTTGGGCCCGCAGATAGCCGGAGAAGCTCAGGTACGAGTACGAGTACGTATTATCGATGCAGAAGTCGTAGGTCTCCACCGAGCCGCCGCCCGGGATATGCACTGGGGGATGCGGCTGCTGGATCGGCCTGGGCCAGATGTTCACGTGCCGGAGCTTGTTGTAGCGGCCGTTGAAGGCGAAGGGCTCGCGGGTGGTCCACGCCTTGATGATCAGGTCGTGGGCTTCCTGGTACTTCTCGCGCGTAAGGCTGGGGATCTGGCCGTAGCAGTAGTTGGTGTCCATCGAGGTCCCAACCGGGAACCCCGCCACCAGCCGCCCGCCCGAGATGCAGTCCAGCATCGCGAACTCCTCGGCGACGCGGACCGGCGGGTTGTAGAGGGCGATGGAATTGCCCAGCACCACGACCGCGGCGTCCTTCGTCCGGCGCGCCAGGCCCGCGGCGATGATGTTGGGGCTGGGCATGATGCCGTAGCCGTTCTGGTGGTGCTCGTTCACCCCCACGCCGTCGAACCCGAGGGTGTCGGCGTACTCCAGGAGGTCCATGTAGGTGTTGTAGACCTCGTGGCTCTTCACGGGGTCGAACAGCTTCTGGTCGATGTCCACCCAGACCGAGCGGTGCGTCTCCCGGAAGTCGTCCGGGAGATAGGGCCACGGCATCAGATTGAACCAGGTGAACTTCATGGTCCGTCTCCTCCGTAGCGCCTTCTCTGATGGAAGGTCGCTGAACGACGATAACCTACGGACGCCGGTCGTCACCCCCAAACCTGGCCGCCCGCGCCGTCGACGAAGGCGTGAGAATAAAATTCCTCTGGATCATTGTCTTTCCATCGGAAAGGTCTATCTTGCGAATTGTTCGCAACAGGAGGCCGCGATGCGTTTCGCCGCCAAGACCGCCAGCTGGTCGCTGGTTCACATGATCGTCGCCATTGCGGTGGCCTATGCTCTCACCCAGAACTGGCGCGCGGCGCTGGCGGTGGGCCTGATCGAGCCGATATTCCAGACCATCGCCTTCGCGCTGCACGAACGCGCCTGGGCCCACCGCGAACCGATCCCGGTCCGCGTCCACGCTCACCACTGACTCAAGGGGACTCACCATGGCCGACAAATCCCAGAAGAAGGTCGCCGCCGGCCTCTCGAAGCTGCTGGCCGACACCTACGCGGTCTATCTGAAGACCCACGGCTACCACTGGAACGTCCGCGGCCCGAACTTCGGCTCGCTGCACAACCTGTTCATGACCCAGTACACCGAGATGTGGGCCTCGATCGACCTGATCGCCGAACGCATCAGGGCGCTGGGTGAATACGCCCCGCAGGGCTACGCCGCCTTCGCCGAGCTGTCGGACATCAAGGACGGCAGCCCGAAGAACGACGCCGAGGCCATGCTGAAGGAGCTGGTCGCCGACCACGCCACCCTGGTGGCCACCGCCAAGGCCGCCCGCGACGGCGCCGACGACGTCACCGCCTCGCTGATCGACGCCCGCGTCGAGGCCCACGAAAAGCACGCCTGGATGCTGCGCGTCTCGATCGGCTAGCGCGCGGTCGCCAGCAGAGCCGCGAACTCGGCGGCGGCGACCTCGATGGGCGCGCCGCTCTGCGCGACCCGGGCCTGGATCAGGGCGCCGTCCAGCGCCGCCATGGCAAGCGTCGCCAGCCGGTCGGCCCGCTCGGCGGAGAAACCGTCCCGGGTGAGGCGCGCGGCGAGGATCCGCCGCCAGCCGGTCAGCGCCTCCAGGCCGGCCGCCGTGATCGCGGCGTCCGTCGGCGCGTTCTCCAGCAGCACCGTCGCCATGGGCGCGCCGTCGCGATAGCCGGACTGCTCCATCCACTGCGCCAGCAGCCCCGCATGCGCGCGGATCAGTTCTCCCGCCGACGACGCGCGCTCGGCCAGCTCGGTCACCGTGTCGCAGACGCGGCAGCCTGCCTCGCGCACCGCCGCCTCGCCGATCGCGGCCTTCCCGGCCGGGAAATAGTGATAGAGCGAGCCCTTCGGCGCGCCGCTGGCCTCGACGATGTCGTTCAGCCCCGTGGCCGAATAGCCCTTCTGCCGGAACAGGGTCACGGCGGCGTCGACGATCGCCTGGCGGTGCTTGGACGGTGCGGCCATGGTCCGCGAACGCCTCCTGGAAAGCTGACAACACCCGAGGAGTGACACGGCCCAGACGGCTTGAAAACATGAAAATGAATTAGACCGGTCTATATAATTATATTGACTGGTCTATATACTTCATTGCAGGGTGTTTCGGCGAACAACGATCAATGGAGGTTGAAAATGATCGCTTCCCGCACGCTTCTGGCCGCCGCCCTGGCGACCGGAATCCTGGTTCCCGCCACGGCCGAAGCCGCCGTGATCCCCGGCTTGTTCAACACCGGGGTGGACGCCAACGGCGCCGCATTGGTCGGCGGCGACGGCCTGATCGACCCGCACTACCTCATCGTCGCATCCACCTCGCCCGGCTATGCGGGGCAGCAGGCCACGACCTACACCCATCCCAACTACTGGCCGAACGACGCCGACTCCCGGTGGGTGTCCCTGTCCGGAACAGGCGGGCCCGGCGAGAACGTGACGATCTACCGGCTGAGCTTCAGCCTCTCGGGTCTGGATCCGGCGACAGCCCAGATCGCCGGGGCCTATGCCGCCGACAACCTCGCTCGCGTTTACCTGAACGGCCTGGACACGGGCTGGGTGACCGACGCCTTCCAGGCGCTCAGGAGCTTTTCCCTGACCTCGGGGTTCGTGAGCGGGGTAAACACCCTCGACTTCCAGGTGACCGACGGCGCGGCGCCAGGCGCGTTGCGCGTCGACAGCCTCATGGGCGTGGCCGACGTCCTGTCGCCGCCCGCCGGCATCCCCGAGCCGGCGACCTGGGCGATGATGCTCATCGGCTTTTTCGGCATGGGCGGCGTTCTACGCGGTCGGCGCCTCTGGGCCTCGACCGTCGCCTGAAGGCGGGCGGCGCCGACCCTCACCCTGGAGACGGCGCCGCCTCACGAGCCGTTTTGTGAACCCTGGATCTATCCATGCGCTGAGGGAGAGGAACCAACCTCCCACCAAGGCTAGACGCCGAAGGGCCACGTCTCTTCAGTCCCGCTCACGTGATCCGTCCCGCCCGCGTTCCCCCGAGGCGTCACCGCGGTGGTTTCGTCCAACCAGACCCAGGCGTCGAACTGTTCGGAGAGCCGGCACTCGGCGTAGTGGCTCCAGCGCTCGGTCTCTGGGCGGTAGATCACCCCGATGAAGCGTTCCAGGCGCGGGTCGGAGAGCGCGCGGCGCAGGCCGTTCTTCTGACCGGGCCGCAGGTCCAGCAGGTAGCGGTCGATCCCGGCGTTGTGCGACTGCCGTTCCTGGCTCTCGGCCAGGGACGGGCGGATGTCCTTCACCTCCATGGGCGCATCCCAGTCGGACGCGCAGGCCACGGTCCCCGTGTGCGTGCCGAAGCCGATGAGCCGCGCCTGCTCGCCCCAGGCCTGGCGGCAGAGCTGGCCCAGGTTCAGCTCGTCGCGGACCAGGCCCATCTCGGTCGCCCGGGCGTCGCCGACGTGGGCGTTGTGCGCCCAGACCACCGCCTTACCGTAGCGCCCCCGGGCCTCCAGCACCGCCTGCAGCGTGTCGAACATATGGGTGTCGCGCAGGTTCCAGGCCTCGGCGCCGCCATAGTACATGGCCCGGTAGTAGGCCTCGGCGTCCCGAACCAGCCGGGCGCTCTGGGTCGCGTCCAGCAGCGCGTCGTCGCCGCCGCGTGGGATCTCGCGCACCTGCCGTCGCAGCATGTCGGCCAGCATCGAGGTCACCGCGCCCTCGCAGCCGGCGTAGCGGCCGGACACCGCCATCCGCCCATAGGTCGCCGGCTCCTGCGCCCAGGGGTTCAGGCAGCCGTAGCGCTCGCGCGCCACGTTGGCCGCCTCCGGGTCCACCCGGTCCAGGTAGTCCACCACCGCCCGCATCGAACCGGCGAGGTTGTAGAGGTCCAGCCCGCAGATGCTGGCCTGCTCGCTTCGCGAACGTGTGCGGTTGTGCGCCGTGAGCCAGCCCAGGAAGGCGTCGAACTCCCGGTTCCGCCACATCCACGTCGGGAACCGGCCGAAGGCCTGACTCGCTGGCCGCGGCAGCCTTCGGACGCGGGCGTCGAGCACCCGCGCGTCGGGCCAGTCGGCCTCCAGGGCCACGATGTTGAAACCCCGCTTTTCCACCAGCCAGCGCGTGATCGCCGCACGCGCCTGATAGAACTCCGACGTTCCGTGGCTGGACTCGCCCAGCAGCACGACGCGCGCGTCGCCGAAGCGGTCGAACAGGCGGCCGAAGGCGGGATCGTCGAAGCTCGGCAGGGGCTCCGCGGCGGAGGCGATCTGGGCGGCATTGCCGCGCGCGGGCGCGCGCGTCGGCTCGACGTTCGGATGAATGTCGGGCATGGCCAACTCCCCGGGGACGCTACGCAACGGCGCGACCGTCGGCTCGGTTCCCGGCGGAAGCTGGGTGGGAGAATGGCGAAATGGCGACCGTTGAGCTGCGCAGGGTGGAAACGGTCTACCAGGGCTATGTGACGCTTCTCGCCGCCACCTTCTCAGGCCCGGACGGGGAGATCTTCCGGCGCGAGATCGCGCACCACGGCCGCGCGGCCTGCGTGCTGCCCTACGACCCGGAGCGCAGGACGGCGCTCATGGTCAACCTGCCCCGCGCCCCGGTGATCTGGGCGGGCGGGCCGCCCGAGCTTCTGGAGGCGCCGGCCGGCATGGTCGAGAACGAGGACGCCGAGGATACGGCCATCCGCGAGGCCCTGGAGGAGTGCGGCGTGACCCTGACCCGCCTGGAGCCGGTGGGCTCGCCGTTCTCGTGCCCCGGGGTCTCCAGCGAGCGGGTCGACCTGTTCCTGGCCGCCTATTCCGCCGCCGATCGCAACGCCCCGGGCGGCGGGATCGCGGGCGAGCACGAAAACATCAGCGTCGAGGAAGTCCCCCTCGCCCTGCTCTGGACCTGGGTCGAGCAGCGCAGGATCGAGGACCTCAAGTCGCTGGCGCTCATCCTGGCGCTCAGGGTGCGGCGGCCGGAGCTGTTTGCGTAAGACCTCACGCGCGACGCAGCTCGGCGCCTGAAGCTTGGCAGCATCCGCGCGGAGCGAGTGCTAACATTCTGGATTCATGGAACATTCATTCAGAATCAGCTCTCCTGTCATGGAGCGTGGCCGCACTCTCGCAAGGCCGCGCGCCGTCAGGTCGCGAGGTCGTCGAATGAAAGCGTCACCGGAATTCAGGAAACAGCTCGAGGGATACAGCCTGACCACGGCTGAGATCCTCTATCGGATGCCGGACCATCCCTCCCTGCTGCAGAGCTACCTCTGGCAGGACTACGACATCTTCCCGGAGTTCCCGACGCTCCGGAAGTTCCTCGACTTCTGGACGCGGACGCTCGACGGGCCCCTGTTCAAGGTCACGGTGGGCCACTGCAAGCTGATCAAGCCCGCCGAGCTGAAGGCGATCGACGCGGAGTTCCGGCTCAATTAGGCCGGCCGCGGGTTAACGGTATTCGTAGTGGCAGCGCTTCTTCTTGGCGTTGCTCTTGGCGATCTGGTGGCCCGCCACCGCGCCGACGCCGGCGCCGATCAGGGTGCCTTCGGTCTTGTTGCCGCTCCCCGCGACCACATTGCCCAGCACGCCGCCGCTGACGGCGCCGATCACCGTGCCCTTGTTGGCCTTCTTCTTCACGTCCTTGCAGACCAGGACCCGCTTGGCCTCGGCCGCCGTGGGGACGGCGACGAGAGCGGTCCCTGCGGTGGCGAACACGATCGCGGCAATCAGTCGGTTGCGCATAGGTCTCTCCTCGTTGCGTTCGGCACGCAGGCCCCCGTAACCCCCCAAGGCTCCGCTAGGTTTCAGGCGGGCGTGTGGCATCTTGCCCACCGGCGCGGATTCGGTGGGGGGCGTGGGTGCAAGGAAAGTCGCTGGGAGCGGCCGGTGCGGGCCTCGTCGTCTTCGTCTGTTTCCTGATCGCGGCGGTCGAGGGCTACGACATCCAGGCGTTCGGGGTGGCCGCGCCCCGGATGATCCCGGAACTGGGCCTGAACCCCGCGCAGCAGGGCTGGGCCGGCAGCGCGGCGATGATCGGCCTGGTCATGGGCGCCTTCGGCGGCGGCTGGCTGGCCGACCGCTATGGCCGCAAGCCCGTGCTGCTGGGCTCGGTGGCCGCGTTCGGGCTGTTCTCGCTTCTGACCGCCGCGGCGCACAGCTACGAGGCCCTGCTTTGGGCCCGGCTGGCCACGGGGCTGGGCTTCGGCGGGGCCATGCCCAACCTGATCGCCGTCGCGGTGGAGATCAGCAAGCCCGAGCGCCGGGCCGCGACCGTCTCGGCCATGTTCTGCGGCATGCCCGTGGGCGGCGCGACCTCGGCCCTGATCGCCCGTCTGGCGGGGGATGGCCTGGAGTGGCGCACGATCTTCGTCGCGGGCGGCGTGGTTCCGCTCCTGCTGCTGCCCGTGATCTTCCTGCTGCTGCCCGAGACCAAGCCGCCGCACGACCCGGCGGCGGACCGCCACCTGGGCCGGGCCCTGTTCGCCGAAAAGCGGGCCGCGCCGACGGTGCTGATCTGGCTGGCCTTCATGATGACGCTGGTGGTGCTGTACCTGGCGCTCAACTGGCTGCCGACGCTGGTGGTCGACAAGGGTCATGCCCCCTCCGACGGCTTCATGGCGGCCATGGTGTTCAACATCGCGGGCGCGGCCGGCTCGATCCTGGTGGGCGCGATCGCGGACAAGCTGGGATGGCGATGGCCGCTGGCGTTGGTCTACGTCGCCCTGGCCGCGGCCATGGCGGGGCTCGCGGCCTCCGACGCGCCGATGACCATCTTCGTCCTGTCCGGCGCGGCTGGCTTCCTGGTGATGGGCGCTCAGTTCTCGCTCTATGCCGTGGCGCCGATGCTGTACCCGATACATCTGCGCGCCGCGGGGGCTGGCGCGGCGATCGCGGTGGGGCGGCTGGGCTCCATCGGCGGACCGCTCGTCGCCGGCGAACTGCGCAATGCGGGCGCGACCCCGGGCGAGGTGTTCCTGTCCATGGCGCCCGTGGCGCTGGCGGCGGCGATCCTGCTCGTGGCCCTGGGCCGGGCGGCCAAGGGCCCTCAAGCATGAGAATGCGAATGACTCGCATGGGCGACTGATCTATAGGCGCTTCCTCAACACCCGAGGGGGCCTATGCGGACTGCGACTTCCACCATCGCCTTGATCCTGGGCGCGGCGCTGGCCGCCTCGCCGGCGTTCGCCGAAGAGGCCGATCAGGGCCGCGAAGTCGGAGAGGTCGTGGTCACCGCGGCGCGGACGATCCTGCCCGCCAACGCCCTGCCCCTGACCGTGGACGTGATCGACAAGAGCGCCCTGGACCAGCAGGTGTCCATCAGCGGCTCGGTGGTGGACGCCGTGGCGGCGCTCACCCCCTCGTTCTCGCCCACCCGCCAGAAGTTGTCGGGCGCCGGCGAGACCCTGCGCGGCCGCTCGCCGCTCTACGCCATCAACGGCATCCCGCAATCGACCCCGCTCAGGGACGGCTCGCGCGACGGCTTCACCATCGACCCGTTCTTCGTCGACCGGGTGGAGGTGATCTTCGGCTCCAACGCCTTGCAGGGCATCGGCGGCACGGGCGGCATCGTCAATCAGGTGACGGTCGGCGCCCCGAAGGACGAGGGCTTCAGCGGCCGCACCCTGGTGCAGACCCTGGCCGACAACGGCTTCCACGGCGACGGCGCGGGCTACAAGGCCGCCGGCCTGGGAAGCTGGAAGACCGGCGCCTTCGACGCCACCCTCGGCGCGGCCTACGAGGCCCGGGGCGCCTACTACGACGGCAAGGGCAAGCGGGTGGGCTTCGACGTCGCCCAGGGCGAGACCCAGGATTCCAGGAGCTGGTCGCTGTTCGGCCGCTTCGGCTACGCGGTCAGCGAGACCGCCCGGGTCGACCTGATCCTCTCGCGCTTCCAGCTCGAGGGCGACGGCGACTATCTGAACGTCCCCGGAAACCGGACCACGGGCGTCCCCTCCACCGCCGTCCGCGGCGTCCAGCGCGGCACGCCGGCGCGAGGCCGCACCGAGAGCGCGGCAATCTCCTACACCGACACCGACCTGATGGGCGGCAACCTGGTCACCCAGGCGTTCTTCAATCGCACCAAGGATCTGTTCGGCGGCGACAGCTCGGCCACGTTCCAGGACATCCGCATCGCGCCCTTGGGCACGCTGCTGGACCAGTCCGAGAACCGCTCGAAGAAGCTGGGGGCCAAGTTCAGCTACGAGCGCGCTGTGCCGGGCCTGGAGAACCTCACGGGCATCGTCGGCCTGGACCTGCTGAAGGACACCACCGAACAGGCCCTGGTCCGCACCGATCGCGTCTGGGTGCCGCCGACGGAGTACCGCAGCATCGCACCCTTCGTGCAGGCCAACCTGGCGCTGTTCGACGAGCGGCTGCGCATCGCGGGTGGGCTGCGCAACGAGGACGTCCAGATCAAGGTGGACGACTTCACCACCCTGGCCTTCTACGGCTCGCGGTTCGTGTCCGGCGGCTCGCCCACCTTCAACGACACCCTCATCAACGCCGGCGTCATCGTCGAGCCCGTCCCGGGCGTCCGGGGCTATGTGAGCTACGCCGAGGGCTACACCGTCCCCGACGTGGGGCGCATCACCCGCGCCATCAACGTGAACGGCGTCGACATCGACGACTATCTCGACATCAGCCCGATCGTCTCCAACAACCGCGAAGTCGGACTGGAGCTGAAGCGCGGCTGGTTCGACGCCAGCGCCAGCTACTTCTGGTCCACCAGCACCAAGGGCCAGCTGCTGGTGCTGGTGGGCACGGTCTTCGAGGTCCAGCGCCAGCGGGTCGAGATCGAGGGCCTGGAGCTGAACGCCACCGTGCGCACGCCGGTCGAGGGCCTGACCTTCCAGGGTGGCTACGCCCACCTCAAGGGCCGCGCCGACTCGAACGGCGACGGCCGCGTCGACATCGACCTGGACGGCGCCAACATCTCGCCGGACCGGATCGTACTGGCCGCGAATTACAACCGCGGCCCCTGGTCCACGCGCCTGCAGCTCGGCAAGTACATCTCGCGCGACTTCGACGGCGCCGATCCGCGCAACAGCTTCGAGGGCTACACCCTGGTGGACGGCTCGGTCCGCTACCAGTTCGAGCAGTGGGGGGGCTTGAGCCTCTCGGTCCAGAACCTGCTGGACGAGTACTACATCGACTACAACACCGACACGCAGCAGCCGACCAACAACGCCCGGTTCTTCTCGGGCCGCGGGCGCACCTTCACCCTGGGCTGGGACTACCGCTTCTGATGGGGCGCTTCTGATGGGCCTGATCGACCTGGCGCACCGTTGGCTGGGCGGCCTGATCGGCCTCCTGCTGGCGGTGCTGGCCGTGTCGGGGACGGTCCTGGCCTACAAGGACGTCTGGGTCATGCTGCCCCACGCCGGCGACGCCCAGGCGCAGGACACCGCGACGTTGGTCGCGGCGGCCGAGACGATCATGGCCGCGCCGGATCGTCCCCGCAGCATCGTCTTCGCCAGCAAGACCTTCGGCCTGAACCAGCTCAGCTATCCGCAGGAGGGGGCCGGGGCCTACGCAACCCAGCAGGGCGAACTGGTCGTCCGCTGGTCTGCCAAGTGGGAGCGGCCAGAGGTCTGGCTGTTCGACCTGCACCACCACCTGTTCACCGGCGACACCGGGGAGATCGTGGCCGGGATCGCCGGCCTCTGCGGCCTGGGTTTCGTGATCACCGGGGCGATCCTCTGGTGGCGGATGCGCAGCGCCTATGAGTTCCGCCTGTGGCCGCGCAAGTTCGAGCGCTTCGCGATCCTGCGGCACCATCGGGACCTGGGTATCGTGATGGCCCCGATCCTGGCGCTGTCGCTGGTCACCGGGACGATCATGATCTTCCGGCCCGTCGCCGACCTGATCCTGGGGCCGGGCGCGTCGGCCGCCGTCACCCAGGCGCTGAAGCCGCCCCCGCCGCGCAAGGCGGAGCTGGCCGCGCATCCGGACTGGCGCGGCATGATCGAGACGGCGCGCCGGCTGCACCCCGACGCCGAGGTCCGGATCCTCTCGCTCCCGCGCGGCAAGACCGGCCTCATCAGCCTGCGCCTGCGCCAGCAGCAGGAGTGGCTGCCCAACGGCCGCACGACCCTCTACTTCGCCGCCGACACCGGGGCGCTGGTGCGGGCCGGCGACGCGCTCGCCATGCCCGCCAAGGTCCGGGCCTACAACGCCCTCTACCCCCTGCACTCGGGCAAGGTGGGCGGGCTGCCCTACCGGATCGTGATGACGCTCTCCGGCCTGACCCTGACCCTGCTGGGCAGCCTGACGGTGTGGACGTTCTGGTTCCGCCGGAAGCCGCGCCGGCGGCGGCGGGACCCGGTCCCGGCGACTTAGATTGACCCCGCGACGGCTGGCGCACGACCGCGGCGGCCGCGGATCGCGCCGCCGACAGCTCCGAAACCCGCGAGCATGAGCAGCCACGCGGAGGGCTCGGGCACATAGGTGGTGGGGATCGAGACGCCGATAATGAAGTCGTCCTCGCCTTGATTCAGCGCGTCGAGCGCCGCGCCGTTCAGGTCGAGCGTCAGGACCCCACCCGATGCGTAACCACTCGGCAGGGTCGTGGAAGCGTACAGCGGCCCGCTTTGCAGGCTCGCGAAGATCACCGCGCCTTCGGGGTCAACGTCGTAGAAGGTCGGGCCATAGTAGGCCCTATCGAACGCGGAAGCGTCGGTGGACACGCCCTTGAACGCCACGTCGACGGGACCGTGGCTGTAGTACTTCTCCACCGAGAGAACAGCGCTGGTGATCGGACCGATATCCACCTCGGACAGGTCGAAGATGAAGAAGGCGCTTCTGACTCGGGCGGTCGGCAACCCGCCGAGGGGCGTATTGTCGTTGATGTCGTATTCGAACGACAGAGGGCTGTACTCACCATAGTTCGTGAACGATCCGGACCTGACCGACTTGATGAGGACCGAGCCGTTCAGCAACAGGCTTTGTTGGCCGACAGGTACGGGCGTCGGCGGCCCGGAAGGCGACCGGTTGGAAAACGCCCAGAGGTCCACGGCATGCGCCGTCTGTGGCACGACGGCGCAAGCCAGCAGAATGGCTGCAAGCACAAAGCCCTTCATATTGCCGATCATGTACGCCCCCGAGAGATCCGACTGGGCCACCACCGCTCTCGCGAGTGGGCCGCGCCTACGGTTACCTTATGCTGCGGATCGCACGGGACAAGAGCTCTCACACGATCCGCGCGACCCGCCGACGGCTAACCCCGCGCCGGGATGGTCAGGCCACGCTGGACCGCAGGCCGGGCCAGGCCGCGCTCCAGCCAGGCGGGCACGTTCTTCAGGGTGTCGAAGGCCACCAGCTCGCCGGCCTCGTAGAAGCCGACCAGGTTGCGCACCCAGCCCAGCAGCGCGACATCGGCGATGGTGTAGTCGTCGCCCATGATCCAGGTCCGGCCTTCGAGGCGGTTGTCCAGCACCTCCAGCAGCCGGCGGCTCTCGGCGACGTAGCGCTCCAGGGGACGCTTGTCCTCGTACTCGCGGCCGGCGAACTTATGGAAGAAGCCGAGCTGGCCGAACATCGGCCCTGGCCCGCCCATCTGCCAGTAGACCCACTGCAGGGTCTGGTAGCGACGCGCAGGATCGGCGGGCAACAGCTTGCCGGTCTTCTCGGCCAGATACTGCAGGATCGCGCCCGACTCGAACAGCGCCAGCGGCCGGCCGCCCGGCCCGTCGGGGTCGAGGATCGCCGGGATCTTGCCGTTGGGGTTGAGCGACAGGAATTCGGGCGTCTTCTGGTCGTCGGTCCCGAAGTCGACGAGGTGCGGCTCATAGGCCAGCCCGATCTCCTCCAGCATGATCGACACCTTCACCCCATTGGGCGTCGGCAGCGAATAGAGCTGCAGCCGCTCAGGATGCCGGGCCGGCCAGCGCCGGGTGATCGGGAAGCTGGAGAGGTCGGTCATCCGGGAGGCTCCACCATAGGAAGCCTCCCAGATGGGTAGGGTCGACCTAGACCGCCAGACGCTGGCGGCGGGTGCGGATCGCGACGCCCGTGGCGCCGAAGCCCAGGATCAGCAGCGCCCAGGTGGTGGGCTCCGGCACGCCGCCGGCGCCCTGCTGCAGGACGATGCTGTTGGACAGCGTGCCCAGGTCGGTCCCGGTCACCGTGAAGGTCACGTTGTAGGTGCTGTTGACGTTGGCGTCGTAGTTGATGTCGCCGAGGCCGCCATTCAGGAAGGCGAAGCTGAGCCGCAGGCTGTTCTGTTCGCCGCCGAAGCCGTTCGGGTTCTGGGCGTTGTCCGGGGTGAGCAGGGCGTCGTAGGTGGCCGAGCCGCCCAGGGCGTTGGTGATGGTGAGGCTGGAGAACAGGCCGGCGGGGTAGACGCCGCCCAGCACGTCGAACGACCAGTCGAGGCTGATCACGCTGCCCAGCGGGATCACGTAGACGTTCCCGGCCGGAGCCTGCGCCGGCTGCTGGTAGACGTGGCCGCGGAGCCCGAGCTCGACAGTGCTGCCGCCCGCCGCCCCAGTGTTCACGGTCCAGTTCCCGGGCGCATAGTTGTTGCCGCCGCCGTAGTAGGCGCCGTTGACGAGCTCGGCGGCCTGGGCCCCACCCGCGAAGAGAAGGCAGGCCGAAGCGGCGGCCACGAAGGTGGCGCGCGCAGTCGTTTGGATTGTCATCTGTTCCCCCAAAATTGGTTAATGTGACGCTACAGGCGGACCGGGAACGCCGATATGCTATTCGCCTGTCAGGCGTTTAGCGCCTCAACCCTGGGGACCCGCGGGGCGTCCGGGCCGGGAGGGCCCATGCCGGGCTCAAAGGCTTGGAACGGATGGCGGAGAGGGTGGGATTCGAACCCACGATACGCTTTCACGTACGCCGCATTTCGAGTGCGGTACTTTCAACCACTCAGCCACCTCTCCAGAGCCGGCGCAGGCCTCCCGCGAAGGGGCCTGCTGAGCGAGGGCGCGTTCTACTCATCTGGCCGGTGTCACGCAACTGCGATCTGACGCCGCAAGTTTCAGCGGGGATAGAGGACCATCTGGGTGCAGCGGAACACGGCTATGGTCTTGCCCGTCGTCTCGTTGACGGCCTCGGCGTCCCAGACCTGGGTCATGCGGCCGCCGTGCAGCAGGCGCGCCTCGCAGGCCACCGTCTCGCCCTCCTTGGCGGTGCCGAGGTAGTTGGTCTTGATCTCGATGGTCGTGAAGCCGCTCGCGCCCTCCGGCAGGGAGGCGACGCAGCCGTAGCCGCAGGCGCTGTCGACCAGCGCCACGACCGAGGCGGCGTGCATGAAGCCGTTCGCCGCCATGTGCTTGCGCGCCACGACGAAGCGGCCTCGCGCCCGTCCGTTGGCCACCTCGTCCCAGGCGACGCCCAGTTCACCGGGCAGGGTGCCCTTCTGGCGCTCCGTGAACAGGGCGGCCTGATTGCCTTCGAGCATGACGATTCTCCTCGTGGTCATGCTTGAAGTGGGAAGCTGACGTCGCGACAGCCAAGTGCAGAGATTGAACCGGCCCCTTGGCGTCGCGACGGGCTCCGTCAGGCGCCGAAGATCCAGCCGGTGGTGAGGGTGCTCATCTGCACGCCGACCAGGACCATCTGGCCGCCGCCGGTCATGTCGATGACCGTGTCGGCGCCCACCTGGCTCACCGTGTACTGCGTGCCGGGATCGACCTGCACCCGGTCGCCCTGGGCCAGGCTGAAGTCCAGCACCCGGTCGAGGCCGGCGTCGCCGAAGGTGTGGAAGATGTCGGCCCCGGCGCCGCCGGTCACGGTGTCCGAGCCCTTGTCGCCCGAGACGTAGTCGTCGCCGGCTCCGCCATTGATGACGTCGTTGTCCTGGCCGCCGCGGACGACATCGTTCCCGTCGCCGCCCTCGCAGGTGTCGGCGCCCAGGTTGCCGTAGACCAGGTTCTGGCCCGCCGCGCCCACCAAGCTGTCGTTGTCGCGACCGCCGACCACCCAGTCGTCCCCGCCGCCCGAGACACAGGTGTCATTGCCCATGTTGCCGTTGATGTCGTCGAAGCCGGTCCCGCCGACGATGCTGTCGTTGCCCTCGTCGCCGCGCAGGTAGTTGGTCCCGGCGCCGCCGGTGATGATGTCGTCGCCCGCGTATCCGCGCAGGTTGTCGGCGGCGGCCGAGCCGGTGATGGTGTCGGCGCCGCCCAGGATGGTGCTGCGGGCCGCCTCGTTGTCGTTGGTGTTCACCCAATTCAAGAAGGTCGTCACCGGGACGGAGAAGCCCGAGACCTCGAACACCATGTTGCCCTGGAAGCTCTCCTTCCAGGCGGTGACCGTGCCGCCGCTCAGTTCGTTGTTGGCGTAGGTGAACTGGCCCTGGAACTCCTCCAGCCAATCGCCGTCCTTCAGGGTGAAGGCGTTGGCCGTGGCGACGGTGGCCGTCCCCTCCAGCAGGTCGTCGATCTTGAGCGTGTCGACGCTGATGCCGGCGGCGCCGGCGATGAGCAAGGCCATGACGATAGTTCCCCAATCCAAAAACTTGGGGGGACGCTAGGCAAGTGCGCCGTGCGCAACCTCCCCAACGTGGGGGAGGCGGACCGCTATTTTTTCGTAAGGGTTAACAGGTATTTATGCGTCGTCCGCCGGGATGCCGGGGCGGGTCTGCAGCAGCGAACCCAGTTGCGACTGGCGCGTGCGGCCGGTCTTGGCGAAGACCGATTTCACATGGGTGCGGATGGTGCTTTCGGCGACGCCCAGGTCCGCGGCGCAGTCGGTGACGGTGGCGCCGTCGATCAGCCGCAGCGCCACGCGGGCCTCCTGGGCGCTGAGGCCCCAGGCGTCGCGGAGCTGGCGAGCGCGCTGTGTCTCGGCCTGGCCCAGGGCGGCCTGCATCGACTCCACGAGCCCACGCAGGGCAGGGTTGCCGGCCGCCAGGGCCGCCTTCAGGCGCGGCAGCGTGCTGGGGTAAAGCCGGGTGTAGGCCTCGGCCTGTCGCAGCAAACGGTGGTCTATGGGCTCGTCGTCGCTCATGGTTCCCGCCGGTTGCGTGCGAGTCGGTGCAGTTATGAGTCTAGCGGGAAGCGTGGGCGGGACCAGGGCGGGCCGCGCCGAGGTCGTCGAGATGGACCGTCCGGCCGCGGCGTTGAAGGGCTGGCTGCGCATCCTCGCCAATCGGACGATGCAGCGGATCGTCAACGGCTCCATGCGCGCGTGCCTGCGCGCCGAGGCCGCCGGGCCCGAGGCGCTGGCGCGGTATACGGCGCGGCAGCGGTGGATCCAGGCGACCTTCGACGCCCCCGTGCTGGCCCGGGTCGACGCCGAGGCGATCCGCCAGGCCGGCCCGGGCGCGGGCCTGGCCCCGCCGCCCTCGCCCGCCGAGTGGTTCGCCCCCAGGGCCAGCGAATCCCAGGGCTTCGTCTTCTACGTCCACGGCGGGTCGTTCATCGCCGAGCGGTCGCCCAGGATCACCCAGCTCGTGGCCCGGTTCGCCGCCGCCGCCCAGGCGCGGGTCTTCGCGCCGAGCTACCGGCTGGCGCCGGAGCATCCCTGTCCCGCCGCGGTGGACGATATCGTGGCCGCCTGGGCCTGGTTCCAGCAGACCTGGCCTGGGGAGCCTGTGGTGGCCCTGGCGGAGTCGGCGGGCGCCGCGATCCTGCTCTCGGCGCTGCAGCAGGCCCGCGCGCGCGGTCTGCCCATGCCGGACGGCGTGGTGCTGCTCTCGCCCTGGGTCGACCTGTCGCTGCAGAGCTGGTCGGTGACCGCCGCCTCGCTGATGGGCACGACGCCCTACACCATGGAGAGCCTGGCCCTGGTGGCGCGGTTCTACCTGGACGGCCGCCCCGCCACCGACCCGGTGGCGTCGCCGCTGTTCGGCGGGTTCGAAGGCTTCCCGCCGATGCTGATCCACGCCAGCCGCGGCGACATCCTCTACGACGACGCCGTCCGGCTGGCGGAGGCCGTGCGGGATGCGGGCGGAGACCTCACCGTCCGGCTCTGGTCGGACGAGACCCATGTCTGGGAGCGGATGGGCACGCCCAAGGCGCGCCAGTCCATCGAGCTGGCCGCCGACTTCATCCGCCGCCGGCTGGACGCCGGCGCGCCGCACCTGAGCTGACGGCCTGGGGCTGACCCTACGTATGATTGCTGCGGCGCCGCACCGAGGCTAAGCCATACCCGTTCTTCAGCGCGCGGTCGGGAGATGGCATGAGCATCAAGGGCAAGGCCTACGTCATGGGGGCCTACGAGCACCCCACCCGAGACGCCCCCGACAAGACCACCGCCCAGCTCCACGCCGAGTGCGCGCGCGGCGCCCTGGAGGATGCGGGCCTCGGCTTCGACGACGTGGACGCCTACTTCTGCGCCGGCGATGCGCCCGGGTTCGGGGCCATGTCGATGATCGACTACATGGGCCTCAAGAACGTCCGCCACATGGACACCACCGAGACCGGCGGCTCGTCCTACATCGCCCACGTGGGCCATGCGGCCCAGGCGATCGCGGCGGGCAAATGCCAGGTGGCGCTGATCACCCTGGCCGGCCGGCCCCGCAACGGCGGCAATCGGCCGGGCCCCGGCGGGGGCGGACGCCCGCCGCAAGGCCTCGCCGACGGCGCGCCCGAGGCCGGGTTCGAGAGCATCTACGGCGGCTCCACCCACAACACCTACGGCATGTGCGCCATGCGCCATATGTACGAGTACGGCACCACCTCGGAACAGCTCGCCTGGATCAAGGTGGCCGCCAGCCACCACGCCCAGTGGAACGAGCACGCCTTCCTCAAGAACGTGGTCACGGTCGAGGAGGTGGTGAACTCTCGGATGATCTCCGATCCGCTGCACCTGCTGGACTGCTGCGTGGTCACCGACGGCGGCGGCGCCCTGATCGTCGTCTCGCCCGAGATCGCCAGGTCGCTGAACCGGCCCAGGGTGAAGCTGCTGGGGGCCGGCGAGGCGCCCAAGGTGCAGCAGGGCGGCAAGCTGGACCTGACCTACTCCGGCGCCGTGTGGTCCGGCCCGCGCGCCTTCGCGGAGGCGGGCGTGACCCCGGCCGACATCAAGTACGCCTCGATCTACGACAGCTTCACCATCACGGTCCTGATGCAGATCGAGGACCTGGGCTTCTGCGCGAAGGGCGAGGGCGGCAAGTTCGTGGCCGACGGGAACCTGATCTCGGGCGTCGGCAAGCTTCCGTTCAACACCGACGGCGGCGGCCTCTGCAACAACCACCCCACCAACCGCGGCGGCATCACCAAGGTGATCGAGGCGGTGCGCCAGCTGCGCGGCGAGGCCCACCCCAAGGTCCAGGTGCCCAACTGCGACCTGGCCGTCGCCCACGGCACCGGCGGCTCGCTGGGCGTGCGCCACGGCGCCGCCACCATCGTCCTCGAGCGGGAGGCCTGAGACCCATGTCCGACCTGATGACCCGGCCCGTCCCGGCCCCCGCCGTCACCCTGGAATCCAAGCCGTTCTTCGACGCCGCCGCCGAGGGCAGGTTCCTGATCAAGCGCTGCACCGCCTGCGGCGAGGCGCACTGGTACCCGCGGACGATCTGTCCCTTCTGCCACTCCGACCAGACCGTCTGGGAGGAGAGCCCCGGCCAGGGCGTCGTCTACAGCTTCTCGATCCTGCGCAAGTCGCCCAGCGGCCCCTACGCCCTGGCCTACGTCACCCTCGACGAAGGCCCCAACATGCTCACCAACATCCTCGACGTCGCCCCCGAGGACGTGAAGATCGGCCTGCGCGTGAAGGTGAAGCTGCAGGACACCGAAGGCGGCCCCCCCGTCCCGGTGTTCGTGCCGGCCTAGGCCAAACGCGCGGGAAGCAAGTTGCTCCCCCGTTGGGGGTCGCAGGCGAAGGACAGTCCGGGGGACTGTCCGCAGCCGGAGCGTCGGCGAATGCCGACTGAGGGGGTCCTCAACCGCGTTCTGAGCGGACCCCCTCCGGCGCTACGCGCCACCTCCCCCGACGGGGGAGGAATTCTTCGCCTCCCCCGCCAGCCTCCCGATCAACGCCTCCGCCTCCCACGGCCGCGTCACCCGCCACGTTCGCATCGGCCCTCCGGCCAGCCTGTCGAACAGCGCCTCATACTGCCGCTTGCGCCGGTCATAGGTGTCCCACGCCCAGCGGATCGGGTGGCCCTTGTCGAGCCAGCGGGCGAACTCTTCCCGGTTCCCCGTCCCCGGCCACAGCTCCTCGCGCCCCGCCGCGCGGGTGAACGAGCGCCGGATCACCCGCGCCATCACCAGCGGCCGCGGATAGTCCAGCCAGACCAGATCCGTCGCCCGAGGCAGCAGGCTCGGCCGCGTGACGTAGTTCCCGCAGCTCACCCAGGCCTCGCCGGCCATCGCCTCGGCGCAGCGGCGGACGAACTCGTCGGGATCGGTCTCATGCAGCGCCACCCACCCCGGCTGCCACGTCACCGCGTCCAGCTCGATATGCCGCACGCCCGTCGCCGCCGCGAGCCGCCGCGCGAACGTCGTCTTCCCCGACCCCGATGTCCCCACCGCCGCGACGCGCATGATTAGGTCCTGATGGTCTCCCAGGCTCGCCTTCGCGGAACGGGGTGGTCAGGCTTTCGTCCACGTTGCACCAACTGCCGAGCGTTTTCCCATTCTCGATGTCGATGACAACGTTCACGACCATGCAGCCGCCATGAAACAGGCTCGGCAGGGCGCCCACACTGTTGACCAGCCGGGTGCCGGGAGGACCTGCAATATGCCCCCGGCCCGGCACGACATAGACGCCAACCAATCCCCGACGCGAACTGATTGGAGCGTCGACCATCGTCGTGAAGGGAAGGTCATCCGCTGACTTGATGTCCATCGGGAAGTAAAGCCGGACGTAGTCCGTCCGCTCGCGGGCGGCAGGCGGGAGCACAGCAGCCTGGTCAAGGAGAGCAAGGCGACCGGGTGTAAGCAAGTCGGCGGAGGGCTTGGCCGGAGTGAGTGATTGAGATGTTGCCGTTGCGCCGGCCGCGAGGCGGCTTCCAGCGGCGCCGGCGACCAGCGCCGCACCGATCAGCCCCGCCCACAGGCTTGCGTGCAACCACCAAGCCTGTTTCTCGTCTTGCGCCTTGTTGAAGGTGATTGCGCCCTCGGTTTCCATCGCCAGCCACTCCTGCGCACAGATGGCGTCGAACCCCTTAGTCGTGGGAGCGTCCTTCCAGTAGCTAGGTGGGAGCCCTGGAAGGTGTTGCTTCCCGGCGGCTGTACCCCTGAACGCTAGCACAGCGCCTGCCACGAATGCCAAGCAGGCCCCAAACGCTAGTGCGACGGTGAACGGGGCGACTTTGTCGGAGATGAGCAGGCTGCCCGCGAAGGCGGCCGCCGCGAGCTGGAAGGCGGCGACCTGGGAAATTCGCTGATCTATCGCGATGCTCGCGGCTTGCATCGCTCGGAGCCGTTCCTGGCCCAGTTCGATGACGCGCGTTGTGGCGAAATCCACTTGCGCGGCTGCTTTCGCGCCGATCTTATCTGCATCAGCCATGACCACCAATCGTCCCCCGCCGCCGCCATCTCCGCAGCCTACGCGGCGAGAGCGATTCAACGAAGAGGCGCGACCGATCCCGAATCCGCCGCCGCCGCCGCCCAAGCCGCCGGGCCGGTAGATTCGCCGGACTTAGGGGCGTTGCACCGCCGATAGCGTCGCTTGTCGACGTAGAGACAAGGTGTGCGTGTGCCGCATCTCGGACAATCCTCGTTCCGCACCAAACTCACCCCACGTCAAAAGCGGACGCACCCCCAACCAACCAACCTTGCCTTCTGCCGCGCTTCATGTTCCCTTTTCGTTCATGTCCACGCTCCCTGACATGGCCGAACGGCATGCGCGCGTCCTGGCTCGGTTGACCGAGATGGGCCTGGCGCTGGCTGAGCGGACGTTCGAGGACGCGCAGGCGGCCGAAACCCCGGCCGAGCGCATCGAAGCGGTGAAGGCGTTCCACACGGTCTCGCGCTCGGTGCGCCAGTGCGTGGCGCTGGAAGCCCGGCTGGCGCGCCAGCAGGCACAGGACTTGGCGGAGGCCGCGGCCGCCCCGCCGCGCAAACCCAGCGGAGTGGAACGGCATCGCCGCATCAATACCGTGCGCGACGCCGTCACGCGGGTCATCTGGCACGAGGCCGAGACCGACGACACCGCCGCGTGGCTGGAAGAGGCGTTCGAGGAAGGGCTGAGCAAGGCCTTCACCCGCGACGACTTCTGCGCTGAGCCGCTGGACGACCACATCGCCCGCCTCTGCCTGCAGATGGGCTTGCCCGAGGAGGCCGCCCTCAACTGGCGCGACCTGCCGGACCCGCCCGAGCCCGACCCGATCCCCGACGACGACGACCCGCCGGGCGACGAGGCGCCCTCACCACCGCCCGACGCCGCGACCCCCGAGCCCCGGCCCCAAAGCTCGGCGTGAGCGACGCGCTCCGGCGCGCCAGCGCCGACAGGATTCAACCGCAGAAAACGCAGAACACGCAGACCGCGCAGCTGGCATGGCCGCTTCCGCGCCTTTCTGCGTTTTCTGCGGTTCCAATGACAGCGCCTGCGGCGGGCAGGGCGGCCGGCCGCCTCAGGCCTCGTCCCCCAGCTCCGCCAGCACCTCGTCCGTGTGCTCGCCCAGCTTGGGCGGGTGGCGGCGGATGTTGGACGGGCTCTTCGAGAACTTCACCGGCGGCTTCATCAGCCGATAGGCGCCCATGTCCGGATGCTCATAGCCCTCGAAGAAGCCCACCGCGCTGAGGTGCGGATCGTCCGGCAGGTCGTCCAGCCGGTTGGTCTTCACCACGGGGATCGACAGGGGCTTCAGGATGTCCAGCCACTCCTGCGTGGTCTTGGTCGCCGCGGCCTTCTCGATCAGGCCGTAGAGCTCCTGGATGTGCTTGGCCCGGGTCCCATAGTCGGCGAAGCGCGGGTCGGACTGGATCAGGTCGCCGTAGCCGGCCGCCTGGAAGAACAGGTCCCACTGCTTGTCGGTATAGGGCAGCAGGCCGATGTAGCCGTCCTTGGTCTTGTACGGCTTGCGGTTGGGGTTGATCACCCGCTGGTAGCCCCACTGGCCGGTCGGCGGCTCGAAGGTGTGGTCGTAGAGGTGCTCCACCATCAGGAAGCTGGTGACGCACTCGAACATGGGCACTTCCACGAACTGGCCCTCGCCGGTCCGCGCCCTGTGCAGCAGGGCGGCGGTCACCGCCTGGGACAGGAACAGGCCCGAGACCTTGTCGGCGATCAGGGTCGGCAGGATGCGCGGCGTCGGGTTCCCGTCCGTCCGGCCCAGGATGTCGGCCATGCCGGAGGCCGACTGGATCAGGTCGTCATAGGCCGGCTCGCCCGCATAAGGGCCGTCCGAGCCGTAGCCGGCGGCGTGGACGAAGATGATGTCCGGCTTGATGGCCGCCACGTCCTCGTAGGAAAGACCCAGCCGCTTCATGCCCTCGTAGCGGACCGAGGAGGCCAGCACGTCGCAGGACTTGATCAGCTTGCGCAGCGCGCGCTTCCCGAGCTCGGACTTCATGTCCAGCAGGATCGAGCGCTTGTTGCGGTTGATGGTCAGGAAGATCGGCCCCATGCCGCGCGGGGTGCCCTCCGGCTGGTGGCCGGCCCATCGCATGATGTCGCCGCCGTCGCCCCGGCCCGAGCCGGGATCCTCCAGCTTGATCACGTCGGCGCCCTGGTCGGCGAGGATCTGGGTGCCATAGGCGCCGTTGACCACGCTGGTCAGGTCCAGGATGCGGATGCCGGCCAGCGGGCCGGTGGGCGTCTTGGCCAGGGTCTTCGCGGTCATGGGGTTCCTCTCACGGATGCTCGAGCCGTTCGATCATGGCCTGGAGCTCGGCCACGATCTCCTGCTGCTTCTCTTCCAGGCGCGCCACCCGGCCTGCCACGCCCACGGCGGCCACCCGGCCGAACGGGCCCTTGGGCAGGGCCGCGCCGATGATGCCGAGGCCGGGCGAGATGCTGTTCTTCGAAAAGGCGTACCCGCGGGCGCGGACCTCGTTCACCCGCGTCATCATGTCCTCGCGCGACTGGCCGGCGCCCTCGCCCGCGGCGTTGATCCGCCGGCGCAGCCGCTCGATCTCGGCGTCGCTCTTGGCCGAAAGTAGCACCAGGCCCATCCCGGACCGCGCGAGCGGCCGCAGGGTGCCCGGCGGGGCGCGGAACTGCAGCGGCTCGGACGAGTGGATCAGGTGGACATACTGGGCGTGAAGGTCGCTCTGGACCGCCAGCACCACCGTCTCGCCGGTCTGGGCGTGGAGGTGTTCCAGGGCCGGCAGGAGCTGGCCCTCCCCGAACAGGGCGCCGGGCACCCAGGCGCCCAGGACGGCGATGCGCATCGTGGGGAAGTAGGTTCGACGCTCCCGGTCGTAGTCCAGGTAGCCCAGGGCCACGAGCGACTTCATCAGGGCCGAGCCCGAGGAGGTGGGGTAGCCCAGCTCGTCCAGGATCTCCTTGAGCGCCAAAGGACGCCGCTGGCGCGCGAAGACCTCGAGGATCTCCAGCGCCCGCTGCGCCGACTTCACCGCCCCTTCGGCCACGAAACCTCCCAAAAGCGGCCCCTTTTCCATGAATGGAGCTGCAAGTTCCACATATATGGAAATACAGTCCACATATGGGCGTTTTCAGCCAGAGCTAGTATCGGTTCGCCCGGCCCTGTTCAATGGCCGACAACAAGCCGACGGGGAGAGACCATGCACTTCGAGCTCGCCGAAGAGCACCGCATGCTCAAGGACCTGGTCCAGAAGTTCGTCCGCGACGAGCTGATGCCCCTGGAGGCCGACGTCATGGCCCGCGAGGCCGAGGGCAAGGGCCTGTACCTGCCCGACGCTGAGAACCAGCGCCTCGACGCCAAGGCCCACGAGCTGGGCCTGTTCGGCCTGGACGCCCCCGAGGACGTCGGCGGGTCCGACCTGCCGATGATGGCCATGGTGGGCGTCGAGGAGGAGATCGGGCGGTGCGTCACCCCCTACACCCTGCCGCCGGACAGCCCGAACCTGCGGATGCTGATGGCCACGGTGAACGAGCGCCAGCGCGAGGCCTACCTGGCCCCCTACGTCGCCGGGAAGACCGTCTCGGCCATCGGCATCTCCGAACCGGGCGCGGGCTCCGACCCTGCCGCCATGACGACCTTCGCCGTCCGCGACGGCGACGACTGGGTCATAAACGGCCGAAAAATCTGGATCACGCGGGCCCAGGACGCCGATTTCACGATCCTGATGGCGGTGACCGACAAGGAGAAGGGCGCTCGGGGCGGTATGACCGCGTTCCTGGTGGACAAGGGCACGCCCGGCTTCAACGTCCTGCGCCGCATCCCGATGGTGGGCGGCCAGTACACCTACGAGATCGCCCTCGAGGACTGCCGGGTCGAAGGCTGGAAGCTGCTGGGCCAGGAGGGGGCCGGCTTCGCGCCCATGCAGGTGCGGCTGGGCACGCGGCGGATCCAGATGGCGGCCTGGTCGATCGGTATGGCCCAGCGGGCGCTGGACATGGTCATCGAGTACGCGCCCCAGCGGAAAACCTTCGGCGTGCCCCTCTCCGAGCGGCAGGCGATCCAGTTCTGGGTGGCCGAGGCGGCGACCAAGATCCACGCCGCGCGCCTGATGACCTATGACTGCGCCTGGAAGCAGGACAACGGCCGTGACGTCCGCTCCGAGATCAGCATGATCAAGTGGTTCGCCACCGAGATGGCCTACGAGACGGTCGACCGGGCCATGCAGGCCTTCGGCGCGATGGGTATGACCAAGGAACTACCGCTGCAGCTCATGCAGGCGAAGCTGCGGACGATGCGGATCTATGACGGCCCCACGGAAGTCCATAAGTGGGTGGTGGCCAGGAACCTGTTGGGGACGAGACGATGAAGCAAGCTTACGGCGACCACGTGAAGGTCGCGATGGACGGGCATGTGGCGGTGGTCACCCTGGA